>Ga0113563_10000957_pt1 | contig 15499 bp, 11 predicted proteins | sample Mud3Dept3metaG_FD_80117 | JGI IMG/M metagenome (GOLD analysis project Ga0113563, IMG submission 80117) | Freshwater wetland microbial communities from Ohio, USA, analyzing the effect of biotic and abiotic controls - Mud 3 Core 4 Depth 3... | ecosystem: Environmental > Aquatic > Freshwater >...
ATATTGATGGCACCGGATCAATAAAGCTCCTGAAACCCATTTTTTTCATAAGGTCGGTCACCGCTGAAGGTCTGAACTGCTGCATCAGCCAGGCTGAAATATAGTTTTCCGACTGTGCCAGTCCCCATTTAAGCGTAACCATCTTCCCGTGATATTCCTTTGGCCCTGAGCTTCTGGGTATCCACGGAACAGAGTCTCCCGGCAGATCAAATGACCTGGGTATATTCTCCACTTCATCGCACGGAGTATACCCGTTCTGCATCGCCACGGTGTAGAGAAAAGGCTTGATTGTACTGCCAACCTGTTTCCTTTGCTGAGTTACTGCATCCCATTTGAAATACCTGAAATCCGGACCTCCGACATATGCCTTAATGTACCCGGTATGAGGGTCCTCGACAAGAAATGCTGAACGCAAAAAGTATTTATAATACCTTACTGAATCATATGGTGTCATTATAGTATCCCTCTCTCCCTTCCAGGAGAAAACCTTCATGGGAACTTTTGTATTGAATGCAAGCATTATGGAATCCAGGGGAACACCCCGGGCTCTCATCATAATGTACCTTTCGCTGTCCTTTACTGATCTCATTATCAAATCCTCAACCTCCTTTTTTGAAAGGTCGTTTGAATAGGGAGGATTTCTGAATCCCTTTGCACGCTTATAAAAATCAGGCTGAACTTCCTTTGAAAGGTGAACTGCAACAGCTTCCTCGGCATATTGCTGCATCCTTGAATTGATTGTTGTATAAATTTTAAGTCCGTCCTTGTGAATATCATAATTGGATCCGTCCGGTTTTTTATTTTTATTGCACCATCCATACAACGGATTAATCTCCCATTCCCAGAGCGCATCCTCATATGATGACTCCCTTTCATATCTGTTCCTGTCAGGTTCCGGTCTTCGCATAATATTTCTCAGGTATTCCCTCAGATATGTTGCCAGTCCTGTATTATGGTCTTCCATCGTGAAATCAAGATCAATCGGAAGCAATTTTACTGAATCGGCAATATCGGGATGAAGATACCCGTACTTGGCCATTTGTGAAAGGACTATATTCCTCCTCTGAATCATCCGGTCGGGGTACTTTTTAGGATTATAAGCACTTGAATTCTTAAGCATCCCGATAAGGACAGCAGCCTCCTCAATCTTTAGCGAATCGGGAGTAGTATTGAAATAGACCCGGGCGGCCGACCTTATACCAATTGCCTGGTAGAGGAAATCATACTTATTCAGGTACATAGCTATGATCTCTTCCTTGGTATAGCTCTTTTCAAGTTTCACAGCTGTCTGCCATTCCTTGAATTTTGAAACGCCAAGCCTCATCTTTCTGGTAAATTTCGAAATGCGTGCAGTATCTCTTGGATATAATTGTTTTGCCAGCTGCTGTGTAATTGTGCTTCCTCCCCCTGTTTTTTGTCCAAGAACAATTGTCCGGACAACAGCTCTGCCCAGACCTCTGATATCAATACCCGAGTGTCTGTAATATCTGATATCCTCTGTCGCAATTAGCGCATCAATAAGATAAGGAGAGAGATCCTTGTATTCTGTCCATGTCCGGTTTTCGACACTTATTTTGCCAAGAAGCACTCCGTCTTCAGAATAAACTTCGGCAGCCAGGTTGTATTGTGGATTTTCGAGTTCCCTGAACGAGGGCATAGGCCCAAGCTTTCCTTTTGAAATCAGAATGAACAGAAAAACCACTGTTACAAATGGTAAAGTGAACAATGTCCAGAATCCGATAAGGTACTTCCTGTTTGATGAATTGCCTTTCATGAGCTTCGGGAGTTTGGTTCAAAAATAGTAATTAATAAAGAATCTTGACCGTTTATTTTGAAGTTTGGAACCTAAATGATTTACTTTGTCGTGTTTTTTAAAAGTGTAAAACCGATCCGATATGACCGAAAATCTAGTAATTGTTGAGTCACCCGCAAAAGCAAAAACCATTGAGAAGTACCTGGGAAAAGATTTCCGTGTCGTATCAAGTTTCGGCCATATCCGTGATCTGGCAAAAAAGAATCTTGGTATTGATATTAAGAATAATTTCTCTCCCGAATATGAAATCCCCAAAGAAAAAGCAAAAGTTGTAGCAGAGCTGAGGAAAGCTGCCGCTGAATCTAAAAACGTATGGATAGCTTCTGATGAGGACCGTGAGGGAGAGGCTATAGCATGGCATCTTGTGAGTGTTTTGAAACTCAACCTGCCTACAACCAAAAGGATAGTATTCCATGAGATAACCAAGGATGCTCTGGAGAAAGCAATTCTGAATCCGAGACAGGTCGACATGAATCTTGTCAACTCCCAGCAGGCACGACGTATTCTTGACCGGATTGTCGGCTTTGAGATATCACCTGTACTGTGGAAAAAGGTTCAGCCGGCATTATCCGCAGGAAGAGTACAGTCGGTTGCCGTAAGGCTGATTGTTGAAAGGGAAAGGGAAATAATAGCATTTAAACCTGAGTCATCGTTCCGCATAAACGGGATTTTCAGGACAGATCCGGATAGTACAGAGAACAACCTGATAAGGGCTGAGGCTGGCAAGAGGTTTTCTGACGAGAATGATGCAGCAAGATTTCTTGAGGTTTGCAGTAGTTCTGAATTCAGGGTGGCCGGTATTTCAGTTAAACCGGGAACCAGATCACCTGCGCCCCCTTTTACTACTTCCACTCTTCAGCAGGAAGCTTACAGAAAGCTTGGCTTTTCGGTGTCACAGACAATGACGGTTGCTCAAAAACTTTATGAAGCCGGAAAAATAACCTACATGAGGACCGACTCGACCAACCTGTCGAAACTTGCTCTGGCAAAATCGAGAGAAGTAATTCTTTCGGAATTCGGCGAAAAATATTCAAGAACGCGCCAGTTTAAAACGAAATCAAAAGGAGCCCAGGAGGCTCACGAGGCTATCAGGCCGGCATACCTCAATTCATTGACGATAACCGGCAGTCAGAATGAGAAAAAACTATATGAACTTATCTGGAAAAGAACTATAGCCTCACAAATGGCCGACGCCGAAGTTGAAAGAACAACAATATCCATTGCCATGAATAATTCTCCCGTAATATTCTCGGCTGCCGGAGAAGTTATAAAATTTGACGGATTTCTTAAAGTATACACTGAATCAACTGATTATGAGAATGGTGACGAAGAGAAGTATATTCTTCCATCTGTCAAAAAAGGTATGCTCCTTCATTATGTCACAATTTCAGCTTTTCAGAAATATACAACCCCTCCGCCACGATATACTGAAGCCAGTCTCGTTAAAAAACTCGAAGAATTGGGTATCGGAAGACCTTCGACTTATGCTCCTACCATATCGACTATCCAGAACCGGGGTTACGTCCTTAAGGAAGACCGGCCGGGAGAAAAACGGCAGTTAAAAATCATTACTCTCTCGAAAGGCACTATTTCCACCTCTTCTAAGACTGAAGCTGCAGGAAAAGAAAAGGCAAAGTTATTTCCGCAGGATATAGGCATGATAGTTAATGATTTCCTCCTGGAGAATTTTTCGGAAATAGTCGATTACAACTTTACTGCTGAAGTTGAAGAGCAGTTTGATGAGATCGCTGAAGGAAGATTGAAATGGACAGGAATGCTTGATAAGTTTTATTCCGCTTTTCATAAAACTGTTACAGATACTCTCGAGAAAAAAAACAGAAAAACCGGGATCAGAATTCTCGGAGTTCATCCTGAGACCGGTGAACAGGTTTCAGTAAAAATGGGCCGGTTCGGACCAGTTGCACAGATAGGCGATTCAGCACAGGAAGGCAAGCCCCGGTTTGCAAGCCTGAACAGGAACCAGTTGCTTGAAACGATAACACTCCCGGAAGCCCTGAATCTGTTTCGGCTTCCCAGGTCACTTGGCATTTACGAAGGTGATGAAATGGTAGTGGGGACCGGAAAATTCGGTCCCTATGTAAGATACAGGAACAAGTTCTATTCTTTAAAGAAAGGAGTCGATGATCCATATTCTGTAACCGTTGAAAGAGCCGCAGCAATAATTAAGGAGAAGGGTGAAAATGATAAAAAGAAGGTAATGAAGGATTTTGGCGAGATCCTGCTGCTGAATGGCAGGTATGGACCTTATCTTTCAAAGGACAAGAAAAACTACCGGCTCCCTAAAGGTATTCAGGCAGATAAGCTGACGAAGGAGGATTGTATCGGAATCATTAACGAGAGTGAAAAAACCAAAAAACGTACCGATTAATATATGCTTGACCTTAATGATTATTTCAACCCTGTAAGTATCGAAAAGCCTGGTTTTGAGAACCTGGCCGGCAATGCCGGTTTTCCTCACAATATCAGGATCCATACTGAAAATGATCTTGTGAAAGATATCAGCGGATTTAAGGTGGCTCTTCTTGGAGTGCCGGATGGAAGGAACTCTGCAAATCAGGGATCATCTGATGCTCCGGATGAAATAAGGAGACAGCTTTACAGCCTGGCCAGGGTCCCCGGAAAGATAAAGATTATCGATCTGGGAAATATGAAACAGGGTATTGCCTTCAACGATACTCTTGCAGGACTGACAGACGTGCTCTGTACACTACTGAAAGAAAATATTTTCCCGGTAATAATCGGAGGAAGCAGTGCACTTGTTTCTGCTATCGACCGGTCGTTCTCAAACTTAAAAACCAGATATACTATGATTGCTGTCGATCCAAGGATAGATTACAGCAATTCTTCTGATATTCCCGGTTCGTATAATTACCTTAACAATATCATCGGCAGCCATAAGAGCTCTTTAGGACACTATATTAATATAGGATATCAAACCTACCTTAATGATCAGCAGGTACTAAACCGCTTTGTCAGGCGTCATTCGGAACTGATCAGAATAGGTGACGTCAGACAGGGAATTAATCTCACCGAACCACTGTTCAGAGATGCTGATTGTGCAATATTCGATATATCTGCTGTAAGGCAATCTGATGCCCCTGGTACCGCATTTCCGTCACCGAATGGTTTCTATGGTGAAGAGATCTGCCTGCTTTCGAGATATGCCGGGATTTCCGATAACCTTAAGATTTTCGGCCTTTTTGATATAAATCCGGGATTAGACATCAGGTCTCAGACATCAGGTCTTGCGGCTCAGATTCTCTGGTTCTTTCTTGAAGGGTTTTCACAGAGGCAGTATGAATCTCCATCCCTAACCAGAGGAAATTCAGGACGCTTTATAAAATATCATGTAAGGGTAACCGATCTTGAGGATGACCTTATCTTTGTCAAAAGCAATCTCACGGAAAGGTGGTGGATCGAGCTTTATGATGAGAATAATGCAAGTATTTATGTAGCCTGTTCACACGACGATTATCTGAAAGCTAACAGGAATGAAGTTCCCGACAAATGGGTTAAGGCTTCAAACAGATTAAAGTCCTGATTCTTCAAATATTTTCAATTTATTTACGTTTAATAAAGTGTTTGGAATATTCTTTGTGGATAATTGAGCAGGAATGTTTAAAAGTTTAAATTAATAGGGTTTCCGTTTGTATACTTTTGAGTTTTTTATTTACTTTAGAAGTTCGATAAATGGGCTTATTCCTCTATAGAAAAGAAGTGAAAAAACTATATACTGCATCCCTTATTTTTGTATTGTCTTTTTATGCCTGCTTCTCCCAGCAGGATCCCATAACTAGTAATTACATGTTCAACACCCTGACTTACAATCCGGGAATTGCAGGTACCTCAGGAATGATATGTGCAACTGCAATTAACAGGCAGCAGTGGATTGGATTCAAAGGAGCCCCCTCAACAACTATTTTCAATATAAGTACGCCCTTTTCTCCCTTTAAAATTAACAGCGGGGTAGGATTGATGGTTGAAAGTGACAATATAGGTTTCGATAAAGACATAAATCTTACTCTGATATATTCCTATATTGCTGAGATCGGACAGGGGAAACTTGGAATAGGCATAAATGCAGGAATGTTCAATATGACTCTTGATCCTGAGTGGGTGATACCTTCGGGTGATGCTTTTACCCCTCCCTCAGGGGATCCCCTGATCCCTGAAAGCAAAGAGAGTTCTATAACTTTTGATGCAGGTCTTGGCGTTTATTACCGTACAGATAAATACTATGCCGGCATATCAGTCACCCACATTAATCAACCTAAGGTAAAATTCACTAAAGGAGTCTCATTTATAAGCCGACATTATTATATTACAGCTGGTTATATACTTCAGCTGCCTAGTCCCTCCCTCGAATTGTTACCCTCCCTGTTTGCTATTAGCGACGGGAAGACATTACAATTTTCAGCAACTTCTTTAATAAGATACAATAAAAAGGCATGGGGGGGCGTTTCTTACAGACCCGGTGATGCACTGGCAGGAATTGTTGGGATAGAATTGTTTAATGGTATCAGAATCGGATATGCTTATGATTTCCCGATTTCAGATATCAGAAAAAACACCAGCGGGTCACACGAGTTCATGGTAAATTATTGTTTCAGTCTCAGCATGGGCAGGAGTCCGATGAGATATAAAAGCATACGGTTTTTATAAAATGATTCGAAAATATCTTACTTGCAATACAAAATTCTAAAGAATTATGAAAAAGGTAATCCTTTCAGCTCTGGTAATAATAATTTTGTTTAGTGGTTGTAAGTCTTCTAATAACGGAGAATTGACAGGGGTTGCCGGGAGAAGAAATTTCTTTGAACCGGAACCGTTTGAAATGGCTTTCATCCCTGCAGGAAGTTTCACAATGGGACCAAGCGATCAGGATGCTGTTTTTGCACAGAACAGTATCTCCAAAGTGGTCACAGTTGAAGCATTTTGGATGGACCAGACAGAGATCACCAACAACAAGTATCGACAGTTTGTATATTATGTACGCGATTCAATCCTGAGGACAAAGCTTGGTGAAGCCCAGATTCCTGATCGTGAATACTTTGTTGTAGATGACGAAGGAAATCCAATCGAACCCAATGTGATCAACTGGGATGAAAGAATTGATCCTGAAGAGGAAACAACTGCAGCAGTATTGGAAGAAATGTACTATCCTCCCGAGGAGAGATTCAACGGCAAGAAACAGATTGATATCAGAAAACTTAATTATACCTATTTCTGGGTTGATTATCAGCAGGCAGCAAAGTCGAAATATGTTTTTGACTATGCGAACAATACAGGGAGATATGTTGGCCAGGTAATTGACCGTAACGGCAACCGGACCGATGTAAAAGACCGTTCTTCCTATATCAGGCACGATACAATTAATATATATCCCGATACCCTGTGCTGGATACGAGATTTTACATATTCATTCAATGATCCTCAGGCTGATCTCTATTTCTGGCATCCGTCTTTTGACGATTATCCGGTCGTAGGTGTTTCATGGCCTCAGGCAACCGCCTTCAGCAGATGGAGAACTGATTATATGAATTCCGCTCTCAGAAAGAATGGCATTGCAGACGTTCAGGCTTACAGATTACCTCTCGAAACCGAGTGGGAATATGCATCAAGAGGTGGTCTCGATCTTTCAATGTACCCATGGGGAGGACCTTATACCCGTAACTACCAGGGATGTTTCCTGGCAAACTTTAAGCCGTTACGCGGTAATTATATAGATGATGGTACGGTATATACAGCAAAAGTCGGTTCATACGAACCAAATGAGTACGGACTGTTTGATATGTCGGGGAACGTTGCAGAATGGACATGCTGTGCCTATCACCCGTCAGCTTATATCTTTCAGCACGACCTGAATCCAAATTATGAGTATAATGCACGGCCGCAGGATCCACCGGTACTGAAGCGTAAAGTTATCAGGGGAGGTTCCTGGAAAGATATTGCATATTTTCTTCAGACAAGCGCAAGGGATTATGAATATCAGGATTCAACAAAAGCTTATATAGGATTCCGTAACGTAAGATCTTATATCGGAGTTAATCAATAATAATAGTTAATAACCTTTAAACAACCAGATATATGAGCCTAGCAGAAATAGTACAAAGCAGCGGATGGAAGAATTTCATGGCCAAGCTTTATGGTATTGGAGCTTCTGTCGTAATTGTTGGTGCATTGTTTAAAATTCAACACTGGACAGGTGCTGGAACAATGCTTGCTGTTGGTCTTTTCACAGAAGCGATAATCTTCTTCTTCTCAGCCTTCGAGCCCCTGCATGAAGAAGTTGACTGGACACTGGTGTATCCCGAACTCGCCGGGATACAGGAAGAAGAACCAGGTACAGCAACTGGTATAAGTGGTGGCCGGTATTCAGGAGAAATATCAGGAGGAGGTGGCGGTGGTGCAGGAAGCGGTTCCTATGCACTTTCAAAATTCGACGAGATGCTCGAAAAGGCGGATATCACTCCCGATCTATTCCAGAAACTTGGCGTCGGAATGAAAAGATTCAGCGAAGCAACTGCTAATATTAATGTCATGGGTGATATTTCATCAGCCTCAACAAAATACATGAACACAATTCACTCCGCAAATGATGCTCTTGGACGATTAGCCGATACCTACCAGTCGACAGCCAAAATAATAAATGAAACAAATTCGAATTATGGTAAAATAGCTGATTCACTTTCGGTTATTGAATCAGGTGGTAAATCTTATCAGCAGCAGCTGGAAACACTGAATAAAAACCTTTCAGCACTTAACAGCATATATGAACTGCAGCGTAAGGGAGCTGATAATAATATGAAAGAATCTGAAACCTTGTTTAAAGGAATTCAAACTCTGGTTAAAGACCTTTCCGAGTCAGCTGGTGACACCAAAAAATATCGTGAACAGGTTATTAAACTCAACGACAATCTGACAGCATTGAATAATGTATATGGCAACATGCTTGCTGCAATGAATGTTAAATAACGTGACATTTTAATAAAAAACTAAATTACCTGAAAAATGGCTCACGAGAAGCTATCACCACGGCAAAGGATGATCGGTATGATGTATCTGATTCTTACCGCCATGCTTGCACTTAACGTGTCAAAGGAAGCTGTTGAAGCATTTAAAAAAGTTGACAAGAGTCTGACCTCTACACTGGCAAACTACGTTATTAAAAATAACCTTATTTACGCTGAATTTGACAGGGCCGCAGCTGAAAATCCGACTAAAGCAGGTAAGTACAAAACAACCGCTTACGATGTAAAGAGCCGTGCTGATGAAATCTATAACTTTATACAGGATCTTAAAATTGAGATAATAGTAACTTCCGAAGGAAAGGACACAAAGGCTGTTCAGGGAAATCAGATCTTTATTGATGAAGTTAAGAAACATATTGATGATAATAATGTTCCTTCCCAGATCCTTATCGGTTCCAATGAAAAAGGCAAGGCCAATACTCTTAAGGCGTTGATGAGCGACTATCGTGAATTTCTCATTGCAACGCTTGATGGGAAAAATCCGTCGGCTGAAGAGGCACTTCGTGTAAGTCTGAATACTGATGATGGCAAGGATCCTGACGGACAGCCTTCCAAGTGGGAAAACCTGACATTTCAGTTAATGCCTCTGGTAGCTGTTGAGACCATATTGTCAAAAATGCAGGTTGACGTCAGAAACGGTGAAACAGAAGTATTGAATCATCTTTATTCACAGATTGATGCCGGTGCATTCAAAGTTAACAAGATCGTACCAAATGTTGTTCCTGTATCAAGTTATGTGACCCAGGGAAGCGATTATGAAGCAAGTGTATTTATCTCTGCCATTGATTCAACCCAGACTCCTGTTGTTACCGTGACCGGCTCAACTACTCCGCTTCCTGTCGATGAATCAGGCAAGGGAATCTACAGGGCACGGGCCTCCTCTACCGGTACACATAGGTGGGGTGGTGTAATTTCGCTTAAAAATCCTTCCGGAGTTACAGTAGATTATCCCTTTGAATCATCCTACTTTGTTGCGGAACCCAATGTTGTTGTCTCCCCCACAGCTGTGAATATAATGTATAAAGGAATTCTGAATCCCATCGATGTCTCTGTACCCGGTGTAAGCCCTGACAAAATAAAACTTAGAGTGGTTAATGGAAATTTGACAACCGAAAAGGTCAGAAACTCAAAAGGAGTCGTTTTCAAAGGGAACTGGTCAGTAAATCCGACCACTGTTGGAAAAAATGTCCAGGTATTTGTTTCAACGACAGACGCCACCGGAAAAGCAACTACTTACCCTCCTGTTGAATTCAGGGTTAAAGCAGTTCCTCCGCCTACAGCTGTGTTTGCCGGAAAAAATACCGGGACTGTACCCAAGAATACTGCTGCGGCTCAGACAGGGGTTTATGCATCTCTTCCGGAATTTGAATTTGACCTTGTATATAAAATAACAAGTTTTACTGTACTGTACACTGACAACCGGGGTGATTTTGAGGAAACAAGCAATTCCAACGCTCTGACCCAAAAACAGAAAGACCTGATTGCCAGGCTTCAGAGAGGCAAGAACCTGTTCATAAAGGATATTAAATGTCTGGCTCCCGATGGCAGATCATTAGACCTGAGCCCGATAATATTAAAGATAGACTAGACAAATAAACTGTAATAAAATGAATAAGAAAATCTTTTTTGGAATTATCGTCCTTGCTATTGGTAGTATGGCAAATGCCCAGTCGTTTGGCGATATTTACCAGAAATCAATTACGGACAATAAGAAAATCAACTATCCCTACCTGAGGGAGGCCGATGTAATATGGTCGAGAAAAATATGGCGTCTGATCGACCTTAGGGAAAAGATTAACCAGCCTTTGTACTATCCCACAAAAATTACACAGGATGGAAGGAAGAGTTTTATAACAATACTTCTTGAGGAAATCAGGGCAGGACGCCTGGATGCTTATTCAGCTCTTGACTCGAATCTCCCGACTACTTATGGCGATATTGAAACAAATATGGGAGCCACTACAAAAACCCAGTCGATTCAGGTAAATGCAGAAGGCGCGACAAGAGATACTGTAATAACCGAATCTGCCAAACCTGAAGAGGTAAAACAACTGCTTGTCTATGAAGAATGGTATTTTGATAAGAAGCTGTCAAGACTCGATGTCAGAATAATAGGTATCATGCCCTATTGGATGGGATTTGATCAGGATGCAGGACGGGCACTCAGAAAACCATTGTTCTGGATCAAGTTTGACGATATCAGGGATGTTCTCGCTAAAAATGAAGCATTCTTAGCCAATAACGACGCCCAGAGGCTCTCTTTTGATGACCTTTTTATGCAGAGACGATTCGGAAGTATTGTCTTCGGAGAATCCAATGTATTCGACGACAGGCAGATAAATGATTATACCGTGGGGAAATATACACTTTTCGAAGCTGAACGTATCAAGAATGAACTGTTCGATATTGAACATGACCTTTGGGAATTTTAACAGTAAAAAAAAGAGGCTGCAGCAGCAGCCTCTTTTTTTTATGCCCCTCAATCCCCGGAAGGGTATGGACCTCACCCCCTAAATCCCCCTCTCCCAAGAGAGAGGGGGACTTAATTTGTTGTATTTTAAGCCCCTCCCTCCTGGGGGAGGGGTTTGGGGAGAGGTCAAAACAATCCTGGGGCCAGCGGAGTTACTGATATTTTTCCCCGGTAGCGTTTTTTACATCATCCAGATAGTTTTTTATATTCTGTTCTTCTGCTTTTTTAACTATCAACAGGACATCGTCCGAATCAACAACAATGTAATCTTTTAAACCCTGGACAACAGCAATCTTACCCGGACATATATTAAATATGTTCCCTCTGCTGTCGTAGGAGAATATTTCACCGCTTACCTTCGAATTGCCCTTGGTGTCAACCGCCGAATGTTCATGAAGGGAACTCCAGGTCCCGAGATCTGACCACCCTATATCGGTGCACATCACAAAAACATTATCAGCTTTTTCCATAATTCCGTAATCAATCGAAATATTCCTGCATTCAGTATATGTCTTACCAATGAATTTACTTTCCTGTTTAGTCCCATAAAACTCCCTTCCTTCCTCAAAAGCTGAAAACATTTCGGGAAGGTGTTTTTCAAATGCATTCAGTATCGATTTTATATTCCAGATAAATATCCCTGAATTCCAGTAGAAATCACCGCTTTCAAGAAACACTTTGGCAAGTTCAATATCAGGTTTTTCCGTAAACGTTTTAACCTTTAGCAGGTTATTATAACCGCTGACGGATTTCTTCCGGTCAGCCTGAATATATCCGTAACCGGTTTCAGGACGGTCAGGTTTGATCCCGAGTGTCAGAAGTGCATCGTTCTTTTCAGCAAATTCAAATCCTTTTCTTATTACATCACAGAATTTATCCTCTTTGATGATAAGGTGATCGGCCGGAGTAACCGTGACAACAGCATCGGGATTCTCCTTCAGGATCCGGAAGGTGCCATAAGCAAGACATGGAGCAGTATTTCGTCTGAAAGGTTCGGCAAGAATATTGACCGGATCAATATCCAGTTGATCTGATACGAGTTTCTTATGCCTTGCACTGGTGACAATATAAATATTTTCCTTCCGGCAGATCGCACTGAACCTCCTGTAGGTCAGCTGTAAAAGAGTCTCTCCTTTGCCTAGTATATCGAGGAACTGTTTAGGTCGTTCAAGACGGCTTAGCGGCCAGAAACGGCTTCCAACACCACCCGCCATGATAATAACATACCTGTTGTCCATAGAAAATATATTTGTTCCGATTAAAAATTACGCAAATATATAATTAATTTGTCCATTCCCTATTCAAACCTTTGTGCATGAAATACCATAAATATTTGTAAATTTAGAACCGGTAAATTTTCGGCATGATTAAGTTTTTAACACAGTTTGGGCGCTATTTTCTGCTTCTCAAGAAAGTATTTTCCAAACCTGAAAAACCATATGTCTATTATAAGCAGACAATGCATGAATTGGTTTTTCTCGGCCTGAATTCTGTCGGAATAATCACTGTAATCTCCTTTTTCATGGGTGCCGTTATTACCCTCCAGACCGCCTATAATACTGAAAATCCGATTTATCCTACTTACCTGATAGGACTTGGTTGCCGTGATTCAATCTTACTCGAATTCTCATCTACAATCACGGCTCTGATACTCGCAGGCAAAGTCGGATCAAATATTGCCTCAGAATTAGGCACCATGAGAGTGACTGAACAAATTGACGCTCTTGAAACCATGGGTGTAAACTCAGCTTCATACCTTATACTTCCCAAAATAATAGCAACCCTTCTTTTTAATCCGATACTTACCCTGATAAGCATTTCAGTTGGGATTTTCGGTGGATGGATAGCAGGTACTTCAGCCGGAGTTATTACTTCCGAGGATTTTGTTTACGGGATCCAGTACGCATTTATACCTTATTATGTTACCTACGCCATAATAAAAACCCTGTTTTTTGCATTTGTTATCACAAGTATCTCTTCCTTTGAGGGCTATTTTGTTGAGGGAGGATCACTTGAGGTCGGGCAGGCAAGTACAAGAGCAGTCGTTTACAGCAGTGTCCTTATTCTGCTTCTCAATGTAATTCTAACCCAACTTCTGCTGTCATGATCAGGGTCATTGATCTGGATAAGTCATTTAATAACCAGCTCGTTCTGAGCAATATTTCGGTTTCATTCGAACCGGGCAAAACCAACCTTATAATCGGCAGAAGCGGTTCGGGCAAGACTGTGCTTCTTAAATCGATTGTCGGCCTCCATGAAATAGACAGAGGAGAGATCTGGTATGATGATATACTCTTCAATAAGCTTGATTTCAATGCAAAGAAAGAAATCAGAAAAGAGATCGGCATGTTGTTCCAGGGTAGCGCGTTGTTCGATTCGCTCACTGTGGAGCAAAATGTGAAGTTTCCTCTCGATATGTTCACTGACAAAAATGAAGAGGAAAAAACAGATCGTGTTAATTTCTGCCTGAAAAGGGTAAATATCATTAATGCAAACAGACTATTGCCATCGGAATTGTCCGGAGGAATGAAGAAAAGGGTAGCTATTGCAAGGGCAATTTCATTGAATCCAAAATACCTGTTTTGCGATGAACCAAATTCAGGTCTCGATCCGATCACCGCTATACTGATCGATGAGCTCATTAAGGAGCTCACTGAGGAGTATACTATGACTACAATTGTAAATACTCATGATATGAATTCCGTAATGAAGATCGGCGAGAAAATAATTTTCTTAAGCGACGGAGTTAAATGCTGGGAAGGAAGTAATAAAGAAATCCTTTACTCCGATTGTACCATTCTGAATGATTTTGTATTCGCAAATGCACTGGCTAAACAGCTCAGATCTTCGTTAAAATAGGCCCTGTTCCCACCATCTATTCGATCTCCTCGTAATCAACATATTCTCCCACATCTTTCGAAACACTTTTCGATTTTTCATTATTTTCCCGGTCATGTTCCCGCTTCCGGGCCGAAGCGTCTTTCTCTTCAAAAAACCTTGCAAACGAACGGATCAGAAGATAGATAATAATACTTATTAATATAAAACGGATCAGCAGTGTCATTATCAAAAATAGATTTAAACTGTTATTATTCTGTTTGCCTGTTTGCTTAATAATTACTCCTTGCTTTGTTTCCGAAAACAAGATTCAATCCAACCCGGGTATTCAGGGTATTCCAGTTTGCGGGTAATGGGAAAGTCCCATTGCTGCTTCCGGCTTTTTTCCAGCTTAAAGGTATCCTGTCGAGCAGAAAATAAAACTGTACAACGGATGCCCTGAATCCAAGTCCGAGACCCAGATTGCTGTAACTATGATTGCAGGCTGTGTAGGCCAGGCTTGTTGAGATCTTGTTTCCAATGTTCATATTTGCCGAAACAGTCAGTGCTTCTCTTATCTGTTGTCCTGTTATTTTGCTGTAGGACAAGATCCCGATTGAAAATTTGTCATTCAGGTTATATTTGCCGCCCAGGACAAATCCTACCGGAAGTTTTGTGGTAAAAGGTTTCTCGGGACTGGTTAAATGAAATGCATTTTGAAGCGAATCGATCAAACCTTTAGAAAGGTCGTCAATGGTTGTTCTGCCTTCATAAATATCTTCAAAATCCAATCCTTGTAACTCCAAAGTGTCCACGGCTTCATAGTTGGAAAGATTGGATTTCCATCTTATAAATCCAACATCAATGATAGCTGCTGAAAGCACAATTTTATCATTTACCGAGAATTCAGCCCCAAGGTCCAGCCCAAAACCTGCATTTTTCATGTTTGTAAGGAACTTGCTGACGCCGTTATCTGAATCTATAAATTCACTGTCAAAGTCATTCTTGTCGAATTTATTGTCGGAATTGAAATGTACAGGACCGCTGATATCATAAGCCATATTTGTCTCAAGGGTATTGACGGCTTCATTGCTCACCTTTAGATTGAGTGCATAGTTTTGGAATGATCCGGCTGTAATTCCGAACAGCAGTCTGGCTTTTGCACCGAAACGAAGTCTTGAAGTAATGTTCTTTGAGGCACCTATTCCTATTTCACGATAGTAATTGAAATCAGCATCCACCGATGACAGGTCCAGAGTCTGATCTGCAAATTCCTCGTTACCAAGGAAAGCCAGTTTTACAAGATCCCGCGGGAAAATAACATTAACTTCAGCGATGTCGTTTATA
>Ga0113563_10000958_pt1 | contig 15492 bp, 11 predicted proteins | sample Mud3Dept3metaG_FD_80117 | JGI IMG/M metagenome (GOLD analysis project Ga0113563, IMG submission 80117) | Freshwater wetland microbial communities from Ohio, USA, analyzing the effect of biotic and abiotic controls - Mud 3 Core 4 Depth 3... | ecosystem: Environmental > Aquatic > Freshwater >...
CAGTCCGATATCCGCTCCATGCCTGAGCTGGGGCATCCAATCCACATCATATCCCTTTCGGAAGACATCTCCTTGGCCCTGCTTTTTTCCCAGGTCCGCCGAGGCCTTATCTATGGCCACCGGGTCAGCCGAAGCCAGGAGCCCGATATCTCCGACGATCTCCGGCTGGTCCTTGGCCATGCAGTCGCAGTCCTTGGTGATCTTGAAAAGGACATTGAGAAACCCGATCTTCCCCCGGAAACGGTTCCCGACCGCGAAGGCGTATTCGGACATCTTTTCCTGGAGCCGGGCGAAATCCTCCCCCCAGCGCATCTTGACCGCTCCGACCTTACAGACGACCAGACATTCCCCGCAGCCGATGCACTTATCGTCCAGGATGACGGCGCTGCCGTCTTTCTGGATGATGGCCCCGGCCGGGCAATAATCAATGCAAATCCCGCAATTCCGGCAGGTTTTCGGGCTGATCCTGGGATTGACCTCGGCGTGCTGCTCCAGCTTCCCGGCCCGGGAAGCGCAGCCCATGCCGAGGTTCTTTATGGCGGCGCCGACGCCCGTTTGGACATGGCCCGTCAGGTGACTCAGGCAAACGAGGAAATCGGCATGGAGAATTCCGGCGGCTATCTTCGCCGACTTCACCCTCTTGAGGTTAACCGGCACCTCTTCGTCGTCCTCTCCGATCAGGCCGTCGGCGATATGAACGGGGAGGCCGGTTTTTTCAAGCAGGAATCCGTGGTCTCCGGCCAGACGGGTGTAATCCACGGCGTTGGACCGCTGGCCGACATACAAGGTGTTTGTATCCGTGAAATAGGCCCGGCGGGTTCTTTTGCGGATCCGGGAGACCGTCTTTTCCAGCCATTCCGGCTTGATGTATCCGGTATTCCCCTTCTCTCCGAAATGAATCTTGAGGGCGACAAAGTCCTCCCCCTGGATTTTTTCATCCAGGCCGAGGGCGAGATAGAGTTTCTCGATTTTTCTTGAGACCGCCTCGGCGCCTTCCTTTCGATTCGCGGCGATGAAAAAGACCTGGCTTTTCATGGGCAGGCTTCCTCCCTCATTCTCCAAGGATCTCTCGGGCGGCGCCGCGGCCGGCTCCCAGGTTGAATTCATATCCGACGGCCTTGAGCGTCTGTTCGAGCGCATCCAGGGCAAAAGAGATTTGAGAGCTCGAGAGATTTCCCATGTGCCCCATGCGGAAGACTTTCCCGGCGGTCTGCGCCAGCCCGCCGGCGACGACGACGCCGTTCTCGAAGTAAAGGCTTCGGAAGCGCTTGTCTTCGACGCCGGAAGGATAGTTGACGACCGAAAGCGTGGCTGCCAGGAATTCCTTCCGGGTAAAAAGCGTAAACCCCAGGGCCTCGAGCGCCGACCGGATGGCCTGGCCCGTCCGGCGGTGACGGATGAACCTCTTCTCCAAGCCTTCCTCGAGGATGATCAGCGTGCTCTCGCAAAATGCCCGGATCTCATTGACGCAGGGAGTCGAAAAATACTTGGCGGGGTCCTTCATGATCGGGAGCCAGCGCAGAAGATCGGAGTAATAAGCCGGAATGCGCGGCATTTTTTTTCTCTTTTCCATCGCCCGGTCCGAGAGAACAAGAATGGCCAGTCCGGGCGGCGCGCCGAAGCACTTCTGGGCGGCCGTGAGAATGACATCGATCCCCCAATCGTCCATTCTCTCCTCGATTCCGCCGGTCGCGCAGACTCCGTCGACGATAAAGAGCGCATCCCGCTTTTTCAGGACCTCGGCGTATTCTTGGATAGGGGCGCAGGTGCCGGTGGCGGTATCCACGTGAGTCGCCGTGACGACCCTGAAATCGTTCAGCGCCATCCGCCTCTCGAGCTCCTCCGGCAGGATCGCCGTTCCCCAAGGGCTCTCCAGGAGTTCGCAGTCGAGCCCAAAGGCCCGCCCGACCTCGGCCATTCGGGCTCCGAAATATCCCTGGGAAAGAATGAGCGCCTTCTCACCCTGAGCCAGGGTATTGAGGAGGGCGATCTCCATGGCCAGCGTGCCCGCCCCGGCGATGATGAAGCCCTCCCCTTTCTCGCAGAACACGATTTTCTTCAGGTTGCTCAGTGCCTTGGGCAACTCGTCGACCATCTCCGGCCCGACATGGGAAACGGTCGGCTGGGCAAGGCTGTGGATGATGCGGGGATGGACCGGACTCGGCCCGGGGATGAGCAGCAGTTTCTCTCTCATGTCAGATCCTCCTCTTCAGAGTCAACCCATTTTTATCGAACGCACTCGATAAATCAAGTGCCGTTGGCATCAAGCGGGAGTGTTGACAAAGGGGGGCCAAACTGACATAAAGGGCGTGGATCCACTGAAAGGAGAGTTCCATGAATTCCTCGCACCCCAACGCCTCAAAACCGCTGAAAGCGCTCGCTCAGACCCTCGGGTTCATGATCGTGATATGGCTATCTGTACAGGGGAGAGCCGCCGAAAGGCGTGTCGCGCCGGGCCCGTCGGTCATTCCAAAGCCGGCCAAGATGGAGGCCGGGTCCGGCTCGTTCACCGTCGGCCCAAAAACCGGCATCGTCCTCGACTCCCCTTCGGCCGAAATCCGCGGCGTCGGAGAATTCCTGGCCGCTCGGCTCCGAACGGCGACCGGCTATCCCCTGACCATTTCTGAAGCCGCCGGCAAGGTCCCGGCCGGGACGATCCTCCTCAGGACCGCGGACAGCCTGTCGGCGCTTGGAAACGAGGGCTATCGCCTCTCTTCTTCCAGCAAGGATGTAAAGATAGAGGCCGGCGCTCCCGCCGGAGTCTTTTACGGGGTCCAAACCCTCCTCCAGCTTCTCCCGCCGGAGATCGAAAGCCCGGGCGCGGCGGAAGGCATCGCCTGGTCCATTCCGGCGGTTAAGATCGAGGACAAGCCCCGGTTCATTTGGCGGGGCGTCCACCTCGACGTCGGCCGCCACTTCTTTTCCAAGGAAAGCGTCAAGAGATACATCGACCTCCTGGCGATGTACAAAATGAATATGTTCCACTGGCACCTGACCGAAGACCAGGGCTGGCGGATCGAAATCAAAAAGTACCCTCGGCTGACCGAAGTCGGAGCCTGGCGGCGGGAGTCGATGGACGACGGCGTCCCCCACGGCGGCTTCTACACCCAGGACGACATCCGGGAGGTCGTGGCTTACGCCCAAAAGAACTTCATCACCGTCGTCCCCGAGATCGAGATGCCCGGACACTGCCAGGCCGCCTTGGCCGCCTACCCGGAGCTCTCCTGCTCGGGAGGTCCCTTCAAGGTGGGCACCGAGTGGGGAGTCATCTTTGACGTCTTCTGCGCCGGCAACGAAGAAACCTTTGAATTCCTGGAGGGCGTCCTGACCGAGGTCATCGACCTCTTTCCCGGCCCCTTTGTCCACGTCGGCGGGGACGAGGTCCCCAAGCTGCGCTGGCAAAACTGCCGCAAATGCCAGGAGCGGATAAAGAGCGAGGGACTTAAAAGCGAAGACGAGCTGCAGAGCTATTTCATAAAAAGGATCGAACGCTTCCTCGCCGCAAAGGGAAAGCGTCTCGTCGGCTGGGACGAGATCCTGGAAGGTGGAATCGCGCCCAACGCCACGGTGATGTCATGGCGGGGGGTCGACGGCGGGATCGAGGCCGCCCGGTCGGGCCACGATGTCGTGATGTCGCCGACGTCCCACTGCTATTTCGATTATTGCCAGGGCCTGTTCGAGGAGCCCTGGGCGATCGGCAACTATTTGCCGGTCGAGAAAGTCTATTCCTACGAACCGGTGCCCGAGGAGCTCACTCCCGAGCAGGCCGGACATGTGCTCGGCGGCCAGGCCAACCTCTGGACCGAATACATCGTCGGCGCGCCCCATTTGGAGTACATGCTGCTGCCGCGCCTCCTGGCGATCAGCGAGGTCGTATGGACGGAAAAAAACCTCCGCAGCTATGCGGATTTTTCGCGACGGATCGTCCCGCATTATGACCGGCTGGCCGCCGCCGGACTGAATTTCCGGCTGCCTCCTCCGGACGGGCTGGGGGGGAAGAAGCTGATTTCCGGGCCCACGCAGGTTCAGGTCTTTCCCCCATTCCCGGGAGCCGAAGTCCGTATCACGACCGACGGGGCCGACCCCGATAGGAATTCAGCGGTCCTGACAGGGGCTCCTCTCAATGTGGACAAGAGCACCATCGTCAAGGCCCGGACCTTCCTCCGGAACGGCCGGATGAGCCGGGTGATCAGCACTTCCTTCAGCCTGATCGACCCCGAACAAAACGGCCTGGAATACGCTTACTTCGAAGGCGACTGGTTGAGGCTTCCCGACCTCGAGAGCCTGACCCCCGTCAAGACAGGCCATGTGTTTGACCTCTCCTTCGAGCCGGCCTGGCCGAGAACAGACAACTTCGCCCTGCTTTTCAAAGGCACCCTGGACATCCGGGATCCGGGCGAATACGTGTTCACGATGATCGCCGACGACGGCGCCCTCTTGAAAATCGATGGGCAGGAACTTATCCGGCACGACGGGTTGTTCTGGATCCTCGAGCTCAGCGGCCGGATCCGCCTCGAGGCGGGGAAACATCCGATCGAGATCGCCTATTTCCAGAAGACGGGCGACCGCCGTCTGGATATCTTCTGCGAGGGACCCGGGCTCGAAAAGCGGCTGTTGCTGCCGCACCGGCTTTTCCGGAAGTAGGCTATCCGCCGCCGGGGCGGCCGAAGGGGCCCTGCCCTTTGCCGCGGAGAGAAAGAATGCATTCGGCCATCTCTTTCTCGTGTTCTTCCATCGACCGGACCAGGGCAAACTGGGTTCGGGCACGGTCCAGATTCTGGCCCGGCCGGTGGACTCGAAAGTAGACATCCCCTTCCAGGAAATCGGTGAGAAAGCGGAGCCCGATTGTGAAGGTGATGAGCCGCCCGGAAAACACCAGGAGGTCGAGCTCCTCGGGGGTCAGGAAATCCCCGGCCTCCTGGAGATAGCCCTCGGCCAGCGCCCGGAACATCCCCGGCTCCAGCTTGACACGGGTCGGATCCTTCTCATCCTCGGCTGCAAAACTCGTCGTCGTCCGGACCATATCGCCGAAATCATACAGCGAAGAGCCCGGCATCGTGGTGTCGAGGTCGATAACGCAGATGGCCCTCCCCGTCCGGTTATCGAAGAGCACATTGTTGATCTTGGTATCATTGTGAGTGATCCTCAGGGGGAGTCGGCCGCAGGCCAGGGCGTCGGTGATCACGGGGGTTATCGGCTCGCGCTCGAGGGCGAAGGCGACGGCGTCCTGAGCCTCGCCGGCCCGGTTCCAGGTATCGGCCGCCAAGACCTCTTTGAATCGGGAAAACCGCCGGGGAGTGTGGTGGAAGAAGGGGATGGTTTCGCGGAGAGAGGAGGCGTCCAGGTCGGAGAGGAGTTTCTGGAAACGGCCGAAGGCCAGGCCGGCCTCGAAGGCCTCCTCAGGCCGGGTGGCGACGTTGACGATATGGACGTCCCCCACAAACCGATAGGCGCGCCAGTACTCTCCCTCCGGAGAAACATAACAGCACTTCCCCGACCGGGCGTAAAGCAGATTGAGAGTCTCGCGCTCGGGGTCCCGGCCGGGCATTCTCTCCAGCCTGGCCCGAAGATGTCGGGTGATCTTTTCGAAATTGGCCATCAGGCCTTCCGGATCACGGAAGACAAAATGGTTGATCCGCTGGAAGATAAACTGCTCCCGGGTTCCGCTGCGGTCGGCGCTGATAAGATAAGTGTCGTTGATGTGTCCGACCTTGAGGAACTGAGCGCCGGTAAACTCCCCCTGAACGGCGAACTGGGAAAACACCTGCTTCAGGTTGTACTCCGTCAAGAGGACCTCCCTCCCGCCCTTATCTTTTCCGGGAAGACGCCTTCCCGGATAAGCAGCCGGACATTCGACCGGACGAGCGGCAGATCCTCGGCATAAGTGAGGCCGAACCAGCGGTCGGGCGTCGGCAGATACCTCACTCGTGCAAGGCCTTGCCGGACCAGATCGTTCACCGCGGAAGGGATGAAATACTCGCTTCCGGAATCGCCGGCGTGGCGTTCCAGGAATGCGCCAAATCCTTTTTCCAGATCGTCAAAAAACGGGGGTGTGAATCCCCAGAAATTCATCGAAACAACCTCCTCTCCGCTCAATGGGGTCCAACGGCCTCCCTCGTCCAGGGTCCGGGCTCCCTCGCCTTCCTTCTCGATCCTCAGCCTTTCGACGACCTCGGCCAAAAAGCCGTCGGGGCCGATCCGGCATAGGCCGCGGGAAACATGGCCGTGCTCGGACAAGGTGTTTCGCAGACGATACCCGACGAAGCAAAACTCCCGGGGCGGAGGCCCGGTCACGCTCGCCGCGCCGAGCCAGGCCATCATCGCCTCGAACCCATTCGGTCCATAGAAGTCATCGGCGTTGATGACGGCGAACGGTCCGGAGATGACCGTCCGGCAGAGCATGACGGCGTGTCCCGTTCCCCAGGGCTTTTCCCGGCCCGGAGGGATGGAGAAACCCCGGGGGAGCCCGCTTTCGATTTCCTGAAAGACGTACCGGATATCAAAGCGGTTTTCCCAGTGGCGTCCCACCGCGTCCCGGAAAGCGTCTTCGATATCGCGGCGAAGAACAAAGACCAGGCGGTTGAACCCGGCCTTGTACGCCCCGTACAGGGAATATTCCAGCAGCGTTTCCCCCGCCGGCCCGACAGCGTCAACCTGCTTAAGGCCCCGGTAACGTTTGCCCACACCGGCGGCCAGCACGAGAAGGCTTATTTCCGGCATTCCTTTTCCTTGGATGAAGAGGCCTCCTTTTATAGCATAGGGACAAAACCCAAGTCAAAAAAGGGCTCGGGGGACTCCCCCTCGCCTTGGTAAAGCAATAGAAAAATGTCCCGGCGACTTCTCCGGGACGGACTCAGTTCTCTTCTTTTATGCGGCCCACTTCGAAGAGCGGCTCGCCTTTGCTCGTGGGAGGCGTATTGATGATGTAGAGCAGGACGCCGCTGAAGGGAGCCCGGAGTTCCTCCTTAATCCGGCCCTCGAAGTCAGTCGCATAACCCACCTTCTGGCCCTTCAGCACATAATGCCCCATCTCGGCTTGCGGATAGAAAAGGCCGTCGGTCTGGCTGTAAATGACCTCATAGCGGTCAATCCACACCGGGTCGTCCGCATAGGCCGGCTCGCCCTCGATCATCTTGAACAGCCGCATGACACCCAGGATTCCATCGACGTTACGGCGGATGGATTCCTCGTCCGTCCGGCCCAAAAACCCGGATTCGGTCGTTATGGCCGGCTTGCCGAGGAGCACGGCCGTGTTGCCCAGGTATTTGGAATCCTTGGGGTCCTTGGACCGGCTTTCATCAATGATGATATGCCTAAGGCCGAACGCCAGGGCCATCGTGCGCGTGAATTCGTCCATTTTCTTGACGCCGCTGATCATCCAGTAGGAGTAGGGAATCAAGGCCTCGTTGCCGTCCCCGCAGTGGAGGTCTATCAGCCCGTCGCATTTCTTGACAATCTCTTCGGTCAGGACGTAGGCGATTCGCTGACTGAGTGTCCCGGCCGGATCGCCCGGGAAGACGCGGTTCAGGTTCTTCCAATCGGAGGGATTGTAATAGATCGTCCTTCTTTGGAAAGAGGGAAGGTTGGCGATGTGGACAATAACGACCGTCCCCGAGAGCTCCTTCGGGTCGATCATGGTTTTCAGCCGGTAAGTTGCCAGGATGGGCGGATATTCGTATCCGTGGACTCCGGCCACGAGAGCCAGCGTTTTCCCTTTTTTTGCCCCATGAATGATGGTCACTGGAATGGACGCGCTGCCTCCCTCCCCCGACGGGACCTCGAGGAACCCGGAGAGAACCTGGCCCGGCAGGGTTTTGAGAGAGCCGAACACCAAGGCGTCCTGTCCGATTCCGGCCCGGACTCCGCTCAAGAAAAGGGCGGCGCCCAGAAGGAGCAAGCGGCAGAAAAACCGATGGCGGCGCAGTTTACGGCACATTGGACCTCCTCGATCCTGAATTCCCGCCCTCTAATCTAATCCAACAAGCGACGGAGATGCAAAGATTATCTGCTCGAAAAAGGATTGCTTCCCAAAAAGACTTTTGATATAATCCGCCCGGAAAAAAAGAGGAGGTGTTTCTATGGGCAAGTACTTGGCCATAATCGCCGGTCTGATCGCCATGGTCTGTGGAGTCTGGCTCGTCATCGTCTGGTGGCGCCCGTTCTATGAGCTCGTCCTTGGATGTATCCCGCCAATCCTCTTTTTTGGAGGCCTGATCGCCCTCGTCGCCGGGATCAGCAGCATCAAGGATGCCGCCAGGACGAAAAAGCTGGAAGAAGAGGCCAAAGCGGAAGAGAAAAAAGCCTGAGGTCGCGGCCGGTCCGGGCCGAACATCCCTCTTCATTCGAATAAAGGCCTGGCCATTATCGCTCTTTTCACGCCAAAGAGCTGCCCAGCATTTCCGGGCGACGCCAGCGTCGGCGCCCTTGCGCCGGACGAAATGAATGTGATACATTCGAGAAGTGGTGTCCCTCGGCATATTCCCGCTCCTGCTCACGCTCTCTCTCCTCTCTCAGACCACGAAGACGATCGAAAAAGCTTTTTTCCAGGATGATCCCCGGCTGCTCTATGCCCTCCTCTCGACCCAGGGTCATATCCACGTCTCTTTCCCGGAGCCGATCTCCTTCTCCGACCAGATATCTCCGCAGCAGGCCTTTTTTTTCTTCCGTCAAGTCTATGACTCCTATTCGACTTTTGAATTCTACGCGGACAGCGAGCTCCCGGTCCTGGCCAAGGAGAACAGGTTCATTTTCAAGGCGCGGTGGTCGTTCAAGAACAAGAGGAATGATGACCAGCATGTCTTCCAGGTCTTTTTCCATCTGATCCGGGAAAAGCTGCCGGGCCGCGGCGACCTTCTGCATCCTTGGAGGATTTCGGAAATCAAAGCCGAATCCCTATGAGCAAGGCTCTCTCCTCGTTTCGTCCGCGTCTCCTGAAACTGGCGAGCCTCGTCGCCCTGGTCTTCGCCTTGGCCTTCCTGGGTCTTTCCGCGCTCCTTCCGCGCCTATTGTCTGTCCGCACGCTGCAAAAGAGCCTCGGGGGACTGCGTCATCAGGCCCAGTTGATTAAGCAGGAATTCGCCGGCCTTGAGGCCGGACTTCAGACCCGGCAAAAGGCCCTGTCCGGCCCGGCATTTCCCTACGACAAGGACAAGATCTTCGCCCTCTTCAAGAGCCAAGGGATAAACCCCGACCTGGAGGGCCTGGCCTATTACGATGAGGACGGCAGCCTGGCCGTCTGGCAGGGCACCGTCATCGAATTTCGACCGCCGGTGCTCGACAAACCGCTGCTCGTCCGCAGCCGGGCCTCCTCCTATCTCGTCACCTCCGCCCGGGTCCGCCAATCCGAGCAGGTTGTCCTTTTTCGCCTTCTGGCCTTCCGCCCGCAGCTCAGGGCTCCCTTTCTCTCTGAATATCAGTTTCTCAAAAGGGCTTTTTGGAAAAACGGGCATGTGGACTACTGGGACTTCCGGGAAGACGTTTCCGGGTTCGAACAGATCTTCGCCCGGCATCGGGACGAATACCGCGGCGAGCCCCGGCCGGACAGCGAGACCCAGCAGATCTTTTTCCCTCTCCGGAACGAAAGCGGCGAGATCGTCGCCACTGTCAACCTGACCTCCCCTCCCCTTCGTTCCGTCCATTCCCGTCTTCGCGAAAACATGTTCCTTTTCTCTACGGCATTCCTTATCCTTGCCCTGGCTTTTCTCATCGCCGACCTGACGGGGCTCTCCCTTCGATCATCCCGAAAGAGGGCCGCCGCCGTCCTGGGGCTCGTCCCGGCCATCGCGGCGCTGCGCCTCGTCTTCATGCCTCTCAGCAGGCTGGACAGGATTCAATCGCTCCAGGTATTCTCTCCCACCGAAGCCGGCTTTTTCTCGTTGGGCCGGCTGACCCAGTCGCCGGCCGATATCCTGCTGACCGCGTTTTGTCTGTTCCTCGCCGTCGTCGCCCTGACTGGCTGGGCCTGGGATTCGGTCCGGGGAAAAAAGCCGAGGCTCCCCCTGGCCGCCATCTGGGTGGTCAACACGACCTTCGTCGGCGCCGCGATGCTCCTGGCGGCTCTCTACCACAATTTCGTTTCCCGGCTGGTGGCCAACTCCAACCTGAACCTCCTGCGTTTCTCCGGACGCCCGTCCTTTTTGTTCCTGCACCTCGGGCTCGCCCTCTTCCTGTTGAGCTGCGGCTGGGCGGCCTTTCTTTTCTTCCGGCTCGTCCGCTGGCTGAGCCCTCATTGGAGGGCGGCGCTCCCCCCTTTCATCTGGACGACGGCGGCCGTTTTTTACCTGCTCAGGAATGAGCCCGAAAAGTTCCGGCTTCTGATCCCGGCGTTCATTTTCCTGTGCGGCTACCTGATTTCAGGACTGTCGCCGTCCTCTAAAAAGCGCGCGCCTGTATTTGCCCTGATATTCCTGGCGGCCCTCCTGAATTCCCTGGAGCTCCAAATCCAATCGTCCGCCCGTCTCGGCTCGCTCGTTCAGGACTTCCTCCGGAACTCCATACTTTCCCAGGAGGACTGGGCCGATTTCATCATCCAACAGTCCCTGCCGGAGGTCGAGAAGAGAAACACCTTCATCCTGGCGTTCCTCCAGAATCCCGACTCTTCTCCGTTCGCCCGATCCCTCTGGGAGAGCACTCTAGCGGCCAAGTTCAACTGGTATTCGATCCTCGAGGTCCTGGACGCCGAGGGAGGGGTACTCTCTCGGTTCTCCCTCAACATCTCCCAGCTTTACCAGCCGGAGGTGGAACTCCCGCTGAGCCCGACCTGGAGGGTTTCCCGGGTGAACGTTCCCTCTCTTGGCAAGGAGAGGGAATTCGTCCTGGCCTACAAGGATTGGTATTTGGAGGACAGGTACCTGGGACGGCTGACTTTTTCACTGGCCATCGACCCGGAGATGCTCCCCTTCCTCTATTCGGCCAACCCCTATTTCGAACTGCTCAAAGTCAGTCTGCTCCCCTCTCTCAACCAGCAGAAGTTCGGGTTCGCCATCTTTGATGCCCGGGGGAAAATCCTTTTCAACCCCAGCCGGATCTCGTCCGGGATCACGGCCGCCGCGCTGGAACAGATCGACCGGTTTCCCGAGGGAATGTGGTCGACATTCCAGGACAAGGGCAGGAATTTTCGAGCGTTCTTTTTCCGGTTCCAGGGCCGGGTCTATGCTTTTCTCATCCCCCGGAAGGGCCCCCTGGGGCTGACGGTCGAATTCCTCAAGCTCGCGGTCTTCTATCTCGGCCTGGCCGCCGTTCCTCTCGTTCTCCTGCCCGCGCTGACGGGGCGGAAAAAGCCGGCCAGCTTCCTGTGGTCATTCTCGAGCCGCGTCAACGCGGCCTTCGTGGCCATCACGGTAATCTCCCTGCTCCTCTTCACCCTGTTCTCCCACCGCTTCTTCACCCGGACCTTCAGTCAGCGGTTTCAGAAGGAGGCCGAAGTCCAGGCCAATTTCGCCCGGAATATCATGCAGGATTTCGTCGCCCTTCAGCAGGAGGAGAGGGCGACGCTAATCGCGCCGACCGACGACCTCGTTCTTTGGATCAGCTCCGCCATCGCCACGGACGTCAACCTCTACGGCGAAGGGCGCTTGATCTCCTCCAGCCGGCGCGAGTTTTTCGACTGGGGCTTCCTCCCCGAGCTCATCGACGGCGAAGCCTATTTCAGGATCCAGCACGAGAACAGGCCGTTCTATGTCCAAAGGCCGAGGATCGGCGGCTATTCCTACCAGAGCCTGACCATCCCATACACCATCCGCCGGGCCCAGTATCTGATCTCGCTCCCCTTCCCGTTCGAAGCTCAGGAAATCGCGGGCGCGACCGAGGAGCTGGTCGAGTTCCTCGTTTTCATCTCCGCTTTTCTCATCCTCTTCGTGCTTCTTTTCGCCCGGGGCATCGGCCGGATGATCATCTCGCCCGTGAACAAACTCCTGGCCGGCACCAGGGAAGTAAGCCTGGGAAACCTGGAGATCGCCGTCGAACACCGCTCCCATGACGAGATGAAATCCCTGGTCGACGGGTTCAACGCCATGATCAAGGACCTGAAGAGGCACCAGCAAGAAATCGCCGACCTGAGCAAGAAGGTCGCCTGGGCGGAGATGGCCCAACGGGTGGCCCACGAGATCAAGAATCCGCTGACGCCGATCCAGCTCTCGGCGGAACATATCCTCCGCGTCTATGAAGACAAGAGCGGGGATTTTGAGAAGGCGCTCCGCGAGTCGGCCTCCTACATCATCGGCGAAGTGGAGAACCTGCGGCGGATCGCCCAGGAGTTTCTGGAACTCTCCCGTGTCACCAGCCTGGTCAAGGAATCGTTCGACCTGAAGGAGGCCATCGGCGAAGTGGTCTCGCCCTATCGCAAAGTCATCTCCGAAAGGATTCGTTTCCGGGAGGTTTACGAGGGCCAGGGATTTCCGCTCGAGGCGGACAAATCCAAGATCAAGATCGCCTTCCGGAATATCTTCATCAACGCCATCGAGGCCATCCGCGGCCGGGGCGAAATCGAGATCCGGCTGCGGGCCGAAAAAGACACCCTGGTCCTGGTCATCCGGGATTCCGGGATGGGCATGGCCAGGGATATGGTGGACAAGATCTTCGACCCCTATTTCTCCACCAAGGACGCGGGAACCGGACTGGGCCTTCCCATCGCCAAGAAAATCGTCGAGGACCACGGCGGCAGCATCCGGGTCGAGAGCGAAGTCCAGAAAGGAACCGTCATCACAATCACCCTGCCTGGGAAGGCGGCGGAAAGGCCCCAGTAAGCCCATTCTCCGGACCGGGGCATAAAGCCTGGCATTTTCCGGCTTTCTGTGAAAGAATAGGTGTATGTCCAACACCTTGGTCGCCTACTACAGCGTCAGTGGGAACACCCAGAAAATCGCCCAGGCGATTTTCGAAGCGCTTCCCCCGCCCAAGGCCATCCACCCCATAGCTGAAGTCCGCAGCCTGGAGGAATATGACCTGATCTTTGCCGGCTTTCCTGTCCAATCGCACAGTGTGCCGTACAAGGCGGAGCAGTTCCTCAAGAGCATTCCCAAGGGCAAAAAACTCGCCCTGTTTTCAACCCATGGCTCCTTGACGGGCAGCCGCCTTTCCCGGGAAGCGGTCGAGCATGCCGTGGTCGTATCCTCCCAGGCCAAGCTCATCTCCACATTTTCCTGCCGGGGCAAAGTCTCTCCGCAAGCGCTGGAAGCATTGAGCCGCTCTCCGGAGCACGAGGCCTGGGCCGACATGGCCGCTTCAGCCAGTGCCCACCCCAACGAACAGGATCTTTCCGAGGCGCGGGCCTTTGCCCGCTGGGTGATCACCCTCAGCCGCCAACGGCACTAGCCTCCCGGTGGCGCGTCTTCTGTTGATGGCCATAAATCCAAGATATTTTTGAGATGCGGGGCTAGCTCTTCTCGCCGCCGGACGGGCGCCCCTGCCGGAGTTCCACGAGCACTCCATTCAAGCACTTGGGATGGACGAAGGCGACAAGGTCGCCCTCCGCCCCTTTTTGGGGCGCATCTGACACAAACTTGAGGCCGGCCCGGCTCAAATCGCGCATCGCCTTTGCGATATCATCGACCTCGAAAGTGAAATGCTGTATGCCCTCGCCTCGGGACTCCAGGAACTTGGCGACCGGAGAAGCGTCGCCGAGCGGCTCGATGAGCTCGATCTCCGGGCCCTCGACGAAGCGGAGATGGGCCAGACGCACCCCCCTTTCCGGGAGCTCTTCGATCGTACTCCTGCGGGCGCCGAAAAGAACCGCCCATCTGGACAAGCTCTCTTCAAGGTTGCGCACCGCAACCGCGATGTGGTGGACCCCCCTGACCCTCATCCCCTCTCCTTCAAGCGGGCGATGAGCCTGTCGGCGATGGTATAGGGATCGCTCCGGCGGTGATATATCTGGTCGACATACTCCATGAAAACGGAATCGGGGATATCCCGGGCGATCATGAGGTTGATCTTCTCCCGGGTGATGTCCCGGAGCATCCAGGCGAGAAGGCGTTTTCTTCGGACCTCTTGAGCCCGGCGGTCCCGGCCCCCCAAAAGGCGCTCGACCTCCCGCATAATCACCTCTATCCCCTTCCCCTTGGTGGCCACGGTCCGGATGACGGGCGGCTTGTCACTTTCGGCGAGGCCCAGGTCCAGCATCGCCCGGAGCTGGAGCTCCATCTTTTCCGCCCCCGGATGGTCGGCCTTGTTGATGATGAAAAGGTCGGCGATCTCCATGATCCCGGCCTTGAACGCCTGGATTTCGTCCCCCGCGTCGGGAGTCAAGACGACGAGGACGAGGTCGGCCAGCTTGACGACTTCCACTTCATCCTGGCCCACGCCGACCGTCTCGACAAGGACATAATCCTTGCCTGCGGCCTCAAAAATGGCGATGGCCTCGCCCGTAGCCTTGGCCAGGCCGCCGAGGTTCCCCCGGGTGGCCATGCTGCGGATGAAAACGTCGGCGTCGACGCTGTGCCGCATCATCCGGATCCGGTCGCCCAGGATGGCGCCCCCACTGAACGGCGACGACGGATCGACGGCGACAATCCCGATCTTGCGGTCAGCGGAGCGCAGCCAGCCGATGAGCTGGTCGACGAGCGTGCTCTTGCCCGTGCCCGGCGCACCGGTGATCCCCAGGACGACGGCGTCCTTTCGACAGGCGAAAACCTGGCGCATCAAGCTCTGGGCCGCCGCAGAGTCATTCTCGACGAGAGAGATGGCCTTGGCGATCGCCCGGGCGTTCCCCTGCCGAATCTCCTTGATCAAGTCCCTCAGTACTCCGAGAGGACTTTTTGAGCGATGATCCAGCGCTGGATTTCAGAGGTCCCCTCGCCGATCGTTCCCAGCTTGGAGTCCCGGTAGAACTTCTCCACGGGGTAATCCTTGGTGAAGCCGTATCCGGCGAGGATCTGGACCGCGTTCGAGGAAGCCCGGACGGCCAGCTCGGATGAATAAAGCTTGGCCATGGCCGATTCCTTGGGGATCTTCTTTCCCTGGTCCTCGAGGAAGGCGGCGCGGTAGGTCAGCAGCCGGGCCGCCTCGAGCTCGGTGAAGCCATCGGCCAGCATCCACTGGATGGCCTGGAAATTGGCGATCGGCTGGTCGAACTGAACCCGTTCCTTGGCGTATTTGAGGGCGGCTTCCAGGGCCCCGGCCGCGACCCCGAGAGAAAAGCCGGCGATGCTGACCCGGCCTCCGTCAAGGATGGCCATAGCCCCCCGGTAGCCCTCATTCTCCTTGCCCAGCAGGTTTTCCGCCGGCACCGTGACGTCCTCGAAGATCAGCTCGGAAGTGTCGGATGCCCTGATGCCCAGCTTGTTCTCTTTCTTCCCGGGGCGGAAGCCCGGCATCCCCTTTTCCAGGATGAAGGCGGAGATGCCGTTTCTGCCTTTGGCCGGGTCGGTGACCGCCATGACGACACAGATTTCGGCCAGCGAGCCGTTGGTGATGAACATCTTGGATCCGTTGAGCACCCAGTGATCGCCCTTCTTCTCCGCCCGCGATTTCATGGCAGCGGCGTCCGACCCGGCG
>Ga0113563_10000959_pt1 | contig 15492 bp, 12 predicted proteins | sample Mud3Dept3metaG_FD_80117 | JGI IMG/M metagenome (GOLD analysis project Ga0113563, IMG submission 80117) | Freshwater wetland microbial communities from Ohio, USA, analyzing the effect of biotic and abiotic controls - Mud 3 Core 4 Depth 3... | ecosystem: Environmental > Aquatic > Freshwater >...
AGCATCGCGTCGGCGATCGGCTCCATGCCACCGGTTTGCGCGGTTTTGATGCGGTCAGCCCATACCGGCGCGGCGTCGGCCGGATAGCGGCAGGTCGTGTCGGCAAGCACCATGCTCTTGAACACACCGGGGTATCTGAGCGCGCAGGTCTGGCCGATCATGCCGCCCATCGATAACCCGACCCAGTGCGTTTGTTTGATGCCGAGCGCGGCAAACAATCCGTGCACGTCGTCCGCCATCTGTTCGAGCGTGTAGGCGCCGGCGGGCGCGCTGCTCGCGCCGTGGCCCCGCGTATCGAAGCGCAGTACCCGGTAGTCCCGGGTCAGCGCATCCATCTGTTCGTCCCACATGTGCAGATCGCAGCCAAGTGAGTGCGAGAGCGTGACCCACGGGCCGCTGCCAGCGATTTCGTAATTGATTTCGATGCCGTTCGCTTTGGCTTTCATCGTCGTTGCAATGCTCCAGATTTAGATTAATGCCGCAGCGATCCGCTCGCGCGTGAGCGGCAGGTCGCGGATGCGCACGCCGAGCGCGTGATGCAGCGCGTTGGCGATCGCGGCCGTGACCGGGCCGCCCGCCATTTCCCCGGCGCCCAGCGGCGCTTCGTCCGGCCGGTTGATCAGATGCACTTCGACCCGCGGCACCTCCGGGAAAGTCAGGATCGGATAATCCTCCCAAGTGCGGGTGGTGACGCGCGCGCGATCGAACCGGACCTGCTCCTTGAGCGTCCAGCTGATCGCCTGGATGATTCCGCCTTCGGTCTGATTGATGATGCCGTCGGGGTTGATGGCCTGGCCGACGTCGACCGCCGCCACGGCGCGCGTGACGTGCAGGTCCGGCTCGAGGCCGACTTCGATCACGACCGCCAGATAGCCGTAGCCGTTCTTGTATTGCGCGAACGCGATTCCGCGCCCCGCTGTCCCGTCGCTTGCCGCGCCGGCGCGCCAGCCGGCTTTCTGCGCGGCGAGCTCGATCACGGCGCGCGCGCGCACGTCCTTCATGTGCCGCAGCCTGAACTCGACGGGATCCGCGCCGGCGGCCACCGCAAGCTCGTCGATGAACGACTCGATTGCGAACACGTTGGCGGTGGCGCCGAGCCCGCGCAGCGCCGAGACGCGCAGCGGCATTTCCTCGACGCGGTGAGCGACGACGCGTTCATTGGGAAAATGGTAAGTGGCCGGCGAATTGCGCGCCATGCCGCCGCCGCCGGACATCGGCGGGTCGGCCTGCGGGCGCTGCGCGACTGGATCTTCCAGGTGCCACGCCGCGAGCAGCGAGGATACCCTGTTGGTTGTTGGTGCCGAGTTGGGGCGCCCGGAGTGGCCGTTACTCCACAGCTCGAGCGCCCAGTCAACGATGTTGCCCTGCGCGTCAAGGGCGGCGCGCGTCTTGACCACCATCGCCGGGCCGAAGGGCTCCCACGCGAATTCGTCATCGCGCATCCATTGCACCTGCACCGGGCGGCCGGCGACCGCGCGCGCCAGCAGCACGGCATCGAATGCCACGTCGTCAGCGCCATTATGGCCGTAGCACCCGGCGCCTTCGGCGTGGTGCACGAGGATTTTCTCGGGCGGGAGGTTGAGCACGGCCGCCATATCGTGCCGCAGCTGAAACACGCCCTGGCTGTGCGTCCACACTTCCACACGCCCGCCGTCGACGCGCGCCAGCGCGCACGACGGCCCCAGCGAGGCATGCGCGATATAGGGCTTGGTGTAGCGTGCCTCGAAGCTGCGCGTCGCGCGTGCGCCCGCCGCGGGGTCGCTGCGCTCAACGATCGATTGATCCTTGGTCTGCCGGCTTTGCAGATAGTCGTGAATGCCGGCGTCGTCGGTGGGCAACGCAGTTTCCTGCCATTGCGCCGCGCCCGCAGCGGCCTGCCTTGCCTTGACGGCCTGCTCCTCGCGCACGGCCACGACGCCGATGAAATTGCCATCGCGCACTACCGCCACCACGCCGGGCAATTTGCGCACTGCTTCGGCGTCGAACGACGTGAGTCGCGCGGCGTAAGAAGGGGGCCTCACCACGCGGCCGAACAGCATGCCCGGCAGCTCGAGATCGTGGACGAAGCGCGGCGTGCCGGTGGCCTTGGCCGGGATGTCGAGCCGCGCGGCGCTGGTGCCGACGATGGTGTGACGGGCGGCCGGTTTGGGCTTGATTGCAGCGGTTGCTTCCCGGTCGAGCAACTCGGCGTGCGGCAGCTCCCAGTAGGAGAGCTTGCGGATGCGGTCGAACCCGCTGATCACGCCGTCTTCGACGGTGAGCTTGTCAGCCGGGATGTCGAGCCGTGAGGATGCTTCCTGCAGCAGCAGGTGGCGGGCTTCGGCACAGGCGTAACGCATCGCGCTGCCGCCTTCGTCGATCGAGCGGCTGCCGGAGGTGTGGCCTTCGTCCGGCGTGAGCGCCGTGTCCCCCGAAACCATGCGCACCCGCGCGAGCGCGACATCGAGTTCTTCGGCCGCGATCTGTGCCATCGCGGTAACGACACCCTGGCCGATTTCGACCTTGCCGGTATACACCGTTATGGTTTGATCCGGATTGAAGCGCAGCCACTGAGCGAGGCGGCGATTGGCATTGAGGCTGCCGGGAAGTTTGACGGGCGAATTCATTTCGCCGCCCCCCCGGCCGCCGCCAGCTCCCGCGCGGCGCGCTGGATTGCCTTGATGAGGCGCACATGCGTGCCGCAACGGCAATAGTTGCGCGCGAGCGCTTCTTTGATTTCGGTTTCGGACGGGTCCGGGTTGCGCGCGAGCAGCGCGGCGGCGGTCATGACGACGCCGCTCACGCAATAACCGCACTGCGCGGCCTGCTCGGCGATGAACGCGCGCTGCAGCGCACCCGGTGCATCCAGACTGCCGAGCGCTTCAATCGTGGTGATCGCTTTGCCGACGGCGGCCCACAACGGCGTATCGCACGACGCCACGTTGTGGCCGTCGATCAGCACCATGCACGCGCCGCACTGGCCGAGCCCGCAGCCGAATTTCGCGCCTTTGAGCTTTAGATCGTTGCGCAGGACATAGAGCAGCGGGGTGTCGGGCTCGGCGCGCACCGTGCGCTGCGCGCCGTTGACGTTGAGGGTGACCGGATCCGGCATGAATTATTTTACCTCTTTCAATATCCCGGCTTTGGTCATGATCCCGCGCACGACTTCTCTGCGCTTGTCATACGCAGCGACCACCTGATCGGCAGGAATATAGTCCCAGCGCGCGTTTCTCTCGGAGACGAATTTTTTGAACGCGGGGTCCTTTACCGCCTTCTCAACGGCATTGGCCAGAACCGTTGCGATTTCCTTCGGCAACTTGGGCGGTCCCATCACGAAATTGCTCGACTCCCAGCTCACGTCGTACCCCAGTTCTCTGACGGTGGGAATCTTGTCATACGGCGCGGGAGCCCGCCCATCACCCAGAGTCGCCAGGAATTTAACCTGCCCGCTCTCGATCATGCCCTTTGCTGAAGCAAGGGCCGCGACCCCCAGTTCGGCATGTCCGCCCGCCACCTGGGCGGTGACCAGCGCGCCGGCCCCCGGCGTAGGAATCGTATTGACGTTGATGCCCGTGCCACTGATGAAGGCCGTGGCGGCGACCCACCAGCTCTGCCCGACAGCCGCCGTCGACATGTTCAGCTTTCCGGGATTGGCCTTCGCATGGGCAATGGCTTCCTGGATGGTGTTGAATTTAATCGCGCTCTTGGTGGCGGAAATGACGATGGGGAAAAAGGTCGCATAGGCGCCGAGCTGGGTAAAATCATGATAATCCAGCGGGGAGACCCCCTGCAGCTTGTTGGTGATGATCGTCGCCGATCCCCAACCGAGCGTATACCCGTCGGGTTTTGCGGCGTGAAGTTCGCGATAGCCTATCGTGCTGCCCGCCCCGGGCTTGTTCACGACCACGACGGGCTGGCCCAGCATCTTGGAAACGCTTTCCATGACAGGGCGGACCAGCACGTCTCCATCGCCTCCGGCCTCAACCGCAACGATGAATACAATCGGTTTTACCGGGTATTTGTCCGCGGCCTGCGCGGCCTGCAAACTGCAGACGCCCAAACAAACACTCGAGACGGCAATAAACAGTCTTTTCATGTTCCTCTCCTTGGTTGGCTGGATTTGAGTTGCGATGTGGTTCGAAAAAAGACAAGCACGTTCTGCTGGGTCTCCGTGCGATGCATGTTCTCACCTCTTTACGGCACTGTCCAGTTGCGATCCCCCGGCACCAGATATTCGCGGTTAAGCGCGGCAATGCCGGGGCAGCCGAGCAGCGCGAGCACGCGGTCGATTTCCTCGCGGAAAATCGCAATCGCGCGCGCGGCGCCCGCCTCGCCGCCCGCCGCGGTGCCATACAGCGTCGGCCGGCCGATCAGCACCGCCTGCGCGCCGAGCGCGAGTGCCTTGACGACGTCGCTGCCGCGCCGGAAACCGCTGTCGACCATCACGGTGATGCGTTTGCCGACCGCGTCGACGACTTCCGGCAGCACCTCGATCGGCGCCATCGAGCTGTCGAGATTGCGGCCGCCGTGGTTGGACACCACGACGCCATCGGCGCCGCAGTCGGCGGCATGCACCGCGTCCTGCGGATGCAGGATGCCTTTCACGATCAGCGTGCGCGGCCACATCCCGCGCAGCACGCGCAGGTCGTCCCAGTTGAGCGAGTCGTTCAACAGCATTCCCTTGCCCATCGGCTGCGCGGTGATCCGGTGCTTAAATTCGCTCGGATAGTTCTCGTAGCGCGGCATGCCGGTGGTGAATACATAGCGCGCCAGCACCCCGAGCAGCCACTCCGGGTGCATCAGCACGTCGGTCACATTGCGCCGCGTGAAGGTAAACGGGATGGTAAAGCCGTTGCGCAGGTTGTATTCGCGGTTGCCTGGAACCGCGCCGTCCACGGTGACGACGAGCGCTTCATAACCCGCGGCGCTGGCGCGCTCGACCAGCTTGTGCGATAGCGAGCGATCGGGCCACATGTAGAGCTGGAACCACAGCCTGCCGCCCGCCTGCACGGCGATTTTTTCCATCGCCGTCATCGAACCGGTCGCCAGCGTAAACGGAATGCCGGCAGCGGCGGCGGCACGCGCCAGCGCGATTTCACCGTCATGCCACATGAGTCCGGCAGACCCGGTGGGCGCAATCGCGATCGGCATCTGCTGCGGATTGCCGAACAGCGTGATTTCCTGGCTGCGCCGGGAGACGTCGACCAGCGCGCGCGGCTTGAGCCTGATGCGCTCGAATGCGGTACGGTTGTTGCGCAGCGCGACCTCGTCTTCGGCGCCGCGGTCGACGAACTCGAACATGCCCTTCGGCACCCGGCGCCGCGCGATCTCGCGCAGATCGTCGATGTTGTAAGCCCCGCGGGATTTGTCTTTCATGGCGCGCCCGCGGGTTAGAGCTTGCTGTCCTCTTCTATTTTCAGCGGAAACTTTTTCCCGAACAGGGGGGCCGCGAACTTGAAAGCCAGGAACGCCGCTGCCAAAGCCAGCAGCGTGATGGATATCGGCCGATCCGCAACCAGCGAAACGTCGCCCCTGAACATCAGCAACGTCTGACGCAGACTGTTTTCCGTGGTCGGGCCCAGCACGACGCCGATAATAAAAGGCGCGATCGGAAATTTCCATTTGCGCAGGAACAATCCCACTACCCCCGCGACGATCATCACCCACACATCGAAGATGGAATTCCTCACGCTGTAGACGCCAACCAGGCAGATCAGGCTGATGATGGGCATCAGGATCTGGGGCCGGATCGCGGCGATCCTCGCGAAAGCTCCAACCAGCGGCAGATTGAGGACCAGGAGCATGATATTCCCAAGATACATGGCCGCAATAAACGTCCAGAACACATCCGGATGGGTCGTGAACAGCATAGGGCCGGGTTCGACGTTATGCATCCTGAGTCCCGCCAGCATGATGGCGCTCGGCGCCGCAAATGGGATCCCGAGGGTCAGCAAAGGAACCATCGAACCCATCACCGCGCTGTTGTTGGCGGATTCCGGCCCGACCACGCCTTCCACCGCCCCATGCCCGAATTCCCCGGGGTTCCTGGATATTCTCTTTTCCAGAGAATAAGAGACAAACGTCGAAATCACCGTGCAGGGTCCGGGCAACAACCCGACAAAGAATCCCAGTATCGAGCCGCGCAGCATCGGGTAAACGGAGCGCCTGACTTCCTCGCGGCTGGGATAGAGTTCTCTGAGGCGGACTTTGTTGATCTGCGGCTTCACGTACTTTTCAAGCGCGATGCTCAGGATCTCGGTGACGCCAAAAAGACCCATGGCGATGGGCAGGAAATCGATTCCCAGCATCAGTTTTTCCGTGCCGAATGTGAACCGGGGATAGCTGTCCATGGGATTGGTGCCGATGGTGCTGAGAAACAGCCCGAAAACTATCATCAGCGCCCCCTTCAGCGGCGCCTCGGCCGAGAGATTGGAGAGCAGCACAAAGGCAAAAATCATGAAGCACAGGAATTCGGGCGGACCGAAAGAAAGCGCGGCATTTCCCAGCACGGGTGCGAAAAACTGCAATCCCAGTATCCCGATCGTGCCCGCGACGAAGGAGCCTGTCGCCACCAGTGCCAGGGCCGCTCCTGCCCGGCCTTTCTTGCACATCTGGTAGCCGTCGAGGCAGGTCACCACGCTCGCCGCTTCGCCCGGGATGTTGACCAGGATCGAGGTGGTCGAACCGCCGTACATGGCGCCGTACCAGACCCCGGTCATCATGATCAAACCGGTGGTCACCCCGAACTTCATGGTAAAGGGCAGCATCAATGCCATGGTTGCCGTCGGCCCCAGACCCGGCAGGACGCCGACCATGGTGCCGATCAAGGCGCCGACGAAACACGCGACAAGATTCACCGGCGTCAGGGAATTGACGAACCCGTTGTACAGAAGATCCAACGCTTCCATCGCCATTCCTTCTTATCCGAGAATTCCCCGCGGCAAATCGATATACAGCCAGTAATCGAACAGCAGATAGATGAACAGGGCCGTCCCGCCGGACACCGCCAGCGGTTTCCACCACCCTTCGAGTTTCATGATCTTGCAAAAAGCGAACGCCGCGAGCAGGGTAACGACGACATAACCCAGCAAAGGCATCGCCACGATCCACAGACAGAACGTCGCCGTCATGAGGATAAGCGTTACCGCGCCGTTCCTGTCAAGAACGGGTTTCGCTGTGTCGGACCGCAAATTCGAAAGCAAGATGAAGAAAGCGAACAGGGCGATCGCGGCGCCGATGAAAAACGGATATAAACCCGGCCCGGGACGCCCGAAGCTCCCGAACCCGTATCCCCAGGACATCACCGCGATAGCAATGCCCAGCACGAACATCAGAAAATCAAAGCAGGTTTCGACTCTGAATCTGGCTGTCTTTCCCATGCCTGCCCCTTTTGGTCAAGTCCGAACTCTACTGCAATTCGGTTTCGACAGGCTGCCAGACAATCGATACGAGGGCAAATGCGCTCCGTGATCCCGGGGATTTCCTCAACGGATGACGATGGTGAGGCTGAAATCGCCGCGCAGCAAACTCACCGCATAGCCGCGTTCGGCGCCGCGCAGCGCGGCCTGGAACTCGGCCAGCGTGCGCACGCGCTTGTTGTTGACTGCGTAAACGATGTCGCCCGGGCGAAAGCCGTATTGCCACGCCCGGCTGTCGCGTTCCACCGCCGCGGCGATCAGTCCCTGAACGCGCTGGTAGAGCGGGCTGCCGCGCTCGATTTCGACCACCTGCAGGCCGGCGAGCTGTGGAATCGCTTGTCCCTGGCCCGGGGCATGTTCCTGCGGTGCGGCGATCTGGACGCGCAGCATGCGCGTCTCGCCGCCGCGATTCACGCGCAGTTCCACTTGCTCGCCGATCGGCGTCAAGCCGAGCCGCGCGCGAAGTTCCGCGGCATTGCGGATCTGACGGCCATTGAGCGCGACGACCACGTCGCGCTCGCGCAATCCCGCCTTGAGGGCCGGAGACCCCGGCTGCACTGCGGCGACTACGGCGCCTTCCAGCAGGCCGATGCCGAGCTTTTTCGCGAGCTCCGGCGTGAGATCGGCCATTTCGATGCCGAGGCGGCCGCGCCGCACTTCGCCGTAGCGCACGATCTGGTTCATGACGATGCGGGCCATATTGGACGGCACCGCAAAGCCGATGCCGACGTTGCCGCCGGCCGGACCGATGATCGCGCTGTTAATGCCGATCAGTTCGCCCCGCAGATTGACGAGTGCACCGCCCGAGTTGCCGGGATTGATCGAGGCATCCGTCTGGATGAAGTCCTCGTAGCCCTCGACGCTGAGTCCGCTGCGGCCCAGCGCGCTGACGATGCCCGAGGTCACGGTCTGGCCGATGCCGAACGGATTGCCGATGGCGATCACGTAATCGCCGACCTGCGTCGCATCGGAATCGCCCAAGCGCAGCGCCGTGAGGTTTTTCGGCTCGATCTGCAGCACGGCAATGTCGGTGCCGGGATCGGCGCCGACCAGTTTCGCCTGCAGCTGGCGGCGGTCCTTGAGCGTGACGACCACCTGTTCGGCGTCCTTGACTACGTGGTGGTTGGTGAGCACGTAGCCGCGGGCGGCATCGACGATCACGCCTGAGCCCGAGGCCTGCTCGCGGCGCTGCGGACGATCGGGCAGATTGAAGAAGCGCCGGAAGTACGGGTCGCGGAACAGCGGGTTTTCTTCGAGCGGCGAACGCGTGATCACCGAAATGTTCACCACCGCCGGCGTGACTTCGTTGACCAGTGGCGCGAGCGTCGGCAATCCCTGGCGCGCAGTATCAGTGAGTGGCGAGGCGGGTATGGCATGCGGCGCCGGGAACAGCACGCACAGCGCGCACAGCACGCGGCATACGGTCTTGTTCAGGCGATAGTTCATGTCGGACCTCCTTAAAGCGGGTGGCGCCGGGAGAGCGCCAGCCACCATAATTTGTGGCGTGGCAAGCTATTTCAAGATCCGGAACAGGTTGTTGAAGTCGTCGGTCCACGGCCTCAAGCCGGGGATCGCGTCGATCTCGCTCGCCTTGCCGGCGATCGCGGCGCTCTCGACCAGCGCCCGGTCGCGCGTGACGATTACCCAGTCGGTCTTCGAAAAATCCGTTTCCTCCGCGTCGTCGATGATCAGCGCCGTGTAGAGCCCGAGGCTGTCGGCGAGGCTCTTTACGACCGGTGCGAGCTGGAGAAAGCGGTTGGTGACGTGGAATACGACCGCGCCGCCGGGCTTCACGTGTTTCAGGTACACCGCCATGGCTTCCCGCGTGATCAGCTGCACCGGAATCGAATCGCTTGAAAATGCGTCGACGACCAGCACGTCGAAATTTTGCGGCGCTTCACGTTCGAGACTGAGCCGCGCGTCGCCCAGGCTGGTTTCGATCTTTGCCTTGCTGTCCTTGAGGTAGGTGAATTCGCTTTGCGCGATTTCGATCACGTGCGGGTTGATATCGTAGAAACGGTAGGTGTCACCCGCCTTGCCCCAGGCCGCGAGCGTTCCGGTACCGAGCCCGATTACGCCGACGCGCTGGTGGACGGGACTGATGTTCCTGATCGCCAGCGCCACGCCTGAATCCGGCCCGTAGTACGTGGTCGGATCGGTGCGGCGCTCGGGTTTCAGGTATTGCTCGCCGTGCAGGATCACGCCGTGGATCAGGCGCCGCACCGCGTCCTCGCTCGTCTCGGGGCCGGTGTCCTTGGTGCGCAGCGTGCCGTAGAAATCGCGAACCATCACGCGCGTATCTTCCTTCAGTTGCCCGATCTGCTGGTTCCAGAAGTAGCCGCACACACCCGCCATTGCGATCGCGACGAGCCAGACGAAAAACGGCGTTTTGCGCAGCGTTATCGCGGCCAGCAGCGCGGTCAGCACGAAACCCAGGCCGAGTTCGTAATAGGCCGGGAAGATGCGCGGCGCAACAAGACCCACGAACATGCCGCCGAGCGCGCCGCCGAGCGAAACCATCAGATAGAACAGCGTCAGATAGCGCGGCGCCGGCCGCATTTTCGCGAGTTCGCCGTGAAAAAACATGCAGCACGTGAACAGTCCGGTCAGGTACAGCGGAATCGCGATCTTGATTTCGAGCGTGACGTCGCTCGTTTGCAGACCCCACGCGCAAAACCCGAGAATCACCGCCAGCGGGCCCAGCAGCAGCGAGCGCTGATACCAGCCATCGCTCTCGAAGCACAGGATGAACGTCAACAGATAGAGCGTAAGCGGCGCCAGCCACAGGAATGGTATCGAAGCGATGTTCTGGGTGATGTGATTGGTGATCGCAAGCAGCAGCCATGAACCCATCGCGGAGAGCGCAAGCCACAATCCGAGGTCGAGGCGGCTTGGCGGCGTGGGGTCTGCGCGTGCCGCCGGTGTTGCAGCGCTGCCCGCGCCGGCGGCACGCGCGCCGGCCCGCAAACTGTAGAGTGCGGAGGCGCCGCACAGCACGGCGAACAGCACGTAGCCCGTGGTCCACCCGTATGCCTGCGTTGCGGTGGTAACCCACGGTTCGAATGCGAACGGGTAGGAAATCAGCGCCAGCATGGAAGCGAGGTTGGACAGCGCGAACAGCCGGTACACCGTGCCGGAGGGAAAAGTGCGCGCGAACCACGCCTGCACCAGCGGGCCGGTGGTTGCCAGCAGGAAGTAGGGCAGGCCGATGGTGGCGAACAGCAGGCCCAGGATGCGCACGCCCGGATCCTCGTCCCCGGCCGGTTTCCACTCCGCATCGGCAACGATCGGCAGCACGGCGAGACTGGCGGCGAGCAGCGCGAGATGCAACATCACCTGCACGCGCGGCTTCAGTTTGCGGGTCGTGAGATCCGAATAAGTGTAGCCCGCGAGCAGCGCGACCTGAAAGAACACGAGGCACGTCGTCCACACCGCGGCCGAACCGCCGAACCACGGCAGGATCTGCTTGGCGATGACCGGCTGGACGAGAAACAGGAGGAATGCGCTTGTGAAAATGGTACAAGCGTAAAGCAGCATCAAATCGCTCGAAGATAAGTTGGTGTTTTGTGCAGTGCGCATTATACAGAAGTGAGTGATAATTGCCGTTGCACAAAGGGGGAAGCGGCATGAACGATACGGACTATGCGCGCGCGGTGCGTCATATCACGCCCGAGGCGGTGCGCGATACGCTGATGGAGATGGTCGATATCGCGAGCCCGACCGGGCGCGAGGGTGCGATGGCGCAGTACGTGGTTGCACGACTGAAGCAGGCGGGCTGCGCCGCCCGGCTGCAGGAGGTGAGCGAAAACCGTCCCAACGCGGTCGGCGTGCGCGCCGGCACCGGCGAAGGGGTGAACCTGCTGTTCACCGGGCACATGGATACGTCCTACGACGGCGACGAGGACTACCTGCAGGGCGAAGGCTTCAAGGCGAAGGGCGTCTACCGCGACGGCTGGATCTGGGGGCTGGGGGCCAACAACATGAAAAGCGGCCTCGCCTCCGCGCTGGTTGCGCTGGCGGCGATCGACCGCGCAGAAATAGCGCTCAAAGGCGATCTGCTGTTCGGCGCAGTAGTGGGCGAAACCGAGAAGGCGCCGGTCGACGAATTCAAGGGCGGCGCGACCTCCGGCTACGGCATCGGCAGCCGCTATCTGGTGACGCACGGCATTGCGGCCGATTGCGCGATACTCGCGGAGCCGACCGGACTGAAGGTGTGCATTGCGAACATGGGCTGCCTGTGGGTGAAGATCAGCGTCGGCGGCACCGTCAGCCACTCGGCGCTCGCGCGCAAGCCCGGCGTGGTCAACGCGATCGATGAAATGCACGCGCTGCAGGCGCACCTCCGGCAGTGGATCGCCGAATACGAGGCGGCGCATGTCTACATGGGAGAGCGCCCGAACATTACCGTCGCGGCAATCCGCGGCGGGATGCCGTGGCGGCTGTCGCGCAATCCGTTCGAGTGCAGCCTCTATCTCGACATACGCACCGTGCCGGGCCAGAGCGCCGACCAGGTCAAACGCAGTCTGCGGCGCGCGCTGCGCGGGTTTGCCGCGGCGCGGGGAACGCCGGAGCCCGCGCTCGAGATTTTCGTCAATGACCCGCCGACCGTGATCGATGCCGAGTTGCCGGTCGTGCGCGCGGCGCGCGGCGCGCATCGCCGCGTGACGGGAGCGGATTCGCCGCTCATCATGCGCCGGCCCGGCGCCGACTCGACCCATTTCAACCGCTACGATGTGCCGTGCGTGGTCTATGGGCCCGGTGGCCGCATGCATCCCGACGCGAAGGGGCAGATGCACGCGGTCGGCGAGCATGTTCACGTCGACGATCTCGTCGTGGCCGCCAAGGTCTATCTCGACGCGGCGCTCGCGATTTGCAGCCAGACGGCCGGGGCGTGACGCGGGCCGCGCGGCTTGCATCAGGCGCATGAGTTGCAGCGTGATGCCACCGGCCGAAACATCCGCACGCCTGCAGGCTGACCTGGCGCCAATGCGCAACGGTCAGGCCGCTGCGGCCACCGCTCAGCCGGCAATTGTCTGCCGCGACGTGAGCAAGCAATTCGAAACCATCGAGGGGGAGCGCATTCATGCGCTAGACCGCATCAATCTCGCAGTGCGCGAGGGCGAGTTCGTGTCCGTGGTCGGACCCAGCGGCTGCGGCAAGAGCACGCTGTTGCGATGCATCGCCGGCACGCTGCCGCGCACGGCGGGGGAAATCCTCGTGCGCGGTGCTCCGGTCACCGGGCCGCGCCGCGACATCGGCATCGTGTTTCAGACGGCGACCCTGCTGCCGTGGCGCAACGTACTGCAGAACGTGCTGCTGCCGGTTGAGGTGCAGGGGCTCGACCGCAAGATTTATACCGGGCGCGCGAAGGAACTGCTGCGCATGGTGGGGCTCGACGGCTTCGAGCGCGAATATCCGTTCGAGCTCTCGGGCGGAATGCAACAGCGGGTTTCCATCACACGCGCGCTGGTGCACGATCCCGCCGTGCTGTTGATGGATGAGCCGTTCGGCGCGCTCGATGCGTTGACGCGCGAGCAGATGAACCTCGATTTGCAGCGCATCTGGGCGCAGGCCGGAAAGACCGTGTTTCTGATCACGCACAGCATCGCGGAGGCGGTGTTCCTCAGCGACCGCGTGATCGTGATGTCGGCGCGCCCGGGGCGCGTGGTCGCGGAATTTGACGTGACTTTTGCCCGGCCGCGTTCGCTCGACGTGATGGGCGCTCCCGATTTCGGACAACGGGTGACTGAAATCAGGCGCCACCTGGCGGCGAGCGGCGCGCTCGACTGATCAACCGCTGACGCAGACTTCACCGTAGAATGTCTATCGATAGGAGGAACTCAACATGCAAACGAAATTAGTTCAGATCGTGGTGGCGTTCGCCGCCGTGCTGGCAGCCGGCGCGGCTGGAGCGCAGGGCACGTTGCAGAAAATAACGATGCTGCATTCGCAGCCGGTGATCACCGCGACCTTCGCGTATTCGAGTTCGCTGCCGGTTTATCTCGGCTACTTCCGCGAGGAAGGGCTCGAAGTCGAGGTGAGCGCGATGGCGGGCGCCTCCCAGGCGATGCAGATGGTCGTCGGCGGGCGCGCCGATTTCGCGGTCGGCAATCCCTCGGGCGCGATGATCGCGATCCAGAAAGGCGCGGACGTGCGTTTCTACTACACCTCGATCCGCGGCGATATTTTCGGCCTCGGGCTGCCGGCCGACAGCGGTCTCAAGACGCTGGCTGATCTCAAAGGCAAAACCATCGGGGTATCGAGCTTCGCGAGCGGCGGCACCAACTACGCGCGGGGTCTGATGAAGACTCTCGGGCTCGAGTCGGGCAAGGACTATGATCTCGTCGAGATCGGCGTGCGTGCGCGCGCGCTTGGCGCCTATCGCTCGAAACAGGTGCAGGCGTTTTCACTGTGGGACGAGGAATACGCGTCGATGGCGCAGAACGGCGTGCCGATGACGGGCATCATCAAGGACCCCCGCGCGAACACGCATATCGCGGGCTCGATCGTCGCCAAGAACGAGGACTACACCAAGCGCCGCCCGGTCCTGATCGGGGTGGCGCGCGCGATGGCCAAGGCGCAGGCGTTTCAGGATGCGAATCCGGAAGCGGCGGTGCGCATCCACTGGAAGGTCTATCCCAATACCGCGCCCAAGGATGGCATTACCGACGCGGCGGTGAAACGGGAAGCCCAAATCCTGGCGGTGCGCAAGGCGATCACCGTGCGCAACTCCATGGGCACCAACCGCTGGGGTGACGTGCCGAAGGAGCTGATGGAGAAGTTCCAGGCCTATCTGGTTCAGACCGATGTGGTGCCGCAGGCAATCGACGTCAACCGCTATTACACCAACGATCTGATCGCCGAGATCAACAAGTTCGACGAAGCCGCCATCATCCGCCAGGCGCGCGAATACAAGCTGCCATGAGCGGCGGCTCTGCGGCGCGCCGTGCGCCAGTGACGCTCGCCGCGGGAATCGCCCGGCGCGTGCGGGCACAGCCCGAGCTGATCTGCGTGCCGTTCATGTTCGTCGTGATCTTCGGCGGCTGGGAGTGGTACGTGACCTCCGCCAAGGTGAGCGAACTCATTCTGCCGGCGCCCTCGCGAATCGTGGCGGCGCTGGCGGGCGGGCTCGCGAGCGGGATCTACGTGAAAGCGTTGTGGGTGACGCTGCAGGAGATCCTGCTCGGCTTCGTGGTTTCCGCGTCCGCGGCGTTCGTGCTGGGCACGCTGATCAGCCAGATCCGCTGGTTCGAAGCGATGATCTATCCTTACGTGGTGGCGCTGCAAACGCTGCCCAAGATCGCGATTGCGCCGCTGATCCTGGTGTGGGCGGGGCTCGGCCTGGAGAGCAAGATCATCATTGCCGCGCTGGTGTCGTTTTTTCCGATGCTGGTCAATACCATAGTCGGGCTCAAGGCCACCTCAGCCGACAAGATCGAACTGATGCGCGCGCTGACCGCCTCGCGCACCAAGATTTTTTTCCTGGTGCGGCTGCCCGAGGCGCTGCCGTATATTTTTGCCGGGCTCAACATCGGCATCGTGCTGGCGGTGCTGGGCGCGATCGTGGGAGAGTTCGTCGGGGCCAAGGCCGGTCTCGGCTACCTCATCATTCAGATGAACTACACGATGGACGTGGCGGGGATGTTCGCGGTGCTGGTAATCCTCGGCATGATGGGCGTGACGCTCAACCTGCTGGTGAGCTGGCTGCGCTGGCGTGTCATTTTCTGGCAGCGCGATGGCGTGACGCCGCCGGGCGGCGTGTAGCCGGTCGTCGAAAATCGGGCGAGGAGGAGCGCATGAAGAAGCAATACTACCCAGGGACGTGGCAGCAGGAGCGCGCATTTTCACCCGTGGTATCGACCACGGCCGGCCGCACCCTCTGGATTGCCGGCCACGGCGCCACCCACGATCGGTCCGGCAAGCCGCTCGACGGTGATTTCGACGGCCAGGCGCGGCAGGCGTTCGCGAACCTGGAATCCACGCTCGCGCGCGCCGGCGGCAAGCTTGCCGATATCGTTACGATGACGGTGTTCGTCATCGATTCGCGCTACGGCGATCGCTTCATCGAAATTCGCAGGCAGGTTTTTGCCGATGG
>Ga0113563_10000960_pt1 | contig 15491 bp, 16 predicted proteins | sample Mud3Dept3metaG_FD_80117 | JGI IMG/M metagenome (GOLD analysis project Ga0113563, IMG submission 80117) | Freshwater wetland microbial communities from Ohio, USA, analyzing the effect of biotic and abiotic controls - Mud 3 Core 4 Depth 3... | ecosystem: Environmental > Aquatic > Freshwater >...
CAAGGGAAACCCGGTCCCCGCCTCTTCATAATTGACTTCCACCTCCCGCACGACAATTTTAGGCATCCTTTTGTCTCCCTGGCGCAAAATTCACAATCCGGTATGAATTTAACCTTTTGAAATCGCCTTTTAAAATCCCCCCTCCGCCACCCTTTTTCAAAGGGGGGAACGGGGGGATTTCTGCAGAGGCCTTACTCATCCCCTTCGGATTTGTTTATCTCGGAACCTGAAGCTCGAAACCCGAAACGTTTTTCTATTCCACCAAGAGCAACCCGTACCGATTCATCTCGTCGTGAAAATCCTTTACCACCTGGATCGGATACCCGAGCTTCCGCGCCGTAGTATATACATCCACCCCGAAGGCCTCCAGGGTGGGGCGGGACTGGTAGGGCTGCCGGCATTCCTGGGAATCGGCCGTGCAGTTTTTGCACAGACGGCAGGGGGCCTGGGGAAATACGAAGGCCTTCTGATAACCCGAAAGGAAGACCTTCCTCTCCAGGTCGAGCATTCTCTGGTTTATTTCCTTCGACCAGGGGTGGCGCATTTCCGGGTCTTTGAACTTCTTGGCGAAATGGAAGAAAAGGCCCTTTTTGTATTCTTTGAAGAATCTCGTGCATTCTTCCACGGAGGGAACATAAGGAGGGCAGGTTTTTCTTTTCCCGTACCCGGGACAGCCGTAATTACACTTCATCCTCACCCATTCTCCGATGACGATCTTCCCGGGGTCCATCCACTTGAAATCCTTCAACCCGTGAGCGACCGCCAGTTTTTCGACCGCCTTTTTTGCCGATGAATTCATCCCTTCCTCCCATGTATTTCTATTATCGGAACGTCTTCCCTTCTTGAAAAAAGCCGCCAAATTTCTCCACATCTTCCTTTTGAGCAGGGCACCCGCAGAAATCCCCCCATTCCCCCCTTTTGAAAAAGGGGGGCGGAGGGGGGATTGGGGAGCGAAAAGCCTCTAAACAATTTTGTTCCGAATGAATCCAAGCCCTTCGATCCGCGCTTCCACCACATCCCCCGGCTTCAGGAACCACTGCTGCGGGTCCGGCTGCTTGAAGAAGGCGACTCCCCCCGGGGTTCCCGAGGTGATCACGTCCCCCGGCTCCAGGGTCATCTGGGACCAATAGGCAATCAGGTCCGGAACCTTATAGATCAACTGGTTGGTGGACGATTTCTGGCGCGGTTCGCTTTCCTGGTTCACCCAAAGCTCCATTCCCAAGCTGTGCGGGTCGGAAATTTCATCCGGAGTGACCAGGCAGGGTCCCATGGGGCCGAAGGCATCCAGGCTCTTGGACAAGAGAACGAGCCTCTTCTGCATCTCCTTGTTCTGGATGTCCCGGGCGCTGAGGTCATTGATGATCATGTAGCCGGCAACGTATTCGTAGGCTTTTTCTTGGGGAATATTTTTCCCCTTCTTCCCGACCACGATGGCCATTTCGATCTCATAGTCCAGTTGCTTGGTTGAATCATGGGGATAGGGAACCGGGTCGTAAGGACCCACCACGCACGAGGAGGCTTTCAAAAAGCCCACCGGCAATTCGGGGATGGGAACTTTGTTCTCCTCGGCATGATCCCGAAAGTTCAGGCCCATGGCGATGATCTTTCCCGGCCGGGGCACGGGGGCTTTCAGGAAGACTTTTGCCAGGGGGAAAATCAAAGGCTCCTTGCGGAGGCCCTTCAGGACTTTCTTTTCAGCTTTTTGCCATTGCGCCACAGCCTTCACGGTGCGGCGCGCCAGGGTCATGGCTGTTTTACCCCGTTCCAGGAAGGCAACCATATCCATCGGAGCCAGCCGGGCAGCCATGGAAAAGGGGTCTTTCTCTTTCTCTACTTCTTTCAAATAAAGCGCTGCCGCCGGCTGCAAGCTCAAAACCGACCGATCGTCGAGAAGAGCCCCCACCTGTGGTTGTCTGTCTTTGCTGCCCTTTGCAACAAAGGTTACCCATCTCATGGTTCCCCTCCTTAATAGATTTATTCAGGCCGTGAAAAGCATAACGGTAAGAGTGTACTAACTTGCAGGAAGGGAGTCAACAAAGATTGAATGATTTTTTATTCTTGGGGAGAAAGGCTGGCAGTCTGTTGATATGGCGTCCGGGAGAAAACGGGGACGGATTGTTGGGGGTCTGTCCAGGTCTCTGTTCCTTGCGGCCGGACGGAAAGCATGAGGGGTTCCTATCCCGACGGGCCTCAGGATTGGGGGTCAGCGTTCCGAGCCGGCCTTTCGTGGCGGGCAGGGTCTCTGAAAGATCCCTGGTCAGACCCCGAAGGCTTTTCTATCTTATCTCTTGTCGAATCCTTCTCTCCCTTTCCGAGAATCTTCATCAAAGTCCGGAAGGTCGATTCCGGATACCCCTGACGACTAAGGACGGGGCTTATTTCGCCGGGCCGATTCCTTTTTTGCGGATTCGGCAGATCACCCGGGAGAAACGGTGGCTTTTCGGATCCAGGCGGGGCTTCTCCTTGGCCTTGAGAAGGAAGAAGGTCAGGAGCCCACAAGCCGAGTTTCCGATGAATCGTCTCCCCCATCTTCCAATTTCTCATTTCTCTACCCGGCTATCCTTTGCAGTTCAGAAGAGTCAAGCAAGCCCAATTCTTTTGCACCATTTCCGAACTCCGCAAGGAGGTTCAGCAAATCCCCCTTGGAGAAGGGTTTGGGCAGAAGGCTCACCGGATACCTCGTCTTTTCCTCGTTTAGAAGAAGGGAAAAGGGCTGCATATCCCCGCTCATGTAAATGGTCTTGACCCCGGGGTCTTGCTTACGGATATTCCTCATCAACTCCATTCCGTTTGCCTTGGGCATGTGGAGGTCGGTGATCACCACATCCGGCCTGAATAGGAGATAGCTGTTATACCCATCCAGTCCATCCACTGCGGAGCGGGCCTCATAGCCCTCATCTTCAAGCATCATCTTGAGCAGAGAAGCCAGCAGGATATTGTCATCGACAACCAATACTTTCGTATCTCTTCCCCCCTTCCCGGATTAGACTTAGCCTTTACGCCACCTGGAGCAAAGGGTGTGCCAAAGGCCAGGGAGGAGAAAGAACCCCGATTTTAAAGCGATTTTCTTGGAGAGAGGTTCAGCGGGAAATGGAGGATAGAAGGTTTTTCCCTACGGAATGAAGGCCTAAAAAGGCGTATGGGGTCAAATTTGATGAACTTGTAAGAAGCTATCTTTACCCCGCCTTTGTCTTTCCCGCGGAAGCGGGAATCCAGTAAAGTCAAGCAGTTCTGGGCTCCCGCCTGCGCGGGAGCGACGGACTTTCTGACTTTTTACGGGACCATCAAATCTTCTTATGACTCCTTTGTTTCTCCTTGGAGAAGATTCCCTACACCCTATCCGGGTTTTTTGAAATCTGCTGTCTGCAAATTATGTTTTTTCAGGAGGTCGTAGAAGTCGGCGCGGTATTTCCCGGCCATTTTGGCGGCCTGGCTTACATTGCCCTGGCAGAGTTCCAGGAGATTGCGGAGGTATTCCCTTTCAAAAACATCTTTCGCTTCTTTGAAAGTCCTCTGGGAATCCGACTTATCAGCTTGTTTAACCTGAAGGAAAAAGTCTTCGGCGATGAAATCCTGCCGGGTCATGGCCACGGCATACTCGACGGTATTTTCCAGCTCCCTCACGTTCCCCGGCCATTCGTGGAGCATGAGCCTCTGCAGGACCCCGGGATTCAGGCCCTTTACCTCTTTTTTCATCTGCTGACTGAATTTTTTCAAGAAATGCTCCACCAGGGGAGGGATGTCCTCTTTCCTCTCCCGCAAGGGGGGCAGCTGAATGGGGATGACGTGAATCCGGTAAAAAAGGTCTTCCCGGAAAAGCCCCTGCTTGACCTGTTCCGCCAAGTCCTTTTGGGTGGCCACGATCACCCGGACATCTACCTCCACCGGGTTTTCACTGCCCAGGGGATAGAACTGGCGCTCCTGCAGGACCCGAAGGAGTTTTGCCTGGATCGAAAGAGGCATATCGCCGATCTCGTCCAGGAAAATCGTGCCCTCATGGGCCTGGGTGAACAACCCCTTGGTGGAACGAACCGCGCCGGTGAAGGCGCCCTTTTCATGGCCGAAGAGCTGGCTTTCCAGCAGGGGCTCCGGAAGGGCCGCACAGTTGATGGCCACGAAGCGTTTGTTCTTCCGGTCGCTGGCCAGATGGATCGCCCGGGCGATCAATTCCTTTCCCGTGCCGCTTTCCCCGTGGATGTAGACCGTGGAATCAATTTTGGCGATGCGGGACACCATCTCCAGCACGGACCGCATTTTTTCGCTCTTGGCCACAATGTGGGCAAAATCATATTTCTCCTTCAAAAGCTCCTGCAGCCTTTGAACCTCCGAGGTGAGCCGGCGGTTCTCCAATGCTTTCTCCATCTGGAAAAAGAGGTCCCGCGGTTCAAAAGGCTTGGTCAGGTAGCTGTAGGCCCCTTTCCTCATGGCCTCCACCGCGCTTTCAATCGTCCCATGCGCGGTCAGGATGATGATGGGCATCTCCGGAGAGAGAGAATGAATCTCCTCCATAAGCGAGATTCCATCCCCCCGGCCGAGTTTCAGGTCCACAATCGACAGGTCAAAGGTCTGCCCTTTCACCGCGGCAATGGCTTCTTCCTCCCTCTGCGCGGTCGTCACCCGGTATTGGGCCGACTCCAGCCTCATCCGGAGCAGCTCCAGGAGGGTCGAGTCATCATCAACAACCAAGACATTACCCGAAGACATGCTCCCCTATCTCGCTTTCTCTCGCTTTTTTTCTTCCACGGCAATATCCACCTGTTTCGATTTTTCGATCACCTGGCTCAATTTCTCATTTTCCTGGAGCACCCCGGCCCACACCTTGGCCTCCTCCGCGAGAGGGCTCTTGGGGTAATCCTTCAGGATCCTTTTAAAACAATCCAGCGCCTTGCCCAGGTCCCTCTGGGGATTGTCCAGGTGGGCATAGATCAGCCCCATCTGGAAAAGAGCCTGGTCCTTGGGGGAATGTTTTCCGGGCATGGACAATACTCGCTGGCTTTCTTTCAGAGAACCGGCGTAATCCCCGCGATTCAGGAATCTCTTGGAGCGCAGGAGAAGTTCGCAGGCCGTGGGTGCGGGGGTAGGCGTAGATTCCTCCGACTTGGAGGCTTTCTCCGGCGCAACTTCCTGGCTGGTGCTTTCATTGAATTCTGTCTTGAAGGTCATGCAGCCCGACAGGACAAAAAAAATCAAGCCGGCAGCGCAAAAATAAACGAACTTCCCCGCCCGGGCTCGCTCTCCGCCCATATTTCACCCCCGTGTGCAGCGATGATCTGTTTGGCAATGGCCAACCCCAGTCCGGTTCCTTTCCCGGCCCCGGCATTTTCCCGGGGTCCTTGCCGGAACTTCTCAAAGATGGTCGCCAGGTTCTCCTTGGGGATTCCCGGCCCGGTATCACTTACCGATACTTTCATTTTCCCGTCTTCCCGGCAGGCTATAATTCGAACCTCCCCTCCCTCCAAAGTGAATTTCACCGCGTTCCCGAGGAAATTCCGCAAGACCTGGAGAATCTTTTCCCGGTCCATTTTCACCGGCGGTAAAGGTTCCTGGCTTTCAACCTGCAGGCGGATTTTTTTGGCCATGGCCAGCGGTTCGATCTCCGCGGTCACTTTTTGAATCAAAGGGCGAATATCCGCCGGGGTAAAATGAAAAGCCATCATTCCCGCTTCCATCTTGGATAAATCCAGGGAGGAATTGACCAGGTCAATCAGCCGGTTGCTCTCCCCGGAGATGATTCGTAGGAGTTTCTTCTGTTTCTCGGTAATCTCCCCCCCCACCCCTTCCAGCAGGAGGCTGGTTCCTTCCTTGATGGAAGTCAGGGGAGTGCGCAGCTCATGGGAGATGGTGGAGAAGAAATCGGACTTCATTTGATCGAGGGTCTTCAGCCGTTGGTACATGGAACCAAAGGCCACGCCCAATTCCTTTATTTCCGGAGGGGCCGAGCGGGGCAAATGCCCATCGAAGCGTCCCCGGGCGATGTCCCGGGTCTTCCCGATCAGCATGGCAAGGGGGTAGGTAATGCTCATGGTGATAAAAAAGGACAGGATGACAACCGCCAGCAGGGCGATGGCGGTGATGCCCATGGTCAGCTGGCGGGCATTGATCCTGGCTTCCTCCAGCTTTTTGATTTTTTCCAGGGTGTTCTGTTGAGAATGGACGGCCAGGGTCTGCAGATTTTCGAGGATCCGGTCCGCCGTCTTCTCTTTTTCCATTGCAAATCCCGTGGGGGTGTAGGACTCATTCGCCCGGACATGCGCCGCTTCTTCGGCCACCAGGGCTTGGTAAGCTTTATGGCGGGCCTTTACGCTGTCTAACAGCTCTTTCTGCAGGGGGGTATCGGCGAAGGTTATGACTTCTTCCAGATATCGCTGGAAATCATCCCGGGCCAGAACAAACTGCTCGTAAAGGGCTTCATCCCGGGAGACCATGAATTTTTTCTCAAAGCGCAGTTGGGACAGGAGCGAATCGGTGAGTTTCTTCCCCCCATCCTGCATCCGGTAGTCCACTTCCAGGATTGAATGGGTAATGTTTTCGAACTGGGCCAGCTGATAATTCATGTAGACGCTCACCGCCAATATGAGCAGGAAGACCACCAGGTAGCCGCAGATTAATCGGGCAAAGATCGTCAATTTCATCCCGGGAAATTCCTTCCTTTAAACCTCGGGTTTGACATCCTGGGAGGGATACCCTACGGGATTTGACCGGAGGCTCGAAAGTGGGAGGAAGGCCGGGGAATTCCCTCTCATCTTCCTCTCACCCGAGCTGAGGGTATCGTCTTCCTTTAAAAATTGGCGAAAAATTTCGAGGAAACCCGTCGGGTATTGGCAGTCGTTAAGAATAGAATTTAATATTTTATCAATAAAGTCAAGGCGATTTTCAACCCCGGCGATGAGGAGCCCGGCTCATCCTGAGTCCCAACATGGTGGTAAGAAGGAAATATCCATTTTGCGAGGCCGATGCAGGGGCGATTCATCAATCGCCCCTACGGATCGGGATTTTGGTAGAACGAAGGTTAGGACTTTTCCGATCTTCTCCTTCATGTTAGGATGGGTTTTTGAATATCGGTTTCGAGGAGAAGGATATGAAGGAGATGACAGGCCTGGAAGGAATTCAGAAGTTTATCAACCGGATTGAAGAAGGGGCTTTTCTCGTAGTCAAGGGAAAGGAAAAGACGAACGTGATGACCATCGGCTGGGCGCTGGTCGGCTTTGTCTGGCGGCGGCCGGTTATGATGGTGGCCGTAAGGACGTCCCGCTATACTTATCCATTGATCGAAAAGGCGGATAGCTTCACGGTGAGTATTCCCGCAGGGGATATGAAAAAGGAAATCAACTTCTGCGGCTCCAAGTCGGGACGGGACATGGACAAATTCAAAGAGTGCGGCCTCTCCGCTGCAAAATCCAAAAAAGTCGGCACCCCCGTCCTGGAGATCCCCGGATATCACTTCGAGTGCCGGATTATCAACAAGGCTCCCACCGACCCGCAATTCCTCTCCCCGGACCTGGAGAATCTCTACCCTGCCAAGGATTACCATACCCTTTACTTTGGGGAGATCCTGGCCTCTTACCAGACTTGACGGTTGATGGGCCCTCCTTGTCTTTTGCCGGCTACCCTTAACTCGTCCCCTGTTGCCAGCATCTGTTTTCCCGGGTCTTTCGGACGAGCAGGGTTGATGATCTCGCGAAAAGCCTCTTGAAGCGTCAACCCGGCGAACCCCGGATCAAGTCCGGGGCAGGCGCCGGGGTCCAGAACTTATTGAAATAACTGGATTCCGGCTTCCGCCGGAAAGGAGTTTTTTGGCATTTCGACTTTTCACGAAATCATCAAGGCTGGGTGGTTGGAGCTTGTTTGGGCCGAAAAAGATGGGTGAACTGAAGAATACGGCGGCTGCCCAGCAGGAACTGGAAACCCGTATCCTCCATGGCCTGGCCTGTGAATGGGAAAGGGCCATCTGGATTCTGGACCCTGTTCATCGGAAAAAGATGCGCCGCCCTCTTTTCTCCCTGCGGGATCTCAATGGCCGGTGGGGACACTGGTCCGGGAATAGGCGGGAGATTTCCCTGAGCCGGAAGTTGGTCCTGAACTACTCCTGGGCATCGGTCCGGGAAGTTCTTTTGCATGAAATGGCCCACCAGATGGCGGAAGAAGTCCTGGAAGGCCGGCAAAGCACTCCTCATGGACCTTTCTTCCAGAGGGCATGCGATCTGCTTCGGGCGAACCCCAAGGCATCCGACGACTATAAACCTTTGGACGACCGTATTTCCCAGGAAATCGGGGGTGGGGAAGATCGGACCCTGCTCAGGGTCAAGAAACTTCTGGCCCTGGCGGAGAGTTCCAACCGGCACGAGGCCGAAGCCGCCATGGCCAAGGCCCATGAGCTGATATCCAAGTACAACCTGAACCTCCTCGGGGAGGAAAAGGGAAAAGAGTTTATCAGCCTCCTCGTGGGAAGGCCCGCTCTGCGCCATTTCGTCGAGGATTACGCCCTGGCCGGGCTCCTTCAGGATTTCTATTTTGTCCGGGGAGTCTGGGTGCCCGTTTACGTTCCCGAAAAGGGGAAGATGGGCCGGGCCCTGGAAATCAGCGGGACCATCCCCAACGTGAGGATCGCCGGTTATGTTCACGACTACGTGCGGCGGTTTATCGCCATGGAGTGGAAAGAATATAACCCCGGCGGGACTTTGAACCGTTACCGGTTGACCGACTTTGCCCTGGGGATTATCGAAGGTTTCCGTTCGAAACTTGTCTTCGAAGCGGAAGGCCGCAAGAAGGAACGGGAACCCTGCGCCCTCGTAAAGAAGGAAGACCCCCTCCTGAAAAAATACGTAGCCTATCGTTATCCCCATACGGCCGCGATCCAAACCGGGAGGGGAAGTCAGGACCCGCGGGTCCGAAGGGACGGGAAGCGAATCGGAAAGGACCTGGTTATATCCAAGGGAGTTATGGAGGGAGCTGGAAACCGGGGGAGACTGCTTCCCTCTTGAGGTCTGCTGCTGTCGGGCCGGTTCGCGAACCGCCCCGACGACTGCATTATTCCTCTATGGCGAATTGGAATCCCAATGGATAACCTGATTGCCTTATTTCTCGGGCCTGTCGATCTCCCGGTGTTCCTCGGCCTGATCGCCGTTACTTTCAGCGGTGCTTTCATCACCTCTGGGTTTGGGGTGGGCGGGGGCATGTTGATGACCCCCCTGGTCCTCCTTCTTCTCCCGCCCAAGTTTGGAATCGGCCTGATCGGCCCCATGATGCTCCTCATGGCCGGCACCGGAGTGCGGCAGTACTGGAGGCAATGGGACAATCACTGCCTGCTGGTCATTCTTCCGGCGATGATGGCCGGAATCTGGGTGGGCACGCACCTGCTGTCGGTCATTTCCGCGGATATGGTCAAGAAGATCGTGGGGGCCCTTGCCATCTGCTTCGGAGTTCTCCAGTACCTGGCCGTCGACCGGCCGCAATGGAAAGAGCGCCTCCGCCCGACTCCCCCGCAGGGAGTGGGGTTGGGTTTTGCCTCGGGCATTATCAGCGCCTTGGCGCACGTGGGCGGTCTTATTTTTTCTTTCTACCTCCTCCCCCACAGCCGGACGAAGGAGGTATTCGTGGGAACCACGGTTTTCCTTTTTTTCACCACCGGCCTTTTAAAGATCGGCTCCTATGTTTATTACCAGATCTTGACTCTCTCCATTCTCATGCTTTGCATTGCCCTTCTCCCCGCTCTCTTCCTGGGCGCCATCGTCGGCAAGTGGCTCAACCAGCGCATCTCCAACAAACTCTTCATCCGCTTGATCTGCATCCTGGTAGGGTGGATGGGATTTCGGCTGGTTCTGATCTAAAAAGGGTAAAAGCCGTAGGGGCACGATGCATCGTGCCCCTACAAATAGGCCGGAGTTGACGGCGAAGCTGCTTTTCCCGCGCATCGTCGCGGGAAAAGGGCAGAAGTCCATTGCCTGCTCGAATCTCAGGAAGACGGTTGAAATTCCCGGACCAAATCTTCCGGCAGGGAGTCCAGGAATGAAGAGGTTAAAAAAGGTTGCCCGGTAGCCTTTCCCACGGAAGCCAGAGCACGGAGGGCCAGAACTTTTCGGAACGGAATTCGCGTTCGGGCTCGGGCAATCTTTTTCTCCGCCGGGTCAAAAAAATGAATGTACCCCTGTCGGATGCTTCTCCCATAAACCCCGAGAGAAATGGTGAAAGCATCCCCCGCCGCTCCAGTCTGATGAATGCCTTTATTCAGGGGAAACACGAATCCGACCTCCCCCGGCGCAAGCAAAGAATCGGAGACCTGATCCAACTCGGCAAATCCCTCAACCTCTCCATCGTCCAACCGTCGATATCTCACCTCTCGCAGGGGATTCAGAAGGGATCCAATCAGCCCCCAGGCGCCGTGGTCATGGACGGCGCACAGGTCCGGGTTGTCCCAAAGGTAGGCCAGGATGGTGAAAGACTTGTCTGGGCTGCGATGGAGTCTTATTTCGTTATCGAAAACGGATATGGGCGGATCGGCAAGGAAAGCGGGACCGGCGATATATCTTTGCAGGAATTCGCCAAACCAAGCCGGGTCCTTCAGCAGCTCTCGCAGAAGCTGTTGTCCCATGTCGAGCAAACGAGGGGTCTTGGGTCTTTCTCCTTGCAGAGCTCGGAAACTTTCGCAAAATTCTTCCAGGTTCATGGCTTTATCCCTCAGTCTATTCCTGCCTCCATCCTCAAGAGCAGTCCCGGCGCACCTTCCCCGGGCTTCCTTCTCCAAATATCTTATTCTTTCCCCGTTCCCTGCTTCTTCCTCCGCGCAACCCCGTATTTCCGAACATGAGTCCATGGTTTGTATTCCGGGTCTTCCGGGTCGGCTGCCAGGGCTTCTGCCTCGCCCAGGTATTTCTTCATGACCGCGGATTGCCCGTAGAGGGTTCGATCCTTCCCGATGGGACAGACCTTGGTGCAGACCCCGCAGGGGAAACACCTCTGAGCGACGAGTTCCTCGGCCATTTCCAGGCAGGCCTGATCATCATATTCCCCGACCACCCGGTCAGGACGCATCCGGATGGCCTTCTTCGGGCAGCATTTGGCGCAAGCCTGGCATTTGATGCAAAGCTCTTTTCCCATCATGGGATCCGGAGGAATTTCCGCGGAAGTAAAGATTGAGACCAAACGGACCCGCGGGCCGAACTCCGAGGTCAGAAGGTTATGGCTCGCCCCGATGGTCCCTAAGCCCGCATACCTGGCCGCCGGTACATGGGCAAAGGAGGCCCGGTTATTCTCCCGCAAGGCCCTCATACTGCCGTATCCATCCCGGGGGAAAAAGAAGGAAGCATGCCCCAGCCGGTTCAGGTATCGGGTCAAATCGTAGGCCAGTTGATCCAGCTCGAGGTTCGCTGTTTTGTACAGTTCCATGTGCACCACGGAAGGAGTGGTCTCCACGATGGGCAGGGGCATCCCCAGCCCCAATACGATCACCGTCTGGGCCGGCGCCCAAAGACCCCGGGGCCGGAAATCGGGAGGCACCTCATTTACTTCGTCCCACCGCTCCACGGGGGCAAAACCGATCAGATCGACCCCCCGGTCCCGGCAGAAGCGGATGATCTGCTTTTTTAATTCCGGCATCTTTTGGGAAGCCTCCCGACTCCCGGGGCGCCCGGTCTCCGCCTTTTTTCCTTTCTCTTTCATGGTTATTCCCTTTTCAGCGTTTCCCTCCGTCCAGCATAGTTGACATCCTCTCAAAAAACGAACCGCCCGGCAATACCCTGCAAACCCGGAAACTTCCCCCTTCGAGTCGGAAGGGGGAAGAGATAGGCTTCTGATGCGCGGAAAGGAGTCGGGGATGGAGATAAAGGAATTATTTGGCCAATGGGGTCATCTGGGTAGCCTGATAATTAATCATGGCCGCAATTTTGTTCTCCAGCTGGAAATACCTCATGACTTTCTTGGCCGGCAATATCCGAAGGAGCTTTTGCTGGTTGATTCTCTTCAGCCAAAGGTCTTCTCGTTCGATGTCCATGTATTCATCCAGCAGGGCTTTGGCTTTCTGATCCGTGAAGGTATCATTCTCCCTTTCCCGGGCGTATTCGGCCAAGAGTTTGAAGGAGCGGTCCTGCAGGGTGCGCAAAGCTCCCTGGTATTCCCGGTACAGAGGCCAGAAGGCTTTGCCCTCTTCTTCTGTAAGGTGCATGTCTGCGGCCATCACATCATCTTTCTGCTTCTGCATCGCTTCCCGCGTTTTTTCGAATTCCGCGCTGACCTGGGCGGAAAGCGGAGCCGAAAACAGGAAGAACGAAAGGGTCAACGCCCCAATAACCCAATTCATATTTTCCCCCTCCTGCAGAACCTTTCCCCGGGCGGAAATGATGATCCTAAGGGCGGGTTACTGCCGGAATTGGGTCTCGGCTTTCACCCCTTCATTCAGGATGATCACCTCCACCCGCCGGTTTTGCTGCTTCCCGGCGGCGGTATCATTGCTGGCCACCGGATACTTCTTTCCATACCCCTTGGTTGTAATCCGCTCTTCGGGTATCGCTTTGGAGGTCAGCGCCTCTTTCACCGAATCGGCCCGCTTCTGGGAAAGGGTCAGGTTGAATTCATCGCTGCCCACGCTGTCCGTATGGCCTTCGATCAGAACGTTGCGCTTGGGGTACTTCTGCAGAAAATCCGCCAGCTTATCCACACTGCGCGCGGCCTCGGAAGAAAGGTCGGCTTTCCCCGTGGCGAAGAGAACATCCCCGATGGTCAAAACGATCCCTCGCTCGGTCTGCTTGGCCTTGAGGTCGGAGAGCTCCCTCATCAGCTGATCGGCCTCGGCTTTGGCTTTGGCGGCCCGCTCCGCCTCCGCCTGGGCCGCCCTTCTTGCCTGTTCCGCCTCCCGGGTTCTCGCTTCCGCTTCCGCCTTGGCCTTGGCCGCCCGCTCCGCTTCCGCCGAGGCCAAGGACCTTGCCTCCTCGGCTTCCTTTTTTGCTTTCGCCGCCCGCTCCGCTTCGGCCATGGCCAGAAGCCTCGCGTTTTCCGCTTCCTTCTGCGCGATTCTCGCCTCCTGGGTCCGCTTCTGAGCGATGATGTCCGCCGTTTCCTTGCTGAGCCGGTCGGCGTCCCGGTCGGCCATGCGGCCCTCGGCAATGGTAACCGCGATCTTCGATCTTTTTTCTGCAACGTACGCCAGCTGCTCCATCTCGGTTGCGTTTTTAGCCTGCTCCGCCGCCTGGAGGGCTTTGCCGGCTTCGGCAAAGGGAAGCGGAGCGAAGGCCTCCACCTGGCGGTTAGCTTTGGCCTCCAGGTATGCGGTCCGGGCCAATTCCAGCCGGTCTTTGGCGATCTTCTCCTGCTGTGAGTTGGCGCATCCGGCGGCCAGGAAAAGGGTTAGGGCCATGAGTCCGAATCCTATCTTTACCCATATAGAAAATCGATCATGCATGGTTTATTTCCTCCTTTTGAATTTTCACCCCGCGAATTTCGAAAATGAATCCGGCATTTAAAGGCCGCCTCTCACCTTGTCTTTTCCCTTCCCGGGAAAGGCAAGGAAAAGGCAGAAAGAACTATTTATTCGACAATCGTTCGATCTCCTGGCGCAAGGCCTCGATGTTTTTGCGCATCTCCTCTGCGTTCTTCTTGGCCTTTTCGGTCACCGCCTTATTGCGCGCCAACTCAGCGTCGATGGAGGCCCGGTCCGCCAGGCGGGCGGCCTTTTCGTATTCCTTCTTGGCAAAAGCCTCCTTGGCCTCGGACAAATTCCCGTCGGCGGCATTCAATTCGGCGGCGGCGTTCAGGGAGGCATTTCCCTCCCGGGCATCCATGACCGCCTTTTCTCCCGCCGATAGCTTCTGGGTCGCCAGGGTGCCGTCGGAAGCGCACCCCCCCAGTAGGAGGCCGAAAGCCGCTGCCACTGCGAAAAATGGGACGATCCTTCTCTTCTTCTCTCGCATATCTCCTTCTCCTTTTTGGGTTGATTGGAAAGCCCGGGTTCTGTGCAAAGGACACCTTTAGGTCTTAGTGATTTTTTAATAAGATATTATTATATGGATTTCTGGCTTTTCCCGCTATTCCAATTTCTTCCTTGGAGGGAGCAGGACTTGAGGCGGGCTCCTTAGGCCTTGCCGGTGATCTCCGGACCGGCCTCGTCTATTTCGCCCTCGACCCACGCTTCCAGCAGCCGGTAGGTAACCGCCAGCACCACCGGGCCGATGAAGATTCCGATGATGCCGAAGGCGATGAGGCCGCCGATCACCCCCGTAAAGATCAAGACCAGCGGGAGGTCGGCCCCCTTTTTGATGAGCACGGGACGCAGGAAATTGTCCATGCTCAAAACCAAGATTGTCACCACGAGGAGAACGGTCCCCCAGACGTTATGGCCGCCCCAGTAGAGCCAGATCACCGCGGGGACCAGGACAAACCCCGCTCCCAACTGGGCTACGCAGAGCATGAACATGATGGCGCTGAGAAGCGTCGCGGCCGGCACCCCCGCCATCGCGAGGCCGATGCCGCCGAGGACCGACTGGGCCAAAGCGGTAACGACGATGCCCAGGGCAACACCCCGCACCGCCTTCCCGGCAAGGATCACCGCTTCTTCCCCTCGGGATCCGCCAAGCCGACGGACAAACCGGCGCACCCCGTCGGCTGCCGATTCCCCCTTAGAGTAAAGGATCGCCGAGATCACCACGGTGAGTAGGAATTGGACCGCCATCATACCCACGCTGCCGGCCTGGGCCGCGAACCACTGCACCAGCTTGCCGGCGTAAGGCGTCAGGCGCGCAACCCATCCTTCCGGGCCCGAGGAGGCAACCTCCTGCCATGCGGCCGAGAGTTTCGGGCCGGCCAGGGGAATCTTTTCCACCCAGCCGGGCGGGGCCGACAGGACCAGCTTTCTTAAAGACTTAGCCCAGTCAGCAATCTGGTCCGCGTTCTCCACGATGGTTGCCACGGCAAGGGAGAAGGGCACGACAAAAATCAATAGTAGGGCCAACGTCATCACCGTCACGGCCAGCCCGCGCTTCCCCCAAAGCTTCGCCTGCACCCCCAGCATGAGCGGCCAGGTGGCCACGACGATCATGACCGCCCATAGCAATGAGGGCAGGAAGGGCCGCAGGACCCAGAAGTTTCCCACAATGAGAACCCCGATCAACAGCACCCCCAGCGTCGCGCGGGTGAGGTCTCGCCCGGCAGGAGCGTCCGTCTCGGTCAATTTTCTATTCCTTTCATCCATTTCTCGCACCCTTTCCCTCCCCCGCAGCCGAAAGCATAGGGGAAAACATTGATTCGTTTACCGTTCCCTTATCGGCCTTAGGCTATCACAAAGGCGATTTCGTGCAAAGCACCCTTTTGTCAATCGAGTCTCTTCAAGGACTCTTTCGTCCTTTTATCTCGAAATTCAAGGATTGCCCGGGCCGAAAGTCTGCTTTGGAGTCGAAAAGGGGGACATAGAAATGAAGGTGGGATAAAGAATAGGTTCATCTCGGTGATCCCCTTCCTTATGATGAACCGATAAGAATTGAAGTGGTCTCGCCCGCAGCCGAAGAAAG
>Ga0113563_10000961_pt1 | contig 15484 bp, 14 predicted proteins | sample Mud3Dept3metaG_FD_80117 | JGI IMG/M metagenome (GOLD analysis project Ga0113563, IMG submission 80117) | Freshwater wetland microbial communities from Ohio, USA, analyzing the effect of biotic and abiotic controls - Mud 3 Core 4 Depth 3... | ecosystem: Environmental > Aquatic > Freshwater >...
CCACCAGAAATACTGGAATGACCTTGACTTCAATGCCGTCCAGAAACTGGCTAAAATTGCCCAGGATCACGGCCGGAGCCTGCCCCAGTTCGCTCTCGCCTGGGTCCTGAACAAAAAGGGAATCACCTCGATCGTCTCCGGAGCGACATCCGCGGAGCAATTGGGCCAGAACATGGAAGCCGTGGGGGTCCAGTTGAGCCAGGAGGAACTCGACGCCTGCGACGCGGTCTGGAACGAACTCCATCCCCCGCGGATCTTTTACGGGAGGTAAGACCCTTTTCATCCGCCGCTTCGCAAAGGTTTTTTTGAATCCCCAATTGCCGCACCGTTTCCAGGGGCTGAGTAATCCCTTCCCACCCCACCCTGCCCTCCCCCGCCTACGGGGGGGGTAACGGAAACCTGTTGGCAATGCTGTCCCTTCCCAGCCTGGAGAGAGGAAAAAGTAAGGAGGTTTTGACGATTTTTGCGGAGCCGGAATCCCTCCCCCTTGATGGGGGAGGGTTAGGGCGGGGGGACTGGAAGGAACTCTCCGCAGGGTCTTCGAAGCGGGGATACTTCAGAAAATCATCTCCCCCCATTCTGCCCGATCACTTCTTGGGCGCAGGTTCCTTCGCCAATTGCGCCCAGATCTTGGCCACCTTTTTCGTTTCCTCGTCCCAGTACCTGGAAAGCTCCTCGGGGCTCATGTAATGCACGACTTCGCCGGCATTTTCGATGGTGTCGATGAAGGTCTTATCCTTTACGACAGTCGCCAAGACCTCTCTCAGCCTTTTCACAATGGGGTCCGGCGTCCCTTTCGGGGCCATAATTCCGATCCAGGCCTGGTACTCGGCGTCAACCCCCAACTCCTTCACCGATGGAATTTCCGGGATCGACTTCAGCCTCCGGTCGCTCTGGACCGCTAGGACCCGCACCTTGTTTCCTCGGTAGAGAGGAATGGTGGAGGGGCAGAATTGCGTGGTGAAATCCACATGTCCGCCGACCACGGCGGACAACGCCGGTGCGCCTCCTTTATGGGGGACGTGCCGGCACTGAATTCCCGCCGCCCGCATCAGCAGTTCGGCGGGGACATGGCTCATCCCGTAGAGGCCGCCGGAACTGAACGCATAATGCCCGGGTTTCGCCTTGCAGTCCTTGATGAGGTCATTCAAGGTTTTCCAGGGGCTGTTGGCCGGCACGGAAATCAGGGTCGGGCTCAGAATGTAGGACCCGATGAGGACAAAATCCTCCCGTGTCGCCAGGGGTTTTCGGCCGTTGGCCAGCTCCCATTCGTTTGCGCAGCTGATGGTCGTGCAGCCCATGGTCAGCGTGTACCCGTCAGGGGGCGCCTGGGCGCCGGCCACGGTGCCGATCATCCCGGAGGCTCCCGGTTTATTCAGGATAACCACCGGTTTCCCCAGAATTTTCTCCGCCGCCGCGGAAAAGGCGCGGCCCGGAACTTCAAAAAAACCGCCCGGCGGATAGACGCTGATCAGCGAAATCGGCCTCGTCGGATATTCCGCCCCGTAGGCCGGGCTGAATCCAAGACTGAAAGCCATGGTTAGAGCCAGAAGGAAAAAGAACGTTCTTTTCGACGGCATGATTCCCACCTCCATTTTTATTTTGCGCGCCCAAAAAAGTCGATCCTTTGCCGGGGGCGGCATTCACCGGGCCTTATTCTCGGCCGCCCTTTCGTTTCCCCGGACAGCTTTATAAATATTCCAACCGAGAAGCAGAAGAGAAAACACGATCAATCCAAGGGTTATCGGACGCTCCCAAAATATGGAAAACGACCCCCCGCTCCGCATCAGCGATTGCCGAAAAGTTTCTTCGAGGGTGGGGCCGATGATCAGGGCCAGGATAAAGGGGGCCAGGTCATACTTCAGCTTCCGGAAAAAATATCCCAGAACCCCCGACCCCAAAAGCACCAGCAGCTCGAAGTTGCTCAGGTTCACGGAGTAGGTCCCGATCAGGCAGATCAGGAGGATGATGGGGAAGAGACCCCGAAAGGGGATCCTGAGCAGGCTGACGAAAAGGCCGACCAGGGGAAGATTCAGCCCGACCAGGATCAGGTTCCCGATATACATGCTGGCGATTAGAGCCCAGAATATCTGGGGCTGTTCGGAAATGAAGAGCGGGCCGGGTCGGATTCCATGGATCAGGAGGGCGATCATCATGACGGCAATGGCGGGCCCCGTCGGGATCCCCAACGCCAGAAAGGGGATCATGGCCCCCCCGGTGGCGGCGTTGTTGGCCGTTTCCGGCCCTGCGACGCCCTCGATCCGGCCGCTCCCGAATTCCTCCGGCCTCTTGGCCAGACGCTTTTCGGTGATGTAGCTCACAAAGCTGGAAAGGATGTGCGCGGACCCCGGCAGAAGGCCGATGAAAAACCCGATCCCCGACCCCCGCAGAATGGGGGCCCAGGAAGCGCGGAGTTCCGCGCGGTTCGGCAGGAGTTCTCGCAGGCGGGGTTTGTAAACCCCCCGGATTTCGCTTTCCGCCGTGGAGTAAAGAATTTCGCCGAACCCGAAGACGCCCATGGCCACGGGGACAAACCCGATTCCGTCATAAAGATCATGGATGCCGAAGGTGAAGCGCAGGGTCCCCGTCAGAGAGTCCATGCCCACGGTCCCTAAGAGGAGGCCCAAAATCACCATCGCCATGGTGTTTAAAAACGGGCCCGCGCCCAGGGATCCGAGCAGGAAAAAGGCCACCAAAAGCAGGGCAAACATCTCCGAAGGCCCGAATTTCATCGCCAGATTCGCCAGCAACGGGGCCAGAAACATGATGCCCATAATGGCGAGGGTCCCCCCCACCCAGGACCCCCAGGCGGCGATAAAAAGGGCGGCCCCGGCGCGGCCTTTGCGGGTCATCTGGTATCCGTCGAGGCACGTCACGATGGAAGCGGATTCCCCGGGGATGTTCATCAGGATGGAAGTGGTCGACCCGCCAAACATGGCGCCGTAGTAGATTCCGGCCAGCATGATGATGGCCCCGGTAACCTCCAGTCCATACGTAACCGGAATGAGAAGAGCGATGCCGGCCAGAGGCCCGATCCCGGGCAAAACCCCAACCATGGAGCCCCACAGGCACCCGATAAAGCAGAGATAGATGTTTTGCAGGCTGAAAGCGGTCTGGAAGCCGCCCATCAAATTCGTGAATACATCCATTACGGGTTACATCTTTCTTTAGAGGAAGAAAATTGATGGTTTCGTAAAAAGTCCATCTGCGGCGTTGCGCTGCAACTTCGTTATTGCGGCGCACCTGTAAGTGCGCCTCACTACTCAGTTTTTGCGCGCCTTGAATCTGGAGCTTTTTACGAGATCATCAAAATTACCGAGTCCGTCTACAAATTCCAGAGCCCCAGGGGAAGAAAAATCCCGAGAATTTTCCCGAAAAAATACCAGCTTCCCGCAGCCAGGACTCCGGATACACCCGCGGAAACAAACCATTTGAACCGGGAGACAAAGAAAAAGAGTCCGAAAAGGTAAAGAAAGGAAGCGGGCAGATAACCCAGGGGTCCCATGAAAATAATGAAGGCAAGGGTAAGGAGGATGATGGCCAGGGGTTTCGCCGAGTTCTCGAGGTCCTTGGTCCAGCCGATTTTTCCTTTTGCTCTGACCGAAAAAAAGATAAGAGTCCCGATTACCGCGAGCAGAAGGGAAAGAATGAGTGGAAAGACCCCGGGACCGGGTTGGGTAAATTTGCCGACAGGAAGCTTAAGAGAAAGAGAAAGAAAACAAAGCCCGACAAGAAAAAAGAATAATCCCCCGGCGCGGTCGATATTCATAACGATATCCAATTTATAAAACTCGCCCGATGCTGTCAAGGCAAAACGGCAATGCCGGCCGAGCCTCCCTTACCTTCGTGCACCCCCTTTTATCGGCGATTAACCGGATTTATCGATAATTTGCGCCAAATGGGTTGTAATCAATGGAATTCTGTGGTAAACATAAATATATACTTCAAGAATTCATAAAAAATCGGCAAAAGGATGGTTTCGTTTATAGGGCTGCGAGGCCTCGCGCCCAATACCGGGCAGGCGCAGCACAAGTTGACTCTGCCGGCTTAGGGGTGCAATTCCGCTCCTGGGGCGGCAGATGAACTTCTTACGAGACCATCAAATTTGGGAATGGAGATTGCGGATGAACGTCCAGAAAATATTCGACGCCCTGCAGGAAGATCAGAAGAGTACAGCCCTGGGTATAATTTGTGGGGAGTTGGAAGAACAGGGTTACAAGGTGGTCCTCGACGGCCGGGAGGTCAACTCGGCGGAAATATTTGACGGCGACCATGAGGACCTTGAAGACAAAGTGGCCCCCCTGACCGTTGCCCTTTATAAGGACGGCCTCCTGGAGCAGGAGTTTACCCTGGAATTTATCGGCGACCGGGAAGTTGTAATCGAGCGGAAAATAGAATAGGATCGCCCCCGCCGGATCAGGGTTGTTCGGTTGCCGCAATAAGGGCGAGCCGGTCCGCAGCCTTCCGGATCAAAGCCGAGCGTATCCCGACCTTAAAAGATTTTCTTACCTGCCCGAAAGGCTCCTTCGGCGGGAAGATCCTTTTTCTCGGAAAAGCGCGCATTTCCTATCCTCCTTAGCTGTGTCCTCCCTCCACCCGCCAGAAGGAGGAGATCAAACCAAGCGAAAATCAGGCCCCGGGATTCTCGATATCCCTTTATTCGGATCCTTTTTCATGGTAAAAAGGGAAGGGTTCTTCTTCTCCGAAGGAAAGGAGATTTAGAATGAAAATTGTCGGCTGGCTCCTTTTCGTCTCCAATATCGCCGCTCTCATCTACTTTCTCTATGCTATTCAGATTCGTTTCAGCTTCGCGTATTTTTGCGCCACGATATTCTTTGTCGCCCAAATCGCCTATCTTGCCAAAACCCTAAGGCTCCTGAAGCGGCACGATAAAATAAAAGAAATGCTGGATGCGGCCATAAAAAAATGCGGCCTGAGCATGACCAAAATCCTGAGCGAAAAGAAGAACCAAAAAGCAAGGTGAAATTCCTTTAACCGACCGCTGGTTTTCATAAAGGGCGGCGGGACGATGATTTCCCTTTCGGAGGTGTTCAATGAAGGCCCTGATCAAAGAAAACCCCACCCGCGGCGCAACCTTGGCCGAAATGCCGGTTCCCCGAATCACCGCCGACGATCTCCTGGTCAAAGTCCGGGCGGCGGCGATCTGCGGGACCGACATCCATATTTACCAGTGGAGCGAGTTCGCCTCGTCCCGGGTCAAGCTCCCCTTCCTCTTCGGCCACGAATTCTCCGCTGAGGTCGTCGAAGTCGGCAAAAATGTGACTCATTTCAAGAAGGGGGATCGGGTGGCCGCCGAGACCCATATCCCCTGCGGCCATTGCTACCAGTGTACAACGGGCCTCCAGCACATCTGCAGCGACATGAAGATTATCGGCGTCCACACCCCCGGAGCCTTCGCCGATTACGCGGTGCTTCCGGCGGTCTGCGCCTGGAAGCTGGATCCCGCCATTTCCTACGAAATCGGGTCAACCATGGAGCCCTTTGGAATCGGCGTCCATGCCCTTTCGAAAACCAAACCGGCCGGGAAAAAAGTGATCGTCTTCGGTTGCGGGCCGATCGGGATCTACACCCAGATGGTGGCCAAAATGAGCGGGGCGGAATACGTGATCGGGGTTGATATTACTCCGGAAAGGCTGGACCTCGCCCGCAGGATGGGCACGGATTTCGTCTTGAACGCCAAGGAAGTCGATGTCGGCGCGGAGGTCGCGAAAATTTCCAAGGGTTCGGGAATGGATCTTGTGGTCGAGCTGACGGGCAACCGGGGAATCGTGAACGAGGCCAGCAAAACCTTGAGGCGCGGGGGGGATATCGTTCTCGTAGGCCTGTTCTCCGGATCCGTGGAGTGGGACCTGGTAAACAATGTTATTTATAAAGAGGCGAATGTATATGGCGTGACCGGCCGGATCATGTGGGACACCTGGTGGACCGCGCAGAGCATCCTTCTTTCCGGGAAGATCGATGTCACCCCGGTGATCACCCATTTTTTTGATCTTACGGACTTCGATAGAGCCCTGCAGCTGGCAGAATCGGCCACAACCGGAAAGATCGTTTTCAGGATGTAGCTGATCTTTCCATCCTCCCCCCAAAGGGGGAAACATTCTCTTTGGGAAATGACGTCAGGCGCTGCGTCGGTTTTAGGTTTCAACCTTGCTGAACTCGTAAAAATTCGAGGAACGATGGTTTCGTAGGCCCCCGAGGAAAATAAGGGTAAGATCTTTGCCTTGCGCTTTTCTTTTCCCTTTTCTCCTTTGAGTTTATCTTGCGCCAGCCCTTCTCTACCGGTTTTCTTTTAATTTTCGTCGCGCTCCTCGCGATCATCGTCTGGGGTTCGACCCGCAAAAGCAGGATGGGCCACTTGAGGAGAGTGGTGGTGATGTTCTTGAGCGGGGGGGTTGTTTTTCCCCATGCCCTGACCGAAGATGATGACCTCTCCCAAAATGATGCTGAAAAAGGAGCCGGAGTCAAGGTCAAGTCGCGGGCAAAAGCGGAGGGAGGCATTCCAAATTCTGAGGTCTCCCATCGTGAGCGGGCGGAACTGGCCGGTTGAACGCCGGGTCTCCTGAATCCTAACCCCGGCGTTGTTCGAGCAGGCGGCGAACCTCACGGCGAAGCACTTTGCCCACCGGAGACAAGGGGAGCTGTTTCACGAACTCCACATGCTTGGGCGCCTTGTATCGCGCCAGGTGTTCCTTGCAGAAATCGATCAGTGCTTCCGGGGTAACCGCTTGGCCGGAACGGGTAACGACCGCCGCGGAAACGGCTTCTCCCCATATCTCGTCGGGCATGCCCACAACCGCTGAGTTCTCAACTGCCGGATGGCTGTTGAGACAATTCTCTACTTCGCTGGCGTAAACGTTATACCCCCCGGTAACCACCATGTCTTTCTTGCGATCCACCAGATACAGATACCCTTCCCCATCCAACCGCCCGATGTCGCCGGATTTCCAGAACCCATTGGCGCTGAAGTTCTCGGCGGTCTGCTCGGGGTCCTGCCAGTAGCCGACGATGGTATTGGCGCCGCGCACCCAGATCTCGCCTTCCGATTCGGGCGGCAGAGGATTCCCCTCTGCATCGCAAACCAGGATTTCCTCCCCGGGAAAGGGACGGCCTACCGAAGCCAACCGCCTGATCTGCTCGGGTGTTTCGGTGCCGTGGTCTTCTTTAGTCAGAATGGTGCAGGAAGGCCAGCACTCAGTCGCTCCGTAACCCTGGATGAAAACATATCCGAACTGCTCCAGGAGGGCCTCCAGCTTGGCCGGGGAAATGGGGGCGCCGCCATAACGGATCGTCTTCAGGCTGGTGAGGTTGAAGCGTTCGGACATCCGCAGATCGAGCATCCGGTAAAGCACGGTCGGTACCGCATAAATGAGTTCAACATTTTCTTTCTGGATCACAGCGCCCATTCGATCCAGGTCGGCATGGTTGAGGGTCACCAGGGCGCCGCCCTTGATGTGCATGGGGATAACTACCGAACCCGAGGCAGCGTGGTTGATGGGGGAAGAAAGCATGACCGTAGGATGGGGGAAGGGCATGGTGTAAAGGTAGTGGGCAGGGTTCATGCCCCAAGTCCAGAAATTGGCTACGGAATAAAGCGCGCACTTGGGGCGGCCGGTCGTCCCGCCGGTAAAGCGGAGCACCGCCGGATGGCTGCGGGCATCATCATGTTCGACCTCGGCGTTCGGGTCCTTCTCCGATGACTGCTCCACCAGATCCCAGAAATGGTGCAACCGAGGATGGCGCAGAGGCGGAAGGTCCATGGAAACAACCTCCATATCCCGTTGCGCCAGCGGTTCCAGCAGGGACTCCAGGAATCGCGACTCGAGGAAGATCGCCCGGGGCTGCGTCAGGTCGATCTGCTCCAGGAGAGCGCGGGGATTTTCCCGCACGTCTAACCATACCGCGCCGGCCGGGCACTTGAACATCCAGGGGTGAAAAAAGCCCACGTGGTCGTTTTCGAGCAGGGTGGCGTAGAATTGGCCGGATCCCAATCCAAACCGCCGGGTGACGACATGGCTTATCCGGTTGCTGAGCCGGTTCATTTCGTCATAAGTATATCTCCGATTGCGCTCCACATTGATCAGGGCCGTGCGCCCGGCGTATCGTCTGGCGATCTGGCCGAGGCGCATTCCCATGTTTGCCAGCATGAACCGCTCCTCCCTGTACGGACCGGATTACAACTTGCCCCCGTTCGCCCTTTCAATCTTTCTCTCGATATTTGCCAACTCAAACATTCCCTTCTCCTCGCTCGCTATCTTTTCATCCGCCGGACCAGCAAGGAAATCCCGACCAGGATCAGGATCGCCGGCCACCATTTTGCAAATATTTCCTTAATTGAAAGGTGGGCAAACCCAAGATTGTTCAGGAGAAATATCGTCCCCACCACGATGAGCACCACACCCGCAACCATACCGATCATTGCCTTATCCTCTCGACGCCGCATTTCCCTGTTGAGATAAATATGATTTTGACTCTTAATAAAGTACTATTAACCATATGATATCTTATGTATTATTAGTAACTTGCAGGTAATAAGAAGATTGCTCTTGAGGCTGGTGGCCCTGGGGTGACTCGAACACCCGGCACAGTGATTAGGAATCACTTGCTCTATCCACCTGAGCTACAGGGCCACGAATAATTTCAAGTCCTTACATAATGCTCTCTCTTGAAAAAAAATTGCGGTAGAAAGGTAGACGGTATTTTTTATCTCCCTTTTCCATGAAAGTCAGTATATTTTTTTCCCGGATAGAAGTCAAAGCAATTCCCCTTTTTGGGCCTAAAAAAATCACTTACTCTTTTCCCTTCCCCGGAAACGAAAAAGGCCGCATAAAAGCGGCCTTCGCGTCCGGGTTAGAGGGTCCATGCTCCATGTTTCCCAAAATTTGACCCGACGCCTCCATTTTGCGGAATCTAAAATTGGAGTGTGCCACCGGTTTCCGGGAGGGCCTTCGATCTTTTTACTTCTACCCCCCCCTGATCCGCTCTCGGCTTACTGTGAGTCCCCACACTTTACCCCCCTAATAGGACTTTTTCCCCTTCTCCTTCCAAAACTCATAAACCACATCCGCTCTTTGGTTGGGGGGCTTGGATTCCCATTCGTCCCATGAATATTTCTGGGTAAGCCAATTCCAAAACTCTCCCCAATATTCCCGCTGTCGCAGCTGTCCCCAGAGTTCCCCAAATCCATTCCAGGAGGAGAAATCTATATAAAACACATCCCCGCGCAAACCCCCGCATTTCTTGCAGAGATTGCTTCGATATTCCAGCCGTGAGGATGGCCCTTCCGGCCATTCATGCCAGCATCCGCGAATAATTTTCTCTGTCAAAACTCGATCACGGTTAATTGTCATCCCCGCCCTCCCGTAAAGGCTAATAGTGTTCCTGCCAGTCCGGCCATCCTCAACCTGAAGCGAAAGCCCAGGTATGTTCATGGCTTCTGAGAAACCATCCCAATGCCTCACGATATTGAGCACCTAGCAACGTACTAGGGGACGTTGTTTACTATCGTAAGTTTCCCAATCCCCTGAGTTTGATTCTATGCAAACTCAATCCGCAATTTTTTTCCAAGCGCCGATGCCGCCCGCTCAAGCGTCAAGAGAGTGACCGACCTGTTTTCAGGGTCTAATAATCCCTCAAGTCCGGCTCGGCTTGTCATTCGGCCGGCCATGGCTGTCTCATTAATGCGATCCCAGAACGAACCCTACCCGCTCCCTGCGCAGCATCTCAAATGGAGTCATGCACTTTATTTTGAGGCCGATGCAAGCGACTGGCATTTTGATCTTCTTTGCCGAGGTAGAAGGCATTTCGTCGGGTTACAACCGTGTGCCGGTGCGCGCGAGACTGCATTTTATAGAATTCTTTTGCCACTATTCTGGGAGCTCTTCACAGGGGGTTTCATATTCATCATGTTCAAAAATTCCTTTCCTGACGTTGTCCTCATCCAACATGTGGATTTTAAGGACTCGGTCATTCTTCGGCGGTTCCCCCCTTCTGATTCGCTATGGCTAGGGTCTCATAAAATTCCCCGTTATTTTAACGGCTCTCGATCAAAGCAGAGAAGAGTGAGAGGAATCGCCCTGGTGCGCGTTTCCTCTTTAGTAATAATCAAAATAATTGCGAAACCATCATGAACTTCCGATAATACCGCGTTCTCATGTTCGTCGAGGCGAAAAAGATAAGTTCCCTGAGTCGGTATAAGCCTGCCTTTTTTCCCAACATGCCTCCTGAGAAGGTTCCCATAGGTCATACCCGTTCCTCCTTCCGTAATTTGTGTAAACCATGTTTACTCAAAATAGACCCTTCTGCCAACTTATTGCCATTCCGCCCAGGAATATTTTTCTGTGAGCCAGGCCAGGAAATCTCCCCAATATTTGCTCTGTTTCGGGTGGCCCCACAGCTCCCCGAATCCCTGCCAAGTGGAAAAGTTGATGCAAAAAATGCCCACCCAAGCCGCCACAATTTTTACAGAAATCGCTTCGATATTCCGAGCGTGAGGACGGGTCTTTGGGCCATTCGTGCCAGCACCTACGGATAACCTCCTCTGTTAATACCCGATCACGGTTCATTTGTCGGCCTCACTCTGAGGCGTTTATTTCTCCCTTTCTCGGGTTCTTCCCTGGCCAAATATTCCCCCAATGCCCTTCTTGCGATTTCGGTAAATGGAACTCTTTTACTTACAGCCAGGATCTTAAGCCTTACCCACATACTCTCTGGAAGAATGATATTCGTTCTTATATCCTTTTCTTTTTCTTTCATTCATCCCCTCCATATTTTAATTACACCGTATCACCATTACATACTTTGGTCAAGAAAAAAATATAGGAGGGTAATTATTAGGTTGGCCTGAGGCCGTTTGATTTCTTTGGACTTTTTGTTATGATTCGCCTAGGACTTCATAGAAGGGAGGCGAGCATGTGCCGAACCTTACCCCCCATTCGGGGGTCTTAACGCTGTTTTCCGGGCAAAAAAATGGGGGAAAGATTTCTCTTTCCCCCTGTAAATCCGCGATCATCACTCGGAAAGATATCCCCCGATGGAATGAATTCCTTTAATTTGAAAAGGATTCGGAGGTCTCCCTTGAAGATCTTTCCAGCGGCGGCATAACGGATATGAGCTGGGGCTCGATTAACCGCCCTCTGGAAACAGGCCTTTCCTGAAGGATTGCAGACGCTTCCTCCTGGTCCGAGTCCATGACATAAGCAATGCCGGTAACCTGCGCCGCCTCCCTTGTAAGGGCGCAGAGGTCGCCGCGCGAAATAAATGGCAGGGCGAATTTCCGCGCCCCCGCCATGAGCTGTTGCAGCCCGGCGTTGAGGCGGTCGAAATAAGTCAGCATGCCGATCGCCCCGGCCGGAATCCTCTCGAAGTCCTTTCCATACTTTTCCTTCAGCTTCGCCGCCAGGATGAAAACGTGTTCGATGTCGGTCCCGAACTTGGCGATCTCCGGGGCCACCTTTCCGCTTTTGATCATCTGGCCGACGGTATTTCCGACCATGGCTGCGGTCATGGAGGCTCTTCCCAGACAGACGGCCTTGATGTACGGGGCAGCCAACGCGAATCCCTTGAAGATGTGGTCTTCCAGAGAGAGCCCGCCGGCGATGGCGCAGGCCGGGATGAAGACGCCTCTCCGCTGAAGGACCCGGAGGTACTTATAAAGAAGGCTTTCCAGGTAGATTGTGGGAATGCCCCACTCATTCATCATCCTCCAGGGGCTCATTCCCGTCCCGCCGCCGGCTCCGTCCACGGTCAGGAGATCGATCCGGGCGTCCGAGGCATATTTGACCGCCCGCGCGAGATCGGCCGGACGATAGGCGCCCGTTTTTAGTGAGATATGCGGGGTGCCGATTTTTCGCAGGCGCTCGATTTCCTTCTGGAAGCCCTCTTCGCTCACCATCCCGAGGCGGGAATGACGCTCGAATTCCTTGAAATCCCCCCGCTTGAAAGCCTCCTGAATCACCGGGTCCTGCGGATCCGGGAGAACGATATAACCGCGGCTTTTCAGCTGCAGGGCCCTTTCCAGCGTGGGAAGCTTCACTTCACCGCCGATATCCTTTGCCCCCTGGCCCCATTTGGGTTCGATGATCTTGACTCCCAATTTTTCGACGGCATATTCCGGGACCCCCAAACGGCCGTCTTCCACATTGTACTGAACGACGATGCCGCCGGCCCCGTCATACCATTGCTGGAAAGTCCTGACGCGCCTCTCCAATTCAGGTGAATGGACCACCCGGCCGTTTTTGAATTCCGACGCCGGATCCATGCCGCAGACGTTTTCCCCCACGACCACGAGGGTTCCGGCGATCGCCGCGGCCACGGCCATGCCCTCCCAGTGAATGCGGGCGATTTCCGTGGATCCCAAAGCCCCCGTGAAATAGGGGACCCTTAGATGAATTTTTTCCGCGGCGCCCACGGAGGTGGCGATGTTAACCGCGGGAAAGGTGGCGAGATCCGAGTCGGCACTCGTCCCCATTGCTCCCACACAGGTTCCCTGAATATTGAAATGCGAAAAGTCAACCGGGTAATCCTTCTCCGACCCGGCCGTGACTCTGGAAAAAGGCTGGGGGTAGAGGATTTCCCTGCCCCGCAAGGCCGATCTGCCGACTTCGCATGGCCCCGGGCAGCCGTCCAAACAGGTGACACAAATTCCTGAACCGGGTGCCGGGGAGACTCTGTTCCGGCTCATGGTGGCCGGACTGGCGTTCACTTTGCTGTAAGACATGGAACGATCTCCTTCTTATTAGAGTTTTCCCATTGCGCCTGATTCGTCATTGAAAAAAGGAAAGGGCGCCCCCTTTCGGTGGACGCCCTTGTCACCTCAAATCTGCACCACTCCGTGCAAGCCAATTTATTAAGCGATTTTAGCTAATTATAGGCAAATAAATAAAAACTTGTCAAGAATTTTCTGCTGCTTGTCGGGGCTTAAGAAAATAAAGAAATAAAGGGGACGTTGCCTAATATCTCAATAATTGCATGTTTGAGCTCAGCTCAACGCAAACTCGATCCGCAGTTTCTTTGCAAAGACAGCTTCCGCCTGCTCAAATTTTAATCGTCCCCATCACCACGGGATTTCTCCCCCAGATAAAGATTCCTCCACCCGCAACCCGGAGGAATTCCCGCCGGCTGAGGGCAAATCTGCCGTCATTTATTGGAAGGGCTCGCCTGTTCCTTTTTCATGATTTCTTCCCTCCCATCTCCCTGGCCGCCTGTTGAATCGCCCGGATGATTCGCAGATGGGCCCCGCAGCGGCAGAGGTTATCGTTCATCCCCTCGATGATATCCTTTTCCGTAGGTGCAGGATTTTCCATCAAGAGGCCCAAGGCGTTCAGGATCATGCCCGGGGTGCAAAAACCACACTGCAAAGCATTCTGGGTCATGAAGGCCTTTTGCAGAGGATGCAGATTTCCGTTTTGGGACAGTCCTTCGATGGTCAGAACCTGCTGTCCTTTGACCTCTTTGACTGGAATCTGGCAAGACCGAACCGCCTTCCGGTTGATGAGCACGGTACATGCCCCGCAGAATGCTTTTCCGCAGCCATACTTTGTCCCCGTGAGGGCCAAATCAGTGCGAAGCACCCAGAGGAGTCGATGCTCCCCATCCACCGTGAGGCGGACGGGCTTCCCGTTCAATTGGAACTCGATTACTTCCATCCTCCCATCCCCCTATCGCTATCCCTTTACTACAATTATAGTATCGAGAGCGGCGTAAATCCGCATAAAAAACTGCAATCAGGGATTGTTTCAAGGGGAATCCAAATATTGAGCGAGGATCCCTGGAAACTTCCTCTCCTCATTCATCCATCCCGGCCACCAGAGCCGCGTTCTTATCGCGGCTTGACTTTTGCCGTCCATTTTCGCTATGGTTCATATATCTAATCGGGCCGTTTGAAACTCCGGGCTCCAGGGCTTAGAACCTTATTCGCTGATGCGGGGAGAGGGCAGTGGATGACAACGTCATCTGACACGGGGAAAGAACAGCAATATGCCCCCGGCTATGAGGAGGGGATCACGGATCTCTTTCGTTTTCGAAACGCCGAGCGCTTCTCCCGGCACCTCCTCGTTCACCTTCGGCCTGGTATGCGTGTTTTAGACGGCGGCTGCGGACCGGGGACGATCACGGTGGGCCTCGCTTCCCGGGTTGCCCCTGGCGATGTATTAGGGATCGACCGGGATGAAAAGCAGGTCGCCGCGGCGACGACCATGGCGCAACAGGCCGGGGTCCTCAATGTGCGGTTTGAGGCCGGAGACATCTTGCACCTGCCGTGTCCAGATGCCAGCATGGATGCTGTCCATTTGTGCTGTATTCTCACCCATATACTTCAGCCGCTGGAGGCGCTGAAGGAAGCATGGCGGGTATTGAAACCCGGCGGTATCGTCAGCCTCCGCGATCCGGTTTTCGCGAGTACGATATGGTGCCCCGAGAATTCATTGCTCATTGAAGCCTGCCAATTGATTATCCGAGCCATTCGCTACGCAGGGGGGGATGCGAACCGCGGCAAAGACCTGGGAGTTTTGCTCCACGAGGCCGGGTACGGCGATTTGCATCTCTCGGCCGCATACGATGGTCCCCAGAATCCGGCAGAGCGTCCCGGCTTTTGTGCTCTATTGGCCGGAGTCTTTTCCGAGACGCAGATGGCGCGCCTGCTTGTCGCGCAAGGGTGGACCACCCAAAGCCGCCTTGAGCAAATCGCCCGGGCCATCCAAGAGCTGGGAAGCGATCCCCGCGGCTTTGTTGCCGTTCCCCATATCGAGGCGCTGGGATGGAAGGTCTGAGATCGCTTCCGAAGGGCGAAGAAGATATGAATCCTCCCCTGAAGATTTTGATGATTCGGTAATTTCTCAAGCGGCCGCCGCTCCTTAATCAAACAGCCCGCAAAAGGTAATCGTGGAGAAGCGAGCGGTGGGGTTCTTTCAATACAGGATTCAGGAACCCGGCGCGACTCGCCGGCTCAGTCTCATAACGAAAAAGGATTTTTAAAATGTCCGACCCTGATTTTTCCCAGTTCGCCGCGCAGATCCGGGATTTCGAGCACCTGATGACTCCTGCGGGAAGGGTTCCCTGGATCACTCGATTTATCAGGCCCGCACATCCGGTAGACGTGGTTCTATACTTGGGATGCAATATTCTTCGTACGGCCCATATCGGGTGCGATGCGGTTGCCCTATTTGAAGCGCTGGGCATCCATTTCACGGCGGTGGCCGGGCCCCAGTTTTGCTGCGGCATCGTGCATCACCGAGCTGGGGATATCGAAGGGGCCAATGGGTTCGCCCGAGCGACGGCGGCGAAATTTGAAGCTTACGGGGCAAAACAAATTGTCATCTGGTGTCCAACCTGTAAACTTCGCTTTGAAGAGCTTATTCGGAAGGACGTGATACCGAAGATTTCGATGGTCCAGGCCTCCGAGTTCCTGGCTGCCAAAACAGCGCAGTTTGATTTCCCCCGTCTCCCACCCGTCCGCCTTGCCGTTCAC
>Ga0113563_10000962_pt1 | contig 15476 bp, 18 predicted proteins | sample Mud3Dept3metaG_FD_80117 | JGI IMG/M metagenome (GOLD analysis project Ga0113563, IMG submission 80117) | Freshwater wetland microbial communities from Ohio, USA, analyzing the effect of biotic and abiotic controls - Mud 3 Core 4 Depth 3... | ecosystem: Environmental > Aquatic > Freshwater >...
CGTCGCCTCACCCGCGCTGGAAAATCGGAGCAAATCCGCGCGTAAACTTCTGCTCGTCGCGAGGGAGTGAATTCAAGCTGGCGTGTGAGACGGTTGTCTTACGCATTGCGCGAACATCTGGATCCCCTTCGGATACTTTTCCTGTCCTTGGATCCTGCAAGACGCCTGGATTCACGCCGACTGAAGGCTCTCAATCACCACCTGCACCTGACATACCGACCGTCCCCGCCACCGCTGCGTCCACCTGCCAAGCCGGTTTTGCTCCATGATTATGTGTCTCGACGAGACGGCTACGCGACCCGTGCAGCACACGACCTGATGAGCATAGAGAATCAATCGCTGCTCTGCTAGACTTGCCGCGACATTCCTTGCGTCTGGCGCCTGGCTCTCCCGCTGCGTATTCGATTCCATGACCCACACAGCCACCATCGACTGGACACTGACTTTTGGCGCATGGCTGATCGCCGCCGTGTCTACGCTCGGCTCGCTGTTTCTCGGCGAAGTAGTGGGCTACGCACCCTGCGTGCTCTGCTGGTATCAGCGTATCGCCATGTTCCCGCTGGTCCTGATACTCGCCGCCGGACTGTTTCCTTTCGATCCGCGCGTCGTGCGTTATGCCTTGCCGCTCGCGCTAATGGGATTGGGGGCAGCATTGTTTCATCTCGCGCTCATCGCCGGATGGATCACCGAGAGCCTCAAACCCTGCCAGCAGGGTGTGCCGTGCTCGGACCCGCAGGTGATCTGGTCCGGTTTCGTCAGCATTCCGCTGCTGTCTGCCGTTTCGTTCTCACTGATCGCCGGACTGCTCCTGGCAACATATATCAAAGGCTCCAAATGACACGGAAGACCATATTCATCGCTTCGGCCGTCACTCTGTTGCTGGTGTTCGTCGTCGGCGTGCTGTTGTACACCGGCCAGAAGGAAAAGGTGACAGAAACGGCGATGAAAAAGGCAGCCAGTCAACCCGTCGAAATCAATCAGGCGGCACTGATCCGCATGCACTCGCCGGCCATGGGCAAATCTGACGCCCCGGTCGTCATCGTCGAGTTTCTCGATCCGGCCTGCGAGACCTGCAGTGCGTTCTATCCAATGGTCAAGCAGTTGATGGCCGCCAACCCCGACAGCATCCGTCTGGTGCTGCGTTACGCACCGTTCCATAAAGGTTCGGACAAGGTGGTCGCGGTGCTCGAAGCGGCGCGCCGGCAGGGGAAGTTCTGGCCAGCCCTCGAGGCGCTGCTGATAAACCAGCCCGACTGGACGCAAAACCACGCGGCGCATGTTGAGCGGGTATGGAAGCATCTCGGCGGTATCGGCCTGAACATGGAACAAATGGCTTTTGACTTGACCGCTCCCGAGATCGGCAACGTGATCGCGCAGGACCTCGCCGACGCACAAACGCTGAAGGTCAACAAGACTCCGGAATTCTTCGTCAATGGCAAGCCGCTGCCGAGTTTTGGTTTTGAACAGTTGAAGGCGCTGGTTAATCAGGCTCTTGCGGATCATCGTACCCGCTGAGGAACCACGCGCATTTCAGTACCGTGTCGCCTCCCCGCGACGCAGATCAAACCTGCAGCGACGGAAGAAAAATGGTGTCAGCACCGCTCCGCAGACGATGCGGAGGGTGAACACCGCTACGGGAAGCATGGCGCAATGTTGCCGTGATGCCGCTAGCCCGGTGGACAGAGCGTCCCCCACCACGATCTTAATTGCGACGGGCTCTTTGCGCCCGGAGCACTACCCACACCAGCGTCACGCCGATTGCGTCCGCAGCCCAATCGAGCACGTCGCCCGTCCGCCACGTTAGCAGGGCTTGCGCCAACTCAATGGCTGCGGCATGACACAGCAAGCCAATCACGAGCCACGCTCGCCTTTCGCGCCACCCGATCAAACCTGCCAGCGCCAGTCCAGCATAGGCGAACGCGTGCTGCGCCTTGTCCCATAGGTCAAATGCGACTGGCGGCAAATAGGACGCAGGCAGCAACGACAAGACCGTCACCGCGGCCAATCCGCCCCAGAACACCGCGCGACTGGACCTCATGCAGGTGTCTATATTTTCAACCGCATACATCGCACGCCGTTATCCTTTGAACACCAACCTTGGGTCGAAAGCAAACAGTCCCGCCGCCACAAGCCCAGTTTCCGCAAAAAGATGCGTCACCTTGATGCAACTCAAGTCATCAATCTTCGCAGCCGTTACTCTAACCGACGTTGGCTCCGGACAGCAGTTTCGACCGTCAACATGAGGTGACACCATGATTACACTTCGTCATATTGCCGCGGTCCTGCTGGTTCTGGGGCTGCTCGGTGGCTGCGCCATGCCGAGTGCCGTCGTCCCCAATGCCACCACCGCCGAAGCACTGCTCGAGCGTCTGGGACAACCCACGGACAGGCGGGCCAATCCACAGGGCGGCGAGTTCTGGGAGTATGCGTATGGCCCAGAGGGCACCGAAACCTGGCTGTTTGGCATCGATCAGGGACGCATGGTGCGAAGTTCCACCCAGCTACTGACCCACGAACGACTGCGACAGATCGTGCCCGGGAAAACCACGGAAGCCGACGTTCTGGCGTTATTGGGCAAGCCGCGGGAAATCACCCGTTATCGCGAAGAAACCGCATGGGAGTGGCGGGTGCGGCTAGGACCCGAATATGGCGTCTACGTGGTGCGCTTCGGCCCTGACGGGCGCGCCCTCGGCTACAACGTGCTGCGGGACGCGAAAAGCGATGACGGTAAAGGTGACCGCGGCGGCCGTTGAACGGCGCTAGCGTTGGATCGCGGCGGGCTTCGAATGAAGCAGCGGCGAACCGTTCGAACAGTAACTGCAGCCAAGGTGCCGTCCGTATAATCCACATTTGATTTCCTCCTCGTAATATCTTCAGCTGCACCTTAAAAAGTGCGGCTATTTTTTGCCCTGCCATTGGCCTGGTCAGACCGCCACAACTCCGCCATGCTCGATAGCAGTAAAATCCAGAAACAAGGGATTGCCCGAGCTGAGCCAAACGATCGAAAGCACGCTCGCTTTGACTGAAGCGCGCGCAATTGCCACCTACCATGGAGCATCAATATGCAAACCAGTGTTCATGAGATTGCAGACCGCATCTATCGCCTCTCAACGTGTGTTCCCGAGGCGGCACCGGGCGGCTTCACGTTCAATCAATTCCTCGTCGACGCCGACGACCCTCTCCTCTTCCATACTGGACCGCGAGGCATGTTCCCGCTGATATCGCAGGCGATAGCCCGTATCATTCCCCTGCAACGGCTCCGGTGGATCACCTTCGGACACGTAGAGTCCGACGAGTGCGGAGCGATGAACGAATTTCTCGCCGCCGCACCGGGCGCCCAGGTGGCACATGGGGCGATCGGTTGCATGGTCTCGCTCGATGACCTGTGCGATCGACCGCCGCGCAAACTGGCTGACGGCGAAATCATCGATCTCGGCGGCAAGCGCGTTCGGCATATCGATACGCCACACGTCCCGCATAACTGGGAGGCGCGCGTTCTTTTCGAGGAAACCACCAAGACGCTCTTTTGCGGCGATCTCTTCACCCATGCCGGTGACGGGCCGCCCATAACAGACGCAGACATCGTCGGGCCCGCGCTTGCGGCAGAAGAGCTTTTCCATGCCAGTGCGCTCTCACCTGTTACCGCAAAGACGATCCGCCGTCTCGCAACGCTCGATCCGCAGATGCTCGCCCTCATGCATGGCTCATCGACACGGACACAGTGCCGCGACTCCCTGCTGCGTCTCGCCGATGCATACGAACTGATGACGCAACGAGCCTGAGGAAAAGGAGCGCTGCACCGGAACGCCGAAAAGCCTTCCGCCACAATTCCGTCACACTCAGTTGCGGCAGTTCACAAGAAAGGCATATTGCTTCCCTCTACCGGCTTGCTTTATTGGCCTTTGCACTGATCAGCCTTCGCACGCCTCGGCGGAGTTTCCGTTTGCCCTTGATGAGTGTCCCCTTGGATTCGAGAACTGCCGTGCACGGAGTCGGCTTTCGGCAAAACGCGCGTCCGGGAATAACCAGCCCGGTCCGCTGTTTATATCGATGTGGTCACGCGTTCCGGAAAACTGAGTATTCCGAAATGTATGTGTGCCTGCCAGAAACGGGGCTCTCCAGCACAACCAGCCTGTCGCGACGACACGCTTTTCGTCAAATGAATTGGACATCATGAACCTGATTTCATCTCTGATCCCTGCATTCCTGGTCATCGCCATGCTTGCCGGCTGCGCAATGCCGTCGACCATCAAGCCGGGCGTCACGACGGCTGATGAAGTTGTGCAGCGGCTGGGCCAGCCCACCGAAACTCGTGCGAATCCGCAAGGTGGCGAATCCTGGGATTACGTTTATGGTCCGGAGGGCGTCGAGACCTGGCGGTTCGACGTCGACAGCAGCCGCATGGTGCGCAGTTCCACCCAGCTGCTCACCGAAGAACGACTGAAACTGATCGTGCCCGGCAAAACCACGGAGGCCGACGCTCTGGCGTTACTGGGCAAACCGCGAGAAATCACCCGTTATCGGGAAGAGATCGCATGGGAGTGGCGAGTCCAGCTCGGACCCGAATATGGCATCTACGTGGTGCGCTTCAGCCCTGATGGGCGCGCCCTCGGCTACAACGTGTTGCGGGACGCGAAAAGCGATGACAGCTATGGTGACGGCGACGGCCCGTGAAGATCGCCAACGCCAGATGCCAGCCAGCGTGGAGTTGGCAATGGCGTACCGCTCGACCCGTAAGCGCAGCGTAAGGTGCTTTCGGTATTGTTCACTTTGTTTTCCTCCTCGTAGTATCTTCAGCCGCACCGTAAAAATTGCGGCTATTTTTTTCCGCTGCGCTTTGTCCGATTTGACCTGCCCTCTCGGATTGTGCGTCCCTACCAGCTTGCTATGTTGGCCGCAGCATCAGTTGATTAACCAAGCGCAAAACTGTTACGGATCAAGGCGGTATCGCATTCCGGAGACGAATCGAAGGTCCGATGGGCAGTTTAGCACCTGCTGTCAGACGAACATTTTTGGCCGAGGCCGAATGCGCCTCTAACGGCTTGAAATCTGGGGTGTTTTGCGTCGACTTCCAGCCGTCCATGCACCCGCGCTCAAACCGACTATATCTCTGCGGCGCTCTTGCGAGAATCGTCACGACAAGCAATTCCTTGCTGTTATGTGGGGTAACGCACAGAACACTGCGCTGTGTAGCGCGATCATCGCTCCCGTATTACCCGTTTCACATCGCATAAACGCCAATACGCCTCAGCGTATCGCGGTTGATGCAATTTGATGCCTTTGCTTTGTATTCAATCGCTTTTTCAAGGAGATGTTTATGAATATGCAGAAACGCTGGATAGTCGTTGCGATGGCTAGTGCCTTGCTGGGAGTCTCCGCGGGCGCAAACGCAGATCTTATTCAGAATGGTGAGTTGGATATTGGCGCTCAAGGCTTCGGTAACGCCCACCGACTCCTGACAATTTCGTCACAGGGCAGTAACACGTTCGAGTCGGGAGCAATTGGAATTTCCGCGGGCACGATCGTCGCCCTAACGCCCGGCATCAGCGACGGCTTGGTGTTCAGTGGCAACGGAGTGACGAATGCTGGCGGCGATACAGTGAGTCCGCTGACTGATGACCTGAAATTCGGTATTCCGACTCTCGGGGTGCTCAACTGGACAAGCGGCGCAGATGTGAATCTTTTATTCAATGCGACGGAACCCGGCGGCGATGGACTCACCATTACCGATGTAACCTTGAAGTTCTACAGCGGCGATACCGTGATCGCGGCCATCGACGGCAATTTCGCATACGCAAGCACGATAACCGGCAACGGCAGTGCGGGATTTCTCATTAGCGTTGACGCGGCCCAACAGACGTTCCTCGACGCCACTGTGTTCAATCAGGCCGGCTTTTCTGGTTTCCGCATCGCGCTGGAGTCCACGATCACTGGCGTCGCAGGAGGACCGGAAAGCTTCTCGGCAGTTTCTGCCATTCCCGAACCCGAAGTCTACGCAATGCTCGGCGCCGGCCTTGGGTTGATGGGCTGGGTAGCGCGCCGCAGGAAACAGCAAGCCGCTTAAGCAGGATCAGCCTTCACACAGACCCCGCTGCGGCGGGGTTTGTTTTTGGTGCGGCCCGTGCATGTCCGCGTTGAGACCAATCCGCCGCAATTCCGCCACACCGAGCATCAGTAAGATCCATAAACGGCAATCTCGTCACTGCATGAGAAACGTGTTGCGTCAATCGGTTGAATCCGCCGCCAAGAGCGGGCCCTCGTCAATGACCTTGGTTCCTGGAGGTCAGCGGCCAAAGTGCTTACGAAACGGCGAAACTGTTTCCTCACCTGCCCATCGTTCGTCCCCTGCTAGGTATCGTAAAGTTCGCCGCAACGCAACATCCGGTACGGTCCAAAAACTCCACCGATTTTCATTCTCACTTACGAATGCCGATGCAGCACTGGATACGGTTCGAGCTGTCCCATTGCGGTTTCAGCTCCGTCTGTAAACTGCGTACTCATCAGGGAGTTGCAGTTTTTTGGCCAGATGGTTGATCCAAGTCAAACCGCATTCGCGGGATGAGGTGGAAAGTTCAAAACCAGATGGGGACAGTCCGCCCCGTCTTGGGGCTGTCCAGAAGTGCGAGGGATTACATGGCCACGACTGAAGCGTGTGTAAAGGACCTGAAGAAGGAAGTCAGGATCTCCATATTGCTTGTGAGTGCGGCGGTGATTGTCGCAATCCTGCCTCAGTATGCCCAGAGTGCTGAAGGTCGAGCAGCGCAACAAATCGAGCGTGAAGTGATTCCCGGCGCGGACCGGATGACCGGTGCCGAGCGTGAGGCCTACCGCATCCGCATGCAGGCGGCCACCACGCCAGAGGAAAAAGCGAAAGTTCGAGCGGAATATGTGAAGGCAGTCGCAACTGCGGCACCTAGTCCTTTGCGCGGTGACCCAGAACGAGGTTCGAAGTTGCATAGCGCCTGCTTCGCCTGTCACGGGATCGAGCGCTACACGCGGCCCCTGACTTACGCAATGTCGACCTTTGCCGATTCACTGCTGCGCGCGAGCGGTCTTTCGGAAATGCCACCGACTGAACCCGCACGGTTCAAGGGACGCATCCATTCGCTGGACATGCTCCGAGCTGCGGTGACTCGGCGTAATGACTTTTTAAACCCGAAGATGACGCCGCAGGAAATCGAGGATGTCGTTGCATACTTGAATGCGACTTACTACAAGTTTACGGAGTAAGCAGTGGGGACCAGCGGCATGACACGAAGTAAGGCATCTGCCCCGCTTCAGCGGCGTTCGTTTTTTGGCGCCACCTGACAGCGACTGCCTTGAGTCTCCCTGCTTCAATCCGCCACAATTCCGCCACACTCAGTAGCAATAAAACTCATAAACGCAGGATTGCTTTCCCTTACCGGCTGTTTGATATCGATCAAGACCGGAACTACGGGTCTAGAGATTCACCAGATTGGCCTTTACGGCCCCCTCATTCCATTCCAAACCGATACCGGGCACATCTGGAATGTGGAGCCGGCCATCCTTGACTTCATATGGATCCTGCAGAATGGGGTCGGCCCAATCTTGCCACTCCAACCAGTGCGCCGTATCCGTGACCCGCATTACGTGGGCAGCCACCTCCGGATATAGATGGGACGACATCGGAACGCCAGCAGTTCCAGCGATTGCCGCTGCTTTTACCCAGCCTGTCACGCCGCCAATACGCATGCAATCAGGCATCACAAAATCGCATGCCTTTTTTTGAATCGCTACGTAGAGGTCGCGGGGGCCATAAAAATTCTCTCCGATCTGGATCGGAGTCTTTAGCTCTACGGCAAGCTGTGCATAGCCGTCCAAGTTGTCGTAGACGATAGGCTCTTCAATCCACTCCAACCCTAGATCGTCGATGCTATGGCATCTTTGCAATGCCTCGCCGAGGTGCAGGCCCTGGTTAAAGTCGACCATCAACCGCATATCATCGCCGACCGCATTCCGCACCGCTTCTATCGTTCTCAGATCGTCCCGCATTTTGTCGCGTCCGAGCCGCAGCTTGAGACCGGTGAATCGCCCTTCTTCGCGTAGCTCAATCGCCTCAGCCGCCACTGCTTCTGGCTGCTTTAGCCACAATCCGTTGCTGTTATAGGCGCTGACTGAACCGACCGAGCCGCCCAAAAAAACGCAAAGCGGCATACCTGCCGCCTTAGCCAAAGCATCCCAAGCGGCCATATCGAGTCCCGCGACGGCGATCATCGACATGCCCTGATAACCGACAAAGTGAAGAGACTTGCGTGCAAGGTTATAAAGTTCGATCGGCGTTACTGGATGACCCTTGAGCATTTCACCGAAATCGTGCAGCGCCGGGATCAGGTATTTCATGGATTTCGTTGTATAAGGCTCTAGATAGCTCCGTCCGACGATGCCTTCATCGGTGTAGAGGTCGATCAGAATTAGAGGCCAATCTGTAATAGTGGCGATGCGTGCAACAACCGGTCGTTCTAGCTTGAGGACCACCGGTCGAGCCCGAATGCTCTTGAACGTCAAAGCTTCGAATCGCCCACCCTCCGCCCGCACGTTTCCTTCCATGGGTCTCCTCCCTAAGCGGCTCGACATCGCGTAAGTATCCGCCTGAATGACAGGCTTTGGTTGAACCAGCCGCTCCTCCAATCCGTCACAATTCCGCCACACTCAGCCTCAATAGTGCCCACCACCCCACATTGCTTTCCCCTACCGGTACTGAAGGATGAGATCGGTCGTTCGCCATGGACTGCACTCGGCCTGATGCGTGAATTGCTGCGTCGCACTAAGGCGACTTTTCCGCCTGATTGACGTTGTCATAAGCGCGGCGTAATGTCGTCGCCGCACCAGCCGCTTCTCCACGCAGTCGCGTCCGGGAGGAACCCATGGATAAGGCGACAACTCAGCATCAATGGGAAAGTGCCGCGCCCGGCTGGGCGAAGTGGGAAAACGCCATTGCCGAGTGGGCTGAACCCGCAACTGAGGCGATGCTCGAACTGGCGGGCATTGCACCTGGTGCAAAAGTGCTGGATGTCGCTTGTGGGGCCGGTAGCCAAACTCTCAGCGCAGCGCGAAAAGTTGGCGCGGATGGTCACGTAATCGCAAGTGACATATCCGAAACCATGCTGCAGCACGTCCGAGAGAACGCTGAGAAGGCTGGCCTTCGGAATGTCTCGACACTGCAGGGCGCTGCAGACGAACTGGCGCTTCCCCCAGACAGCGTTGATGCGGCGATCTGCCGCTTGGGGTTGATGCTGTTCCCTGATCCGAAAAGCGCACTCAGGTGCCTTCATCATGCTTTGAGACCGGGTGGCAAGGTGGCTGTAGTCGTGTTTACCACCCCAACAGCCAATCCACCTCGCTCGAAAGCGATGCAAATTCTCCTGCGTCATGCCGGTAAGCCTCCGCCCGCCCCAGGCCAGCCCGGAATGTATGCACTCGGCGGGCCGAGAACCATGGAGGCTCTCTATGGGGAATGTGGCTTCAGTGACGTGGTGAGGCGAGAGATCAAAATTCCAATGGTGATGCGCTCGGCGACGGATGCACTCCAGATGATGCAGGATGCGTTCGGCGCTTATCGGGCCGTCTTGCGGGACTGTTCTGAGAAAGTGCGGAAGGCCGCGTGGACAGAGGTGGCAGAGATGCTGAAGACCTTCGAAACAGGCGGCAAATTTATCGCGCCATCAGAGCTACTGGTTGCGGCCGCGACGAAACCTAACGCGCAGCCAAAACAGAGGCTGGATGGTCAAGCAATTGCACACTCGATCTTGCACTCACGCGGGGCATTTAATTTGTTCGTCCCCAAGGAATGATGCAGCCGGCAGGCGCGAGTTGCAGATGGAAAGAAAACGTGTCGGCATTGTTGTGTTTGAGGACATCGAAGTCCTCGACTTTTGCGGACCATTTGAGGTTTTCTCCGTAACGCGGCTGAGCGAAGAGAGGCGGCGTGAAGAGCCCTCGCCTTTCGAAGTGCTGCTCGTTGCCGAGAATCCCGGTCCGGTCACCACTACGGGCGCCATGAAAGTGGTACCTCACTTTACGTTCGAGAACTGCCCGCGCCTCGATATTGTCGTCTGTCCGGGTGGCTGGGGAACCCGGAGGGAGTTGAAAAACCCCATTATGCTCGATTGGTTGCGTGCGCGTGCCGCGGAGGTCGAGACCCTGACTGCGGTTTGCACTGGCTCAATATTGCTGGGCTTCGTCGGACTTCTGGATGGACTCCATGCAACAACACATTGGCGTTCGCTCGACTGGATGCGCGGTTCGTTTCCTTCGGTGACCGTCGAGGACGGTAAACACTTCGTCAAAGACGGCAATGTGTTCACCTCTGCTGGCATCTCGGCTGGAATCGACATGTCGCTCAAAGTCGTGGCGCATTACTTCGGCGAGGACATCGCGAGGGCCACCGCCCGGCATATGGAATACCCCTATCCTGAAAGTGACACGCGCCGAATCCAGAGTGGAGTCTAGATATGCGCCTCGTCTTGATCGTTCTGCTGGTCATTGTCGCCACCTTGGTCGGTGCTGGATGGTTGAATTTCCTGGTCAACAGCAATGTCGAAACCCACCACATCGATCCCGCCGCGATTCGCAACAAATGAGACATGCGTGGAATATGTGGGACAGGTAATTTCAAGAAATGTATCCCCCGCCGCCGTGAGAGTGACAGGCGAATAACAAGAAGTAGGCAACCCGATGAAACCAATTCTCTTAGCAGTGCTGTTGATCACCGTGACTTCGGCGGCATGTGCGGAATGGGTGCTTTATGGGCACAACGACAAATTCGGCGTCTACACCGACCCTGCCACTATGCGTCTGTCTGGCGACCGAGTAAAGATGTGGAATATGTTCGGTTTCAACATCGCACAAGTGGCTGCTGCTGGCATGGCGTATTTGTCAGCAAAAACACTGAATGAATACGACTGCAAGGATGAGCGCAGCCGCAGTCTGTTCTTCAGTTGGCATTCTGGCAGGATGGGAGACGGATCGATCGTCTACTTTCATGATGGCCCACCCAGCAATTGGCGAGCCATCTCCCCCAGCAGCGTCGATGAAACACTCTGGAAAATTGCTTGCGGGAAGAAGTAGCGGCTTTTGCCAGCTGACCAGCACTTTCACAGACGGTCAGCTCTCGGACACATCGTAGGGGATTAGGTATGAGTGAGCACGATCCAGCGAGGGAAAAGTCGGTCGAGTTCGGACGGCTGAGCGTTTACCGCGAAAGTTCAGGACTCGATGACAAGCAGGCGCGCGAGCATGCGGAGCGGCTGGAACTGCGCGCCCGTGCGGATAGTGAGGTCGCCGTGCGCGACGAGTATTTGACCCTGCTTGGGGTTGTGCCCGGAGAGCGCGTGCTTGACGTGGGTTGCGGAAGCGGCGCAGTGACGCGCACGCTGGCGCAGCGAGTCGCACCGGACGGGCAAGCGGTCGGCATCGATACGAGCGCCGCATTGCTCAAGTTTGCCCGCGAGCTCGCAGAAAAGGTCGGGATCAGCGATACGGTCGAGTTCAAGCAAGGGGATTGCCGGAGCCTTCCATACACCGATGCATCGTTCGACGCTGTTTTGGCGGCGACCACGCTATCCCACGTTCCCGACCCCGGGCGTGCCTTGGCAGAGATGGTTCGCGTGACACGCCCGGGCGGCCGTGTCGGCGTTTTCGATGTTGATGGTGATATGTGCTTGTTTGCCCATCCTGACCGCGAACTGACGCGAAGAATTGTTGCCGCCTACTCCGACCAGGGGTGGGTAAATGGTTGGCTCATGCGCGGACTTCCAGCTCAGCTTGCCGAACTGGGCGTAACCCACGTCAGAACGCGGGGGTTCATGCCGCTCGAAACTGCGGGCTACTATGCCAACCGGGCGGAACGTTCCGCCGAAGCGGCGGTCCAGTCTGGCTTAATCACGAATGAAGAACGAATGCGATGGCTTGACGCGCACCGGGCGGAAGTGGCCGCAGGGCGCTTCCTGGGTGGTCAGCTTCATCTTTTTGTTTGGGGCATGCGCCCCTCAGCATGAGGTAAACGCTCAACATCCTCTCAGTGTCGAACTCGCACCCTCGAATCCGCCATGATGCCGCCACACTCAGCCACAACAAAACCCCAAATCCCACATTGCCTTCCCCTGCCAGCTTGCTAATTTGGCCGTTGCACTACTTTGATTAACCCAGTGCAAAACTGTTACGGATCAAGGCGGTCGCGCCTCGGAGCCAAATCGAAGGTCTGATGGGCGGTATAATCCGCCGCTGGTCCCGGTAGCTCAGTGGATAAACACGGGGTATCAAGGAGGTCGCATGTATGCCCACATCATGTTGCCGTTGGATGGGTCGGAGTTGTCTTTGAAGGCCGTCCACGAAGGCATCGCTTTGGCAAAGGCTCTGCATTCAAAATTGACGTTCATCACGGTCGTATCGCCGTATCACAGTGGCATTTCGGTGCCGTTTACGTCGGCCATCGTTCATGACATCGAAAAAAGCCATGACGAGGAGGCAAAGAAGGCCACTCAGAAGTTGCATGCCGACATGGCGGCACGCGCCAAGTCCGCAGGGGTCCAATGCGAAAGTCTCGTCGCGTTTGGCGAATCCCCCTATGAGCAGATCATCAAGAACGCGCAAGCGTCCAAGTGCGATCTGATCCTGATGGCCTCGCACGGCCGCAGAGGGCTCGATGGCCTTTTGCTGGGAAGCGAAACCGTCAAGGTGCTGACTCACAGCAAGATACCCGTTTTGGTCGTGCGTTAAGTATCCGCACAGATCCAACGTTGAATTCGCCGTATCCATTGAGCATGGAATCGGATTGGACAGCGCAGGAAGCGGTAAGCGTCCAGAGCTCTTGCCAGCACTCACACAGACCCCGCTTCGGCGGGGTTTGTTTTTGGCGCCATCTGCATGTCTGCGTTGGGACGAATCCGCCACAATTCCGCCACACTCGATAGCACTCAAACCGTCAAACGCGGGATTGCTTCCCCTCCCAGCGTTGTGGTCAAGACGGGATATTTGCCATGACTGTTTCCGGCCAGAAGAGGATGGTCACAAGCAGTGCGCTGGTCTATAAGGCAAGGCGATTCACCGCTCTCATGATGGGTGCATAGCCCGTATATTCCTTTGGAATATCACTCGATCGTCCGTCAACCATAATTGCATCAAATAAGGGAGCTTCCTCCTATATTGGGGGCAGCCGCCAAGTGCTACTGTTTGCAACGTTGCGGAACCGGCTGCGCATAACAGTTTCGCCTCCGCATCCCCTGCAGAAAACCTTGAAGCATGTTTGTGCTTCTCGACACATCGCGTTAGCCGTTCTGCTTCTGTCAGACGGCGCACCGAAGCTTTTCCCTGCTGCATAGTTGGTATTTCTAAATCAAGGCTGCACTTCGTCCTCGCGAACTGTTGAGTGGGCATCGCGAGAACGCAATTCCTTCACTAAAAACGAAATGCAATTACCAAAGGTAAGTTCGCGTCAACGGTAAACCGCTAACGCTGATATGCCGATAAATAAAGGGGGTAATCATGCATCTGACACTATCCGTGCGACGCGGACTAACGATCATTGCGGGAACTTTGTTCTCGTTTGCTGTTGTCACGCCAGTTCTTGCAGAACTCTCGGTGGATTTACGTTGCTCCGAGTTACAAGTGGGAACGTATCCTGATGCTTCGAGATGCAACACGGCCTCAATACCTTCCACCTCTCCGACCCCTGGCGAGATCTACTCAACGGCCCTATCCGGATCCGATGGTGGTAATGCGTTTTCCGCCGCCGCAATTGGAAGAGCCGACTATGGAACTTTGGGCGTCAGTGCGTTTGCGGCAGCAACTAATACCACTGTCGCAGTGTCTTCTTCCGCTGATACAAGGACGATGCAGACGCTCGCCAGTGCGAGGAGCGGATGGATTGACACATATACCGTTGGTGGAGTGGGCGGTCTGGTCGCTATTCAAGTCGACATGGTGGTAGACATTAGCGCTTTTTCCCAAGCTCAAAGTGATGGCATGTTATCCACTGCTTACTTAACTTTCTCGACATCCAACTATGGCCCGGGTTGGTGTTTGGGAATGGGGACCACAGCATGCAGCGGAGCTTCGACACTCCAAGAGGGAACAAATAATCTCAGCTTTATCGCCTATCTGGATGCCGGGAGCACAGGCGTATGGCAGTCAAGTTTATACGCGGAAGCGCAGGTATATAGCGAAGGCATAGGGTCAGGTGAGGTGAACATCAACGCGTTGAATACCGTCCATAGCTACTTTACCGTGCTGACGGACGGTGCATCCATGGGATGGAGTAGCGGGAACGACTACAGCGTGCCTTCGCCTGTCCCCGAACCCGAAATCTACGCGTTGATGGGCGCCGGCCTTGGGTTGATGGGCTGGGCAGCGCGACGCAGGAAACAGCAAGTCGCTTAACCAAGATCAGCCTTCACACAGATCCCGCTGCGGCGGGGTTTGTTTTTGGCGACGCCTGAAACCACATCAGGTCAAAACAGGAGGTTCTCTCGCCAACAAAAAACCATAGGAGTAGCATTAATCTGTTTCTATCCTATCGCAAGGTCGAAGTTGTTAGCCGACAGCCTAACATTGACGCTATCGCCGCTGAAGCGAAACAGCGCGCCTAGTGCCGCGTTAGTCCAAACACCAGTAAATCAATTTGGAGGTGAGTGATGAACAGATTTCGGTTGAAACTTAGCCATGCGTTAGCACTCGGCATTGCCGGGTTGCTGTCCATCTCTCCAGCCGCCGCAGACAAGCCACGACAATCCGATGACAGCAGAGGCAAGGGCTCGCAGGCGGCGGAACGTAATGAAAAAGGCGATAAGAAATCCTCTAATCCATCAGGACGCGACAGCGGACGCTCCGGCAATGTCAAATCGGGGGAATACTTTGCTGACCAGCATCGAGTCGCTGTCCGCGACTATTACACGGAGCAGTTTAGCCGTGGCGCTTGTCCACCGGGACTGGCAAAAAAACGAAACGGCTGCATGCCGCCCGGTCAGGCAAAAAAGTGGGCTATAGGTCATCCGTTGCCACGGGAGGTAATCTTTTACGATTTGCCGGGTCCTCTTCTGGGCCGACTAGATCGTGCGCCCGCAGGATATCGATATGTGCGTGTAGCCGCGGATATCCTGCTGATCGCAATCGGAACAGGAATGGTCATCGATGCCATAGAAGATCTGGGCAGAATGTAGGATTAGGCTTTTCGCCATCAGGAGGGCGACTAGTTAGGGACGTAAGGTAATGCTGGGACGTAACCGCCCCCATCCAATGCAGCTCCCCCCCCCAGCACGCCACCCCAGCGGATGGCGTAAGCGTAGCGTAAGGCATCTCCTGCATTGTTACGATTGTTTTCCTCCTCGTAACACCTTCAGCCGCGCCTTAAACAGTGCGGCTATTTTTTTGCCTTGCTCTTCACCAGAAGATGGTGCCGCCCCGCCACAATTCCGCCACTCGCACCAGCAATCAAGCCCCCTTAACAGACGGACAATAAA
>Ga0113563_10000963_pt1 | contig 15474 bp, 9 predicted proteins | sample Mud3Dept3metaG_FD_80117 | JGI IMG/M metagenome (GOLD analysis project Ga0113563, IMG submission 80117) | Freshwater wetland microbial communities from Ohio, USA, analyzing the effect of biotic and abiotic controls - Mud 3 Core 4 Depth 3... | ecosystem: Environmental > Aquatic > Freshwater >...
CAGTTTGGCTGCCTCACGGCTGGGCGCCTCGGTTCACAGCTTTGACATCGACCCGATATCCGTGTCCGCGGCGCAGGAAGTCAGGGCCAGGTTTGCCGGCCCAGGCCGTCCGTGGATAACTGAAACAGGCTCCCTGCTTGATCCTGCATACTTGAGCTCTCTCGGACAATTCGACGTTGTGTATTCATGGGGAGTTATGCATCATACGGGCGCGATGCGCCAGGCATTTCAGAACATCGCTCCGCTGGTTTCAGATGGCGGGAGTCTCTTTATTTCGATCTACAATTACCAGGTATACTGGAGCGGCTTTTACCGGCTGATAAAGAGAACTTATGTCTCTTCCCCGAGGATCGGACGGGTCATCATATTAGGCATCTATTCCGCCGTCGAGGTAGCGAAGGGCGTTATCAAGGACCTGATTTTCCTCAGAAACCCGATCACACGCTATTCGAAGAAGCGAAGCGATCGTGGCATGTCGGTGTGGCACGACTGGCGGGACTGGATCGGGGGATATCCGTTCGAAACGGCAAAACCCGAAGAAGTCTTCGATTTTTTCAGGAAGCTCGGATTTCAGCTTGAGGTGCTCAAGACTTGCGGCGGCGGGCACGGATGCAATGAATTCGTTTTTCGCAAGATCAGAACATGACCGATGTTTTATATTTGATTCGCTCCCTGAACATCGGAGGGAGCGAAAGACAGCTCATTACCCTCGTTTCCTGCCTGCACGCCCGGGGACATAACGTGTCGGTCGTGACCTTCTATGCCGAAGGATCCCTTCTGGACGAGCTTCGAACGGCGGGCGTCCCCATCCACAATCTGGGCAAAAGGGGACGCTGGGACCTGTTCCCGGTCATCATACGGTTCATCCGCCTGTTGCGAAGCGAGCGCCCCAGAATCCTGCACGGATACCTGGACCCGCCAAACATCGTTGCCGTGGCTGCCAAGCTCTTATTTCCCCCCCTGCGGGTCGTCTGGGGAGTTCGCGGGTCGGCGAATGATTTCCAGCATCACGATTGGCTGGCGCGTCTCTGCTTTCGGGCGAGCTGCAGCCTCGCGCGCTTTGCCGATCTGATCATTATCAACTCGGAGTGCGGACTGCAGCATCATGCAGCCCATGGATATCCCTCCGACAGGATGGTTGTAATACCCAACGGAATTGATACCGAGATGTTCTCTCCAGATCCTGAGGGCCGCACGCAAATCCGATCCGAGTGGGGCGTTCGTCCGTCGGATCGTCTCGTCGGTTACGTGGCTCGATTGGATCCGATCAAGGACCACGCAACATTCCTCGAGGCAGCGTCACTTTTAGCTTCGAGCGTGGATCGCATTCGCTTCGTATGTGTAGGGGACGGACCGAAGGCTTACAGGGATGAACTTCGAGCCCTGGCCGCGCATTCCGGACTCGATGACCTCCTGATATGGGCTGGATTCCGCAGCGACATGCGCTCGGTTTACAACGCCCTCGACATAGGTGTCTCCTCTTCACTCAGTGAGGGGTTTCCCAATTGCATCGGGGAGGCAATGGCCTGCGGTGTGCCGTGCGTCGTCACCGATGTGGGGGATTCCGCTGTCATTGTGGGGGATCGAGATGCGGTAGTTCCGCGATCCAATCCGGTCGCGCTGGCGCAGGCTGTCAGACTGTCCCTCGAGCGCATGAACTCATACAACGCGACGGCGCTCCGTACAAAGATCGTCGAAAAGTTTAGTCTCGAGAGGTTGATACAATCGACCGAAGAGCGGCTCGGTCTCCGTTGTCCCAAACGACCGATGTAACCTCCGACGGGCGATCCGGCTCTGACCGATCCTCTTCCGGGGCGGCAACAGAGCGCACCGACCCGTCGTCGAAGCTGTCATGGAACTGTTGATCTTTACCATCTCTTTGATGCTTGCTATCTCTATACTGACCATCGAGGCTTGCCGGCTTCGCTTTGTCCGCGATCCCTTTTTTCTGTCGCTCTTCAACCTCTTGTATTTGAACTGCTACGTTGCCGCACCGGTCTTAATGGCACTTCTTCGTGGTCGCGACCTGGGCGTATGGAACTGGATCTATAAGCATCCTTTCCCGGATACAATATTCCTGTACGCTTCCATAATAAGCTTGGTCGGATATTTTGTCATTCTGAGCGGCTATGCTGCCTGGGATTTCCCCGCTTCGGCCGCGAAGCAAAAACATCGTAACAGGCATCGGGTAGTACGCGAAGATCTCCTTTTGTCTCTCGCCATTGTAACGGCTGCAGTGGGTACCGCGGCGCTGCTCGTGTATTGCAACGCGATAGGCGGACTGGGAAACTATTTGAGATATGCCAACGCATTCCGGGGCGAGGACCCACCGGTGGTGACTCCATGGTCCTTCCTGATTCACATCGCGCCTTTTACTGTGATTTCCTCTTATATCTTTTATGGCTTGACGCTTCAGGCAAAAACCTGGGGTCGACGGTTAAGACTCCGACTCGCACTTCTGGCGACGTCGGTGATCTCCCTGCTGGTGCTTTACCATATGGCGGGCCGGATGCTGCTGGGAACCTATCTGTTGGTCTTCATAGTGCACCACTATTTGTACCGGCGGCATTCATACCTGAGACTTTTGACGTCTGTACTCATTCTGGGGGGCCTCTTCATCGTCTTCGGACGCCAGCTGTTCCAGCTCGGCGTCGCACCTTCTTCAGTTGCCGACCGTGGCAGACTGCTTCTCAACGATCCCGCGGAGGGTGTCACCCTTACTCTACTCGAATTCTCGTTTCCTTATCCGAACCTGGCAAATGCCGTCAACGCGGTCCCGGTGGAAGTAGGCTACCGCTATTTCAGGGACGTGCCCCAGGCTTTGACTCTCCTTTTGCCGAAGCGATTGCTGGCGTTGCAAATGCCCGAGACAGTCACAGCCATAAACATAAGACAAATCGGTGAGCCGATTCCGGTCGATCTCATGTCCTTCGGGTACTACAGCCTGGGGCTTCCCGGCATTCTTGTGACCTGCCTGGTTTTCGGCCTTACGCTCGGACTTTTTGACCGTTTGCTGCCGTCTGGCGGATCGCCCGTCATCTCTGTTTTGCGTGTCGCATGGCTGCTGTTTCTTTCCTTCAGGGTAATGTACGGGGATCCCTGGAACACACTGAAATCCGGATTCGCCCTGATCGTGTGCACCCTTATCGTGCTGGCTTGGTCCCGACAGCCTCGCGGAACACCTCACTGATGAGGCCGCCGCGCAGCCAGCAGCGTGGCGCATGTGTCGCAGGTTCAGCATGCTGCGCGGGTATTGAGTAAGAATCCGGGAATGCGGAGAGGCGCTCTGAATGTGCGGAATCACTGGATTTATTGAAGACAGGCCGAGGCAAAGAGATTCGCTGGAGTCAACGATCAGCGCGATGACGGACGCGCTTGCACATCGGGGACCTGACGACGAGGGTTGTTGGCTGGATCCCGAGAGGGGAGTGGCCCTCGGACACCGGAGATTGTCGATTATCGATCTTTCGGCCGAAGGCCGGCAGCCGATGATTTCAGGCTCACGCCGCTACATAATCGTGTTTAACGGCGAGATATACAACTACCGTTTGCTGCAGCAGGAGCTGGCGAGTCTCGGCCACCCATTCCGGGGTCATTCCGATACGGAGGCGGTACTCGCAGCTATCGAAGAATGGGGTGTGGAACAGGCAGTAACCCGCTTTATAGGAATGTTTGCATTCGCGCTCTGGGACACCCGGGACCAGGTTCTTTATCTTGTCAGGGACCGGCTTGGGATAAAGCCCCTTTATTATGGGTGGGCAGGGCAGACGTTTTTATTTGCATCCGAGCTTAAAGCGATGCGCAGGCATCCCGATTTCGTCGGTGAAATCGACAGGAATTCACTCGCCCTGTACATGCGGCACAACTACGTGCCGTCACCTTATTCCATCTATAAGGATGTCTGCAAACTTCCTGCCGGCACGATCCTCCGGCTCGATTGCAGTGAAGTGCAGCGCAGACCCGAGCCCATTATATACTGGTCGGCCCGCAGGATCTGTGAGCTGGGGGTGGCGGAGCCGTTTGAGGGATCAGAAGAAGAGGCCGTGACCTGTCTGCAGAACCTGCTGCGCGATGCGGTCAAGATTCACATGGAATCGGACGTCCCGCTTGGAGCTTTCCTGTCGGGCGGAATCGACTCTTCCGCAGTCGTGGCGATCATGCAGGAACAGTCAACACGGCCCGTGAAGACGTTTACGATAGGATTTCACGAGCAAATCTACAACGAAGCCGAAGACGCGAAGGCGGTCGCGACACATCTGAGAACGGACCATACTGAGTTATATGTTACGGAAAAGGAGGCGATGGACTGCATCCCGCTGTTGCCGCAGATGTATGACGAGCCATTTGCCGACTCATCGCAAATTCCTACCTATTTGATTTCACGGCTCACACGGTCTCAAGTCACAGTCAGCTTATCCGGCGATGGAGGGGACGAGCTCTTCGCAGGCTACAACCGGTACGTCTGGGTCAGGAAGATCTGGCGCGCTCTGGGCCTTCTTCCACGAAGTGTCCGGCATGGATTGTCGAGGCCAGTTGGGCGCGTGGCGGAAAGGCTCGCACGTGCGATGCAGCATACCAATTATCGAGTTTTCGGCAGCTTCGGAAGCAACTCCCTGGCCGGCAAACTTGACAAGCTGCCTGAACTCATGTCGGCAGATCACGAGGAACGCATTTACCGAATCCTGAATTCGCACTGGCACAAACCGTCCCACTTGGTCATGGGCGCCAGCGAGCCGCCAACCATTCTCACCGACAGGAATCAATGGGCGTTGCTCCCCGGCCTGATGCACCGCATGATGTTCTTGGATCTTGTGACCTATCTCCCGGACGATATTCTCGCCAAGGTCGACCGTGCGAGCATGGCCGTCAGTCTCGAAGCGAGAGTGCCCCTGCTCGATCACCGGGTCGTGGAATTCGCCTGGCGCATCCCACTCGGAATGAAGTTGAGGAACGGCGTAGGCAAGTGGATCCTCCGGCAAGTGCTGTACAAATATGTGCCGCAGGAAATGGTGGAACGCCCCAAGATGGGATTCGGCGTACCCATTGGAATCTGGCTCCGCAGTTCTTTGCGCGAGTGGGCGGAGAGCCTGCTGGATGAGGGCCGTTTGAAAGCAGAGGGCTTTTTTGATGTCCCGTCCATCAGGCAAAAGTGGCGCGAGCATGTGCTGGGGAAATGGAACTGGCAGTATCACCTCTGGGATATCTTGATGTTTGAAGCGTGGCTGGAAGATCAGCGAAGGCTTCCGGGCCGGTAGCGGCGACAAGGATCATACTTGAGAGCGGGCAGAGTTCTGTTATTGGTCAGGAACGACGCGGACTTTTTTCTCCTGCACAATCTCCCGCTTGCTCGTGCAGCACAGGCGGCCGGCTATCGAGTCCATGTAACCTCACCTCCCGCGAAGAGTGTCTCGCGAATCGTGGACGAAGGGTTCACGCACCACGCCACGCCGCTCCGGCGTTGTGCAACGAGCCCGCTGGAGGAACTGAGGTATTTTGGGACTCTGCTTCGTCTCTATCGGAAACTGCGCCCTGACGTTGTCCATCACGTTACCGTCAAGCCGGTAATTTACGGCGGCCTCGCTGCCCGCCTGACGGGGATTCCTGCCGTCGTTCACGCGATCACCGGCCTGGGCTACGTGTTCATCGCCAGCAGCCTCAAATCAAAAACACTGCGGATGCCGGTCAACGTCCTGTACCGGCTGGCGCTCGGGCACCCGCACGCCCGAACCATTTTTCAGAATCCCGACGACCTGGAATCGTTTGTAAATCTCGGCCTCGTCAGGAGAGGGGCAGCAGTCCTCATCCGAAGCTCCGGGGTTGACATGACTCGATACGTGCCAATTCCAGAGCCGGCGGCTACCCCGGTTGTCCTGTTTCCGGGGCGGATGCTGTGGGATAAGGGTTTGCTCGAATTTGTCGCATCAGCAAAAATGCTCCGTAGCCGGGGGGTTGTCGCGCGGTTTGTCTTGGTAGGGGACGTCGATCCGAATCCAACCTCCGCCTCCGTGGCACAGATCAAAGAGTGGGAGGCAAACGGCTTGGTTGAATGGTGGGGACCATCCGATGACATGCCTGCCGTCTATAAGCAGGCCAGTATTGTCTGCCTGCCCTCCTATCGCGAGGGTTTGCCCAAAGTCCTGGTCGAGGCAGCCGCCTGTGGGCGGGCACTGGTCTCAACGGATGTCCCCGGCTGTCGCGAAGTTGTCCGAAATGGTGAGAACGGTTGGCTCGTGCCTCCCCGTGATGCGGAGGCGCTGGCAGAACACATCGGAATGCTCCTTGCGAATCCAGGCTTACGTGCCCGAATGGGTCGGCGTGGACGCGAGCTTGTGGCCGAAGACTTTGCGGTCGAAAAGGTCGTGAAGGAGATCCTGGCGATTTATGAGGAGTTATTAAGTTGACCAGAGTGCTGGTAACCGGTGGCAACGGCTTTTTGGGCCGGTTCGTGTGCCGGGCACTGGTCGAGGCAGGCCATGAAGTCCGGGCCACCGTGCGCGATCCTGCGACTTTGGACCGAAGCCGGCCTGAGCTGAAATCCGGCTGCTCGTGGATCGTGACACGAGATTTGGCGGGCGACTTCGACGCTCAGGAGGCTCTGGCAGGGATTCAGGTGGTCGTCCACCTTGCGGCACGCGCTCATGTGCTGCACGAGACCGCTCCGGACCCACTGGCGGAATTCCAGAGGGTTAACACAACGGCAACCAGGAACCTCGCGGACCTCGCGGCAAGAGCCAGGGTGCAGCGCTTTATTTTTATCAGTACGGTGGGAGTGAACGGCAATCAAACCCGGAAGCAACATCCGTTCACCGAAACGGATGCCCCCATGCCTCATAGCCCCTACGCGGTCTCCAAACTGCTGGCAGAGGAAGCGCTCCGGGAAAAAGCGCGCGCTGCCGGCATGGAATTTGTAATCCTCCGGCCCCCGCTGGCATACGGGCCAGGTGTCAAGGGCAACTTTCTAAACTTGATCCGGTTGATCGACCGGGGGTTTCCGCTTCCGCTTGCGAGTCTCACTAACCGGCGAAGCCTCGTATCGGCAGCCAACCTGGCCGATCTCATCGTACGTTGCATTGATCACGAAAACGCTGCTGACAAGACGTTCATGATCTCTGATTGCGCGGACCTATCGACAGCCGATCTGATAAAGAAAATTGCCGCCAGTTTGGGCCGCCCGGCTCGTCTGATTCCTTTTCCTCCCGGGCTTCTGATCCTGGCGGCGAAATGCGCCGGCAGGTATGGTTCACTCCAGGGCTTGTTCGAATCCCTGCAGGTGGATTGCAGCCACACCCGGTCTCAGCTTTGCTGGAGTCCGTCCCAGTCCCTGGAGGAAGGACTTGCAGAAACGGCGCACTGGTATCGGTCCTTATGAGTTCCCTTCAAACGCGCCAGGCAGGCAAAGGCCACCAACCACAGAAAAACCTTGATGCCGCAGTAATCCGTAGCTTTGGCGACGAGTGGTCGAGGTTCACCCAGACAGACCTTTCCGAAGCAGACCGGGAACGGATCTTCAGCGATTATTTCGATATTTTTCCCTGGGATCTGCTCCCGGACGGAGGTGGGATCGGCCTTGATCTTGGTTGCGGCAGTGGACGCTGGGCACTCGCAGTAGCCCCACGAGTGGCCCACCTCCACCTTGTGGATGCCAGCCCTGACGCCCTGAGTGTGGCCCGGATGGCGCTCGGAGATTGCTCCAATGTTAGTTATCACCACGCCAGCGTCGGCGCTCTGCCATTTCCGCAGGCTTCGCTGGATTTTGCATACTCTCTCGGGGTTCTCCACCACATTCCGGATATAGCAAAGGGGCTGTCCGCCATCAGTCACGCCTTGAGGCCGGGGGCCCCGTTTCTTGTCTATCTCTACTATGCTTTTGACAATCGGCCCGGATGGTTCCGATGCCTCTGGCATCTCTCGGACCTGATGCGCCGCGGCATCTCGCGCCTCCCCAAGGCCGCGCGTTTTCTGATCGCCGATGCCGTTGCTGTTTTTGTGTACCTGCCATTGGCAAAAAGCGCTCGGGCTCTCGAGATCCTCCGATGCCTGCCGTCGTCCTGGCCGCTGGCCTACTACAGGGATAAATCATTCTACGTAATGCGAACGGATGCTCTGGATCGATTCGGCACGGCCCTCGAAAAGCGCTTCACCCGGAGCCAGATCAAATCACTCCTGGAAGCGGCTGGTTTTGCAGACATCCGGTTTTCCGATTCGCCCCCATTCTGGTGCGCTGTCGGAATCAGGCGTGGTTGTGAATCCTTTCAACCTGAGTCACGCTGAAGCAGGCTGAAAATGGAAGAGACAAGGCAGCGGAAACGGATCTTGCACGTCATTACCGGACTGGGAACCGGCGGCGCAGAAATGGTGCTGTGCAAGCTTCTCACAGGGTTGGCGGGTGTTGGATCGGCGCATTTTCCCCGCGAAAAACAGGCTTCAGCACCGGAGGACCTCGTTTTTGACTCGATGGTTGTCGCCCTTCGTGGCAAGGGAGGCCCCCTCCGTAGCCAAATCGCCAACCTCGGGGTTTCGGTGGTCGAACTGCGCCTGGAAGCACCATCGCAGTGGTTTGCCGCTCTGAAGAAACTCTTCCATCTGATCCGAAAAAGCCGGCCCGATTGTATTCAGGGCTGGATGTATCACGGAAACCTTGTCGCCACTCTGCTTGCTTCGGCTTGGCGGATGGCCGGTTCCTCGCCACCGCTGTTGTGGAGCGTACACGCCACGCTGGAAGGATTCCGTGCCACGAAACGGTCCACCAGCATGTTGATCCGCAGCGGAGCCTGGTTGTCGCGCTGGCCTGTCTATATACGTTACGCATCTTACCGGAGCGCTCTGGAACACGAGGCGGCCGGATACCGCCGCTCTGCTACCCTCATCATACCCAATGGCTTCGACACCGAGGAGTTTTCCCCCAATGCAGCTTCGCGGGAGCGATTGCGATCCAGTCAGGGCTTTACCACGGACACTCCTCTGATCGGCCTGGTGGCACGATATCACCCGATGAAAGATCACGCGGGTTTCATTCAGGCGGCTGCGATGGTCTGCGAATCGGGTCGAAACCGTTCCTTGCCGGGATTTGTCCTGATGGGCTCCGGAGTGGAACAATCCAACATGGAGCTCGTCTCGCTCATCCGGAGCACGGGATGGAGCGGACGATTCCGGCTGCTCGGCGATTGCCGTGAAACGGCTTCCGTGATGGCCGGGATCGACGTGCTTTGTGTTTCCTCACGTTATGGCGAAGCATTCCCGAATGTAATCGGCGAGGCCATGGCGTGCGGCGTCCCTTGCGTGACTACGGATGTCGGCGATGCCGCCATCATCGTCGGCACAACCGGCCGCGTTGTGCCGCCGGGAGATCCGGAAGCGCTGGCACGCTCCCTGAACGAGATCCTCGAGATGGATGCGCAGGATCGTGCCGAGCTCGGGAGGAAGGCACGCGCCCGCATCGTCCAGGAATACCCGGTCCAGCGCATGGTACGGGAATACCGCGCGTTGTATAGCCGGGTCTTTGGCAAGCCCAGGGAAAACAACGGGTCTTGAGAGGGAGACCTGCTCCCCCAACGCGAGGATTTGTGACCGGCCTCTTTCCAGGCATGCCCGCCAATATCCAGGAATTCTGACCGGGAGGTCTCAAACCTCAATGTGTCCGAGCCATCCCCTTGAGGGCACGAACGCGTACGATTGACGTCCTTCGCCAACAACCGCTCCCGAGAACTCTGCCTGCGAACTTACTGCCAGAATCTCCTCAGCTGCAAAGTCCGCATACAGCCCTAACGCATTTCGCAACAAGGGTATCCTTCGCCAGTCGAACCCCATTACCGTCGCACACGCGATGTCGACGGCTGCCGGGTTCTGGCCGGCGGCAACAAGACCAATCTTCCTGGCGGTAGGCTCCAATGGCCCCTCTCCTTCCCCCGCAATCACCCCATCCACGATACTCAAAAACTGGCGCTGCTGTTCTTCTCCTGTCCTTTGCGCTCTGACGTTCCAATAATATGCTATAGTGTTCAGATCCAGGACGGTTCTCCAGAGAGTATCATTGCCCCACCAACTGCCTTCATAGAATCCATCCCTTAGCACAGCACGGAGCAACAAATAGAGGATTCGCTTCGGAATCTTGAGGAATACTCGTGCGTACGGTGCTTCAAGCACATCCTCCATTTCCTGGATCACTGTCAGGGCGCGCTTCAGACGGCTTTTCCTGGGATATTCATCTCCCCCTTCTTCTTTGGATCCTTTGCTGTGATGAGGCAGGCAGTCCTTGTGCCCGTTGATGCCGACCATGTTTTTAAGATTGATGGAAATGCCCGCCTTACGGTGGGTTTTCAGTTTGGGGATCGAAATGAGTGTGTCGGCATGGAGCGCGGAATTGGCAATGATATATTCGTGCTTATCCTTGTTGTGATGCCTTTTCATAAAGTCAGGATCGTAATTTGTTACTCTGAATCTGTCAAAATCCCTAGTGATGTCGTAGTGAGTCGGACTGAAAGCAGAACAATCACTGCAATGATGGCTGGCGCCATCCAGATCCACATGGGAATAGCCTTCAGGATCACCGCTCATGGCGGAACGAATCCCGCTAGCGCTGTGTGCAGATGTGACGAGACGAAAATCCATCAGGTCAATTCGCACGTTCCGTGACCGGTAGAATTCCACAACCTGCCACAGGCCGGAGACGCGTGTCGCTTTCTCGAAATCACACTGTTGAATCGGTGCATCTCCGATGATGATCCTTCCCGTACCTCCCAGCGCCTTAATGACATAGTCCACAACCACCCGAATGACAGAGCCATGCGTGATAACGGCCTCAACAGAGCTGCCAGCCAGGTTTTTGTGGAGTACGATATTGGGTTTGATCAAGACCTGCTGGCCCGGTTTGATAATGCAGCCCAGGGGATTCCACCCCTGCCTGCCGATGTTTTCCTTGTCTAGCTCCAGGTTCATAAAGAGTTTGCGGATTGCTCCATATACTTCATTCCGGTCACCGCCGATCTCGCCCGAATATTCCGGATACTGTTGATCGGGATTAAAGGGGGGTGCAGAAGGATATCCGGATTTCGCTATTTCAAACGCAACGCATCTCTCTTTCCTGAAGTCCGGCATGAATCACACCATGCTTATGGTATATCGATATTTCCCGGAGGCCAGTGGCGGTATCCTATCGACAAATTCGTAATCGACCGAGCAGGTTCTCCCCATGACCAGCTTGATTTTGTCTTCTATATCCCTCTGATCTGCCTCGGGCAGTGAATCCGCGCAAACCATCCTGATCCTGATACGATCAAAGCCCTCTTGAACAATCTGGAACTTCTTGATGATCCCTCTGTTCAAAACCACACCGATGATATGTATGAAGTATTCGGCAGGAATGACCTTTCCGTAAGCTGTTCTGAAGGCATCGGTTACCCTACCCGAGACCTGTTTCAAAAGAAGCCCGGAACGACCACAAGAACAGGGCCGGTCGCTCAGTATGCCGAAATCGCCGATTCGGTAACGTATGAAGGGCATGGACCGGTTGAGAAGGCTGGTTATCACGATCTCCCCTTCGCTGCCGGGAACGCAGGACTCTCCTTTTTCATCGACCACTTCCAGGTGTACGCCTTCCGAAACGTGTAAGCCCTCGTGCCGGTCGCACTCACTCGCAATATTGCCTACTTCGCGGGTGCCATATCGATTGAAGACTCTCACGCCGCACACCCGTTCGATAGTGTCGCGCATGAAGGAATGCAACGTGCCGGCGCTCGTCATGACTGCCTGTGCCCCACGCATCTCCAGTTTCTGCTCTTCGGCGAACCTGCACAATTCGTACATTGCCTGTGCGTAAGCCACAATCAATTTGGGCTTCTGCGCATTGATGACCCGGACATATTCCACCATCCTCTCGGGAGTCATCGAGAAGGAATTCAATAGTGTCAGGTTCTTTGCCAGATGCGTCAGTCGTGATTTGAAGCTCTGACCACCATGCAGTATCTCGCGCTCGTCCCCCCAGAGCTTTAAGATCCGGTCCCCAAACCGGTAGCCTGTCCACGTTTTCTGCCTGTAGGTAATGGCTCTGGCAGCCCGCAGATAGTTTTTATCCTGCAGAAATCGAACCGGTTCGCCAGTCGAGCCTCCGGATGTGTTCCAATAGGTGGCGCTGCGACCCACTCTATTGGATATAAGCTCGCCGGCGCAGGCACGCAGAATATCCTTGTCCAGAAACGGGATCTGGTTGAATCGCTCCATGCGGACTTCGCCGCCCACCGCGATGCCGCTTTCCAGAGATAGCCGGCGGTAATAGGATGTGCTCTCAAACGCATGCTGGAGAATCTTCGGCAGACTCTTATCCTCAAAAAAGCCAACCGGTTGGATATACCCAACTCGTCTTGCTACGAGGCGGTAGAGAGTTTCTTTCATTAGGGTATGTGAAAGCGCCAAACCGACGCAAATCGGCGTTTCTCATCCTCCTGCTGATCCTTGGTTCAGTGGTCTTATCGTTTCACGACCAAGGACATGCCTGGGTCCCAGGCTCCCGGATAATAAGCGAATGTCCCGGCAGCCGGCTGCGTGACGCACAAGTACCAGCCGCCCGAATCCGGGTTGTGCAGGAAAACACCCGCCTTGCCGTCATTGTTGTAGTCCGCTACATGCACCTGCCAGACTGTCGCCCAGTTCCCGGTGTAGTAGGCGCCGAAGTATCCTGCCTTATCACTGATGCACTGGTACCACTGGCCGGTGGCGGTGCTGTAAACGAAGATGTCGCTGGCGCCGTCGCCGTCGAAATCGCCGGTGTGAATCTTCCAATCTGGCGCCCAGTATCCCGCCGTGTAGCTGAAGCCGCTGCCGGTGTTCATGGCGAAATACCAGGCCCCGGATGCCGGCATATAAAGGAATAAGTCGGTCTTGCCGTCGCCGTTGAAATCGCCGGGATAGATGTCCCAGCCGGGCATCCAGCTTCCCGCGGAGTAGCTCCAGACCGAGGAATCGGGATCGGTGTTGGTCACCTGATACCAGGAGCCGTTGGTTTTGTTGTAGAGGAAGATGTCGGTCTTACTGTCACCGTTCCAATCGACAGTGTAAACGGTCCAGCCTGGAGTCCAATAGCCGTAACTGTAGCCGAAACCGTCAGCCGGATCGGCAGGGCTGATGCAGCGGAACCAGATGCCGAGGGCAGGATGGAACAAAAAGATATCGGAGCGGTCGTCTCCGTTGAGATTGGCGGCGCGGACATCCCAGCCGGCAGACCACTGCCCCGAGTAGTAAGTGAAGCTGCCTGAGCCGTTCCCGACGGCCTTGTACCAGTAGCCGTCATCGGGGTTGTACAGGAACAGGTCGGTAATGCCGTCTCCGTTGAAATCAGCGGGTGTGATCTGCCATGCCGGTGACCACCATCCATTTGCTGCATTGACGAATCCCGTCCCGCTGCCAAAATGCTCGGACCAGGCTCCTGTTATCGAGTCATAGAGAAACGCATCCCACAGCGTGTCGCCGTTGAAGTCGATGCCCGCATGAAGTGAAGGAGCCAGAAAAACGGCACGCAGCGATTCGGCAACAGATCCCGAACCGTTCTCAAAGCCTGACGAGTAGAATCCGAGGGCGCGGATGAAAAGGCTCTGCGCTTTCGGCAGGCTGACGCCTGTCAACTGCCAACCGCCGGGGATGCGTGTGGCATCTCCCAGGGGATGGTAGGCGGCGCCGTCCGTCGAGAATTCGCAGAGGACGCGGCCGACTTCCGGAGAAGAGCCGCCGCGGGTCCAGGTAACTGTCGTGCCGTCGACGTCCAGTGTGAGATTCTGAAGTGCGGCATCCGTGTTGGTCAAGCGGCCAATGAAGTGGCGACTTGTAATGCCTGTGCCTCCGCCTCCCAGAGTGTCGAAATTGCCGCCGACCAGAATCTTGCCGTCCGCTTGCAGGGCCAAGGCGTAAACGTCATCATCCGCCCCTGGATCGAAGCTCGCGTCGATGCTGCCGTTGGCATTGAGCCGGCCAATATGACTGCGTGGGTTCAGGCCTGTGCTTCCGCCTCCCAGGGCAGTGAAGTCGCCTGCGACCAGGATCTTGCCGTTCGCCTGCAACGCGAGTGCGGTGACCAGGCCATTGGCGCCGGGATTGAAGGTCAGGTCGCAGCTGCCATCGGCGTTGAGCCGGCCGATCCGGTTGCGTGTTATCGTGCCTGTGCCGCCACCTCCAACGGTGGTGAACCGGCCTCCAGCAAGGATTTTGCCGTCGGGCTGGACCGCGAGCGCGAAGACCGCGTCATTGGCGCCTGGATTGAAGCCCTGGTCGAGACTGCCATCGGCGTTGAGCCGCCCGATCCGGTTGCGGGTTGTCGTGCCTGTGCCACCACCTCCCAGTTTGGTGAACTCTCCCGCGACCAGAATCTTGCCCTCCGGCTGCACCGAGAGGGCAACGACATCGCGATTGGCCCCCGGGTCGAAGCTTGGGTCGATACTGCCATCGGCATTGAGGCGGCCGATATAGTTGCGGGTAATCGTGCCTGTGCCTCCGCCGCCCAGGGTTGAGAAAAAGCCACCAACGAGAATCTTGCCGTCCGGCTGGACCGCAAGGGCGTAGACGTAGGCATCGGCCCCCGGATCGAAGCTCGTGTCGACAGTGCCATCGGCATTGAGGCGGCCGATATAGTTGCGCGTGATCGTGCCTGCTTCTCCTCCTCCCAGCGCCGTAAAGTAGCCCCCAACGAGAATCTTGCCATCCGGCTGCACTGCAATCGCCGAGACAATATTGTTGGCACCGGGTTCGAAGCTTGTGTCGACGCTGCCATCCGCATGCAGCCGCCCGATATAGTAGCGTTCAATCGAGCCTGTGAGTCCGCCCCCCAGCGTGGTGAAGTAGCCCCCAACGAGAATCTTGCCATCCGGCTGCACCGCTATCGCCGAGACAGTGCCGTTGGCTCCCGGATTAAAATCCGTTTCGAGACTGCCATCTTCATTGAGCCGGCCAATCCGGTTGCGTGTTGCTGTGCCCGTGCCTCCGCCTCCCAATGTGTTGAAGCCGCCTCCGGCCAGTATCTTGCCATCCGCCTGTACTGCAATTGCCACGACAACATCGCCTGCCCCCGGATCGAAGTCCGTGTCGAGACTGCCATCTGCATTGATCCGGCCGATCCGGTTGCGTGGAGTCGTGCCTGTGCCTCCGCCTCCCAGGAAGCTGAAGTAGCCCCCGACCAGAATCTTGCCATCCGGCTGAACTGCCAGCGACATCACCGTGCTATCGGCGCCCGGATCGAAACTCGTGTCCAGACTGCCATCGGCATGAATCCGGCCGATATAATTGCGTGCGATTGTGCCAATCCCTCCCAGTGAATGGAACTGGCCACCCACCAGAATCTTGCCATCGGGTTGCACTGCAATGGCATAGACATGCCATCTGGCCCCCGGATTAAAGCTCGTGTCCAGAGTGCCGTCGGCATTAAGCCGGCCGATGCAATAGCGTGTGCTGCCCCCCAGTGTCTCGAAAAAGCCCCCGACCAGGATCTTGCCATCC
>Ga0113563_10000964_pt1 | contig 15471 bp, 14 predicted proteins | sample Mud3Dept3metaG_FD_80117 | JGI IMG/M metagenome (GOLD analysis project Ga0113563, IMG submission 80117) | Freshwater wetland microbial communities from Ohio, USA, analyzing the effect of biotic and abiotic controls - Mud 3 Core 4 Depth 3... | ecosystem: Environmental > Aquatic > Freshwater >...
CAGGTCCAAGCCCGACGGCTACACCATCGGATGCGTGAACATGCCGGCGCTGGCCATCATCCCCCACATGCAGAACCTTCCCTACGATCCCCTGAAAGACATCGCCAACATCTGTGTCATCCAACCCTACGAATACGGAATATACGTCAAGGCCGACGCCCCCTGGAATTCCCTGAAAGACCTGGCCGATTATGCCCGTAACAACCCAGGAAAGGTGGTGTACGGCTCCCCCGGCGCGGGGACGACCAACCATATCATCATGATTCAGATCGGGCAGGAGAATAAATTGAACTGGAAGCACGTTCCCTACCGGGGGGACGGGGAGATCATTCCCGCCATGCTGGGAGGCCACGTGCACGCCGCCTCGGGCAGCCCGGCGTCCGTCGTCCCCCAGGTGAAAGCCGGGAAACTCAAACTCCTGGTGGTGACCAGCAAGGACCGGTGGCCCTATCTTCCCGAAGTGCCCACCCTCCTGGATAGCGGTTATCCATTCTTCCAGTCGTCTTATTTATCCCTCGGCGCTCCGGCGGGAACCCCGGAAGCGATCCGGAACAAGCTGGAAGATGCATTCCGCAAAGTCATGGAAAATCCCGCCATCAAGGAAGAATTCCAGAAGAAGCTCTTTGCCACCCTGGGGTACCAGAGCGGATCGGAATATGCAAAATATATCCGGGAGCAGCACGCTTACTACAAGGATTTCCTGAAAGAGCACAACATCAAACCCTGAAACCCTCTTTCCTTTCCGCCTTCGTCGGGGCGACCGGCCGGTCGCCCCGACCTGGAAGATGCAGAGGATTGGTTTGCAAACCCGGGGAAAATGAAAAAAGCCGAACAGATCACCTGCCTTTTCTGGCTGGTTCTGGCTGGAGCCCTGTGCGCGGGGTCCATCCGGCTGAAGGTGGGGACTCCTTCGGAACCGGGCTCCGGGTTTCTTCCCTTTGGGACCGGTTTTCTGCTGGGAATTCTCGCCCTGGTTCACCTGGTCCAGATCACCTCTGGAAAGGATGAAAAGGAGGAACCCCTCCTGGGGGAAGTCCGATGGAAAAGAGGGGCCTGGGTCGTGGCCTCTCTCCTGACCTATGCCCTTCTTCTCCCCCTTTTGGGGTACCTTTTAACAACCTTTTTCTTCATGGCGGTCCTCTTTTCCTTATACGACCGCAGGAATTGGTGGGTGGCGGGGGGCGCAAGCCTCTTGGTGATCGCCGTCACCTACCTGGTTTTCCACCACTGGCTGAAGGTTCAATTTCCCGCGGGATTTTTCAGGATCGGATGATGGACCTGCTGAACTTGATCCTCCTGGGTTTTCAATCCGCCCTCCAGCCCATGAACCTCTTTTACTGCTTCCTGGGGGTTCTCCTGGGAACCCTCATCGGGGTCCTTCCCGGGATCGGCCCTGTGGCCACCATCTCTATTCTCCTGCCCATCACCTTCAAGATTCCACCCATCTCTGCCATCATCATGCTTGCCGGGATTTATTACGGCGCCCAGTACGGCGGTTCGACCACCTCGATTCTGCTTAACATTCCCGGGGAGGCCACGACGGTCATCACCTGTCTGGACGGCTACCAGATGGCCAAGCAGGGCCGCGCCGGGCCGGCCCTGGGAATAGCGGCCATTGGCTCCTTCATCGCCGGGACGGTGAGCCTCCTGGGCCTGACCTTCCTGGCGCTACCCTTTTCCGAAGTGGCGGTGGTGTTCGGGCCCCCGGAATATTTCTCGCTCATGATCCTGGCCCTGGTGATTCTGGCCTTTCTCGCCCACGGCTCCATGCTGAAGGCCGTCCTCATGGCCCTTTTCGGCCTGATCCTGACCTACGTGGGGACCGACAACATCACCGGGTCCCAGCGTTTCACTTTCGGCTTCGTGGAACTCTCCGACGGCTTCGATCTGGTCCCCCTGGTCATGGGCCTCTTCGGCATCTCCGAAGTTCTGCTCAACGTGGAACAGAACCTCAGCCAGGATGTCCTGAAGACCCGGATCAAGAACCTCCTCCCAACCCGCCAGGACTGGGCCAAGTCCGCATGGCCGATCCTGCGGGGGACGGTCCTCGGATTTTTCTTGGGAATCCTCCCGGGGGCGGGTCCGGTGATTTCTTCTTTCGTTTCCTACACGGTTGAAAAAAGAATCTCCCGGTACCCGGAAAAGTTCGGAACCGGGGTCATCGAAGGGGTAGCCGCACCCGAGTCGGCCAACAACGCCTCGGCCCAGGGGGCCTTCATCCCCCTTCTCACTCTCGGAATTCCCCCCAACGTAACCATGGCCATTCTTTTTGGAGCCCTGATGATCCACGGGCTCGCGCCCGGACCGCTTTTGATGAAAGACCACCCCGATTTTTTCTGGGGGGTGGTGACCAGCATGTACCTGGGAAATTTCCTGCTCGTCTTCTTGAATCTTCCTTTGATTCCCCTATGGGTGAGAGTGCTGAAGGTCCCCTACCCCATCCTCTTCCCGTTGATCGTCCTCTTCTGCGTCGTCGGGGCCTACAGCCTGAACAACTCGGCCTCGGACATCCTGGTGATGACCGGATTCGGCATCGCCGGCTACCTGCTGAAGAAGCTGAGATATGAAGGTGCCCCCCTGGTGATGGCCTTCGTGCTCGGTCCCATGTTGGAGTTGAACCTGCGGCGCTCCCTTATCGTTTCGGACGGGTCTTTCACCATCTTCCTCACCCGCCCCATATCCGCCGCCATCCTGATCTTCGCCCTGGTCATTCTCTCCCTCTCTTTCCTGCCCAATCCTCGCCGCAAGAAACCGGAAGCGGAAGAAATCATCTGAAATTTTTTCACTGGAAGACGCGGCCGCAAATGGGGTAGGATGGGAGGAAAAGAATACCCCTGCGGGAAGGGAACTTATGATTCCAATGATGAAAGGAGAAAGGAAAATGAGAAGGACTCGAATCGCGCTGGGGGCCCTCCTCCTGACGGCGGGGCTCTTTTGGGCGGCGCCCATCCAAAGCGGCGCGGCGCCGGTGGAAATCAATGTGTGGAGCGCCTTTCCCGAGCTCCACGACCAGGTTACCTGGATCGCCGGCAAGTACATGGAAAAGAATAAGGACGTGAAGGTCAAGACCACCCTCTTCCCCCAGCGGGCTCTGGAGGAAAAGGTGGCCGTAGCTCTGCCGGCCGGTCAGGCGGCGGATTTAATCGAATTGGACAAGATGGCTCTATACCCTTATTACGTGGCCGGCCATCTGGCCCCTCTGCCCAAGGAAGTCGCCGAATGGGTGAAGAAAAACTTTCCGGATTACTCCATCGCCTCGGTGACCTCGGAGAAAGGCGAAATCTTCACTTTTCCCTGGCTGAACAGCCTGAAATTGATGTTTTACAACAAGGACCACTTCAAGGAAGCGGGGATCACCAAGACCCCGGGCACCATCGAGGAAATGATGGAGATGGCCAAAAAGCTCACCAAGCGGGACGCCAAGGGAAATCTCACCCGGGCCGGCCTTGATCTCCGGCTCTCCGGGGGAGGGTTTGGGACTTCCCAGAAGTATTGGTGCCAGGTCATGATCCCTTATGGGGCCAAGGTCCTGGAGAAGGCGGGGAACAAATGGAAGGCGGGTTATGACAACGAGGCCGGACGCAAAGCCCTTCAGTATTACATCGATGCCGTCTACAAGCACAAGGCGGACAGCCTGGACTTCAAGTCCGACGCCGAGGCCTTCGGTTTGGGCATTACCTCCATGTTCCAGCGGGAATCCTGGGTTGTGGGCTACCTGGCCAAAAATGCCCCGAAAATCGACTACGGGGTTTTCCTCATGCCCAAAGGCCCCGGGGGATGGGGGACGGTGGGCAACACCATGGGGCTCTCCATATCCAAGGCCAGCAAGCACAAGAAGGAAGCCTTCGATTTCGCCATGTTCATGATGAACGACGACATGTCCCGGGCCACCTTCGGGGACAGCGGCTGGCAGCCCTTCCGCAAAGGCGTAGACTACAGCGCCCTCTACAAGACCCGGCCGCAGCTAAAGGGTTTCATCGACGGCGCGCAGACTCCGGGGCACACCGTTTATGATTACGAAAACATCGCCCCCATCTTTGAAATCCACTCCCGCATGGCCGACCGCCTGATGGCCGCCTTTAAGCGGGCCGACCTGATGGACAACCCCTCCGGGATCGCCAAGGTCATCAAGGACACGGCTGACGAGACCAACCGGATCCTGGAGGATCATGGACTGCTGGCTAAGTAGCGCGCGATCCCCCATCGCACCGTTAAGCGGGGGGGAATTCGAGGAATGCATCCTCTATGCTCATAACCTTAATTATTGCGGTCCGATTAACCTCGACCCATTGCTCAGAAGAAAAAATCATCATCCGGGCGTAGGGGCACGATGCATCGTGCCCCTACAGGTTCGCCGAAATCGGTGCGCAGGTTGCTCTTTTTCCACAGCGTGTGTCGAAAACAGCAGACCGGATTTTCCCCAGATGGCATTTTGGCAATTTTGAACGGAAAATGATCCAGACGGAAGGAAAGCGAAGCCGGGTGGCCGTTGGCGTGGGCGGCCGCCTGACGCGGAGCCAGATCGGGTTTCTGTGGGGCATTGTGATGCCCGTGATCGCCCTATTCATTATCATCCGGGTGATTCCCATCCTGATCGTGCTCCTCATGTCCTTCACCAACTTCAACCTGAACCGGCCTTTAACCCGATTTCTTCCCTACCAGAATTTCACCCGCCTCTTCGGCGATCCGAATTTTCTAACCGCATTCATCAACTCTACGGAGTTCGTGCTGATCGCCGTACCGCTAGAGATCATCCTGGGCCTGGCCTTTGCCATCTACCTTAACCGGAAGGTCCGGTTTGAGTCGATTTATGAAACCCTATATTTTCTCCCGTATATTGTTCCCATGGTTCCCTCGGCCATCATCTGGAAGTGGATCTATGCCCCGGGAACTTACGGCCTGGCCAATTACCTTCTGGATCAGATGGGTTTTGCCCGGGTGGGATGGATGAGCACGCCCCAGATCAGTCTGCTGGCGGTCATCGGCATTCACATTTGGAAGCAATTGGGCTTCTTTGTCATTGTGTTCCTCGTGGGGCTGAAGAATATTCCCAGCGACTTTCGAGAAGCCGCGGTGGTGGACGGCGCCACCCCCTGGGAGATCACGCGTAAGGTGGACATCCCCCTCCTGAAGCCGGTCATCCTTTTCGGGGTGGTCATGGCTACGATCTGGGCATGGTCCGCCTTTACCGAGGTGTACATTATGTCCCAGGGCACGGACATCTCCACCGGAGCGGAGATCCAGGTCCTGGTGACGCGGATCTACGCCGAAGGGTTCCTCTACTTCAACATGGGTTATGCTTCGGCCATCTCCTTTGTCCTGTTCATTGTGTCCTTGATCTTCGTGGCTCTGCAGTTCAAGCTCATTAAGGTGGAGTCCACATGATGGGGATGAATTGATGGTAGGAGCGCAGAAGACAACAAGAGGGTGGAGGAGGATCGGTCTTCATCTTTTCTTGACATCCACCAGCTTTGTGATGGTGGCTCCTTTCATCTGGGTGCTCCTTACCTCCTTTAAGCGGTCTACGGATATCGTCACCGAAACTCCCCAGCTTCTCCCTCAGGTCTGGACCCTGGAGAATTATCTGAAGCTCCCCCAGGTGGCGCCTTTCGTACGGTTTTTCTTGAACAGCATTATCGTCTCGGGTGTCTCAACCCTTTTTATCGCCCTGGGATCCGCCGCCTGCGGTTATATCTTTGCCAAGTACCGTTTCCGAGGAAGGGATTTTCTTTTCTTCCTCGTCATCTCCACCATCCTGATTCCCCTGCAGACCTACATTGTTCCCCTCTACCTCCTTACCTGGAAACTGGGCTGGATTAACTCGTACCAGGGCTTGATCTTTCCGCTGATCATCATGAGTTCCGGCATTTTCTTCCTCCGCCAGAACATAATGTCCATCCCCGACGAGTTGATCGACGCCGCCCGCGTGGACGGGGCCTCGGAATGGAAAGTCTTCCGGAGCGTCATCCTCCCTTTGAGCGTCTCTCCCATCGCCGCCATCTCCATCGTGAACTGGGTCTACACCTGGAGCCTCTTCATCTGGCCGCTGATCGTGGCCAACTCCACGGAGATGTTCACCATGGAACTGGGCCTCATGTATTTCCAGCGGGAGTACGCCGTGGACTACGGCGGGATCATGGCGGCATGCATCATCACCTTGCTTCCAGTACTGGCCATCTTCTTAATTTTTCGCACCCGGATCATCGAAGGGGTGGCGTTTACAGGTATGAAGTACTGATCGGGCGATACCTCTTATGGAGCGTTTCCCCTGGCATTTAGTCCGGCTTTGCCATGACTCTGCTGGATTTCGCCCGTCTGAATCTGAAATCATTCTTTCTGCAATCCTATTCAAATGGAGGCTGCGGCCATGAGGACAAAATGTTTTTTCTTCGTTTTCCTCATTTCTTTCCTACTCAGTGTGTTTGCTTGTCAAACCACCGGGGATAAAAGGGTTCAGATAACCTGCAGACCCAGCCCAGCCGCTCCAAGCTCCGCCGTTGAAGGAGGGGCGATAACCATCTCATGGGATCCCAACAAGGAATCCGCCCTGGCAGGCTACCGGGTCTATTATGGGACTGTTTCAGGAAGCTATAAAAGCTGTGTTGATGTGGGAAATCCGCCCAAGTCCTCGTCCGGCCTAATGGAATACACTTTAACCGGCCTGGATAAAGGGGAAAAATACTACATCGCGGTGACTGCTTACGATAAGAACAAAGATGCGAGTGGATTTTCGAGTGAAGTCAGCGGCGTGGCCAAATGATAGAAGGCCGCAAGTTCAGTAGGGGCGACCGGCCGGTCGCCCCTACGTTTTATTTTTCGTTTTTCCCGCTGCCCCGTTCAACTTGGATAATCATTCCGCATTCCGCAATTCAAATCAACGTCCTTCATTCCGCACTCCCCATTCCGCATTTTCATCCCTCTTTCTCCCCGGGCAGCGCCCTGATCTCTCCTTCCCTGGCTGGGATTCCTGCCGCCGGGTCTTCGTCTTCCGCAATGGGCCGGGTGGATTTGTCCATGGCCTCCGGGGTTTCGATCTCCTCCCCCGTTGAAGCCCCCAGGTCCTTGAATTTTCGGGCTGACACCAGCACCCTTCCTTCAAAAGACCCTACGGCCTTGTTGTACGCGTCCACCGCACGATCGAGCCCCCTGCGAAGGTCCGTAAAATAGCCGGACAGGGTGCGAAGCCTTTCGTAAAGAGTCCTTCCCAGCTCACTGATGGCCTGGGCATTCGCGGCCACCAGTTCCTGCCTCCATCCGTAGGCTACGGCCCGCAGAAGGGCAATCAGGGTGGTAGGCGTGGCCAGGATGACCCGTTGATCCACTCCCGCCTCGATCAGGCTCGGGTCCTGCTCCAGCGCGGCGCTGAAGAAAATTTCTCCGGGCAGAAAAAGGATAACGAACTCCGGGGTGGGTTTGAACTGATCCCAATAGGCCTTGTTGCTCAATTTTGACAGATGGGTGCGGATCTGGCGGGCGTGATCCTTGAGTTTTGAAAGCCTGAGCTCGTCATCGGGTGCTTCCAGGGCCTCCAGGTAGGCCTGCAGGGGAGCCTTGGAGTCCACCACCAGGTTCTTATTGTTGGGCAATTTGATCACCATGTCCGGGCGCAGCCGGCCGTCTTCCGTAGACACGGACTCCTGCTGGATGAAATCGCAGTATTCCAGCATCCCGGCAATCTCCACCACCCTTTTCAGCTGAATCTCCCCCCACCTTCCCCGGACCGTCGGGCTTCGGAGCGCCTTTACCAGGTTGGCCGTTTCGCTCTGCAGCATGGACTGGCTGGAGGCCAGCATTTTGATCTGTTCCGTCAGGCTGGCATAAGCGGTGGTTCGATTTCGCTCGATTTCCTGAATCTTGCCGTCCACTCTTTCCAGCGATTCCCTCAGGGGCTGGACCAGGGAATCGATGGCCCTCTGGCGCATCTCCAGGTCCCCTTTCGCCCCTTCCTGAAATTTTTCCAGGGCGGCCTTGGCCAGGTCGAGGAAGGATTGATTATTGCTTTTAAGGGCTTCCGCCGAAAGAGCCTTGAAGGCATCGGCAAGTTTCAGCCGGGCTTCATCCAGGATCGCCAGCTTTTCCTCCGCCGCTTTTCGCTCTTCTTCGATCTTGGTGCCCAGCTCGGATATCTTGGTTTTCAGGTCCGTGGCTTCACTCTGGAGGTGGACAAACTGTTCCTCCTTGGCCCTTAAACTGATTTCCAGTTCCGGAATCCGGCAGTTTCTCTCCTCCGCAACGGACCTTCTTTCAGACTCCGCTTTCAATTCTTTTCTTTGTGCATTGACCTCGGCCGCCAGCCTTTCCATCGCCCCCCTGAGTTCCTGGACCTGCTGCTCTCTTCCCTGCAGACGCTCGCCCAGCACGGCTTTTTCAGATTCTAACTGAGCCCGGGTCTGGCTGATTTTTCCCCTTAGGGCCAGCCAGCATACAAAGGCCCCGATGAGCGCGGCCCCAAAACCCGAAAAGATGAGGATCGGATGATCCATTTCCCCTGACTCCCCGGTATAAATTCGAATTTCTGGAATCTTATCATCTAATTTCCAAGAATGGTATCCCCTTCATTTTTGTACGAAGAAAAATATAAATTGACACCGAATAACATTTTCTCTAAATTGTCTTTGAATCCTCGGGTCCAACCCTTGAAAGCCATATAAAATCCGCCATGTCTCTGCGGTGAATACAAAAGGAGGTCATCGATGGGAGATACTTTTCCAAAGTTCAAGGCTGCCGCCATCCAGGCCGCCCCCGTTTTCCTGAACCGGGAGGCGACGGTGGAAAAATCCTGCCGCCTGATCGAAGAAGCGGCCGGCAAGGGGGCCGAGCTGATTGCCTTCCCCGAGGTTTACATTCCGGCCTATCCGTGGTGGCATCGTCTGGATAATCCCTACCGCGGGCACAGGTATTTCCGGGAGCTGGTCAAGAATTCCGTGGAAATCCCCAGCCCGGCCATGGACCGCATCTGCGAATGCGCCCGCAAGTTCAACGTCTTTGTAGTCATGGGGATCAATGAGCGAGTCCCCGAGACTCTGGGAACGATTTACAACACCAATGTCCTCATCGACCGGAGGGGGAAGATCCTGGGCGCCCACCGCAAGCTGGTCCCGACCTTCGCCGAAAAATTGACCTGGGGAGGAGGAGACGGGTCCACCCTGAAGGTGTACGACACGGAGATCGGAAAATTGGGGATGCTCAACTGCGGGGAGAACACCAACAGCCTGGCCCGCTATGCCTTGATCGCCCAAGGAGAGCAGGTTCACATCGCCAATTACCCCGGCCAGCCGGCCGGAGACGAATCCAATTACGACCTGGCCCACGCCATCGAAATCCGCAGCGCGGGCCATGCCTTCGAGGGAAAGCTCTTCAACGTGGTCTCCTGCTGCGTCTTTACCCCGGAAATCGCCAAGATTCTGGGAGATACGGAAGAAAAGAAGAGGATGGTGAGCAACGGAAGCATGGGGTTGACTGCGATTTACGGCCCCGACGGCAAGCGCCTGGCCGGGCCCCTGGACCCCAACGAAGAGGGGATGGTCATCGCCGAGATCGACATCGAACAGATCATCGTGCAGAAGCTGCAGCACGACATCGTGGGGCACTACCAGCGGTTCGATGTCCTTTCCCTGAACCTCAACCGCCGTCCCTTGAAGCCCATTTGGGAGATGGGCGCCGGGGAGGAAAGAGAAGGTTTTTGGAAAAAAGATGCGGAGGAGATGAAGATTTTGCTGGCCGGGCTGGTAGAGAGGATTCAGGGGAAGTAATGGATCGATGATGAATGGGCAATGACCCATGGTCAATGTTCATTGATTCGTCGTTGGAAAGAGAGCGCATATGGAGGGGACGGAGTTTCAAGATATCAGGTATGAAAAGGACGGACAGACCGGCATCGTCCTGGTGACCCTCAACACCCCCAAGCGGAAGAATGCCATGAGTCCCTATACCTTCCTGGAGCTCTGGTGGGCAGTAGACGCCATGGAAAAAGATGAAGGGGCAAGGGCGATGATCCTGACCGGGGCCAAGGACCCCGATTCCAACGACCCCGCCAGGGAATCTTTCAGCAGCGGCGGTTATTTCAACCTGGCGGCCATGGTCAAATTGAGGGAACAGTTCAAGGACCAGATCGATTTCTCGGACATCGCCCAGAAAAAGCTCACCCTGAAGATGTGGCAGTTCGACAAGCCGGTCATTGCCGCGGTCAACGGGCTGGTCGTCGGGGGAGCTTTTACCCTGTGCCTATCCTGCGCCGACTTGATCTACGTCTCCGAACATGCCTGGGCGCAACTCCCCTTCGTGAACATCGGGATTATCCCTGAACTCGCTTCCAGTTATCTTCTTCCCCGCCTCTTGGGGTTCCAGCGGGCCAAAGAGCTGATGTACTTCGGGGAGCGGATCCCGGCCCAACGGTTGTTCGAATTGGGGCTGGTCAACAAGGTTGTCCCCCATGACCAGCTGATCCCCTACGCAAGAGAGATGGTCCTCAGGCTGATCCCGCCCGCCGGAGCCTGGATGGCGATTCGGGCGGCCAAAAGGGCCCTCCACGGGCCCCTAATGCAGGAGATCACCGCGGCGCTGGACAGGGAAAACGAAGGATTGAACCGGGCGTTCGGGACCGAAGATTTCCGTGAAGCCCTGAAGGCCAGGGCGGAAAAGAGGCCGCCCTTTTTCCGGGGGAGATAGACCCCGGCAGGCCACTGCGGGAAAAGAGCTATTTCAGGGGTTCTTTGGATAGAACGATGTCATCCACCCAGACCGTCCCCGGACCGTTGATCACGATGTTGAGGGTTACCTTGGTTGGCTTCTGGCCTTTCTGGAACATAAAGGGGGTCTGAATCGTTTTCCAATCCGTTTTCCCCTGGAGGACGTCGTTCATGCCACGGGAAAAAAATTGTCCGCCCCCCACGTGAGCCCACATCTCCAGAAAAGCCGTGCCTTGACCCTGAAGGTCGCTTTTGACCTTAGCCTTATAAACCAGCATGGCGTTTTCAATGTCCGGCCCGGTCACTTCCGCCAGGCAGACGGTGGTGGGCCATTTCGTGGTGATCTTAACCGAAGCCTTCCCCTCGGCTTTCACCGCCGAATCGCTTTGAATCTGAAGCCCGATGGCCGAGGCATCATCCAGGCTGATCCTTTTCAATTCCTGGGCCGGGGCCGGGCTTTCGATCAACAGCGACGCGACTAAGGTGAGCAGCAATATTTTCATCTCAATCTCCTCCGGGTAAAATTTTGCGGTTTAAAGGGTCAGCTCTCATTTAGAATCGTCGAAGTTTTTATCTTTGTGGGATCCGTCGCAGAAAGGTTTATTTTCTGATTCCCCGCAGCGGCAAAGCGTGCAGTGTTCCTTCGATTCGGGTTTGTTTCCCAGGTCATCCTTGATCTCAATATACCCCGTCAGGTGCAGCGGCCCGTTCTTGGCGACCCGGATGCCGGGCTCCCGGTCCAGGTCCTGATAGCGCCTGCTCCCGATGGTGTAACTTAAGGCCCCGGAGGGGCATTTTTCCACGGTCTCGATGGCCTCTTTGACCCTCGCCCCGTCGGGATTGATCCAGGGCCGCTTTTCAATCTCAAAAACGCCCGGGCAATAGGTCGTGCAGGAGCCGTCGTGGGCGCATACGCCCCGGTTATCGTGAATCGTCATATCCTTCCCCGCATAATTTTTCACCCGGCCCTTCACCCGGCCCTCGATCTTTTCCCCTACAAATCCAACTTTTGAATGGGAACCGTCGCAGTAGGGTTTATTGGCCGACTTTCCGCATCGGCAAAGAGACATGACCGGCTGAACCGGGAGCGATTTTCCCTCGCCATTCCGAAAATCTTCCAAATCGACCACCATGTAGGGACTATACTTGGTAAAAATTACCAAGGGTTTCTGCCGGCCGCGGTCTTTTTTTGCCTCATCCCCCATTCGTTTCTCCTTGACGCGAGACTCAGCATCCATCTCGAAATTGCGCAAGAGCTGGATTTCACCCCAACTTCGTCGTCTATTTCTTCGAATACCCCGAAGGAATTTCGAAGACATCCGCCGGGACCGAATCGGCATGGATCCCTTTCACTTCGTGGGTAGTGCTGAAGGTGGCAGCTTCCTTCTGGCCCGGAGTGGAACTCTTGTCCTTCATCACTTTTTGGGCAATCCCCTTGCTCAGCCCGCTCAAAAATCCGCCCACGCTCGTTGGAGTTTGCGAGGAGGATTCAGAGGATGCTTTTTCTTCTTTTTCTGCGCCCTCGGGTTTATCCCCTTCCACCGACCAATTCACCACCGTCCGGATGGGATATCCTTTGATCTTGGCCACCTCTTCCCGAACCTTGGCGAATCCATTTTCGATCTCCTGTTTGGAGGCCCCGGACATGGCGGCAAAGGTCTCGAACCCCAGTTGTTTCGCCTCCTCCGGCGATACTTGCAGTCCCAACTTCTGGGCGAAGGCCTTATGAAAGGCACTTTCTTCCGCCTGAACCTTTCGGATCGTTGCGGTCTCCGGAGTGGTCCAGAGGTTATTGGTCATCGTACTGCGCGACTTGGCCTTGGTTTCTATATCTTCCATTTCCAACAGCCAGGTGACCAGGTATTCTTCACAGGGAAACCCGTTGATCGTCTCGGAGGCGCCGGTCTTTTTCACGGAGAATTCGGATTTGGTCACCCGCATCTTGGATTTTTCCTGCTCGGGCTTTTCTTTCCCCGGCTCTCCCGTTTTAATGGCCTCGATCGGCCTTTCCACGAAGGTTTTGTTCTTGGGGTCCAGAGTCCAGTAGACTCCCTTGTCGACCCGGGTGATGGTGGCGGTTTCGCTCCCCCCGGCAACCCTGGACAGGATCGCCCCGGTAAACTTGGTAGAGGTCGAATCCCACATCTTCTCCCCCTGATACTTCCTGGAGCTTGCCCCCTCAAAGGCCCCCATCCCTTTAAATCCGGTTGATTTGATTGAAGATTCGACCGTAGCGTCGGCCCATACCGGACAATTTCCAAAGAAAACGAAGATCCCCAACATTAAAATCCCTGCGATTTTCATCCGATGATCCTCCTTTGAATAAGCTAACTTACCCTTATGATAGGCGTTTTCGAATCAGAAGGTCAATATTTTTATGGGCCTGCTGGAGAAAGATGCCCATCCATTTTCTCTTCCTCTTGCAAGGATTTGCCAAATAGGATAGCTTTCAATCACCGAGGGGAAATATTTCCGGCGGGAAAGGCAAAATCCAATCCGCAACTCGAGAAGGAGGGGGAGATCATGAAAAAGGTAATCCTGGGTATTGTTGGAATCCTTGTTCTCTTGATCCTCTTTTTTCTAGTCCGGTCGGCCCCAATCGATCCTGCGGCGTACACTCCTCTCAAAGGACCTGAACTAACCGGTGTCCTGGCGCCCAACAACCTTTTGCAGAAGGCCGAACTCCTGGCCCAGGGAAAGATCAATGGCCCGGAAGAGGTGGCGGTGGACGGCCAGGGCCGGGTTTACGGCGGAACCCAGGACGGAAAGATCATGCGGTTGCTTCCGGATGGGAAGCTGGAGGTTTTTGCCGAAACGAAGGGACGCCCGCTGGGCCTCCTGTTCGACAGGAATGAAAACCTGATCGTCTGCGATGCCTATACGGGCCTCCTCTCCATCGACCCTCAGGGAAAGATCAGGGTTCTGGCCACTTCGGCGGAAGGGGGACCTTTCAAGTTTACCGATGCCCTGGATATCTCCAGCGAAGGGATCGTCTACTTCACCGACGCGAGCTCCAAGTACCAACAGGATGAATACCTGTACGATCTTCTGGAGTCCAAACCCCATGGCCGGTTCATGAGTTACGATCCTGCTACCGGCCAGGTCAAGGTATTATTGAAAAACCTCTATTTCGCCAACGGAGTGGCTCTTTCCCAACAGGAGGATTTCGTGCTGGTGAATGAGACCTACCGGTACAGGATTGTCCGCTACTGGCTGAAAGGTCCCAAGGCGGGAACGCACGAGGTCTTTATCGACAATCTTCCCGGTTTTCCGGACAACATCTCCAGCAACCGCCAAGGGACTTTTTGGCTGGCCTTATTCACCGTCCGCAACGATGCGGTCGACAAGCTGCATCCCTTCCCCTTCATCAAAGCGCAGATGTCCAAACTGCCCAAAGCCTTCTGGCCCCAAGCCAAGCCCTACGGCTTCGTCCTGGCTCTGGATAAAAACGGCAAGATCACCCGGAGCCTGCATGAGCCGACGGGAAAGCGCCTGAAGGAGATCACCTCCGCCCGGGAATACAGCGGGTACCTGTACCTGGGCAGCCTGCACAATGACCGGATCGGAAAATTCAAACTCCCGGGGTAGAAGGGCGAGAGTGGCCTTCGGTCCGGTGCCAGGCCCGGGGGAAAGGGCATTGCCCGCAAAAATCATAAGGCGTCTTGGATTCCATAGAACGGGCGGACAAAGCGCCTGAGCCAATTCCTCAGGTCAATTCCTTGTAGGGGCGATCCGGCGGGTCGCTGTGTAGGGGCGGTTCGCGAACCGCCCCTTCGTAGGAAAGAGCCCGTCATCCATTTATTCGATCGTCACCCGGTCTCCGGCCGCAGGCATAGGCGGAGAAAAGATGGAAACGACCCAAAGTTCTTCAGCGCCGGCCCGGGTGGCATGGGCGACGCCCCGCGGACAGACATGAAGGTCGCCAGCCTTCACTGGTACCCATTTTCCGTTGATATTCATTTCCCCTGAGCCTTTGTAAACATATACGATCTCATCGACGTTCGTGTGCAGATGGCGGCCGATGGTCGTGTCCTTGATTACCAGCAGGTTGATGGTGTCCCGGGACGACTCATAGACCCTCTCATTCCTGACTTTTCCCTCCTTCAACGGATGGGCGGCGAACCATTCTCCGAGGCTCATCAACACGGCTTCCCCGGGTTTGGAATCCACCAGATGCTTGGCCAACGGCTGTGCCAGAGCCTGCCCGGAGGAAAGAAAAAGCCCCATGAATCCAATCCATAGAACCTTACGCATTTGAGTATCCTCCTTTCTCTCTGTTTGATTGCCCAAAGACATATTTTGTGCCTGCCGTGGTGAGAATAAAAAAGCCCCGCAAAGGATCCGATCACATCCCTTTGTGAGGCTTCCATGTTCTCCATAAACCCATTTCCCAGCCACCCCTCCCGGAGGTGAAAAGTGAACTCCCGCAGGAACGAGCCGAAGATGGGTAATCCTGGGGCGGAATGTAGATTAAAAAAGGAATCCTGTCAAGAGGATTCCATTGGGATTCCATTGGTCCTACATTGAAAGCCTTCTCACTTTTTCAGCATGATCCGGGCATCCCCAACCGAAACCCGGGACGCCGCCGCGAATACCGGGTTCAGGTCGATCGATTCGATCCGCGGATGTATTTCCATGACCAATGAGGAGAAGGTGAGGAGCAGACGGGTCAATTCACCCATGTGAACCGGTTCCTTCCCTCGGTAGCCCTCCAGCAGGCGGCGGGCTTTCAGGCCTTGAACCATGGACTTCACATCCCTTTCCTCCAGGGGGGCCATCCGCA
>Ga0113563_10000965_pt1 | contig 15466 bp, 15 predicted proteins | sample Mud3Dept3metaG_FD_80117 | JGI IMG/M metagenome (GOLD analysis project Ga0113563, IMG submission 80117) | Freshwater wetland microbial communities from Ohio, USA, analyzing the effect of biotic and abiotic controls - Mud 3 Core 4 Depth 3... | ecosystem: Environmental > Aquatic > Freshwater >...
AGCTGCCGGACACCATGACCAGCGTATAACCGTCGGGAGGCGCATTCGCCACGATTTCCGTGCCGATGGTGCTGCCCGCTCCGCCGCGATTGTCGACGACGATCTGCTGGTGCAGGATTTCGCTCATCCGCGGGGCGATGCCGCGCGCGACGATATCCACGGGGCCGCCCGGCGCAAACGGCACCACCAGCCGGATCGATTTGCGCGGGTAGTCAGATGACGCAGCGCTCTGCGCGTCGGCAGCAACCGTGGTCGCGATAACACCCACTACGAGGAAACCGCACAGCCGCAGCAAGCAACGCTTCATGGTGTTTTCCTCCGTGATAATTACGTTCAGATCCGGCACTCGTCCGCTCCGCAGCCAAGGTCGCGGTCGGCATCGGCCAGCAGCCGGTCGAACGATTCCGGCACGCGCACGACGCGACCGATCACGCGCGGCGAGTGCGCCTGCAGCCAATGATAGTGGGTCGGATGATCGCCGCCTGCGACGACGAGAACGATGTTCTCGGGCTTGAGTGCGATCGGCCAAGGGTCGAACCGGATGCTTGCGCGCGTGACCGGATTGGAGTCGATCTCCAACCAGGCAGGTGCACCGGCGCGCTGCAACTGCGCCAGCGGGATCTTCGAGTTCTCCCACAGGAATTCGCGTATCGACGCCTGGGTCCAGCCCTGTTCCGCCATCATCTTTGCCACCACCGGCGAGATCATCATGATGCCCGGCGTGCCCTTTTCGTATCCCTGCAGCGCAGCGATATTGGGCGTGCGCATGTAGTCCGCCATGCGCCACATGCCGTTCAACACGTCTTCCTCCGGGGTCTCCTTCTTCGCGCCACGGCGCTGGACGTTGGTCACACCGCTCGCGAAGACGAGCGACACCGAGTTCGTTCCCGGCGCATATCCGTGGCGCTCGGTCGCATGCGGCCGCCAGCCCTGCGGCAGCGCTGCTTCGTCCTCGGCGAAGACCACGTTCGTATAGCGCATGGCACCGAAAATCGCCATCGTGCCGATGCCCGGCAACGCACCGCCCACGTTCTGCTGCAGCAGGCGCAGCGCGCGCCCGATGCTGGCGCCGGCGGGACGCTGCGGATCCGGGCCCAGGCAGCCGAAACCGGAATTCAGGCGGATTTCCCTGGCGATCGGCCCATTGACGATCACCACCGGAAACGGTCCGCCGGAAGTCGCCTGCAGCTGGTCGCTGTTCGATTCAGCATCGAGAAAGGCATCGACGGCGGCGATCAGCACCGGCAGGTACTCGGGCCTGCCGCCCGCCATCGCAAGCGCCACTGCGCAGATCTCGACGGTGGTGACACCGCCGCGCGGCGGAAACTTGCCGATCACGTGCGTGCGGGGAAGCGCCGCGCCGCGCAGTATCCAGTCCACGCGCTCGCGCGTCGCCGGCCACAGCGGAAGCCCGTCGCCCCACAGGTTGGTGAGCAGCAGATTGTTGGCTTGGTTGAGGGCGTCCTCGTGGCTCGCGCCCTCGACGGAGAGCATAGTGCCCGCGCCCGCCGTGCTCTGCGCAAACCTGGATTGCCAGCGCGTGAGGCCCTCATAGAACTCGCGCTTGCGCGAGCGCACGGGCGTGATATCGCTGCCCGGCAGAAACATGTCGATCGGGAACGTCACCATCGCGGCATCCGGCGCGAGCCCGAGCCCTGACACGGCGTTCTTCATGACCCCGACAAAATCCGTCCGCGTGAGCGTGACGGTCGGGATTCCCAGCGTTTCTATTCTAGCGGCTGCACGGCCGCATGCTGTGGCGCAGGCCCCTCAGGCGGCGTTGGCGACGATGACGGCGTCGACGCCGCTTTGCTTCACGAGCGCCGCGGTCTCCTCGTTGCCGATCAGGGCATTGCCCTGTGGAAAAGTATCAACCGGCAGCACCTCGATGCCCGGAAAATCCGCTTCCAGCATCTCTTTGAGCAGCGGCAGCATGCGGTAAGCCTGCCATTGCTCGTTGCTGACGAAGCCGATGCGCTTGCCTTCAAGCGTAGCCAGCCGCGGCGCGTGCGGCTGCGTTATTTCGAGCTTGCCGGACGGATCGTGGAATTCCAGTGTGACCATGGGCCCTCCTCCGAGGATGACAATAACCGGATTCTACCCTTCCAGCCGATTACAGAGATAAAATCGGGGCACGGTCGCGCACGATGCTTGCCAAGACAACTAACGGCGCGCCGCTAACCTTGACTGGAGGAGCATCATGAAATTGCGATTGCATGCCGTTGCAGCAGCACTGCTTGCCCTTCCGCTGTTATCCGCGGGACAGGCCTGCGCCCAGAGTTATCCGTCCAAGCCGGTTCGCATCATGGTGGGTTACTCACCCGGCGGTGGCGTGGATACCACCGCCCGCATCGTTGCCGCGGCGCTGACCGAATTATGGGGAATGCAGGTGCTGGTCGAAAACCGGCCCGGCGCGGCCGGCAACATTGCCACCGAGGTAACGGCGGCGGCTGCCCCCGACGGTTATACGCTGGTGTTGTGCAATATCGGCTCGCACGGCGTGACGCCGGCGCGCTTCGGCAAGCGCCTCACCTTCGATCCGGTCGGCGATTTTGCGTTTCCCGCCAAGATTGGCGGCGTGCCCAATATTTTCATGGTGCATCCATCGATGCCCATGAAAACGCTCAAGCAGTTCATCGCCTACGCCAAGGCACACCCCGGCAAGCTCAACTTCGGCTCCTCCGGCGTCGGCGCTTCCCCCCACATGTCGATTGAACTGCTCATGACTATCACCGGCATCAATATCGTACACGTGCCGTACAAGGGTGCCGCGGCGGCGCTTGGCGACGCAATCAGCGGACAAATCGAATCGTCCGTCGGCAATCTGGCGGGGGGGCCGCTCTCAGCAGTCAAGTCCGGCAGGGTGCGCGGGCTCGGGGTCACTTCGGCCAGACGCAGCTCGCAGTTGCCGGACGTGCCGACCTTCCAGGAGCAGGGTGTGCCGGGGTACGACGTCACGGGGTGGTACGGGCTTTGCACTCAATCCAAGGTGCCTCAGCCTATCATCACCAAGATCAACGCCGACATGAACAAATTGCTGGCCGGCGGCACCCTGCTGCGCAAACGTCTCGAAGATCAGGCTATCGATGTCTCACCGGCCACGCCCGAGGAGTTTGCCGCGCACGTGAAGGCGGAAATCGCGAAGTGGACCAAGGTCGTGCAGGACGCGAAACTCGAGGCAAAGTAGATGAGAAAATTGCGATACCCGCTGCGGGTAATGCTTGCTTCAGGCCTGATCTCGGCCACCACTGCGGCAGCGCAATCTTACCCATCCCAGCAAATTCGCATGGTGGTTGGTTATGGCGCTGGTGGCGGGGCCGATTCGCTGATCCGTGCGATCGCTCCGGAACTCAGCGAATTGCTGGGACAACAGATCGTCGTCGACAATCGCCCCGGTGGTGGCAGCGTGATCGGCACTCAGATCGTGGCGGCGAGCAGGCCTGACGGCTACACGCTGCTCATTGCGGACAATGCCTACATCGTCAATCCATTTCTGATGTCCAAGCTGCCGTACGACAGCTTGCGCGATTTCGTTCCGGTCGCCCTGCTCTCATCATCGAGCACGACGCTCGCCGTCGTCCACCCGTCGCTGCCGGTGAAGACGGTGAAGGAATTGATTGCGCTGGCCCGGGCGCGCCCCGGAGAACTCAACTACGCCTCGGGTGGCAACGGCACCATCCCGCACCTTATGGGAGGGCTGTTGAATTCCGTCGCGAAGATCAACCTCGTTCACATTCCGTACAAGAGCACGGCGCTTGCAATATACGCCGTCGCAAGCGGTGAGGTCACCATTGCGTTCGGCGGAATCTTTGCCGTCAAAGGGCTGGCCGAATCCGGGCGGCTGCGTGCGCTTGCGATTGCCAGTGCCGCGCGCAATCCGTTGATGCCCGCTGTGCCCACGTTTGCGGAAACCGGCTGGCCCGTGGTCGACGCGACCGGATACCGTGGCTTGCTCGCGCCCGCGGGGACTCCCCGCGAGATCATCACGCGGCTCAATGCCGATGCCAACAAAGCCTTGCAACTTCCCGCCGTGCGCGCCCGCCTTGCTGAACTGGGTTATGACGTGCTGGGCGGCACGCCCGAAGATTACGGCCGTGTTATCCGCGCGGAAATGGAAAAGTGGGGCAAGATCATCCGCGACGCGGGTATCAAAGTGCAGTAGAAGCCACTCTTCCGCGCTGCGGGGTAGCCGTCGACTCCGCAGCCTGCTGCGGCGGCAAGCAGCATCCATCCCTTGTTGCGAATTGCTTTCATACCGTGAATCTTGAATATCGCCATATCGATATATATAATAACTATATATCATTCGACATGGCGATACTATGAGTAATCTGCTTCTGAAGTTTCGCGAGAAGGACTCCCGTTACGGGGTGACAAGGAAGACTCTGAAGGCAATCTCGGATGCGGTCGGAATGAGCGAAACGATGGTGGTTCATCTCGCGGTTTCCCGCTTCGCGAAAGAGGTTCTGCCGGCATACGAAGCTGACGAAGGCCCGTTACCGGCGGATTATCTTGCCTGGCTGAAGAAAGCCGCAAAAAAGCAGATGCCCAAGGGCCGGGTAATTTCCCGCAAATCACTTCTGTAAGAGGTGGGCGGCCATGTGGCAGGCACCGGAAGCGGGCGACATAGTCTGGTGTCGATTCCCGCAACGGCCGCGTGACAAACCAAGGCCCAAATCGCGCCCGGCGCTGGTGGTTTCGGTCGCCAAGTACGACGACGGCATATCGGTGACAGTGGCCTACGGAACATCAAAGAAGCTGGATCGGATGTTGTCAGGCGAGTTTGCGATCCGGAAAGCGGCGAACAGCGCCGCGTTTGCAATGGCAGGATTATCCTTTGATACGAAATTCAACCTCCGGAATATGGTTAATCTGCCGTGGAACGAAAACTTCTTCGGCGTAGCGCCGGACGCCAGGCACGGCCAGGCCCCGAAGATGGGTAGTCTGCATCCCTGCATGATGAAGGATTTTGCTGGCGCAGCGCGGGTGGTAAAGCAGCGATAACGCTGCGTGCCAAAGCAATTCGCCGAGCGCACGTCACGAGATCGAGTCACATGCCCAAATCGCCTGCGAGCAAGGCACGTCAGTCCCCCGCTGCAGCCCGCGCGCGCGACCTGATCGGTGAGTTCGCCCGTCTCAAGGGTCAGGTAGGCGCGACCGGCGTTGCCGCGCGCAAAAAGCTGAAACTGCTCGCGCGTCTGCGGGACGTTCCGATGAGCCGGGCTGACGTGCTTGCTGCGTATCACGACCTGTTGATGTTCCTGCGCGCTTACCCTGACGCCGCGGCTATCCTCGCCGAGGCCGAGCGTCAACTGCGCGCATTCGCGGCGCGCATCGAGACGCACAAGACGGCGCGCCACGGCGCCGTCGCCTCGGCCTTCACGGACAGCGGCATCGTCGGCACGCCCGTCAGCAACGTCTTCACCTATCGCTTCGTCGGCACGATCGCCCGCCTCTACCCCGGCCGCCTCGAAATCGACTGGAACGCGTACCGGAAAAGCGACACGGCAAACGTGCTGGCGGTGCTCTCACCCACGGCCTCGTGGCACGAGATCGACGCAATCGACAACGACGACGACTTCGACCCGCAGGCGTGGCTGCGCCTCGGCAAAGACCCGGAGCACGCGAACGCGCTTGACGCACTGCTCGGGCTGCTCGCCACTTCCGGGTTTGCGTGGCCGCTGCAGGAAATCCTCTACGAAAGCGCCGAGATCCCGGTGCTCTGGACGCTGTCGGATTTCGAAGCCTCGCGCACGGGCCGCCGGGTCCCGTTCGAGCGGATTTGCTATCAGCGCGGCCCGGCGGTGGGCCGCACCTCCGACTTGCGCGCCGACCTTGCCTGCCCTGCCGCTCCTCTGCGCTTGCTCCCGCCGGCTCAGGGTCGCGAATACGTCCGTGCGATCGTCGAAGTCCTGGGGTCGCGCTGCCGCGAGCTGTACCCGCTGACTGGTGCGAACCCGGAGGAAGTCTATCTGCACGAGCCCGGACGAGGCGTCCAGGTCGTCGTCTACGGCAGCCGCTTCGAAATTCGCCTGCCGCTCGAGGCGAGCCATGGCTACATGCTGGTCAAAAACGGCGTTCCGATCGGCTACGGTTTCGGAGCGATGCTTTTCGAGCGCGGCGAGATGGCGATCAACATCTTCCCGGAATTCCGCGCCGGCGAATCATCGTTCATCATCGAGCGGCTGCTGCATCTGTTCGTCGCGCACTTCGGCGCGCGAGTCCTGGTGATCAGACCTTTCCAGATCGGCGACGACAACGAGGAAGCGCTCGAGTCCGGTGCGTTCTGGTTCTACTACAAGCTCGGTTTCCGGCCGGTGCTGCCGCGAGTCCGCGCGCTTGCCGAAGAGGAGCAGGCGCGGATCGCCGCCGACCGCTCCTACCGGTCGCCTTTGAAGACGCTGAGGAAGCTCGCCAAAAGCGACATGTTCTTTCACCTCGACGCAGGGAAAATGGACGGCTACCGCGAGTTGTCGGTTGCGCGCGTCGGCTACGCCGTCACCGGGTTCATTGCGCGCGAGTTCGGCGGCAACCGGCGGCTGGCTGAGCGGGCGTCAGTGCGGCGCGTGGCCCGGGTGCTTGAAATAACCGACTGGCGACGCTGGTCGGCGGCCGAGATTGCCGCATTCCACCGGATGGCGCCACTGCTCGCGTGCCTCCCCGGTGCCGCGCGCTGGAGTTTGCGCGACCGCAGGCAACTCGCGCGCGTCGTGCGAGCGAAAGGCTCCCGCCGCGAACGCGACTACGCGCTCCTCGTCTCGCGGCACCGGCGTTTCCGTGACGCAGTGGAACAATTGGCGAACGCGACCACGCTTGCGGGCAGAGTTCGGCACGTCATTTAAGGCAAATGACTCCCACGTATTGGCTTTCTCCCAACCGCACCTCGATGACTTCGCTGCCACGATCCGGATGGGAAATTTCAACCGTGTAGCTGCCGCTGTCCTGGTCCAGTTTGTCGAATTTGAAATCCCCGTAGTTGTCCGTCTTCAATTCCGCCAGCGGTGCGCCAGCCTTGGTCAACGTCACCCTGGCACCTTCCAGGCAGTCGCTGATCCCGTTGCGTTCGACGGCAACGCTGCCGCCGATGAAACACTTGTTGTATCGATAGAGGTTCCGGTAATAGATGCGGGGCTTCGTGCCAAACTCCGGATGCAGCACTTCCAGCGCCTCACTGGCGGTGAGTTTTTCCATCTCCGGGTCTTCCACCTTGAGCGACCTGATCGCACCCGTCGGGCACACCTGCGCGCAGCGCGGCTCTTTCCAGCCCTGGTCCAGCAGGTGGGCGTCGAATATCGATTTTTGCGCCACCTGGAGTTCCTCGTTCCACCAAATGGCACCGTACGGACACGAGGCGACGATTTCCTTTTTGCCGGCGGCTTTTTGCGGATCGATGATGACGATACCGTCCGGCCGCTGGTAGACGGCGCCGTCGGTGGACGCTTTGACGCACGGCGCAGCGTCGCACTGGTTGCACATGGTCGGTAAATAGGCCACATCCACCATCGGCGCGCGGCCGCGTTCCTTACGCAGGATGTCGATCCAGCGGTGCCCGTGCCGGGGCTGCGGCGCCGAGTAGCCGGGAAAATCGTTGCCGACATACTCGTCTTTGTCCGCCAGGAAGCAGTTATTGCAGTTGGTGCACTTCGCGACATCGATGACAAGGTTCCATTTTTTCATGTTGTCTCCACTGCTCGAGCCGGATTTGTCAGTTAGCCGTCATGTCGGAGATCGACTGGCCGCTGCGGGGCGATTAGGCGGGACTTGGTACTCCGACTACTGAGGCGACCGGTCTTGTTGCAAGCTCCAGGACCACCACGGTGCCTGCGCCGGGCGACGACCGGATGTCGATCGAGATCCCCATCCTTGCGGCACGGCCTCGCATGTTGCGCAGACCGTGTCCTGCCGCCCCGGTCGCGACATCGAAGCCCTTCCCGTCGTCGGAAACGGTGATCACGATCGCCTCGCGGTCGGCGGAATGCTTCGCTGAGACTGTGATGGTGGATGCGCCGGCATGCCGCAGCGCATTGGTGAGCGCCTCCAGAACGATGCGCTGGACCGAAAGGACCATTTCCGGGGTCAGGTATTCGAGCGCTGGCAGCAGCTCGACCTTCCAGAGAAGCTTCACGCCGGTGGCTTCGATCGCCGAGGCCATGCGGTAGCGGATGTTGCCGAGCACCACGCCCAGGTCTCCTTCCACCGGTTGCAGCGAATCGACGATGGCCCGGAGGTCGGTGAGTATGTCGTCCAGTCGCTGCTCGATCTGCGGCAGGTCCATGTTGCGCGCACGCAGGCGGCTGAGCAGGCTGATGAGGCTCGAGCCCAGGCCGTCGTGCATGTCGGTCATGATGCGCTGCCGCTCGCGCAGTACTGCCTGCTCGCGCTGCACGTCCCGCATCTGTTTGTACGTCTGCTCGACTTCGCGCACCTTATCAGCGACGCGCTGCTCCAGTTCCCTGTTGATGCGCTCCCGTGTGCGGGTTACCGAAAGATGCCGTTCGAACGCTGTCGCTCCCAGCGCCAGGATCAGAAAGGGCATCCCGAAGGGTGCGAGCAGCAGATTGTCAAAATCGGCGAATCCCAGCCACCGCGCCCAGTCATAGCCGGCGAACACGATCACCATTGCCAGCGCGAGCCCCAGCGCATAGCGCGGCCAATGGCGCTGTCGTACGCGCACGCCCACCAGCCAACCGAGCACGGCGACGGTCAGAAGGAGTTTCACGACCGCCGCTCCCTCGGCGAGCGTCGGGTAGGCGTCGAAGCTCAATAGCGCGGCCGCGCCGCAGGCCGCAAGAAACACGCACCAGAGCGCCGTCTCCACAAGACGGTGCCTGCCTCCTCCTTTGCGCAGGCACAGAACCAGCAGCGGCACTACGTACAGGTACTGCGAGGCGAAGAACAATAGTTGCCGAACATTCGGTTGATCGATGCGCGGCGGCCAGAGAAGCAAATCGGCGGAGGTCGCCCAGGCGAGGGACGTGATCCCCACCCACAACAAAACGCGATCACTGCGTTGGGTCAGCCACATGAACAATGCAAGCAGTCCGGCGACCAGCAGCGCCGCGCCGAACATCGCGATGCTCGTGACCTGCAGGTCGTAACGCGGGTCGTAATAGAGCGGCCGCACGAACAGACCATTTCCGATGGTCACCCGCGACAGGCCGTGGCGATGCTCTGCGCTTCCCGATACGCGAATGTGCATCACGTTGTCCGACGGGCGAAGCATGATGCTTGGCACGGTAAAAACAAGTGGCCGCTGCAATTCCGTAATGCTGGGATCACCGTAGGGCTTGCTGATAGAAAGCGGCTCGCCGTTCACGAAGAACTCGATTTCCGTGGCACTGTTGCGCGGCAGGTAGAGCGCGTGCGTGCGTCTGGCCGCCACGGTGCTGAAAGCGAGCCGATACCACAACTGTCCGTTGAATCCGGATCGGCTGACATGCCAGTTGTCGGGTAGGCCGATCGGCTGCCAGGGCGCGGTGTCCGGGGGTGGAACCCTGCTGTCGCTCACGACGAACTTCGCGCGATCGATAGTCACCACATCGGGTTTCGCCGCATGGACCCAGGTGGCCGTCAATGCGAGCAACAGTAACCAGGTGCGCGAAACGCAAAGCTTCATCGGCATGGGTCCACGTAAAGCCCGGCGCTAGAGCAGCTTACGCTTTTCGGCCTCGAATACGGCTTCAGTCTTGGAGTGGACCGCGAGCTTGCGGTACACGCGCTTCAGATGCGTGTGTACCGTCTGTGTCGACACGCCAAGCAAGTCCCCGGTTTCGGCATAGGAAAACCCGCGCGCAATGGTCCGCAGGATTTCCGTCTCGCGCGCCGTCAGCGCATCTTCCCCGCTGACAAGCTCACCGGGCTTCTCGGACGTTCCTCGCGCGATAGGATGCAGGCGCTTCAGAACCTGCCTGGCGATGATCGGCGAAAGAGGCGACCCGCCGTTGCGCAGTTCTCGAATGTCGATGGTGATGTCGCGGTTACTCGCCCCCTTGAGCAGGAATCCGCCCGCGCCGGCCTCCAGCGCGGCGATCACGTGCTCCTCGTCCCCGAAGACACTGAACACCAAGACGTCGCAGTCAGGCTGGCGCGCTGCGGCGTGACGGATGACTTCGAGCCCGGAGATGTCCGGCAACCCCAGGTCCACCAACAGCACGTCGGGCGCAGCCTGCGCCAGGCCAGCGATGGCTTCCCGGCCGGTGGGGTACTCCCCGACAAGCCGCAACTCCGGATGCGCAGCGATCGACGCGGCAAGCTGCGCGCGCGTGTCATCGTTGTCCTCAACAATGGCAACTGAAAGCGTTTCGCACGGCGGCATGAGTTATCCGGACAAGGACTGCGGCGCAATATGGGAGCACTATTCTCGCACGCCTCAAGCCAGAAAAGACAGCCTCCGCACGGCAGTCGCAGTACCCAGTTCAGGGTATTGGCCTTTCGCTCAATACGCGCCATCCTGCGTCGGCCACAACAATATGACAAGGAGAGGGACATGCGTAGTCATAGTATCAGCACGGCAGTTCTGGTCTGCGGGATAAGTTTTTGGACACAGGCCTATGCTTTCGATTTCGCCATCAGCAATTTCAAGTTTGTTCGGAACGGAACGACCGTCTTTGATGACAGTTTTACTTCGACCGCTCCGCCTGCGGCGCCCAATTTCAGGAGCGGAGCCGCTGCGTCGTACACCCTTCCTGCCGGTAGTATTTCGCCTGCGGTGGGTGGGAGGCTGCATCTCAATTCAGCCACGGCGACGATCAGCCCGGCGGTGTCGTCCAAACTCGCGGTCGCCGCGCACCTCAACACGAGCAGGGACGCGACCGACCCCACGACTGGTCTCAAGTCCGGGGCGACGCTCGAAGTCTCCGCGATCTGGGACGCCGTGACGCCCGCCGGTGCGGCAGAAGCCTATTTCATTGAAATGGGTGACTGGGCCGATCTGCCCGCGCCGCAGGGCAAGACCTGCGAATGTATCCGTGTGGGCGTCGTAAAGCAGACGGACGGCACGGTGATCATCCGGTTCTGGCGCGACACCATCGGTAACGACGCGATCCAGACCAGGACCGTGTTGGGGTCTGTGCCATTTTCGCCCGGAAGCAATCAGCAGATACTGCTCAAGCTGAAGAAAGCAAGCGCGACCTCGAATGCGGTGATCGCCACCTATACGTTCGTCAATGGCGGCGTGGCGGGCACCGAAACGGCTCTGTTGGGCACGACCGACCTGTTCACGGCGCGGGGCTACGCACTTGCGGCGTTCAAGGCGAGCGCGCCCTTGGCCTATGCGAATTTGCAGGGAACCAACCGCAACCTTTCTATGACCGCCAACATCAACGTCGCCAACAGCCACGTTGGTCGGATCGGTAACATCTACGTGGCGGCGATCTACCAGGGCTCCGTGTTTTTCAACAACGGGTCCACGTGGATCCTCTGGACTGGCGGAGCATTCGCCCCATACGCCTCCAACGTGACCCTGAGTGACCGCAGCGTCGACGTGCTCGCGAACCTCGATGTCTCGGGCCTGATAGGCGCGGTCATCCTGGTTGGTTATGGGCAAGGCGATCAGGATTTACTTAACAGTTCGGCCTACGAAATCGTGCATACCGTGCAATAGGTTTTCGGCCTCCCGTAGCGGGCCGCGAGGGAGTTTCCTCGCGGCCCGCTGCGCGGGATCGTTCTTTGGCCCCGCGCATGCGCTTGCGTCTCTGCCTCTTTCCACCCCCTGTGCGTCTGTCGCCGGATCGTAATGTCGGGATAGTCTGGACCGACCGACATCAAGGGTAACTACGCTGCATGGGGAGGCCGACGATGAGATTCCCGCGAGTAGCGCCCGTGACATGAAGGCCGAATTGCACAAAGCCAGCAAGAAATCGGAACTGGTCGTCTATCCGGGCGCTTAGCATCGTTTTGATCGCGGTCCGGTCGCAGGAGCGCGGAGTGAAATGAGTCGCGACGGGTATACCTACAGGAAGGACGCCGCGGCAGCAAAGGACGCCTTAGAGCGAACGCTCGCCTGGTTGAAGACCCATCTTCGTCCGTAGACGGACGATTGCCACAAACTGTTCGACCTCAAACCATGGCGGATATATTGCCATGGATATTTCCCCGACTTGGTAGTTCAGAACAAAAATGGACACTGAACCAGTGCCCATTGCACCAGGCATCGTCAATTCGCGGTCATGCCCGTGGCCGCAACCACCTTCGCCCACTTCTCCACTTCGCTCTTCACGAACCTGGCAAACTCGTCCGCGCCGAGCGGTGAGGGTTCTGCGCCAGCGGCCTTGAGCGCCGAGCTGACTTCCGGCATGCGCGCGATGCGTGCGAGCTCGCTGCTGAGTCTCTCCACCACCGCACGCGGCGTGCCCGCGGGAGCGAACATCCCCAGCCAGTTGAGCATTTCGTATCCGGGCAACCCGCTTTCCGCGATCGTCGGCAGTTCCGGCAATAGCGCGGAGCGTTGGCCTCCAGTGACCGCCAGGCCGCGCAGCCTCCCGCTTCTCGTGTGCGGCGAAACCGACGCCGCCGTCCCGAACGTGACCGGAACTTCTCCGGAGACCACGGCAATCATCGCCGGACCGCCACCCTTAAAGGGGACATGCACGAGCTTGACGCGCGCAAGGTGCTCGAAGAGCGCCGCGGCGAGATGGGTCGACGTGCCCGCACCCGCGGACGCGTACATGATCTCGCCCGGCCTCGAGCGGGCCAGCGCGATCAGGTCTTTGACCGAACGCGCCGGCAGCGACGGGTGCACCGCGAGGATGCTCGGCGCTTCCGCCAGCCGCGCAATCGGCTGAAAATCGCGCAACACGTTGTAGGGCAGCTTGGCGTAGAGGCTCTGGTTGACCCCGTGCGTGCCGGCGCTGCCCACCGTGAGCGTATAACCATCCGGCGCCGCATGCGCCACCAATTCGGTGCCGACGATGCCGCCCGCACCCGCCCGGTTTTCGACGACCACCTGCTGGCCGAGCGCGGCGCCGAGCGGCCCGGACACGAGCCGCGCGGTCAAATCGACGAACCCGCCCGGCGAGAATCCGGCGATCACCCGCACGGGCTTGACCGGATAGGTTTCCGCCGCGACAGCGTAGCCGCCGACTCCGCAGCCTGCCGCGGCGGCAAGCAGTGACCAGAGATTGTTTCGGATTGCTTTCAGCATAAGTAAAAATCCCCGTAGGTAGATGTCCATGCGCCTCTTCAGGTTTTTTTCTTGAGTTTGTTTGGCGTCTTTTTCTATTTACTCAGCAGTCGCCTATGTTGGCGACTGCTGAGTAAAGTCTGCCAAGCCCGGGCACGCCCTAACGCTCCGGGAAAACCGAGAGGTCGGTGATGAGCGGAAGTTTCGCCGCGCGAACAGCCTTGACCAGCGCCTCGTCGAGCGTCGCCAGCGGCAGCTTGCGGCGCTGGGCCAGCTCGAAATAGGCGGCGTCGTATGGAGTGAGGTTGTATTGCCCGGACATTTCGTCAGCCTGACGCAAAGACATGACATGCGGGTCTACGTTGAGCGAGTGCAAGCTTGCCTGCCCGACAATTTGCGCGCGCTCGGAAGCGCTGATGCGGCGTCGCCGCTCGGCGGCAAACAGCGCATTGGAAAACTCCAGCATCCAAAGCGCCGGCACCCAGATCTCCAGCTTCGGAATCGCGTGCAGCAGGCTGTTGGTAAAATCGGTACCCTCGCCTTCGAGATACCACGCGACCGCCACCGAGCAGTCCAGCACCAGTGCCGCCGGCAGATAGGCGACGGCCTGCTGCCGCGTCCGTAGTGAGCGGCGCGGCATCAGTATTTGTGGCCTTCGTGAATCAAATCCTTGATCTTGATCCCCCCGAGCGAGCGGCCTTTGCGTGTGCGCTTGATTTCCTCGACCAGCGCCTCCAGAGCTTGGGGATCGCGCGCAGGCTTGGCGGGAACCAATTGCGCCACGGGCTCGCCGTGTCGGGTGATGGTGATGCTCTCACCATTCTCCACCTTATCGAGCAATTGCGAGAAATGGGTCTTGGCTTCGAACGCCCCGACGGTTTTCATGCGGACCTCTCTTAAACTAGTCAACCAGTTTGCATTATAGCGCAAACCACGGCGCCACCGGCAGCACTCCACAACGCTGCGCGCATGGCACGAAAGTCCAGCCGATCTCCTGTGCTTAAGCGACGATGGGAGTCGCAGCGCGGGCTGCTATAAACAACCAGTGAAAGACAAAGACCGAATTTGCCATCACTTCATCAGCAAATGGACATAAGTGAGACAACCCTGGAGGCCAGTATCCATGCGCCTCTTCAGGTTTATCAGGTGACGGCTGATGATTGCACTAACGGGCAGTGGCGCGCAGTCCGGCCGGCACCAGCCAGCGCTCGGCGCTGCCGAAGCCGGTTTCAATGATGATGGCAAGCAGCGCCGCCGGCACCGCGCCGGCGAGCAGCAGTGTATTGTCGTTGATGGCAAGGCCCGCGACAATGCGCTCGCCGTAGCCGCCGGCGCCGATGAAGGCCGCGATGGTCGCCGTGCCGACGTTGATTACCGCCGAGGTTTTGATTCCTGCCAGAATGGTGCGCGACGCAAGCGGCACTTCGATCAGTCTCAGGATAGCGCCGCGTTGCAAGCCTAATGCAGCGGCAGCCTGAATCATCCCGGCCTTGATCTCCGCAAGACCGGCTGCGGTATTGCGCACGATGGGAAGCAGCCCGTACAAAAACAGCGCAACCAGCGCGGGCACGGTTCCGATCTGGTTGAGCAATGCGATCAGAAATGCGAGCAGCGCCAGAGAGGGAATCGTCTGCAGCACGCTGACCACCGGAAAAATCACCCGGCGCGCAGCCCCCGAGCGCGCAGCCCAGATGCCGAGCGGGATGCCGGCAGCACAGCTTGCGGCGAGCGACACGAACACGAGCGTCAGATGCTGCCACGTGATGCGCCAGAAATCCTCTCCCCACAGCCGTTCAAGAAACCCGTGCCGGGGGGTTGTGCCGCGCGCGTTGCCCTTGTTCACAAAAACGTCAGCGACCTGCGCGAACGGCACGCCATCGAGTTCGGCCGCGGCATTCATCTCGATCATGCGCCCTGCCGGAATCGCGCCTTCCAGGCGGGTGAGCGCCGCCCATGTCTTTGGCAGGCGCTGCGGCAGATCTGCGCGATGCAACAACAGCGCTGCGTATGCGGGAAAGAATTTCCGGTCGTCCTCCAGAACCCGCAAACCGTAACGGGCGATCTTGGCATCGGTGCTGTAGATGTCCATGACGTCGATGCGCCCCGCCGCAAGCGCTTCGTAGGCAAGCCCGTGATCCAGCCCGCGGGGGCTGAACGGCAGCCCGTACGCATGTTTCAGCGCCGGCCAGCCGTCCTTGCGATTGAGAAATTCCTGCGACAGCCCGAGCGCGAGTCCGGCGTGCCGTGTCAGTTCGGAAATGCTGCGTATGCCGTTGCGTTGCGCCGCTGCCTCCGCCATCGCGAGCGCATAAGTGTTGCTGAAACCGAGCGGCACCGATGCGGCAA
>Ga0113563_10000966_pt1 | contig 15452 bp, 12 predicted proteins | sample Mud3Dept3metaG_FD_80117 | JGI IMG/M metagenome (GOLD analysis project Ga0113563, IMG submission 80117) | Freshwater wetland microbial communities from Ohio, USA, analyzing the effect of biotic and abiotic controls - Mud 3 Core 4 Depth 3... | ecosystem: Environmental > Aquatic > Freshwater >...
AAATTATCTTTTGGGATGATCGGCTGCGGCCGAATTGCTCAGGCGCATTTCGCGGCAATCGGGTATTTGCGGGAAGAGGCCGAGCTCATTGCCGTAGCGGACACGGATCTGGAAAAAGCGAAATCTGCAGCCCGGCGGTTTGGCGCCCGGGTATTTTCCTCCCGGTACGAGGACGTTCTCAACCGGAAAGACGTAGAAGCCGTAATCATCACCCTGCCCAACCATCTCCATCACTCCGCAGCCCTTGCGGCGACCCGGGCCGGGAAACACCTCCTCATCGAAAAGCCGATGGCTTTGAATACTCCGGAAGCCCTGGAAATGGCGGCGGAAGCGAAACGCCGCGGCATCTGCTTGATGGTCGGCCAAAGCCGCCGTTTCAGCCAGGCGGTCTTCGAACTGGAGCGCCGCCTTCCGGAGATCGGGAACCTCTTTCGCATCCAGGTTTCTTTCCTGGTCCACTTTCCCGCGCCGCCGACGACGTGGTGGAAGAAGCAGGAAGAGGCCGGGGGATTGGTTATCTTCCTGCAGGGGAGCCACTCGCTCGATTCGGTTCTCACCTGGATGAAAAAAATGCCCAGACGGGTGTGCACCTTTGCGGCAAAGCAGAATTTCCAATGGGAAGGAGAAGACGAGGCGGATATCCTGCTTTCCTTTGATGCCGGGGAAATGGCCTCTGTGCACCTTTCCCTGAGCACCGCGCCCGCCCTTCACGAGGCGATTCTTGTGGGCACGAAGGGAGTTATGAGGTTGACGGAATATGCGACCGGCAAGCCTTTCGGGTTTGGGTACCGCCTGGACCTGAACGAAAATCGGGTTATATCCGGACCCCAGGAGCCTTCCAATTATACCCTGCAGCTTAGGGAATTCATCCGGGCTGTTCGGGAAGGCCGCCCGCCCATTGCCTCCGGCGAGGAAATCGCCCGTACCACGATGCCGGTTCTCGATGCGGCCCGCCGCTCGGATCTCGAAAAGCGGATCGTCTTTCTGGGTGAATAATTCCTCAAGCCCGGCTCGGGTCGAGATTCTCTCCGAAATTCAGCCTCTTTTCGGAAAAATTGCGCCCAAACGGAAGGGAAACCCTGAAAAATCTTCCCGCGCTCCTTTTGCCGGGGGGGAGATTTCTTTGGGCGTTCAGCGGCGCCAGACACGGCCTTTTGGGTTCCGGCGAACGGGGATCAGGATGACGGCTTCGCTTTCATCTTTTTGTAAAGTACCATGACGATTGAGGCCAGGATCATGAGGGCTACGACGGCGAGGAAGGCGGCGGAAATTGAGCGCGTGAAGAAGATCGATACATCCCCCCGGGATATCAGCAAAGCCTGGCGCAGAGATCTTTCCAGAATCCGCCCCAACACGAAAGCCAGGAGCAGGGGGCCCAGCTCGAACTGGAGCTTGCGGAAAAAATAGCCGACGACCCCGAAGATGACCATCATCATGACATCGGAAACATCATTTTTCATACTGTAAACGCCGATGGAGCAGATCAGCACGATAACCGGGGCGAGGATCGAATAGGGCACCTTCAGCATCTGGACCCAGAGGCCCACCAAAGGAAGGTTGAGGACAAGGAGTAAGGCATTCCCAAGATACATGGAGGCGATCACGCCCCAGAAGAGATTCGGGTGTTCCTTCAGGAGCAGCGGCCCCGGGGTCACTCCCTGGATGAGGAGGGCGGCGAAGATCATGGCAATGGCCGGGTTGCCGGGAATGCCGAGAGTGAGCATGGGAATGAAGGAAGCGCTGGCTGCGGCATTGTTGGCCGATTCCGGAGCCGCGACGCCCTCGAGGGCTCCCTGACCGAACTTTTGGGGTTCCTTGGAAAGGCGTTTCTCCACTGCGTATGCAAGCAGGGAAGCAATCACGGCCCCCCCTCCGGGAAGAAGGCCGACAAAAAAACCTACCCCGGACCCCCGGATGACCGAGCCCTTCGAAAGCGTCCAGTCCTTGAGGGTCGGCCACAGGTTGGTGATCTTCGTGGTGACGAGCTGGGCCTTGACTTTACCTTCCAAGGTCAGAAAAATTTCCCCGATCCCGAAAAGCCCCATGCCCAGGGTCAGGAAATCAAACCCGTCCTCCAGAATCAGGAAGCCGAAGGTGTATCGGGTATTACCCGTCACCGGATCCATTCCCACCGTTGCCAGGAGAAGGCCGAAGACGGCCATGATCATCCCTTTCAAAATGGACTTCCCGGAAAGGTACGTGGCCAGCATCAGGCCGAGGATCGTGAGGGAAAAATACTCGGGGGGTCCGAACTTCAGCGCGAAGGCGGAGAGAGGAGGAGCGACAAAGGTAAGACCGATGACGCCGATGGTCCCGGCAATGAAGGAACCGATAGCGGCCATGCCGAGGGCGGCCCCGGCGCGTCCTTTCTTGGCCATCTGGTACCCGTCGATGCAGGTGACGACCGACGCTGCCTCCCCGGGGATATTGAGGAGAATGGAAGTCGTCGAACCTCCGTACATAGCCCCGTAGTAAATCCCGGCCAGCATAATAATGGAGGTTATGGGATTGCCGAGGGCGTAACTAAGAGGAAGAAGAAGAGAAATCGTCGCGGCGGGCCCGAGGCCCGGCAGGACCCCTACGGCCGTGCCGAGGAGCGCCCCGACGAAACCAAAGAGGAGGTTGTAAGGGGTGAGGGCCAGGGAAAAACCGGTCAGGAGGCCTGAAAAGTAATCCAATGGCTTGACCCTCCGCTAAAAGAGAATTCCCCGGGGAAGGGGGACCTTCAAGAAAAAGCTGAAAACAAGGTAGAAACAGAGAGTCCCCAAGAGTGAAACCAGGCCAATGGTTTTCCATTTTTCCCGCTCAATCAGGATCAGCCAGAAAAGAAATAGGAGGAAAGAGGAAGAGAAAAAACCTAGCTCCCCCATCAGAAGAGTGTACCCGAACATCACCGCTGCCGCCAGGCCGGGTCTGCCCCAGTCCCCTTTTCCCCAAAGGGGCTTTCCCGAAGCGGTTGTCCGCCGGTTTGCGAAAAAATAGATGAAGGAAAGGAAGGCCAGGATTATCGAAAGCCAGAAAGGGAAAAAACCGGGGCCGGGGTGGTGAAGGTCTCCGAATCCCATACGGTAAGCCAGGGCCGCCGCGGCGACGCCCAAGAAAATCAAAAATGCCGCTGTCCATCTTTCCCAAAGATTCATAAAAACTTTAAAAAAGGAATATCGAATAATGGAATGTTGGCAGAATAAGGCAAATGAATGGAGGGTTTATTTTTTCTTTCCTCGCCGATCTTTCATTGCCCATCCTTCTAATCTTGATGGTCTCGTAAAAAGTCCATCTGTCCCGCTCGGAGCGGGATTGCGCGCCTTGCATCTGGAGCTTTTTACGAGTTCATCAATCTTCCTTCATTCCAGTATTCCGGTTTCTTTAATCCAGGATCATCATCCCGGGTCTTTTCAGATCCGTTCCTTCTTTGTGGTATTCAATGACCGGGAAGATGACCGGGTGGGTAATCATCAGGGGCCCGTTCTTTGCGGCAATGAAAGCGTCCTCGGTTTTCGTTCCCGCGATCGAAGGGTTCCAGCAGATCGCCTGGTTCTCTTCGATCCGGTCCTGAGATTCCGGAACGGCCCGGATATCCCGGGCTAAGTACCCCTGGGCCCCGCCCTGGTTGTGCAGCTTCCACTCATTTTCATACCCGAACTCTTTGTAGGCTTCTATCCCTGCCTGGAGAGGCGCGGAGAGAGGTACCCCCGGCTTGGTGGCCAGAATCATCCGGCATTCGATCTCGCAGTTGAACGTGAACTGCCGGATCAATTGCGGATCGGGTTTGCCGAAGTGCACAATCCGGGTAATGGTAGTGATCAGTCCCCTATAGCGGGCATTCGCACAAATCATCACGTATTTTTGAACCAGACGGGTGGTAGGGATGGGGTGGCGGTATAAAAAAGCGCGGTCATCCGCCGCAACCTGAAATCCGGTAGGATCGATGCGGTCCTTCCAGAGCTCCGCCGTGAGGCGTCCGGCAATTTCGCACTCCGCATCGCCGGGGCGGATCCCGAGCGCGGTTTTTTCGATGGCCCGGGAAAGCTTCTCCCCCAGAAAGAGATACCGCTCGATTTCGCTTTCCGTGAGGGAATAGCGGAGCTTTTTGATATCCGAATCCAAGTTCTGGCAAGCGCCGAAATTTACGTCGGCGCCGACCTTGGCTGCATTCCCGACAGTTTTTTGCACGAGTTCAGATTCCCGGTCCAGATACCATTCATGATCGAGGAGTCGAAACCCCAGATCCTCCAGCCCCTCTTCCCGCATCATCCGCGGCACCTCGATCCGGTTGGCGATGACAAAGCGGTCGGTCCGGGTCACAAGCAGGGAGGTCATGCCCAGATCGGTGGCGGTGCCGACCATATTATAGCCGCCGGCCGTAAACCAGGAAAAGTTGGGTTGCTTTTTTAAGAGAACGGCCTCGAGACCCTTCTCCTCCATCAGGCGGCGCAGGCGCTTTTCCTTGATTTGAATTTCTTCCAGGCGCGTCATCAGAAGCCTCCGGCGAAGAAGGGGGAAAAGGCAAAAGAGTTTGAATTATTTCCCTCCCCCTTTATTCCTTTTCCCTTTTCGCCTTTTATTTGTATCTTTCGCCAAGCTTTTCTTTCAGGATCAGTTCTTTGTAACGGGCGTCTTCGGAAAGCATGAACTTCCCGTACTCTTCGGCATTCAGGTATTTGATCTGCACGCCCAATTCATCGCCTCTCTTTTTGAAGTCGGCGTCGGCCAGGCATTTCTTCGTGATGTCATGAAGCTGGGTAATAATCGCCTGGGGCGTATCTTTGGGGGCATGGATTCCCCGCCACATGCTGATCTGGAAGTTGAGGCCCAGCTCTTTGGCCGTGGGGACGTTCGGGAATTTCCCCAGCCTTTCCTCTCCAAAGATTCCCAGAAGCTTCAAATCCCCGGCCAGAGCCTGGGGAACCCCCTCGGGGGCGGAAACGATGATCGAATCCACATGTTTTCCCATGAGGGCCGTGATCGAAGGCCCCCCTCCTTCAAAAGGAATGTGGTTCAACTTGATCCCGGCGAAATTCTGAAAAGCCAGGGAAGCGAGATGGTATCCCCCGCCGGCCCCGGCATTGCCCATGTTGATCTGCCCGGGCCGCTTCTTGGCGTCGGCGATGTAATCGCGGACATCCTTGTAGGGGGAGTCTTTATGAACCAGGAGGAAACAGGAATTGTCGGCGATCATGATGACCGGGGCAAAGGTGGTGGCACTGAACTTCACATTGCTCATGTGGATTTTAGTAATCATCGGCGTAGCCGTGGCTACGATGCCGTACCCGTCTCCCTTCGCCTTCATCGCTTCCGTGTAGCCGATTGCGGCCCCGCCCCCGGGGATGTTTTTGACAATCAAGGGTTGATTGTTGGCGTACCTGGGGAATACGGCCCCCACTGCTCGAAACAGAACATCGGTGGCTCCTCCGGCTGCCCAGGGGACAATGATTTCCACGGGCTTTGAAGGATATTTATCCTGAGCCGAGGAAACCGCCGTGATCCCGAAAAGGAGAACCATCGCCATCGCCAGAACTGCCCATTTTTTCATGTTTCCCTCCTTGTTGAAAATTGGGATGCGGAAAAACCGCTTGTCTGAAGAATCCGAAAAAACTTCCATCGACACTCTGATAATTATAAATAAAAGAATAGCTTGTCAAGCGAAATTGGCAAAATTGGGTAACCATTCAGTCACGGGTGGCCCGGGACAAGTTTTGTTTCGGCCTGGGGGTTCGGGCGGTCCATTGCTTGGCCGGACCGCGGGCGCGAAGCAGTGATGAGGTTATCATCCCGCGGCTGAACCGGGATCTTTTCTGCGATCAGGGCGGGGGGCCGATCGTTTCCCGGAGGCCGGTTTTTTTTTCAGAACCCGCAGGAGGGCAGGGGTCAGGACGATGACTCCGGCAAAGAGAAACAGGTATCGAGATAAAGGGTGGGTGTAGAAAACGCTCATATCCCCCTGCGACAGCATCAGCGACTGACGAAGAGAGTCTTCCAGCATGGGGCCGATGACCAAGGCCAGCACGAGAGGGGCCACGGAGAAGTTCAGCTTTTTCAAAACGAACCCAAGGATTCCGGCGAGGAGCATGATCCACAGGTCGACCACGGAATTATTGACCGCGAAACCCCCGACGATGCAAAGCAGGAGGATGCAGGGCATAAGCAGGTTCTTGGGGGTGCGCAGGACATTGATAAAGAGCCCCACCAGCGGAAGGTTCAAGGCCAGGAGCATGAAGTTGCCGATATACATGCTGGCGATCACGCCCCAGAAAACGTCGGGGCGCTGCTGGATCAGGAGAGGTCCCGGGGTCACGCCGTGGATCATCATGGCTGAGAGAAGAAGTGCGGTGGGGGGGGCGAAGGGAATCCCCAGGGACAGAAGGGGAACAAAGGCCCCTACAGCCGAGGCGTTGTTCGCCGATTCGGGGCCCGCGACCCCCTCCGGCGCCCCCTGGCCGAATTCCTTCGGGTTTCTGCTGAGTTTTCGCTCCAGAGTATAGGAAAGAAAAGTTGAGATGACGGCGGCCGGGCCGGGAATCAACCCGGTTAAAAAGCCCAGGAAAGAGCCGCGGATGACGGGGCCGGCGCTCCGCCTGGCCTCCAGGCGATTGGGAAGAAGCTCTCGGAGCCGCACGCGGACGACTTGTTTCTTTCCCTTGACCTTTTCTTCGGCCACCTGCAGGACTTCGGCAACGCCGAAGAGCCCCATGGCGATGGGCACGAAATCGATTCCCTGCTGGAGGCTGATCGTGCCGAAGGTCAGCCGGGGCCTGCCGGTGATGACATCGAGGCCGATCGTGCTCAGGAGGATGCCCAGCCCGATCATGAGAAAGGATTTCAGGAGCCCCTGGCCGCTCAACTGGGACAAGACGATGAGCCCGAAGACGGCGATGGCAAAAAATTCCGGAGGGCCGAATTTCAGGGCGGCCTCAGCTAAGAGGGGAGCTAGGAAGGTCAGGAGGAGCAGGGCGATTGTGCCGGCGATGAAGGAGCCGATCGCGGCGATAAACAGGGCGGACCCCCCGCGGCCTTTTCGGGCCATCTGGTTGCCGTCAAGGCAGGTTACTACGGAGCTGGGCTCCCCCGGGATGTTGACCAAAATGGAGGTTGTGGAGCCTCCGTACATAGACCCGTAGTAAATTCCGGCGAACATGATCAAAGCGGTGGAAGGCGGAAGAGTGTAGGTGGCGCTTAGGAGCAAGGCCATGGCGCCAATCGGGCCGATGCCGGGAAGAACCCCGACCAGCGTGCCGAGGAAAGCCCCGAGCAGGGCAAAAACGAAGTTGAGGGGGGTAAGGACGACGACGAATCCCTGAAGCAGGCCTTCCATGCGGCTCCTTTACCCCAGGATTCCCTTGGGGAAATTGACATGCAGCCAATAGCCGAAGAGGAAATAGGCGGAAAGAGTTACCAAAGAGGCAATGATCAGGGAGCCCGGCCAGCCCCGATACTCCATGAGGCGAAGGCTAAGGGCCAGGAGGAGGATCGTCGAAAGGAGGAAGCCCAGATGCAGAAAAGCCGCCGGATAGACCAAAATCGCCGCCCCCAAAATGAGGGGTTTCTTAAACCCGGCGCTTTCCCCCTTCTCCTCATCGGTGAAGAGATCCTTCTTGGGGGCGTCGGGGCGGAAGAATTCCCAGCCGATGAGGAGGAAGGCGAGACCCAGAACGATGAATCCTGTCAGAATCGGCAGAAATCCGATATCCGGATTGCGGGCGCCCCCGAAGGGAAGCTCCCAGGCTTCCGCGAGGTAAATCAGGGTGCCCGCCGAGACGCCGATGGCGCACCAGGTGTTCGGGGAAAGTCGAGGCATGGATTCAGTTCAGCCTCAATTTTTCTTCCCTTCTTCCATCTCTTCCAGGAGCTTTTTAATGATGGGGAACTGCGTATGCAGATGGTCGACGACTTCCTTGCCGGTCAGGGGATCCCATAGGATGCCCATCTGGGTCATGGTGTTCTTGAATTCGTCATCCATGATGATTTTGGTCAGGTTCTCCACCAGGTAACTCCGGACGTCCGCGGGCAGGCCCTTGGGGGCGAAAATGTATTTCTTTACGCCCATGTCGACCTCGTACCCTCTTTCCTGCATGGTGGGAACCTCGGGGAGGCCCGGGAAGCGTTTGAGGGACGAAATGGCCAGGGGGCGAAGCTTTCCCGCCTGAATATGGGGGATGGCTTCCCCCGGATGGGAAACGCCCAGATCAACGTGGGCCCCGAGGATCGCGGCCATAGCCGGGGCGCCGCCTTTGTACGGAATCGGCTGGGATTTGACGCCGGCTTTCTGGAAAAGATAGGCGACGCTGAGCTGGGGGAACCCCCCGAGGCCGGAATTGCTGTAGCGAATCACCTGATTTTTTTCCTTGGCGGCTTTAATCAATTCGTTGAGGGTTTTGTAAGGGGAAGAGCTGTGAACGGTCAGAACCATGGGTTCGTTGGTCATCCCCGCCAGAAAATCAAAATCGGCTTCTTTGTAGGCCACCGTTTTCTGAACGAGAATAGTCGAAGTGAAAAGGCCGGTCGCCCCCTGGATGATCGTGTATCCGTCCGGGGAGGTCCGGACGTTTTCCGTGGTGGCCACAACCCCGTTGCCCCCGGCGCGGTTGACGACGATTATGGGTTTAGGAATATATTTTGCGCCTACCTTGGCGATGGTGCGGGTGATAAGGTCGCTGGAGCCTCCCGGGGGCCAAGGACAGATAAAAGTGATCTCTTTCTCCGGAAATTTCGCAATGGCCGGGGCTGCGCTCAGAGCTCCAATTCCCAATGAAAGGCAGACGAAAAAGATCCACGGGAGCCGATTTCTTTTCATCTTCTGGCCTCCTTAGTTTTGAGAGCTTACATTTCTTTTTAACCTATCACACCTTAGGCGGAAATCCAATCTGGAAAGGATTGCCTCGGGCCAAGGTGCGGCTTTCCCCGGCTCCGGCCGTCGCTGAAGACGGGTGATCCTGCCTCAGGGGCGAACCGCCTCCGCAATCTTCTCGGGAGGAAATATTTCATGCCAGGGGGTCGCCTCTTCATAGGCCTGGGCAATGCGCAATAACTTGGCCTCATCATGGCTCCGGCCCAAAAGCTGCATGCCGATGGGCATTTTCTCCGGGGAAAACCCGCAGGGAAGGGTAATGGCCGGAAGGCCGGTGAGATTTCCCGGGCGGGTGAAGCGCAGAAGGATACCCCGGACCGGCTCCTTCTTGCGCGCGATCCGAATCTCCTTTTCGGAAAGGGGCGGGGCAACGACGGGCAAGGTAGGGGCGACCAGGGCGTCCACTTTTTCAAAAACCTCCGCAAAGGTTCTCGTAATTTCCCGGCGCTTTTCCTGGGCCTGGAGATAGACCACCGTGGGCTGATTCACGCTTTTCTCCATGCGCTCGCGGAGGTCGGGGCCGTAATCCTGGGGACGCCGACGGAGGCAGTTCCAGTGGAAAGCCAGCGCTTCGGCCACGGTAATTTCCGCTACCAGCCGGGCCGTCTCCTCAATTCCCTTTAACCTGACCTCCTGGATTCTCGCGCCCAGCCTTTCCAGAACCCGGCAGGCATCCAGGACCCCGGCGCGGATTTCTCTTTGCAGGCCTTCAAAGAAATAATTTTTGGGGAGGCCGATCTGCAGTCCCCGAACCCCATCCCGAAGATCCCGCAGGTAATTGACGATGGCGATCCCTGGGGTCGCATTTATCAGGGCGTTAAGCATCAAGCCTGCATCCCGAACCGAACGGCACATAGGGCCCGCGTGGTCGAGGCTGAAAGCTAAGGGAATCACCCCGTCCATAGGAACCAGACCACGAGTGGGTTTGAGACCGACGATGCCGCAGGCGGCGGAAGGAATACGGATGGACCCCCCTGTGTCCGTCCCCAGGGAGGCCAAGCACAACCCCGCGCTTACCGCGGCCGCGCTTCCGCCGCTCGACCCGCCGGCAATCCGTTCCAAATCCCAAGGATTGCGCACCGCCCCGAAATGGGGATTGATGCTGGTCACCCCGTAGGCGAACTCATGGAGGTTGGTCTTGCCGAGCAGGACAGCGCCGGCTTGGAAAAGGCGGTGAACCGCGAAGGCATTTTCTTTCGGGACGAACCGCCGGAGGATCTTCGATCCGCCGGTGGTGCGGACCCCTTTGGTGTAAAAAAGATCTTTGAGACTGATCGGAATGCCGTGCAATGGCCCGCGGTACTTCCCCGCCGCGATTTCCTTTTCCGCCTGTCGGGCCTGTTTGCGGGCCAAATCGGCGGTAACCGTAAGAAAAGCGTTGAGAGAGGGATTGAAGCGGGAAATCCGATCCAGAAAAAACTCCGTGAGCTCCAGCGGAGAAAGTTTCCGTCTGCGGATCAAAGGGGCGATTTTAGCGATCGTCAGGTTTGGATCGTTTTTGAAATCCATCAGGGGTTTCCCTTCTTGCCGGGCGTTTAATCCGGGAAACGCCGGAGTTGATTTATGCCGATTATAGGAAGATCCGGGGAGATGTGTCAAATGAAATAGACGAGAGAATTTTTGTATAAGGGGACGTTGTTTAAAATATTCACTTTTTTATTAAATTCAATTGCCAGGTCAGTTATTTCCAATAATAAAAGGCATTTTTCGAACTCCTGCCCGATCTCCTTATCATCCGGAAAGGCTGTTTGCAGGACCGGAAAACATAATAAGCTGATATTTCGGCCTTTTCTTTTCGGCCATTTTGGGAATTTCTTTGGAATTTTTCAGGGGAAGAAGAAAAAGTGAATAAAGTGAACAACGTCCCCTAAATTTACGGAGATTTTTGATTTTCCGCGGGGGCTGTGATAAGATGGGCTTCAGCCAAAATAAATATGGAATCTTGGGAGGAAAGAGATCATGGCTTTCAAAGTTCTGGCCCGGTCGGACCTGCCGACTCTGGCGGCAAAAGATATTCTGAAAGAGGCCGGCGCGGAGTTGATTCAGCGGCCGGTGTTCACCGAAGCGGACCTCATCCAGCATGCGGCGGATGCCGACGCGGCCCTGATCAGCGCCATCGAACCTTACACGGCGAAGGTGATCCGGGCCTTGCCGAAATGCCGCATCCTGGCCCGGACGGGCATCGGTTTCAACAACATCGACGCGGAAGAGGCGACCCGGCAGGGAATCGCCGTGGCCATCGTTCTCGACGCCAGCGTGAACGAAGTCTCGGACCAGGCCATGGGTTTTCTGCTGGCGTTTTCCCGGCGGATCTTCCCGGTGGCGCAAGCCGTGCGCCGGGGCCTGTGGAAAGCAGGAAGCCAAGGGATGGAAAATGCCCGAGGGCAAATGTTCAGACTGAACGAGCAAACCCTCGGGATCGTGGGCGTAGGCCGGATCGGCAGCCGAATGGCCATGAAGGCGCGGGCGTTCGGGCTGCGCGTCGTCGGCTACGACCCTTACCTTTCCGCAGAGGAGCTCCAGAAGCGAGGCGCGGAAAAAGTGGATTTCGCAACGCTGCTCGAGACGGCGGATTATGTTTCCATCCACGCCCCCCTGAGCGCGGAAACGAAAAACATGCTCGGGCCTGCGGAATTCAAGCGGATGAAACCCACGGCGGTGATCATCAACACGGCCCGGGGAGGGATCATCGACGAGAAAGCGCTTTGTCAGGCGCTGAGCCAGGGGGTCATAGCCGGAGCCGGCCTGGACGTGACCAACCCGGAACCGCCTTCCGCAGACAGCCCCCTCCTGAGAATGGATCAAGTGCTGGTTACCGGACACCTGGCGTATTATTCGGAAACTTCGGTGCGGGAACTGCACGTAAAATCGGCAGAGGCGATTGTCGCTGCCCTGCGGGGGGAGTGGCCCCTGTTTCTGGCGAACCCGGAGGTGAAGGAACAGCCGCAGCGGCGGATCCGCAAATAAGGAACATCGCCCGGAGGAGAAAAGGCCGGCAAAGGGGTCTGTCGATCGGGGGAATCTGAAACCCCGAAGGGCAGGCCTGCCAGCCTCCGCAGCGACTCTGGATGAACCTAACCGAAAACCAAGCGGGGCAAAAAGAGGGAAATCTCCGGGAAAAAAACCAGAATCAGAAGGACCACAGCATAGGCCCCGATAAAGGGAAGGACCGATATCGATATTTCCTCAAGCGTCAAATCGGCGAGTTTCATGCCGACAAAAAGGTTGGCGCCAAAGGGGGGAGTCAGAAACCCGATTTCGGCCGTGACGACAAAGAGCACGCCGAAATGAATGGGGTCAATTCCCAGAGGGGTGATGATCGGGAGGAAAATCGGGGTCAGGACAATGATCTGCGAGAAAGTTTCCGCCCAGGTCCCGATGAAGATCATGAGGGCCATGATTATGAGCAGGACCACAAGGGGATCCTGGGAGACGCCCTGGATCGAAGCCCCCAGGGCCTGGGGAACTCCCTGGACGGTCAGCAGGCGGGCGAACGCGAACCCCGCAGCCACCAGGATGATCAGGGTCCCCGAAAGCTTAACCGTGTCGGCCATGGAGGCATAGATATCCCTGAATTTCAGTTTCTTGGTTACGAACAAACCGATTAAAAGGGTATAGAAAATTGTTACCTCCGCCGCCTCGATGGGGGTAAAAAACCCGGCGTAGATTCCCCCAAGAAGTAAAATGATGGCGATTAAGGCCCATTTCCCCTCGTAGAACGCCTGGAATGTTCCCAGAAAGGTCAGCTTTTTCGGCCGTTCACCTTCCGAGGCAGGATCTCCCCCTTCAACCCGGGCATATTTGGGAAAATATTTTACGCAGAGGCTTGCCGTGATCGACAAGGCTATGGCCATGATGATGCCGGGGATGACACCGGCCAAGAACAGGGAGGCGATCGACTGGCTGGCGATGATTCCATACATCAAGAAGGGATTGCTGGGGGGAATCAGGATCCCCAGTGCTCCGCCGCTGGAAGCCACGGCGCCTGCGAACTTGGCGGTGTATTTCGAACGGATCATCGAGGGGATCATGATCCCGCCGATGGTGGCTACGGTTGCCGGACCGGAACTGGATATCGCGGCGAAGACCGCGCAACTGGCGATGGTAATCACGGCCAGGCCGGACCGGGATGAACCGATGAACCTCTCCACCATCTTGATCAGATCCTGGGCGATCCCGCCTTTGTCGAAAAGGTTTGCCACCAGAAGAAATCCCGTTACGGCAATAAGGGCATATTGATCTACCCCGGCGTACATGGTGCTGACCAGCATATGCAGGGAAACGCCGGAAGACCACATGAAAAGCATCGAGACAAGCCCCAGGCCGACCCAGATGGGCAGACCCGATACAAGAAACGCCATTAAGGCCGCGGCAACACCCATTCAAAACTCCAATTGCGTTCTATTTCCCGGAAGAAAGAGGACTTTTCACCTTAACCGGCGTTCCTCGCCCGGGAATCAGCAGCTTGGCATAATCCTGGATCAGACGAAGAGACATGAGGAAGAATCCAACAGGAACGATGAAAAATACATAGTGCATCGGGATCTGCAGAACAGCGCTGTATCCCGGGAATTGCACCATGGTCTGGTGGACCTTCAGAGCATAGAGGATGATCATGGTATTGAAAAACAGCCAGATCGCGTCGGTGATGACCCGCAGAATTTTTTGGAGGTAGGCGGGGAGGAGATTGAAAACGACTACGACCCGGATGTGATCCTGGCTGCGCATGCCGTAGCTGGCCCCCAGGTAAACCACCACCACGTAAAGCATGCGCGAAAGCTCTTCCTGCCAGGGGATTCCGGTGTTGAAGGAGAGCCGCAAGACCACCCCGATAAAGATAAGGCCGACGACCACGGAGAGAAGCAGGACACCTATGACCTCTTCAAATCTCTCATCCAAGAAATGCAGAACCTTCATGATCTGGCCCCTGCGGTTTTAGGCTGCGCCGGACTGGAAAACGATTCCGGCCTGGGGGACCCAGGCCGGAAAGAAATCACCCGTCTTTATTCAATTAACGCTTGGAAGCCGCGAATATTTTCTCCACCACCTGCTTCCCTAAATTCGCATCCCCATCTCCGACCCGCTGGTAAAATTTTGGCCAGGTGGCCCGCGCCAGCTTCACCCAGCTGTCGTAATCCGTGGGTTTGCCGAGCACCTTGACCCCTTTCTTCACCGAGACATCGAGGCAGTGCTTTACCAGGTCCTGCGATTTGGCCAGCATGCTCTTCTGGGTTTCCTGGGAAGCTTGATCCACGATTTTCTGCAGGTCCGGCGGGAGCTTTTTGTAGGTCGCCTCGCTCATGACCAAGACCGAAATCTGGAGCATGTAGTCGTTGTTGGTGATGTACTTGACCACCTCGTTGTAGCGGGCGGAGATGAGCACGGAGTCGTCGCACTCAAATGCGTCGACGACCTTAAGCTGCATAGCGTTGAAGAGCTCGCCCCAGGGAATCTGTACGGGGTTGATGCCCCAGGCTTTGTGGGTTTCGATCATGATCGGACTTGGAGGAACCCGGAACTTAACCTTGCGGACCTCTTCCAGCGTCCGAATCGGGTTCAAGGACATGATGTGGCGGTAACCGGAATCGTAGATCGCGATGAGCCGCATATTCGCTTTTTTGGTCAGGTAATCATTGAATTCCCCCCACAGGCCGCTGATGGCTTTGCGGTAATTCTCCGGCTCGGGAAACATATAGGGAAGAATCAAAGCATCGAGGCGCTGGGAATAATTGCTGATGAGGTTCAAGCTGGTCGAAAAGACATCCTGCGCGCCGGTCATGGTGAGGTTCACCATTTCGGCGTCGCTCCCGAGCTGGGCCGAGGGAAAGACTTTCGCCTGAATCTTCCCGGCGGAGAGCTTTTCCACGGCGTCCTTAAAAGTCACGGAAGCCACGTGCAGCATCGAGTCGTCGAGAGGAGCATTGGCATGACCGATCCGAAGCTCGATCTTTTTATCCTGGGCGACCGCCTCGGGGGCGGAGAAAGCAAAAAGGATAGCGACGGCGATGATCATCGCCTTAACGATTATTTTCATGGCAGACCTCCCCTATTTTTTTATTTTTAAGCAAAATATCGTAAGAAGCAAGAGCTGTCAACCCTATTTTCTTTTTCCCCCGTTCAGATATTGATTCAAAGAAGAAAAATGGCAACGCCCTGTAGAGGAAATTCCTGTTTACAACAAAAAAACGGTTTGTTACATTCCAGTAAAGAATAGAAATTCCCGAGATCGGGGGAACCGCAGGGACGGCCGGTGGGGGAGCAGCGATCCCGGGGGATCTCCAGGAACTTCCAATCGCCTGGTATCCGAAACAATTCCGCCGATTCTGGAAGGCGAAGGAAGATCTTATGGCTGAAGGGCTGAAGGCGAAGAAAGGCTTCTCCTCTCAATGGCGAAGCGAAGAAGAAATGAAGCAACTCCTGCGGGCGATTGCGGCGGCGGGCTTTGCGGGCGTGGAACCGACCTTCAATACCGGCGCGATCCCCTCGCCGGAATTCTACCCGGCACAGGCCAAGGAGTTTGCCGGCCGCTGCCGGGATCTGGGTTTGGAAGTTCCGAGCCTGAGAGGGGGGATGCGTTTTTGGGACACGATTCCCTCGCCGAATCCTG
>Ga0113563_10000968_pt1 | contig 15448 bp, 13 predicted proteins | sample Mud3Dept3metaG_FD_80117 | JGI IMG/M metagenome (GOLD analysis project Ga0113563, IMG submission 80117) | Freshwater wetland microbial communities from Ohio, USA, analyzing the effect of biotic and abiotic controls - Mud 3 Core 4 Depth 3... | ecosystem: Environmental > Aquatic > Freshwater >...
CGCGATGCCGGGACCGTTGTCCGCAATGCGCACGTCCACCACGTCGCCTTCGACGTGACAGCCCTCAAACGGCGGGCGGTTGCGCGCGGCTTCACCGCTGATCCGTGCCGCGACCGCAGTAATCACCACCCGCCCCTCGCCCGGCAATGCCTGCACGGCATTCTTGATCAGGTTGAGGAAGGCCTGCTGCAGGCGCTGCGCGTCGCCGGCCACCGCGATGTCGTCGGCAACGGCAAAGCTGACTTCGACGCGCGCCGGCACCTCGCCGCGGACAAAGCGCAGCGTCTGCGCAAACAGCGGCCGCAGCGGCACGCGCTCCCGGCGGAATGAACCGGGCCGCGCAAAGTCGAGCAGCGAGCGGACAATGTTGCGCGCGCGCTCGCACTGCTCGTCAATCTGCGCCAGCAGCGTGTTCCGGGTCGCAGCATCGGCCGTCTCCCATTCCTCGAGCAGGATCTGGCAGGACGTCGAGATATTCGACAGCGGGTTGTTGAGTTCGTGAGCGACGCCTGAGAGCATGGTCCCCATCGACGCGAGTTTCTCCGAACGCACCAGGTGTTTCTGGCGCAACTCGAGTTCGCGCAGCATGTGGTTGAACGCGTCGGTGATCGAGACAATTTCGCGATCGGCGGTCGGCGCCTGCAACAAGCCCATTTTGCCGCCGGACACGGCCTCGACACTGTTTTCCACCGTCTTCAGCGGACCGACGATACGCCGTGAGATGGCCCGACTCATGATGAGAATCAGGACCGCCAGACCGGCAATCACGGCGACCAGCACCTCGCGAAAGGCGGCCAGCGAGGTCCGCACCACGGTTTTCTCGGCAGTTGCCATTTCTGCGGCAATGGCGACGATATCCTTGCCCGCGCTGCGCACGCGCGCCTCCGCTACCGCCAGCCGGCCGGCGCGAGTAGCGATCGCGGCATAGCCCGCCATGTTCCGCTCGTAGACGTCGAGCAGTTCGCGGAAACGGGACAACGTTGCCGGACTCTCGATAGCCGCAAGATCCGTGCGGTTGTTGTCGAGAAAGGCCCGCGCCAGAGCGACATGCCGGCGGTTCTCGTCGTAGTCCGCGGGCTGCCGGTGCAGAAAATAGTTGCGCTCGAAGCGGCGGATTTCGAGCGTGGTTTCAAGCAGCTCCGATGTCCGCTCGCCGAGCGACACCTTGGTCTCGAGCGACAGCAACTCAAAAAAAGGCAGTGCCGCCGCGCCGACGATCAGCAACGCTATGGCGTAGTAGCCCAGCGTGATTTTCCTGCTCAGCGATGGCTGGCGGTCGGCAAGGAACATGACGGCGCTCTCGGCAGGTCGGGCGACTACAGTTCGGATCGTTGCATTTTGCAGCGATTGTGTTGTGTTTGGCAACGCCGTCACGCACGGCGCTTCCAAGTGAGGAGAATCCTACAATTCTCATGATTGAGTTGCGAATTGCAACACTGGACCATCATGAGTTTTGAATTAAAATTCAATTTATCCTTTAAAATCAAATGCTTAATATCTATGGCACGAGTACTGCATTGTAAGTGAACTCACTTCAACCGCCCGCTGCAATGATCCCGCTATCCAATCTGCTGCAACGCCTGCTCAACGCCCTGTCCTACGCCAACGTCGGCAATCTCGAAGAACTGCGCCGGCGTCTCGACGACGAAGAAGCCGACAACCAACCGGAAGCCGCACCGCCGCCAGCGCACGCGCCGGTCAGCGCCGCCAACGCTGGCAAAACCCTGCGCCGGCTCGCCAGCGACTTCGATCGCCGGACGCATGCGGCATTCGCCCATGTCGACGGGGCGTTCGGGCATTGGCGTCAGCGGCGCCACGGCACTTTGCGCGATGACCTGATCGCCGGGCTGACCGTAACGCTGGTTGCCATCCCGCAGTCGCTGGCCTATGCCCAACTGGCCGGCGTGCCGGCCTATTTCGGGCTCTATGCCGCATTTCTGCCGACCATCGCGGCAGCGATGATCGGCTCGCTGCCGCAGTTGTCCACCGGGCCGGCCGCGCTGACCGCGCTGCTGACCGCGGCGAGCATCGCGCCGCTTGCCGCGCACGGCAGCGCATCCTTCATCGCCGATGTCGTGCTGTTGGCGCTGATCGCCGGCATGTTCCAGATCATTTTCGGCGTGGTGCGGCTGGGTGTACTGCTCAATTTCCTGTCGCATCCGGTGCTGATGGGCTTCATCAATGCTGCGGCCCTGATCATCGGCCTGTCGCAGCTGCCGATGCTGCTCGGCATCCCGTCACATCAGTCCGATCACTTTGTCGCCGACATCTGGCAGGTGCTCGCGCACCTCAACGCCGCTCATGGCGTATCGCTGGCCTTCGGCATCACCGCCATCTGCATGCTCGGGATCTTCAAACGCTACGCCCCGCGCTTTCCGGGCGTGCTGTTGACGGTGGTCGTGCTGACCACGGTCAGTGCCTGGATCGGTTACGCCGACATGGGCGGCAGCGTGGTCGGCACGGTACCGCACGGTCTGCCGCCCTTTGCCATACCCTCGGGCAACTGGGACACCGTGGTAACCCTGCTGCCGTCCGGGTTCGTGCTGGCACTGATCAGCTTCATGGAAGCCACATCGAGCGCCAAGGTCATTTCCATCAAGACCCGCCAGCCCTGGGACCAGAACCGCGAGCTGGTCGCACAGGGCTGCGCCAAGGTGGTCTCGGCGTTCTCCCACGCCATCCCGGTCAGCGCGTCGTTCTCGCGCTCGGCCCTCAACATGACGGCGCGTACCCGACTGGCCGCGGTCATTGCGGCATTCGGGGTGCTGCTGACGATGCTGTTCTTCACCTCGCTGCTCTATCACGTGCCCCAGGCGGCTCTCGCCGCGATCATCATGGTCGCCGTCGTCGGCCTGATTGACCTGCGTGCGATCAGCAACGCCTGGCGGGCGAACCGCGACGACGGCATCGCCGCCCTCGCTACATTCGTCGCAACAGTCGGTTTTGCGCCATATATCCAGAACGGCATCATCACCGGCATCCTGCTGTCGCTGGGCCTGCTGCTCTATCGCATGATGCGCCCGCGGGTTGCGGTGCTCGGCCTGCACGAGGACGGCGAACTGCGCGACGCCCGGCTCTTCGGCCTGCCGCCGCTGCATGCGCAACTGGGTGCCGTGCGCTTCGACGGTTCGCTGCATTTCGTCACCGGCTCATATTTCGAAGATGCGTTGGTGCAGCTCGAGCGCGGGAATCCGGGCCTGCGCTACGTGCTGGTCAAATGCAGCGGCATCAATGACATCGACGCGTCGGGCATCGAAGTGTTGCGTGGCCTCACCGAACGCTTCCGCAACAACGGCGTCGTACTTACCTTCAGCGGGCTGAAGCGACAGGTTCAGGATGTACTAGACCGCACCGGCCTCACTGCGGTCATCGGCGCGGAAAACATTTACCCGACCGACGGTTTTGCCATCGGTGACCTGAAACGACGCCTGGCGGAGTTCCCTCCAGCAGGGCCGGCCTCTGAGGAGAGGACAGCAGCGAGGATGCAATCCGGGGCGGCGGCGCAGCCGCTGCACCCGGTGCATGCCTGACTGCACTCGTCCCCCGCCGGGATTCCGGTGCCGGGGGACCAACGTCCTCCGTTCGGGCAACCGGCCTGCGGGTGCGCATGGTACGGGTGGCGTTCTGCGTCCGTGTTCTCGATGCGATGCACCACCGCTACCGAGCGCCGCACGGTGGATGAGCGCGCGCAGACCGGAACAGTCGCCGCCGAGTACAAAAAAATGCAGAGACGACGGCGTGCTGCCGCCGTTGTCTCTGCCAGATGCAATCAGCTCTGCAAGCTGACTACGGGGTCATGCTTTGGGCCGACGCAACCGCGAACTGATCGGCTGCAGATAACGGAAAGCGATCTTGCCGTAATAGCCCGCGTAATCGCGGGTGCCATCCGGCAAGCGCCGCCAGGCGCGGTGCACCCAGCGGTATCCCGGAGGTGCGGGCTCCTCCTCCTCGGGCGCCACGACCTGGCCCGCGGGCAGTTCGGCGAGCCTGGCAAGTTTCGCCGCAGCGATCGACTTGCCGATTCCCACCACGAGCAGTGCACCCAGCGCCGGGGCAAACGTATGCAACCAGTGCGCCTGGCCGTTGACCCATGCACTGATCGACGGGTCGGTGACCAGCATCTCGCCCGCCACCCAGCCGAGCACGGCGCCACCCAGGGTAATGATGATCGGAAAACGATTCATCAGTTTCAGGATGAACGTGCTGCCGTAGATGATCAGCGGAATGCTGATCCCCAGACCGATGACCAGCAGCACGATATTGCCCTTGGCCGCAGCCGCCACACCCAGCACGTTGTCCAGACTCATGATCAGATCGGCGACGATGATGGTCTTGATCGCCTGCCACATCTGCGCATGGCCGTCGATTTCCTCTTCCGCCTCGTCCGGAACCAGCATCTGGATGCCGATGTAGCCGAGCAGCACCGAGCCGATCAGTTTCAGATACGGCAGGTCGAGCAGCATCACCGCAAAAAATGTCAGTGCGATACGCAGGAAAATCGCGCCGAAGCTGCCGAACAGAATCGCCTGCTTCTGCTGGCGCGGCGGCAGCGAGCGGCTGGCCATCGCGATGACTACGGCGTTGTCGCCGCTCAGCACGATGTTGATCATCATGATCTGGCCCAGCGTGACCCAGAAAAAAGAACTGCTAAGCATGTCCATACAGCACCTCCGTCAGATTGGGCCGCGGCGCAATGCCGCAGCCCTTAACAGAGGAAGAATACGGACGCGAGCTTACGACCACCCCGCCCCTGGATGAGCGCCCTGTTACATGAATATGAACGAATGCTTACAGGTTCCGGTTCGCGGCGCCAGGCGGAGCCGGGGGCAGTAACACACTGAATGTATTGCCGATTCCGTCGGTGGTGTCTTCGCGCAGCGTGATCTCGCCGTGGTGGAGGCGGACGATTTCCTGGGCGATCGCCAGCCCCAGGCCGCTGCCATCCCCGGCATTGCCGAGCAGCCGGTGGAAGCGTTCGAACACGCGCTCGCGTTCCGCCGGCGGAATACTCGGCCCGTCATCATTGACATCGACCGTCGGCGGCGTTGCACCGACCCGCACCGTGATGCGCCCGCCGTCGCGGCTGTAGCGCACCGCATTGTCGAGCAGGTTGTCGAGCAGCTCGCGCAGCCGCAACGCGTCTCCCAGCACCAGCACCGGCTGCCCGGCGGCCTCGAACCCGAGGTCGATATGCTTTTTCAGCGCTTCCGGCACCCAGCCGGTCGTCACGTCCAGCGCCAGCGCATCGAGGTCCAACGGTGCCATCGTCACCGCGCGCACGGCGTCCGGCTCGTTGCGCGCCAGCGACAACAGCTGCGACACCAGCCGCGACAGCCGCTCCAGCCGCGGATAAATCTGCTCCAGCGATTCGCGCATGCGCTGCGGATCGGTTTCGCGCAGCGCCACCTCGAACTGCGTTTTCAGCGCCGCCATCGGCGTTTTCAGCTGGTGCGCGGCATCCGACACAAAACGGCTTTGCAGCGTCAGCACATGATCCAGCCGCGCCAGCAGATCGTTGATCGAATGCAATAGCGGGCTGACCTCGCCCGGCACACTGTCGACAGTCACCGGACTGCGGTCGCGATCCGAACGCGCCGCCACCGCGCGCTGCAGGCGCTGCAGCGGCGACAGTCCGCGCACGACGCCGACCCAGACCACGATGCAGGCGATCAGGATCAGCAGCACCTGCGGCAACACCACGCTCAGCAGAATCTCGCGGGCGAGCTCGTTTCTCTTGAATTTGGTTTCGGCAACGCGCACCAGAACCCCCGGGCGACGGACCGCCGTGTCGGGATCCAGCCGCAGTTCGACGATGCGCACCGCTTCGCCGGCGATCATGCCGTCATAAAACGCCTCGGGTCGACGCCGTGCGGCAGCATCACCGTTGGCCGGCGCAATCGCAACGCCATCGATGTGGCGGCCATCGGTACTGGCCACTTCAAAATGCAGCGTGTCCAAGGGGTCGACCAGCAGTACCCGCCGGGCCTCGGGCGGCATGTCCAGCACCACATCGCCGTTCGCACCGCGCAGGTGCAGCGAGACTTCGCGCGCAACCTCGACCAACGTGCGGTCATGGGCACGCTGCGAGAAATTGAGCGCGATCCAGTAGCTGACCGCCGTATCGGCCGTCAGCAGCACGAACAACGGTACCAGCAGCCAGGTCAGCAGCTGCGTGCGCAGCAGCGGATGTTCAGGCGCCGCCTGCGCCATTCGGTTTTTCGATCAGATAACCCATGCCGCGCACGGTGGTGATCGGCACTCCGGAGTCCTCGAGCTTCTTGCGCAGGCGGTGGATGAACACCTCCACCGAGTTGCTCGAGGACACATCCTCCCAACCGTAGAGGTGATCGATGATCTGCTGTTTGGTGACGACCTTGCCCTCGCGCAGCAGCAACAGCTCGATCACCGCCAGCTCGCGCAGCGACAGGTCGACCGGCTGGCCGTCGAGATAAAGCCGGCGCGCAGCCATGTCCAGGCGCAGCCGGCCATGGATCAGATCGGAACTGGCGCTGGCGTGAGACCGGCGGATCAACGCCCGCACCCGCGCTTCGAGCTCGGACAGCCGGAAAGGTTTGGTCAGATAGTCGTCGGCGCCGAGATCGAGCCCGGTGACCAGGTCCTCCAGCGCATCGTTGACGGTCAGCATCAGCACCGGCACCGTCGAGCGCCGCGCACGCAGCCGGCGCAGCACCTCGAAGCCGTCGATCTGCGGCAACCCGACATCGAGTACCACGAGATCGTAATCGCTGGTCGCCAGGGCGCGGTCGGCTTCGTGGCCGGTGCGCGCGCAGTCGACCGCATGCGCGGACTGCGTCAGCGCCCGCGTCACCGCGTCGGCGAGCATTACGTCGTCTTCAACCAGCAGTATGCGCACGAAATCTCCGGAAACGCGCTGCGCCTGGCAACGCGGGGACATGCCGGTATTGTTGCACAGCAGGCACCGGTGCCGCCTCGCGCGGAGACGGGCCGCGCGGGTCTACAACCCCGCCTGCGTGACGAACTTCGACACCAGGTACGGCTCGATGGCTTCGCTGCCGCCTTCCGAGCCATAACCCGAATCCTTGACCCCGCCGAACGGCACCTCGGGCAATGCGAATCCGAGGTGGTTGATGGTCATCATGCCGGTCTCGACCTGTGCGGCGATCGCCGTGGCGGTCTTGGCGGACTTCGTCCATGCATAGGCCGCAAGGCCGTAGGGCAGGCGGTTGGCTTCGGTCACCGCCTCGTCGAAGGACTTGAACGGATTGATGATCGCCAGCGGCCCGAACGGCTCGGTGTTCATCGCCATCGCGTCCTGCGACAGTTCGGTAATGACCGTGGGCTCGAAGAAATTGCCCTTCTCGCCGATCGGATAACCGCCGGCGAGCACCTTGCCGCCGTGCTTCTTCGCGTCTTCGACATTGGCGACCATCGCCGCCTGCCGCCGCGGATTGGCGAGCGTCGCCATCTTGGTGTCCTTGTCGAATCCGTCGCCGACCTTGATCGCTTTCGCACCTTCGACAAATCTTTCGACGAACTGCCGGTAGACGCCCTCCTGCACCAGGAAGCGCGTCGGCGACACGCAGACCTGGCCGGCGTTGCGGTACTTCATGAAGGTCATCGTTTTCGCGGCGATCTCGACATCGGCGTCGTCGAAGATGATCACCGGCGCATGCCCGCCCAACTCCATCGTCACCCGCTTCATGTGCTGGCCGGCCATTGCCGCCAGCTGTTTGCCCACCGGCGTGGACCCGGTGAACGTGATCTTGCGGATCACCGGATGCGGAATCAGATAGCTCGAAATCGTCGCCGGGTCGCCGTAGACCAGGTTGATCACACCCGCCGGTACCCCGGCATCGGCAAAGGCGCGGATCAGTTCCGCCGGCGAGGCCGGGGTCTCTTCGGGGGCCTTGAGGATCACCGAGCAGCCGGTGGCCAGCGCCGCTGAAACTTTGCGCACCGCCTGATTGATCGGAAAATTCCACGGTGTAAAGGCCGCGACCGGGCCGACCGGCTCTTTGACAACCAGTTGGTACACCCCTTCGGCGCGCGCCGGAATCACCCGCCCGTAGGCGCGGCGGCCTTCCTCGGCAAACCAGTCGATGATATCGGCGCCGGCCAGCGCTTCGAGCTTCGCCTCGCCGATCGGCTTGCCCTGCTCGAAAGTCATGCAGGTCGCAACCGTGTCCGCGCGTCCGCGGAAAATATCCGCAGCCTTGCGCATGATCTTGCAGCGGTCGAACGCCGATACCTTGCGCCATGCCTGGTAGCCCTTCGCCGCCGCCTCCAGCGCACGGTCGAGGTCCGCCTGCTCGGCATGGGCGACGGTGCCGATCTGCTGATGGTTGGCGGGATTGACCACGGGCAGCGTACGGCCGGAGGCGGCAGCGCACCACTGGCCGTCAATGTAGAGCAGCGTGTTCGGATACATGGCGTGTCCTGTGCGTGAGTAAACGGAAAGGGCGAAGGATAAACGGTTTTGGCAGCGGGCGCGCTCAGCGGGGAATCTCGCCGCGGATCTGCACGCGATGCATCATGCGCCGCGCCTGCGGATCGAACGCATCGCGGCGGTGGATCACGCAGCGGTTGTCCCAGATCAGCGTGTCACCGGTCCGCCATTCGTGGCCCCAGACCAGCTCGGGCCGTGACGCATGCGCCCACAACTGGTCGAGCAGTTGTTCACTCTCCGTCAGCGACAGGCCGATGATGTAGGCGTTGCGGCGGCGCCCCAGATACAACGCTTTGCGCCCGGTTTGCGGATGCGTGCGAAACACCCGGTGCTGCGCGCCCGGCGCCTCCCGCGGATCCGTCACGGCCGCGAAGCCTTTGCGCAGCTGCCCTGCGCTGTTGTACGTCTCGTCGTGAATCAGCATTCTGCCGTCGAGCCGCGCTTTCAGTGCCGCGGGCAGCGTGTCATAGGCCAGATACTGGTTTGCGAAATAGGTGTTGCCGCCGGCGGGCGGCACTTCCAGCGCGTGCAGGATTGCGATCGTGCACGGGCGTGAACGGTACGACATGTCCGTGTGCCAGATCGCCTCTCCCGCACCGAGGTTGCCCAGCGGCTGGCCGTCGGACATCAGGTTCGAAATGACCAGGATTTCCGGGTAGGCATCGATGTACGGCTTGCCGATCGCGCTCATGCCGGGCGGTTCGATCTCGCCGAACGCCCGGCCCAGCGCCAGCAGTTGCGGATCCGCGAGCGGCTGGCCGCGGACGACCACCACCAGGTGCTCGAGCACCGCCTGCTGCAGTGTCGACACCGTCGCCGCATCCAGTGCGGCAAGATCCACGCCCCGCACCTCGGCACCACAAGCCCTGCCGGAAGGAATGATCGACTGAGTCTGCATTGCCGGAACCTCCCTCTCGCGCACAGCCCGCCGTCAGCGGTCGCCGATTTTCCTGAAATACGCCTTGTTGGCGACCTCGACCACGCTCATGCCCGCGGCAACATCGCGGTTGCGCTCGTCCTCGCCGGCCGACAGCGCCTGCGCGCGGGCCAGCACGTCCGCGATGCGCGCCAGCGGGATGAAACACACGCCGTTGTCATCAGCCACCGCGAGGTCACCGGCATTCACCGGGACGCCGCAGATCTGTACCGGGCCGTTGATCGCCACCGTCTCCACGCGCCATTTTCCGGTCATCAGACTGACACCCCGTGCCCAGATCGGATAGCCGATGCTGCGCGCGGTAGCGATGTCGCGGGTTGCGCCATCGACGATCGCGCCGGCCTCACCCTGACGTTTGCCGACATTCGCCGAATTGCCGCCGAGACTGGAGATCCCCGCCACGCCCTCGATCACCAGCACGTCACCGGGCCGGGCGAGGTTGTGCGCCTCGATGTCGGCCTGTTTCGACTGGCGCGCCATCGCGCCCAGCGTCGGCGGCACCGACTGCATGATGTTGCGCACTGTGATCACCGGTCCGATCATCCGCGCGCCGGGCAGCATCGGCTGCAGCGTAGCAGCCGGGATCGCACCGTGAATGCCCAGTTCGTCCATCGCGTCCGACACCGTGCCGGCGAGGTCCGTCAGCGCACGGAAGGCATCGATCACCGCCTTCCCCGGACGCGGAATATCGAGCGTCACGATGCGCTCGCGGGCGATCTTGCCGGTGAGTTTCGGTTCGGTCATGACGAATTCTTTCCGTCGATCAATTGGCCTTGGCGCCGGAAGCCGCGACGACCTTGGCCCATTTCCGGATTTCGTCGCGCACGATTTTCCCGAATTCATCGGCCGTTGTCGGCGCGACCTCGGCACCCAGCCCGATCAGCCGCTTGCTCACCGCCGGGGTTCTCAGACCCGCGGCAATGGCAGCATTCAGTGTCGCGATCACCGGTGCGGGAGTGCCCGCCGGTGCGAATACGCCGTACCAGGAATTCACGCTGTAGCCGGGAACGCCCGACTCGGCAACGGTCGGCACATCGGGCAATTGGGCCGAGCGCTTCGTATCCGTCACCGCAATTGCCCGCAATCGGCCCGCTTTCACCATCGGCAATGCCGGCGGGAAACCCAGCGACGCCAGCTCGATGTGCCCGGCCACCACGTCGGTCACCACCGGGCCCGCGCCCTTGTAGGGAATGTGCACCATCCTGACCTTGTGCGCCACGTTCAGCAGTTCGATCGCCAGGTGATTGGGTGAACCGGTATTGGCCCCGAAATTGAGAGCGCCCGGCCGCGCGCGTGCCAGCGCGATCAGCTCCTTGATCGATTTCACCGGCAGCGACGGATGCACGACGATGATGCTTGGAAACGTTGCGCCCTGAATCACCGCAGCGAGATCCTTCGCCATATCGTACGGCAGATTCTTGTAAAGGCTCATGCCGATCGCCTGCGGAATACCGGCAGTCAGCAACGTGTAACCATCGGCAGGCGATTTGGCCACAAAATCCGAGCCGATATGACCGCCACCACCGACCCTGTTTTCCACGATCACGGGCTTGCCCAACCGTTCGGCAAGATCGGTGCTGACCAGGCGGGCAAGAATGTCTGCTGCGCCACCCGGTGACAGCGGGACCACCATCCTGATGGCACGGTTCGGGTAATCCTGCGCCTGTGCACTCAGCGCGCAGGTCAGCACCAGGGACGACACCACCAATTTGGCCAGTTTCATGTTCAATCTCCTCTCATCTTCTTCACTGCATGCAGCGGCATCGTCACTGCCCCTGCGCCGCCCGGAACGGCTACGCAAAGTCGTACAGCCTGCGCGGATTGTCGGCGAGTACCTTTTTCTGCACCGCCGCGTCGTCGGTCCACAGCGACAGGATGTCGAGCAGGTCACCGTCATTCGGCATCACGAAATTCGCCGGCATGTGCCCCGGCACCGCGGGATGCGGCCAATCGCTGCCCCACACCAGACGGTCCGGCGCAGCGGCGATCAGCGCCTGTGCAAACGGCGTGACGTCGTGCCAGGGATACGGCAGCTCCGACAGCCGGTACGGGGCTGACAGCTTGGCCCAGAACCGCCCCTCCTGCATCAGGCCGAGCATCGCCTGGAAACCCGGATCGTTGACACCGGCCGCGGCGGGCACATGGCCCATGTGGTCGAATACCACGTCGACCGGCAGCCGGCGCAGCCGCGGCACCAGTTCGCCGAGATTGCGTGCGTCCGCATGCAACTGCACGTGCCATTTCAGCCCCGCGATACGTGCCGCAGTGGCTTCGAGATCCTCGAGCATCAGTCCGCTTTTCGCAAACAGGTTCACGCGCACGCCGCGGAAGCCGCTCTTGTGCAAGCGCTCGAGTTCCCGGTCGCTGACATCGGTCGGCACCACTGCCACGCCGCGCCATGCGCCCTGCATCTCGCTCAGCGTATCGAGCTGGCGCTCGTTGTCCATGCCATACACGCTGGGCGTGACCAGCACCGCCTTTTCGATGCCGAGCAGCGCCAGCAGCGCGCGATACTGAGCCAGCGTCACGTCGGGCGGCGTGAACAGCCGCTTCGGCGAGAACGGATATTTGGCGACCGGCCCGAAAATGTGGGCATGACAATCAATCGATCCCGGCGGCGCCTTGAGTCTGGGTTTGCGCGGCGAAGTATCCGGTCCGTCGCACACCGGGATGCCGTCACGGTCGACCGTTTGTACAGCAGGACTCATCGAATTTCCCCTTGCTTCGTATCGTAAAAACCATCATTGATTTTAATGGAACGATCTCCACGGACCAACACGAAGTCCACAACACGGGGAATGCGTCCCAGGGACGCCACCGCTTTGTGGTCGGCAACAGCGCGTGTAATCTAGCCCTGTTCAGCACGAGGAGAAAATCATGGCCCTGAAACTGCGCCGGCTGTCGAATGCGCTGGGGGTGGAGGTGTGCGACGTCGACGTGTCGCAGCCGATGAGCGAGAGCACGTTCGGCGACATCCACCGCGCCTTTCTTGATCACGGCATCCTGCTTTTTCGCAACCAGCACATCACCCGCGAGCAGCATATCGAATTCAGCCGCCGTTTCGGCGAACTGGATGATCACAAATCATTGCCGCGCGACCGCCATCCCGACTATCCCGAGCTGCTGCTGGTCACCAACCGGCCGAATCCGGACGGCACGCCGTCGGAATCGCGCTACACCGGCCGCTCGTGGCACACCGACCTTTCCTACACCACGGCGCCGGCGCTGGGCTCGCTGCTCAAGTGCTACCACCTGCCGGAAGTCGGCGGCGACACGCTGTTCGCCAACATGACGATGGCCTACGATACGCTGTCCGAGGGCATGAAAAAACTGATCGCCAATCTGCATGGCATCCACCTCTCCGGCACGCGCAGGATCAACGTCGACGACGCCGGCGCCGCGCGCCGCGCCGAAGTGATGACGCTCAATCCGCCGATCGCCCAGCCTGTCGTGCGCGTGCATCCCGAAACCGGACGCAAGGCGCTGTACCTCGGCGAGAAAGTGAAACGCTTCGACGGCATGACCGAAGAAGAAAGCAAACCGCTGATCGATTACCTGAACCGCCACGCGACCAGGCCCGAGTTCGTCTACCGCCACCAGTGGCGCGAGCACGACATCGTGGTCTGGGACAACCGCTGCACCATGCACCAGGCTTTGGGCGATTTCGACGAGACGCAGCTGCGGCACATGGAGCGCACGACGGTGATGGGCACGCCGTCGGGTTACATCGTCGCCGGCGCCTGAGGTAAAATCTAAAAATATCAATATAATCAATAACTTATATTGATAACCGGTCAGCGCGGCGCCGCCGTCACCACCGCGGCCAGCAGATCCAGTGCCGCCGCGGCGAACGCCTGCATGTTGGCGACGCGGTCGTCGCGGCCGGTCTCCAGCGTGATCGCGCGCTCGATGCCGGGGCCCGCCACCGCAAAACAGGCATGTCCCGGCGGATAACCGTAGCGGCTGCCGGTCGGGCCGGCGGCGCCGGTCTCGGTGAGCGCCCAGTCGCTCGCCACGCGCTCGCGCACGCGACGTGCTTTCAACAGCGCGTATTGTTCGGTCGACGGCGTAATGCCCTTCATCTCGGCGTCGCTGATGCCGAGGATCGCGCGGCGCATGTCGTAGGTGTAGACGACAATGCCGCCACGCACGCAAGCGGAGGCGCCGGGCACGGCGAGCAGCGCCGCCGTGATCAGTCCGCCCGCCGAGGATTCGGCGACCACAACGGTCTGGTGACGCGCCTTCAGCGCCGCAATGGCGCGCCCGGCGTGGGGCAGCAGTTTATCCATGGTCTCCTCCGTCGCGCAGCGCCTGCCAGTTCTTCGGTAACCGGATTTCCCTGGCCACCGGAAAACCGAGCACGCCGTTGTGCGCAAACACATAAACACTGTTGCGGCCCAAATCGCCGGTGACGACCACCTGGAAGTCCTCCGGCCGCCACACCAGCGGCACCAGCCGCTCCGGATCGTCGGATTCGTGAAAGATTCCGGGTATCCGTCCCGCCTCGTGTTCCGCCTTGAGGTTCCAAGTCGGCTTCTGGGTCCAGTCGCGCAGGATGCGTTCGAACTGGCAGGCGGTCATGCGCGCCTGCACGAACAGCTGCTCGCGGAATTTCCGTTTCGACCAGCCGCCGCCGGCGATGGTCTCGGCGATGATCGGCGACAGCAATAACAGCGGGCGCAGCGTGTCATAGCCCTGCCCCACCGAAAACATCAGCTGCCACGAGTACTGGCGCACCACCGCATCGGCGATGTACGGCAGCAAATCCTCCGGGGTCGCCCCCGACACCGACGAGATATGGTTGCCGCCGGTATAGCGGCCGATCGCCAGCGCGTTGGTGCCCGCGGCAAAACCGAAATCCGCGCAATGCGGCGTCCAGCCGATTTTCGCGACCACGTCTTCGTTCTCCGCGACCACCACGCGCCAGGTGTTGCCGAAGGTGGCTTTGTCGTTCTTGTGCGGCAGGAAACCGGCGACGTTGCGAAGATACAGCCGCCAGAACCGGCCGACCGTGGTATTGGCCTGGAAGCCGTCGCGCATCACGCCCTGGGTGTAATTGAAGCCGAGCGTCTTGATGACCGGACCGTTGAGCACGATCAGGTTGTCGCCGCCCGGCGTGTTGCCGCTGTGTTCGACGCCGTAGTCGTGGTCGGCCATCGCCTCCACCGCCGCCACCAGCACCGGCATGTATTCGGGCCGGCAGCCCGCCATCACGCCGTTGACCGCGACGCTCCACACCGTCGCCGCGCGGTTGTCGGGCAGCAGCACGCCCAGCACCTCGTCGGGCTGGCGGTCGGTGTAACGCAGGAAAGCTTCGACCTTCGCCACCGTCGGCGGCACGACGGGCAGGCCATCGGACAGTTCATGCGCGAGGAAATATTCATTCACTTCCTCAAAGCTGCCGCGGCAGACGATGTCGCGCGCGCCGGGCTCACCGCCGACCGTCGCCTGCGCCGGCGGCTGCAGCAGGTTGTCGATCACGCCGGCCAGCGTCAGCTCGCGCACGTTCTGCTGCAGGACTTCCTTGCTCTGCAGGCCGGGATGGCCGCGCACCGGCGCCACCGGCGTGTTCGGATAACCCAGCCCCTGCGACGCCGCTTTGGCCAGCGTCATGAAACTCTCGCAGACCAGCGTCGAGGACGGGATGCCCGCGCCCTCCGCCGCCACACTGGCCCGCAACACGGCGGGCGTGCAGCTGCCTCAACAACCCATGCCGGAGACGACGGCGTCGGCCCCGAGTTCGCGCAGTTTCTGCGGCAGGTTCGCGACCACGTTGCGCTCGTCGCTGCCGTGGGTATTGCCGAACAGATCCCAGTGCAGGAATTTCACGCCCGGGTAACGCGCACGCAGGCTTGCCTCCAGTTGCTCGAATACCTCGTTGCCGCGGAACACATAGTCCCAGATCCACGCAATCGTCTTGCCGTCGAGCGTATCGAGCCGTTTCGCCAGCGGTTTCACTTTCGCCTGGCGCGGACCGCGCGGCCACAGCGCGGCGTATGACGCGTTGTTGTCTGTCATGTGAACTTCCTCATCGCATCGGTCAAAAATGCAGAATAGCCCATCGTCGCAGCAGCGCCTAGCCG
>Ga0113563_10000969_pt1 | contig 15446 bp, 12 predicted proteins | sample Mud3Dept3metaG_FD_80117 | JGI IMG/M metagenome (GOLD analysis project Ga0113563, IMG submission 80117) | Freshwater wetland microbial communities from Ohio, USA, analyzing the effect of biotic and abiotic controls - Mud 3 Core 4 Depth 3... | ecosystem: Environmental > Aquatic > Freshwater >...
CCTTGTCCCGCTCTCTGGCGAGTAAAAATACCCACCGGGTCTCCTCGGGCGATACCCTCTCCCTTCTGGCCAAAAAATACCGGGTCAGCGTCCAGGAACTCTGCCAGGCCAATGCGATAACGGCCCAAACGACGCTCAAACTTGGCTCCTTTTTGAAAATTCCCAAATAGGCCGAAGATTCCCGTTCAATTATGATTTCCGCCAAAGAAGCCCTCAATCGAATTCTTGAGCAGATTCCAACGCTGGGCAGGGAGCGTGTTCCGATCCTCCAGGCCCAGGGAAGAGTGCTGGCGGAGGACATATATTCCACCCGCAATATACCGCCCTGGGACAATTCCGCCATGGACGGCTACGCCGTGCGACATGCGGATATTGGGCTGGCGTCCAAGGAAAATCCGGTTCTGCTCAAGGTTATTGCGGACCTTCCGGCCGGGAAAGTTTTCGAAGGACGCGTCGGTCCTGGAGAGGCCGTGCGGATCATGACCGGCGCCCCTCTCCCCGAGGGCGCCGACACCGTGGTCCCCGTGGAAGATACCATCAAGGCGGATGGAACGGTGAAAATTTTGACCCCCTTGCCGGCGGGTGGCAACATCCGCCGAGCGGGAGAAGATGTCGGCAGGGGGGAAAAAGCAGTAGCGGCGGGAACCGTCCTGCGGCCGGCCCACGCCGGGATGCTGGCTTCCCTGCGCCGCTCATCCGTTTACGTGTATCTGCGCCCGCGCGTCGCCGTTCTTTCCACCGGCGACGAACTCCTTGAAATCGACGAGCCTTGGCAGGACGGGAAAATCATCAACAGCAACAGCTATTCGATCGCCGCTCAGGTGCTGGAGGGCGGCGGCGAGCCCCTTCAGCTGGGGATTGCCCGGGACTGCCGCGAAGATCTGTCCGCCAGGATGAAAGAGGGGTTGGTGGCTGATATTCTGATTACCACCGGCGGGGTTTCGGTGGGGGATTATGATCTCGTGAAGGGCCTGCTGAAAGAACTGGGACGCATGAATTTCTGGAAGGTGGCCATGCGGCCCGGACAGCCGCTTGCCTTCGGGTCTTTGGCCGGCAAGCCGCTTTTCGGCCTTCCAGGGAATCCCGTTTCCTGCATGGTCTCCTTTGAGCAGTTCGTCCGGCCCTCCCTCCTGAAGATGGCCGGCTTTTCGCGAATCTTCCGGCCAGGCCTGAGGGCCGCCTTGAGGGAAGATTTTTCCAAAAAGTCGGGTTTGACGTATTTCGTCCGTTGCCGCCTGGTCGAGGAAGAAGGAAAACTCCTGGCCACCACCACGGGAGAGCAGGGGTCGGGAATCCTTTCTTCCATGGTCAGGGCCCAGGGTCTTCTGGTTCTTCCCCCGGAAACAACCACGGCTAGAAAAGGAGAGGTCGTCAGCGTTATTCCGCTGGATCCCCACCTCTTCCACACCCTCGAACCGACGTACCTCCCGAAAGGGTAACTCGGCCACCGTTTTCCCATTGCCTTATCGAGAGACTTCGGGCCGCCCGAAGGGGTTGGGCCGCGGGTTGCCGAGGCAACCACCTAAAAAATTCTGTTGCCGTTTTTTCCGGTTTGCAGTATAAATAGATAGCAACTCCTTGCTCTTCTCTAAGAAGAAGGGCTATCGAACCCGAAAGGAGGATTCCCCGTTGCGAAGATACGAGACTATCTTTATTGCCAACCCCGACCTGCCTGAAGAAGAACAAAATGCCCTGCAAGAGAAGGTCCGTTCCCTCCTGGCAAGCTTTAACGGTGAAATCGTCAAGATGGAGGACTGGGGACTAAAAAAACTCGGCTATGCAATCCGCAAAAGCTCCCGCGGCCGCTATTTTCTGTTGGATTACCTGACCGAGTCGCCGGCCCTAGTCCGGGAACTGGAAAGAACACTCCGCCTCAACGACGGAGTTCTGAAGTTCATTACCGTTAAAACGAGCGCCCAGGTCACCAAGGATCAGATCCAGGCCTTAAAGGCGGCCTCTCAAGCGGAAAAAACCATCCGGGTGGAAGAGCGCCCCTCCGCCCCCGAACCGACCCCCGTACCCGTTCCCCCGGAAGTGGAAAAACCGGAGGCAGGAGAAGAAGCGAAATGAAACCTCCCGTGAAAAGAAAACGAACCTTTCAACGCCGCAAAGTCTGCGTTTTCTGCGCGGACAGCGCCATGAAGATTGATTACAAGGACGTCAAGACTTTGAACCATTTCGTCACCGAGCGAGGAAAAATTCTCCCCCGCCGGATTTCCGGAAATTGCGCCAAACACCAGCGGGACATCACCCAGGCCATTAAAAAAGCGCGCAATATCGCCCTCATGGCTTTCTCGGTCGTGTCTTCGTAGCGCCTTTTCTTAGCTCAAGGGCCAGAACTCTTGTTTATCCCTTATCATCGCCGGCCTGCGTTTCTTCGGGTCCTTTTCCTGAGGTTCATTATGGGCCAAAGATTCCCGGAACGCTCCTTTTCCACCTTCGAGGCTTGGCATACGGAGGATTAGGATGAAAGTTATTTTAATTGAAAATGTGCCCTCTTTAGGGAAGGCGGGTGATCTCGTCCAAGTCGCCCCAGGGTATGGGCGAAACTTCCTGATCCCGAAAAAGCAGGCGTTGGAAGCCTCCGCCGCAAATATTCAGTTATTGGAGCGGCAAAAACAGCTTTTTCTTCAGAAGGCCGGCAATGAAAAGCAGCGCGCCCTCGACCTGGCGACCCAAATCGGCTCCCTTCTTTGCACCTTACCCCGGCCGGTGGGGGAGAATGAAAAACTTTTCGGGTCCGTCACCTCCCTGGACCTCCAGAAATTTCTGGCCGAAAAAGGCTTCTCCCTCGACCGCCGAAAAATCCAGCTGCCCGCACCGATCAAGACGGCGGGCACCTTTACGGTTCCCATTAAGCTCCATCCGGAGGTAACCGCCCAGCTGAAAGTGGACGTGGTTCCGGCTCCTCCGGCCAAGGAGAAGTCTTAGCCTTTTCAAGGAATCTTCAATGGACCTTCTGGCTCAGCGTCTTCCTCCTCAGAACCTCGAGGCGGAGACCTCCGTTCTTGGCGCTGTCCTCCTAGAAAACGAAGCCCTGAACCGGGTACTTGAAATCCTTAAGCAAGACGATTTTTACCGGGAGGCCCATCGCCGAATCTTCGCCGCGATCCTTCATCTCTACGAGCACAGCGAACCCGTCGACTTAATAACTCTTTCCGAGGTCTTGAAGAGCCGCGGGGATCTCGAGGACGTGGGCGGGGTCGAGTATCTGAATTCTCTGGTCAACGGCGTGCCCACGGCCGCGAATATCTCTTATTACGCCAAGATTATCAAAGAAAAAGCCATCCTGCGCAAACTGATCAACCGGGCCACGGAGATCGTCAGCCAGAGTTACTCCAACTCCGGAGATGTGGACGAATTTATTGACCAGGCCGAAAGAACCATCTTCGAAATTTCCGAAGACCGAGTCCGCCCCTCTTTTTATCCAATCAAAGAGCTGATCAAAGCCAGCTTCAAGACCATCGAGCGCCTCTACGAGAAGCGCCAGCTTATCACCGGGGTCCCAACTGGTTTTCAAAGGCTGGATGAGCTGACTTCCGGCCTTCAACCGTCTGACCTGATCATCATTGCCGGGCGTCCTTCCATGGGCAAGACCGCCTTTGCCTTGAATATTGCCCAGCATGCTTCGGTTCGCGCCACGACCCCCGCCGCTATCTTTTCCCTGGAAATGTCAAAGGAGCAGCTGGCTCTCCGGATGCTCTGTTCGGAAGCCAAGGTGGACGCCCACCGGCTCCGCGGCGGATTCCTCAGTGAAGCCGATTGGCCCAAGCTGACTCGCGCCGCCGGCTCCCTATCCGAGGCGCCTCTTTTTATCGATGACACCCCCGGAATTTCCGCCTTGGAGATGCGCGCCAAGGCCCGCCGGCTTAAAATTGAACACAACCTCGGCCTCGTGATTGTGGACTACCTCCAGCTTATGCGCGGCCGCGCCTCCGCAGATTCCCGCGAGCAGGAGATTTCCGACATCTCCCGCTCTCTAAAGGCTCTGGCCAAAGAACTCTCTATTCCGGTCATCGCTCTTTCCCAGTTGAATCGCCGGGTGGAGGAACGCGGCGACAAGCGGCCTCAGCTCTCCGATCTTCGCGAGTCCGGGGCCATTGAACAGGATGCCGATGTCATCCTCTTTCTCTACCGTGATGAAATATACAATAAATCGGAAGAGAACCGCGGAAAAGCGGAGATCATAATCGGCAAGCAGAGAAACGGGCCCACGGACAAAGTCGATCTTGCCTTTTTGGACAAATATACCCGCTTTGAGAACCTTTCCGGTTTGAAAGAGGACGATTATTCACCATAAGATTTTGATTTTATTTATATTTTTTATTATTCACAGGTGTTTATATTCCTGTGAATTGTTTTTTTCTTTTTCTTGGGGGAGGTCTTTCCCGGATGCCTGCGACCGAGCTTTGGAACCGATGCCTATCCGCGCTTTCTGAGAAAGTAAATCAGAAATCATTTGATATCTGGCTGAAACCCCTCCGGGCCTTGAGCCTGAAGGAGGATTTTTTGGAAGTCGAGGTGCCTAACAAGTTTTTTAAAGACTGGATCAGTGAAAATTATCAAACGCTCATCTGCGAGGCTCTGCAGGCGATCGCCAAAAAATCCCTTTCTCTCTCCTTCTCTCTACGGGAAGGAAAAGAAGATCCGCGCGAGATCAAGGAACCCAAAACAAAAGACAAACCCGCAATCAAGATCTTACGCCAGGCGATAAAAGAGGACGGGTTGAATTCAAGTTACACCTTTAACGCCTTTGTGGTCGGCTCCTGCAATCAGTTTGCGCATGCGGCCGCTCTGGCGGTCGCAAATCTGCCTGCCAAAAACTACAATCCTCTGTTCATTTACGGCGGCGTCGGTCTGGGCAAAACCCACCTGGTTAATGCGATTGGAAACCTAATCATCGAAAACGACCCCGGGGCCAAGGTTTGTTATCTCTCTTCTGAAAAATTCACAAACGAGCTTATCAACTGTCTGCGTTATGAAAAAATGACCGATTTCCGGAACAAATACCGGACCAAGGATGCTCTCCTAGTAGATGACATTCAATTTCTGGGTGGAAAAGAGAGAACCCAGGAAGAATTTTTTCACACCTTCAATGCCTTGTACGATTCCAATAAGCAAATTGTCATCACCAGCGATAAATTGCCGAAGGATATTCCGGGATTGGAGGAAAGGCTCCGTTCCCGCATCAGCTGGGGTCTCATCGCCGATATCCAGCCCCCGGACATTGAAACCAAGGTAGCCATTCTATGCAAGAAGGCAGAATTATATAATATTTCTCTTTCCAATGAGGTCGGCCTATTTCTTGCCGGACATCTCGGATCCAACATCCGCGAGTTGGAGGGCGCTCTAACCCGCCTCAGAGCCTTTTCTTCGTTGACCGGCCAGGAAATCAATGCTTCCATGGCTAAGGAAATTCTCCGCGATATTCTGAGCGACCGCCAAAAATCCATCACCGTTGAAAATATTCAAAAGGTGGTGGCAAACAATTACAATATAAAAGTATCTGATCTAAAATCATCAAAAAAATCAAAAATATACGCTCTTCCAAGACAGATTGCCATGTATCTTTGCCGAACCATGACCAAAACTTCTTTTCCGGAAATAGGAAATAAATTCGGAGGAAAGGACCACTCGACGGTCATTCACGCTTTTCGGCAGATCGAAAAGAAATCTTCTGAAGACCGGGACCTCAAAAACGTCCTCGATTCTCTTCGCAGCGAACTCCAGAAATAAAGATGTTCTCTTTGATTATTATCTGTGGATTTCCTGTTAGTCCATTCTTTTTTCCGGCGGTGGATAAAATTATCCACAGATATTTGTCCTTTTTTCCACTGTCAAAAACAATTTAAACATCTTGAAATTAAAAAATTTTTTAGATATAATGAAATATTAAACAGGCATTATTAATACTATTATTTCATGTATTTTATATATTATTAATAATATTGGGAGATACCCTATGGAATTCAAAATTTCCCGGGAAGAGTTTGTTAAAGGATTATCTCGAACCCAAAGCGTGGTAGAAAAAAAGGGAACCATGCCCATTCTTCTTAATGTCTTAATCGAAGCCCTTCAATCGGAAATTTTGCTTACCGCCACGGATTTAGAAATCGGAGTGAAAGGAAGTCATCCGGCACAAATTATCCAACCTGGAAAATCCACGATTTCCGCGAAAAAACTTTACGAAGTAATTAAAGAGCTTCCGGAACAAGAAGTTTCTCTTCGGGTCAAAGAAAATCACTGGGTGGAGATAAAAAGCGGAAAATCGACCTTCAACATGATGGGGATTTCCGCCGAATCCTTTCCCTCGCTTCCTTCTTATGAAGAAGAGGGATTTATTGAGGTGGAGGCGGAAATTTTGAAGGAAATGGTGGAAAAGACGATTTTCGCCGTTTCCTCGGACGAATCGCGATACAATCTTACCGGCGTCTTTTTTGCGAAAAAAGAGGGCGAATCCCTGAAGGAAGTACGGATGGTGGCTACGGATGGATATCGTCTTTCCCTGATCGACCGTTCCCTCGCCGGAGAAGTGAAGGGATTGGAAAACGGAATTCTCCTTCCCAAAAAAGGGTTGATCGAGATGAATAAAATCCTTGAGGAAGGAATAAAAGAAACGGGCAAGAAAGTCGCCATTCACCTGAAGGGGAACAATTTTGTCATTAGAAAAGATCCGGTCATCCTTATCATGCGTCTCCTAGATGCGGAGTTTCCCGATTACCGGCAGGTCATTCCGAACGCCCCCAAGCGGAAGATTACCATGAAAAGGAACCAAATTCAGGATTCGCTGCGCCGGGTCTCTATTCTTTCAAGTGAGAAAACGCGAGGGGTTAAGTTCCAGTTCAGCGAGGATTTTCTCGAACTTTCCTCTTATAATCCGGAATTCGGAGAAGCCAAAGAAGAAATATCCGTGCAATACAAGGGAGAAAACCTCCTGCTCGGGTTCAACTCGCGTTTCGTTATGGAAGTCCTGAACAACCTCCGCAGCGAAGAGGTGATCTTTGAGGTCGAAGACAATGTGAGTCCGGCGATTATTCGCCCTGCGGACGACGAAAGACATACCTGCGTGATCATGCCGATGAGGATTTGAAAAGGAAGGTGACGGCGTTGACGAAGAAGAACGGTTTTGATAAAGAGATGGCCAAGAAAGAAGTTTCCCAGGAATACACGGCGGAGAACATCAAGGTTCTGCAGGGCCTGGAGGCAGTGCGCAAAAGGCCGGCTATGTATATCGGCAGCACGGGCATCTCCGGGCTCCACCATCTGGTTTACGAGGTGGTGGACAATTCCATCGATGAGTCCCTGGCCGGATTTTGCAATAAAATCGATGTGGTCATTCATGAAGACAACAGTGTGACCGTGGAAGACAACGGCCGGGGAATTCCGGTGGACTTTCACAAGGAGGAAGGAAAACCGGCGGCCGAAGTGGTGATGACGATGCTCCATGCCGGAGGAAAATTCGACAGTGATAGCTATCAGTACTCCGGCGGGCTTCACGGCGTGGGCGTGTCCGTGGTCAACGCCCTCTCGGAATTTTTGGATCTGGAAATCTGGCGGGATGGAAAAGTATATGTCCAGCGGTATGAAAAAGGAAAGCCGGTTTCCCCTTTCGAGGTTACGGGCAACACCAAACGGCGGGGAACCAAGATCCGTTTTCGCCCTGATGCCGAAATTTTTGAAAGTCTCGATTTCAGTTTTGACACGCTCTCCCAGCGCCTCCGCGAACTCTCCTTTCTGAACAGCGGGATCCGCATTACGGTAACCGATGAGCGCGCGGACAAGAAGCACGATTTTCAATACAAGGGAGGAATCGTCTCCTTTGTGGAGTATCTGAATAAAAATAAAACCCCCATTCATGCCAAGCCGATTCATATTGAAGGGGAAAAGGAAGGGGTCTTTGTCGACATCGCCCTGCAGTACAACGACGGATATGCCGAAAACCTCTTTTCCTTTGCCAACAACATCAATACCTACGATGGCGGCACCCATTTAGTCGGGTTTAAAGCGGGGCTCACGCGAACGTTGAACGGCTACGCGACCAACAACAACCTTCTGAAAAACGGGAAAGTCAACATCCAGGGCGAAGACACGCGGGAAGGCCTCACCGGGGTCATCAGCGTCAAGATCTCCAATCCCCAGTTTGAAGGGCAGACCAAGGCCAAGCTGGGCAACAGCGAAGTGAAAGGACTCGTGGAGGCCCTGGTCAACGAAAAATTGGGCGCCTTTTTTGAGGAAAACCCGCCGATCGCCAAAAAGATTCTGGAAAAGGTTATTGATTCCGCCCGCGCCCGCGAGGCGGCCCGCAGGGCCAAAGAACTTTCCCGGCGCAAGGGGTTTCTCGAAACCAGCTCCCTTCCCGGAAAACTGGCGGATTGTCAGGAACAGGACCCGAGGGAAAGCGAAATTTTTATCGTTGAAGGAGACTCGGCCGGAGGGTCCGCCAAGCAGGGAAGGGACCGCCGCACCCAGGCCATCCTTCCCCTGCGCGGAAAAATTCTCAATGTGGAAAAGGCGCGATTTGATCAAATCCTTTCGAACCAGGAGATCAAAACCGTGCTCTCCGCCTTGGGAACCGGGGCGGGAAAAGAGGAGTTCAGCTTAGAGAAACTTCGTTATCACCGGGTTATTATTATGACCGACGCCGATGTTGACGGGTCCCATATCCGCACCCTGCTCATGACCCTCTTTTACCGGCAGATGTTTCCGCTCATCGAGGGAGGCTATCTGTATATCGCTCAGCCGCCCTTATTCCGGGTAAAGAAAGGAAAAGAAGGGCCCCTTTATCTTCTCAACGAAGAGAACCTGGAGGATTTTATCCTGGAGAAGGGGATCGAGGACCTTCGCCTGGTAATGCCCGGCAACAAAAACCCGCTGAGCGGGAAAGGCCTTTTGGAGATGATCAAGAAGGTAATCCGCCAGGAGAAGATCCTGTCCCGGTTGGCCAAGAGAAAAATGGACCCGGAAGTAATTTTGGCCTTTGCCCAGCTTGAGGATTTCTCCAAAAACACCCTGAAGTCCGAAAAAGAAGTCAGACGGGCCATTGAAGCCGTGAAGAAACTGTTGAAAAAAGGGTCCCAATCCAAAAGGGAAGTGGAATTTCAAGCCGACAAGGACCCGGAACACGGCAGCATCAACCTCTCCTGTAGTTCCAGCAGCAACGGCTCCCGCCAGGAGACGCTTCTGGATCTGGAACTCGTCAGTTCGGCTCAATTTGAGGAGCTTAGAAAACTCGCCCAGCAGCTCGCCGTCCTGGGCTCGCCGCCCTTCCAGCTGAAAACAGGGGAGGAAGTGAAAGAGTTGGAAGGCTACACCCAGTTAGTCCGGGAAGTCTTCTTCGTCGGCAAAAAGGGAGTGGAGATCCAGCGCTACAAAGGATTAGGAGAAATGAACCCGGAGCAGCTCTGGGAAACGACCATGAACCCGGAAAGCAGAACCCTGCTGCAGGTGCGCGTGGAAGACGCCGTGAAGGCGGATGAAATCTTCACCGTCCTCATGGGCGACCAGGTGGAACCGCGGCGGGAATTTATTCAGAAGAACGCCCTGAGCGTGACCAACCTGGACATTTGAGGCATTCGCCGGAAAGCGGATATTTGCAGGGGCGATTCGTGAATCGCCCCTGCTTTTTGAGGGAACGAAAGAGATCGGTATGCAGTCAGCGACGCCCGCCAGTCGAGTTTCCGTAAAGCTTGAAGATCAAATGCAGAAGTCTTACATGGACTATGCCATGTCGGTCATCATCGGCCGGGCGCTGCCGGATGTCCGCGACGGACTCAAGCCGGTTCACCGGCGCGTGCTGTACGCCATGTACGACCTGGGCAACGACTGGAACAAACCCTTTAAAAAGTCGGCCCGCATTGTCGGCGATGTCATCGGCAAATACCATCCCCACGGGGAATCGGCGGTTTACGATGCCCTGGTCCGGATGGCGCAGGACTTTTCGCTGCGGTATCCCTTGATTCAGGGGCAGGGAAACTTCGGCTCCGTGGACGGCGACCCGCCGGCGGCGATGCGCTATACGGAAGTCCGCATAGCGCGGTTGGGCGGCGAGCTCCTGGCGGATATCGAGAAGGAAACCGTCGACTTTATTCCGAACTACGACGGCTCGCTCCAGGAGCCGGTCATTCTTCCCGCGCGCTTTCCGAATTTGTTGGTCAACGGCTCCTCGGGAATCGCCGTGGGGATGGCCACCAACATCCCCCCGCACAACCTGAACGAGGTGATTGACGCGACCATCGCCGCCATCCACAATCCGGAAATCAGCGTCGAGGAAATCATCCAGATGCTTCCGGGCCCGGATTTTCCCACGGCCGGATTTATTTTGGGCCGCGGCGGCATCCGGGAGGCTTATGAAAGCGGAAGGGGAACCCTCCAGCTCCGGGCCCGGGCCCTGATCGAGAGGCAGAAAAGGACCGAGCGGGAATCCATCGTCGTCACCGAAATTCCCTATCAGGTCAACAAGGCGAAGCTCCTCGAAAAGATCGCCGAGCTCGTGCAGGAAAAGAGGATCGAAGGGATTTCCGATCTCCGCGACGAGTCGGACCGCGAAGGCATGCGCATCGTCATCGAGCTGAAGCGGGACGCCATCGCCCAGGTGGTCCTGAACCAGCTCTTTAAACACACCCAGATGCAGATCACCTTCGGGATCATTCTCCTCGGCATTCTCCACGGCCAGCCGGTGATTCTCAACATCAAGGAGCTGATCCAGCAGTTCATCAACCACCGCAAGGAGATGGTTACGCGGCGCACGCAGTTTGAGCTGCGCAGGGCGGAAGCCAACGCCCACATCCTGGAGGGGCTGAAAATCGCCCTGGACAACCTCGACCGCGTCATCGCCCTGATCCGGGCCTCCAAGACCCCTAAGGACGCCAAAGAAGGATTGATGGCCAAGTTCTCGCTGTCCGAAATCCAGGCCCAGGCCATTTTGGACATGCGCCTGCAGCGGTTGACCAACCTGGAACGGGAAAAGATCAACGAGGAGTACAAAGCCCTCATCCAGTTGATCGCCCGCCTCCGGGAGATCTTGAGCAACGAACGGCTCCTTTTGAACGTGATCATCGAAGAACTGAACGAGATCAAGGAGCGGTACGGCGATGAGCGGCGGACCGAAATCGTCGAGGAGGCCCAGGACCTTCAGCTGGAAGACCTCATCGTGGAAGAGGATATGGTGGTCACCATCAGCCACACGGGCTACATAAAGCGGAATGCCATCAGTCTCTACCGGAGCCAGCGGCGCGGGGGACGGGGCAAGACCGGGATGACCACCAAGGAAGAGGATTTTGTCGAACATCTCTTTGTCGCCTCCACCCACAGCTACATCCTGTTCTTCACCGACGCCGGCAAGGTTTACTGGCTCAAGGTCCATGAGATTCCCCAGGGCGGGCGCATGTCCCGGGGAAAGGCGATCGTGAACCTTTTGAACCTTTCCGGCGGGGAAAAGATTACGGCCATCCTTCCGGTGCGCACCTTCGAAGAAGGGAAGTGCATCCTTATGGCCACCAAGCAGGGGGTGATTAAAAAGACCGATCTGATGGCCTACAGCAATCCCCGAACTGGCGGAATCATCGCCCTGACTCTGGATCCCGGCGATGAGCTGATCTCCGCCTGCCTGACCGATGGAACGAAAGAAGTGCTGTTGAGCACCCGCGACGGCAAGGCGATCCGCTTCCAGGAGGAGGACGCCCGCGCCCTGGGCCGCACGGCCCGAGGGGTGAAGGGGATTACCCTGGAAGAGGGAGACAGCCTGGTGGCCATGGACATTGTCTCGCCGCAGAACCAGGAGGCTTCGATTCTTTCGGTGACGGAAAACGGGTACGGGAAGAAAACCCGGATTGACGAGTATCCGCTGCAGGGGCGGGGCGGCAAAGGGGTCATTACGATCAAGACCAGCGCCCGCAACGGAAAGATGATCGGCGTGCAGCAGATTACGGAGGCGGACGACGTCATGCTGATCACCGACAAGGGCAAAATCATCCGCCTCCGGGGCAGGGACATCTCGGTCATCGGGCGGAATACCCAAGGCGTGAAGCTGATCGAGCTGGAACCGGTGGAAAAAGTGATGGCCCTGGCGCGCTTGGCCGAAAAGGATGAAGAGACCAACGGACAGCCGGAGGAGGAAGAGGAATTCGGTGCCGGGGCAGAGGAAATCGGGGAAGGCGAGAACCCGTAAGGACCGCCCCGGAGAGCGCCTCCCGCGGCGGGTTCTCCTGCAATCCGGGAGGCTACTCCCGTTTCTTCGGCAGAAAGGGGAGGCCGTCGGTAAGGTCCATCACCAGGCGGCGAAGAATTTCTTCTTTCGAGCCGCTGGGCCCGCGCCCCCTCCCTTCTGCCGCCCACACCACCGTTCCTTTTTCGACGTCGATCATTTTCAGGCTGATTTTCATTTCGCAGACCCCCTGATGGTAGGTGGGCAGAGATTGGTATTCATAAGAGCCGTCGTGCCAGACCTGGGTGGTACTCGAGGAGATGTAGGATCTCTGGCTGCGGAAGTCGAGGAGGATCGGTACCAGAATGATTCGGGCTTGGAGGGATTTGCCGAAACGGCGCTGAAGCGCCGCGTCCCGGGAGATCTCCGCGGCGGAGAGATTCATTGCCTGCAGGGCCTGCTCCGCCTTTTCCGGCTCCGTTAGGGAAAAATTTTTGGCCTTGAGGGCTTCCCGGCTTGCCGTTCTCAGGAGAGCTCCCGCATCCGGGAAGGCGGGCCAATCCGCAGGAGGGAGAATGGCTACCGGTTGGTAGTCATTAAGATCAACGGCGGGGCGCATTGAACGGTCCACGGCCAACCGCGTCAGGCACCCCGCGGCGAGGATCAAGGACCCCCAGGAAATCAATAAAATAAGCCAAGCGCCCCTATGGGCGAAGGCCGTCAACATCTTTTCCTCCGGGGGAAACGCCTAAAATTCGGGCCGATTGTCGGTGCCCGAAACCTCGCGCCGGCAATGGATGTTTCCAAGGACATCCTTATTAAACTCCTGAAATATTTGACTGTCAAGGGAGGCGAACGCGTTTATGCCCATCTATGAATACCGTTGCGAAGATTGCGGAAGAGTCTCCAGCTTTTTGGTGAGGAGCTTTCGGGAGCCCCTGCAGCCACGCTGCAAGCGCTGCCAGAGCGAAAAAATGACCCGGCTCATTTCCCGCATTTCTCGGGTGCGGTCCGAGGAGAGCCGCCTGGAATCTCTGGCCGACCCCAGTCGGTTGAGCGGTCTGGATGAAAATAATCCGGCCGAAATGGCTCGCTGGATGAAGCGCATGGGCAAAGAACTGGGGGAAGACATGGGCGAAGATATCGACACCATGGTGGAAGAAGCGATGGAAGAGGAAGGGAAAGAGCCCCGAGGGAAGACCGCAGACATCGAGGGAGGCGATTTGTAGCCCGCCTGCTCTTTTTTCCCTGCAGCATTCTTTGTCTACGGCGCACGCCTTGATTCTGTCTTTCCCGCGGCCGGGTCGCATCCTGATTTCCCGGTTACCCCGCGGCCCCCTTTCGCGGGGAAATCTTGTTAAAATAAGAAAAAAATATAAATTTTAAAAAATCTGCAGATAGGATTTGACATTCTTTTTCTATCGGTGATAATTTGCGTTTCATCAGGATGCGGAAGAACCCCAATTTTGGGGCACGCCCGCGAAAGAGCGAGTCCCGGAGTTCTTAAATCCCGCTCTAAGCGGGACTGGATTCCGGCTTCCGAGGAAGGACGAAATACGCCGGCAAAGAATTTTTTCACCAAACGGTCAGGAGCAAGAGGGCGCAAGCGAAAGGGCCCGGGCTTGACTCTTCAGCAGGAGAAAGGGGGGAAGCGGGACGGGAAAAGGGCGGCGACCGCCGCAGGTTTGCAGGGATTTTTCCAGGAAAGGAGATTCCATGAAAAGAGTTCCCAAAAGAAAGGTTGCAATCGTCGGAGCGTTTACGACGCCCTGCCGGGGCCGGTGGCTTTCGAAGACCCTCTGGGAATTGGGACAGTGGGCCGTATCCGGGGCTCTGCAGGATGCCAAGCTGGATCTGTCCGTGGTGGAAGCGGGGGTGATCGGGCTGTATAACGACATCTTTGCGCGCCAGGCCATTCCGGAGAGCGCTTTCCAGGGGCATTTGGGATTGGCTTTCAAGCCCTTGGTCCGGGTGACTAACGGAGGAGCCACGGGCATTTATGCCTTCGGGACGGCATTCGATATGGTTGCGGGAGGCCGCCACGACGTCGTTCTCTGTGTGGGAACGGAAAAGGCCACGGACTGTTACGATTTCTTGAGCGAGACCCAGACTCCCGAAGTGGTTCAAACGATCGCCTGGTCCTGGGATCCCCTCTTCGAGAGGGATCAAGGCGCCACGGCCGCCGACTCTTACGCGGAAGTGATCCTGTCTTACATGGACCATTACCCCAAAGACCTCAAAATGCCGGTTCGGGGAGAGATCCTGCGGATCCTGTGCGAGCAGGCCAAGAACAACCCCAACGCCCAGCGGCGGGACGAAATCGTCACCCCGGAACGAGTGGCCAATTCTCCCTGGATCATCGAACCGGCCTTCAAAAAACTTGAGACCTGCGTTTACACCGAAGGGGCCTGCTGCCTGATCTTCGCTGCCGAAGGGGTGGCCGAAGAGATCTGTCGCCAATCGGGAAAGCCCCCCATCTGGATCGAAGGCGTGGGCTTCGCCAACGAACCCTATTGGTGGGGAATCAAGCATCCCCACAAGCTTCCGGGGCGAATCGAGTCCGACCACCTGGCCGCCAAAGCGGCTTATGAAATGGCTGGCATCGGCCCTGAGCAGGTCAATGTGGTGGAGCTGCACGATGCGTTCCTGCCGCAGCTGGAGATCACCATGGCCGAAATGGGCTTCGTGCCCATGGGACAGGCGGACGATTTAATTGACAAAAAAATCATGCACCCTCACGGCAAACTGCTGATCAATCCTTCCGGCGGACTGATTTACGGGGGGCATTTCGTCGGTGGAAGCAACATGTTCTCCGCCTGGTCGGCGCGGCGGGAGTTGATTAACCGAAATCTGGAATACGCCCTCATTCACGGAACCGGGGCCTCCTCGGCCCAGTACGGGGGCGCGGCCGTTCTGCGCAAGGGGGTGATCTGATGGAACAGGTGATGAGGCGAAAAGGCGAATATGTAATTCCCCATGAGGCGATTCCGGAGGTCATGACCCGGATTTCCGTTTCTCCGGAAGACAAAGTGGTTTGCCTGGAGCGCACCGAGTCCATGTTTACCACCTATTGGGCCAGCGCGGGAGAGATATCCCCTTTCTTCCTGAAGGTCATGAAGGAGAAGAAAATCATCGGCGCCCGCTGCCCGAAGTGCAAGATGGTCATCTGCCCTCCGTACATGACCCGGTGTCCGGTGTGCCAGAAGGAAGACAAGAGCCTGGTCGACCTCGAATTCGGTGTCGAAATGCCGCAGGTCGGCTACATGCTCGGGACCCCGCCGATCACCGTCTTTGCCAACGCGCG
>Ga0113563_10000971_pt1 | contig 15434 bp, 14 predicted proteins | sample Mud3Dept3metaG_FD_80117 | JGI IMG/M metagenome (GOLD analysis project Ga0113563, IMG submission 80117) | Freshwater wetland microbial communities from Ohio, USA, analyzing the effect of biotic and abiotic controls - Mud 3 Core 4 Depth 3... | ecosystem: Environmental > Aquatic > Freshwater >...
CCGCGGCGCGACAGGACCTCGGCCTCGAGACCGCACTCCTCGCGCAGTTCGCGGCGCGCGGCGTCCTCGATCGTCTCGCCGATGCCGACCTTGCCGCCGAAGCCGTTCCATCGGCCCACGCCGAAACCGCGCTTCTTCATGCCGAGCAGGATGTGCGTGTCGGTGTGGACGATGCAGAGGGTCAGCGTCTTGACCATATGGCCCCATCGTAGCAGACCGAGGCAAAAGAAAAAATGACGCCTTGTGGCGTCATCTTGAGCGAGCTCAGCGAGTCGAAGGACTCCTCCGCGGTCAGCCGGCGTCGCGTCCGTACCTGAGGTGGATCGCGTCCTCCAGCAGGAATTGGTCGTCGATCCAGGCGTCGAGCCGCACCCACTTGCCGGGGTTCAGTCCGGGGCCGTTCGGCGCGTGCGGGATCCACGCGATTTCGCGCGGTTCCGGCAACGGAGCTTCGAGATCCTCCCGCAGGGCGTAGAGGGCGGACAGTTCGGCGTGCTCGCCTTGGCCTTCGCCATAGATCTCTTGGGCGATCAGAAGCGCCTCGCGGACGGCTCTGGGGTGGGGGTCGACGGTGATATCCCCGTCCGCAAGCTTCAGGGCGAAGCGTTCCTCGTGCGCGCTCGGGGCGATGGCGAGACCGCGTTTGTCGAGCAGGTACCGGTAATGCCGGCCAAGTATCGTCGATGGCATCATTCCTCCGAAAAATAAAAGGACCGGAACGAGCATAGCTCATTCCGGCCGTCGGGTCAATCAGGTGCGGCAGACGGAGGTGCGGACGGAAGGATCGTCCTTCATGACGTGCTCCCCTAGCCGATCTCCCCCGGGTCCTTCCAGGAGTCCTGGGTCACGTAGGCGGTGAAGAGCGGCTGGGGCAGGCCGGGGCGCTCGAAGACGACGAGGAAGGGCTTGTCGATGATGAGCGCCGGCGGAGGCACCGAGGTGGTGCCCATCCGCATCTCGTCGGCCGCGCGGGCGCGAGCGGCGATGTGGTTCATCTTGAGCGTGATCTTCTGAACCGCCTCCTTGACCTCCCACTCGCGCTTGTCCTGACCGAGGGTGTTGAGGCCCTTGATCCAGTCGAGCGGCGACTTCTCGGCGAGATCGACCATCGGAAAGTGCAGGTAGGCGTGACGGGTCGTGTGCATATGCGCGCCCAGCAGCCTCTGCGCGGCGTCGGCCAGACCGAGCTGGGGAGGCGGGGCGTCGATCATCGACAGCCAGACGCGGTCGCCGGTCTCGGTGGCGATGCAAGCGAGCTCCTTGCCATCGTCGGTCTGCCAGAACCCGACGTCATCCTCCAGCTTGGCGCCGGGATAGAACTTGCCGTCCGCGCCCCTGATCTTCACCGACGTACCGGGCGTCTTCCACTTCACGAGGAGGTCGAAGACGGCGGCGGTCAGGAATTGGCCGGGCGGGCACGTCGGGATGTCGGCATCCCAGCCGTGCTTCTTGAGGAAAGCGACGTGCTCCTCGGGGACGTACGTGGCGTTCGAGGCGATCTCGGGGATCTTGGGCAGCTCCGTGACGATCGGGCGGTAGAAGCGTTCGAGCCAGCCGGCCTGGACCTTGTCGACGGGCCTCCAGGCGCGATCGGGACCGAGCATCTTGTCGGCGGCTTTCACGGCGGCGACGGTCGTGTACGGGCAGTAACCGTGGGTCATCGTATCTCCAAATGGCTGCGAACGTTGAAGGAGCGGGGCGAACGAGAGCAAGGCTAGCCCGAAACAGGCGTTTCGTCAAGACGAAAAGACCCGCCGGAGGGCGGGTCAGAGGTCGGCGGGCGTGCCGCGATCGAGCTCGGCGATCCAGGCGCGGACCGACGCGGAGGTCGGCATGCGCCAGTCGCCGCGCTGGGAGAGCGCGACGGAGCCGACCTTGGGTCCGAGCGGAGCGGTCGAGCGCTTGAACTGGCTCCAGAAGAACTTCTTCAGGAAGAGGAGGTGCCACTTCTTGATCGTCGCCAAGTCGTACGTCCCGTCGAAGGCCTGAAGGGCCATGCGGGCGATGAACGACGGCGCGAAGCCGAAGCGGAGCGTCCAGTAGGCGAAGAAGTCGCGCAGATCTTCGGGACCCAGCGTGTCGTTCGTCTTCTGGGCGATCTTGCCGTCCTTGCCGGGCGGCAGGAGCTCCGGCGAGATCTCGCGTCCGCAGATGCGGGTAAGCACCTCGCGAAGTTCCTCGTGTTCCGATCCGGCGAAGACGCGGTCGCGCGTCCACTCGATGAGCGAGCGGACGAGCGTCTTCGGGACGCCGGCGTTCACGTGGTAGTGCGAGACGTGGTCGGCGTAGATCGTGCACCAGCCGACCATCCCTTCCGAGAGGTCGCCGGTGCCGAGCACGATGCCGCCCTCCTCCGCCGAAGTGGCGAAGAGCAGGTGCTTGCGCGTCCACGCCTGGATGTTCTCGTAGGCGACGTCCTTCCTGGCGATGTCGTGGCCGACGGCCGCGAAGGTCGCCTTGGCGAACGGCGCGATGGAGATCTCCTTCGACGAAGCGCCGAGGAGGCGCATCAGGGCGAGCGCGTCCTGGTACGTCCCGTCGGTGGTGCCGAACCCCGGCAGCGTCAGGAACTTCAGCAGGGTGCGCGGCAGCTTGGCCTCGTCGAGCGCGTAGGCGGCGAAGATCGCCGCCAGCGTCGAGTCGAGGCCGCCCGAGACGCCGAGCGTGATGGAGCGGCGGTCGGAAGGCAGCTGGTCGAGCACGCGCAGGAGACAGCTCGAGATGATGTTGAAGGCCTCGCGGCAGTGCGTGTCGCGCGTCGCGGGATCTTTCGGCACGAAAGGCGAAGGGTCGATGCGGCGGCGGAACGTCCTGTACGGTTCGGGGTCGCGCCTCGCGCCGGTCTTCTCCTTGAACCGGACGGTCCGGAACGGGAAGCGATGGTCGGCGGCGTTGTCGGCGTGCGTCTCCTCGCGGAGGCGATCCTGGACGATGGCGCGCAGGTTCAGATCGGCGAAGATCGTCTCCCCTTCCCGCACGAAGCGCTTCGTCTCGGCGAGCATCGAACCGCGCTCGGCGATCATGCCGTGGCCGTCCCAGCCGAGGTCGGAGACGTCTTCGCCGAAGCCGGCGGCGGCGTAGACGTACGCGCCGATGTACTTGCCGGAAGCGTTCTCGACCAGGTCGCGGCGATAGCCGGCCTTGCCGATGACGGCGTTCGAGGCCGAAAGGTTCGCGAAGACGGTGGCGCCGGACAGCGCGGCTTTCGAGCTGGGCGCGATCGGCTTCCAGAGATCCTCGCAGATCTCGACGTGCAGGACGAAGTTCGGGTCGTCGTCGGAGGCGAAGAGCAGGTCGTTGCCGATGGGCACGTCGCGTCCGAGGACGCGGACCATGCGCTTCGACAGCTTCGTCGCTTCCTTGAACCAGCGCTTCTCCTCGAACTCGCCGTAGTTGGGAAGGTACGTCTTGGCGGCGATGCCGAGGACGCGTCCGCGGAGGATGACCGCGGCGGCGTTCATCAGCATCATGCCGTCGACGGCGAGCGGAAGGCCGACGAGCACGAGCATCTCCGGCCAGCGCTCGGAGCGTTTCCGGATGAGATCGAGCGCTTCCAGGGCGGATGCGCGGAGCGTCTCGTCGCGGAAGAGATCCTTGCAGGAATAGCCGGTCAGCCCCAGTTCGGGACAGACGGCCAGCTGGGCGCCTTCGGCATAGGCTGCGTCGAGCATCTTCAAATGCTCTTCGGCGTTCTTCGCCGGTTCGGCAACGTGCACGCGCGGCACGCAGACGGCGGTCCGCCTGCAGCCGTGCGTCCGGATGTCGAGGAAGTTCTCGTGAAGCATGGGATTCCCCTTTCTTCAACTCCGGGATTCCACGAAGGTGAAATGCCGGAGAAAAGGTCCCACGTCAGTGGGACGGATGGTCGGGATGGTCAAGGTACATGAGATCGCCTTGGCGGACGCCCTGCGGGAAGCGTCCGGGCCAGCGCTTGCTGACCCACGCGCAGTCTTCGACGGTCATCAGGACCTGTTCGCAGAGGTGCCCTTCGAACTCGCCGAGGGCGCGCGCGATGATGTCCTGCCGATCGCGCTCCACGAGGAGCGGCGACGGCGTCAGGAACTGGAGGAGGCGGCCGCGGCGCATGAAGTACTGCAGGCTCGCTTCGTTGTTACGGAAGCGTTCGGCCGAAGACTGCGTGCGGAGGAACCAGTCCTCGGGACTGCCGCAGAAGACGGCGAACGGTTTTCGCGCGACGACCGCTTCCGGATCCATCAGGTAGAACCGCTTGCAGAGGTCGGCATCGATGCGGTGAGGGAAGTTCCCATACCAGCGCGACCCGCCCAGCTGGGCGCGAGCGCGGTACTCCATCTCGATCGTCGGGCGCGACGTGCGGAACGCTTCGATCGTGACAGGGACGGTGCGTCCCGGCCGCGTCGGTTCGATCCACGTCTTGTAAAGCGCCTCCCAGGCGTCGATATCTTCCGCGTGCAGGGGACGGCAATCGACGTCGGGACGCAGCAGCTCCTCGCGCAGGCGTTCGGGATCGAGCTCGCCGTCGGTACCGGGGCCGAACTCGAAGAGCGTGCAGGGAGGGGCCTCCAGGCTGATGGACGCCTGGAGCGCCATGCCGTCGAACATCGGCGAAAGGATGTGCTTGTCCTCCCAGGAACCCAGGATGTCGCCGCCGGCATCCACCAGTACGATGCGCTCGACACCCAGGTGATGGAATGCCCAGCGCAGGCCGTGCGAGCCTTCGCCGGCGTCGAGGCCGAAGACATGTTCGATGCCGCACGGCTTGAGCGTCTCGACGAGCTCGGCGACCTTGGCATCGATGAAGCCGATGGGCTTCCGATCCTCGCCACGGCGCTTGAGATAGCGCTTGGACGTCGGTCGGACCGTGCCGCGATAGTAGCCGCCCGCGCCTTCGACGTCGTGCCCGTGGAACGGGCTCAGGATGCCGGCGATGTACGCCCGCTTCCACTCCCAGCCGTGGCGCTTGAGCGTCATGGCGGCGAGGAGGCAGGAGAAGACGTCGTTGCCTCCCCCGGTGCCGACGAAGGCGATGCGGTCGCCCTTGAACGCGGTGAAATCGTACATGGTCTCTCCTTGGAAAGGGCGGCTGATCTTCGGAAGCCCAACCGTTGAGCTGCCGGAGAAAAGTGACGTGCAGCGCACGTCATCCCGAGCGAAGTCGAGGGAGCTATGGGTCAGACGAACTTGTAGAAGGCGTAGAGCACCATGCCGAGCGTGGACCAGTCCACGTCTACGGGCGTCTTGCCCTCGATCTGGTCGAGAAGGCTGCGGATCGTGTGGAACTCGATCCACGTACGCTCCCCCTCCCTCGCGCGGCCGAGCGGGTGCCCGACCAGCGCGCGGAGCTTGGCGATCTCCTCCGCCGTCAGCCGCACCACGTAGGCGTGCGCGCGGTGCGCCGAAAGCGTCGGCATGAGCTGGCGGTCGCCGAGATCCTTGAGACGGATCGTCGTGAGCCGGAGACCGGCTTCCTCGAGCGCCTCCTCGGCCGCCACTTCTACAGGCGCGAGATCGTCCCAAGAACTGCCGCCGGCCGGTTCATGGACACAGCCGTCCGGAGCCGTCGCTGAAGGCCGGAACTCGCGGATCAGCACCACTTCGGTGTTGAAGCCGAGGTCACGTCCGAGCAGGATGGTGGCCGAGACGTCGGGACGACCGAGCACGATGCCGTCCTTGAAGACGCGGTTCTCGCCGGCGACGCGCATGTCGGTCTCGAGCGCCCAGAAGAACAGGCGTTCGCGGTCGCGGCCGATGCGGTACGTCCAGAGGACGCGCGCCTTGAGCAGCTCGTTGCCGGCATTCTTCTGCGCCGCGTGCCAGCGCTGGAAGATCGGCGTGCGCCAGATGTCGATCGGCACGTGCGTCTCGCCGCCTTCGCGGAGGGCGCCGTCGCCGATCATCGCCAGCGCGTTCGCGACCGTCGCCTCGAGCGTGTCCGTGATCGGGATGCCCAGCCACTCGGCTTTGGCGCGGAAATACCCGACCTTCGGCGTCTTCTCGGGATACCCGAGCGCGACCTTGCCGGAGTCGAACCACTCGCCCCACTCGATGTTGGTGGTGAAGGCGGGCATGTCCTTCAGGTCGCGCGCGACCCAGAACAGGACGATGTCGGCGCGCTGGAGTCCTTCGTCTTCCCAGCGGATCTGCGGCCCGTAGTTCTCCGGGTTGATCGCGCATCCGGTGATGTCGCGATCCTCCGGCACGAAGACGACGCCGTCGTAGCCGGCGGCTTCGAGGTAACGCAAGGCTTCGGGACGCCACGAAGGCGTCGAAGCGTCGCGCGGCGTCGGACCGGCCAGGAAGACGCTCTTGGTCCACCGATCAGGGAACGGTTCGCGGGCGTAGACGACCTGCATGGTCATGGGATGTCCTTTCGTGGAAAGAGCGGAGTTTCGGCTGGACGCGCCCATCAGCGAGGAGCGGTTCCAGGAAAACCCGAAGCGTTGCCGCGTGGACGCGTAAGCGTCTTTACGCGGGCGCTTCGGAAGAAAGATCATGTGCGGCACTGGACGCGAGGACCGTCCGCGTGGGCGAAGACGCGCTTGTAGCGCTCGACGTGTTCGCGCCGGCCCGAGGCCTTCTCGGGGTTGTCCGAGAGTTTGACCGTCGGATGGCCGTCGACGAGGACGGCCTTCATCACCAGCGAGATCGGGGCGATCCCGACGTCGAAGGTGAGGTCCGTGCCCCAGCCGAAGCTGAGGCCGACGCGTCCGGCGAAACGGCGCTGGAGCCGGACGACCGCTTCGACGTCGAGGCCGTCGCTGAAGACGATCGTCTTGGTCGAGGGTTCGATCCCCTGCTCCAGATAGAACGCGATGGCGCGCTCCCCGAAAGCGGCGGCGTCGCCGGAGTCGTGTCGCAGTCCCTTCCAGGCGGCGGCACGCTCGCCGGCGAAGTCGGAGAAGAACGCTTCGGTGCCATAGGTGTCGGTCAGCGCGATCGAGAGCCGGTCGCCCCAGAGCGCGCGCCAGTCGTCGAGGACGCGGGCTTGCGAAGCGCGGAGCGTCGCGTCATCGTCGCCGGCCTTGGCGGCCGCGACCATGAAGAGCTCGTGCGCCATCGTGCCGACGGGCGGCAGCCCGTAGCGCTTGGCGAGCGCTACATTGGACGTGCCGACGATCCCGTTCGGGACGCGGGCCGTGAGGACGTTGACGACGTGCTCCTGCCAGTCGCGGCAGAAGCGGCGTCTCGTGCCGAACTCGGCGATGCGCGCGGACGAGGCCTTGATCTCGGCGATCTTGGCGTCGAGGCGACGGTCGCCCTCGCTCCAGAGATCCGCGGCCTTGAGAGACCGCGCGCGCGCCGTCGCGCGGGCGTAGAGCTCGTTGACGACGGCCATCGCCGGCGTCTCCCATAGGATGGCGAGAGGCCACGGCCCTTCCGTCTCGACGCGCAGCTCCCCGTCCTCGACCTCGACCGAAATCTCGGGCAAGGCGAAGGTCCGGAGCCAGGAAAGGAACTCGTGATCGAACGGCGCGCCTTCCAGTCCGCCGAGATATGCGATCTCGTCGCCATAGAAGCGCAGCGCTCGGACGGCCTCGAGCTGTTCGCGCAGCTCGCTCGGATCGACGATCTCGCCGAGCCGAGCGTCCTTCGTGCGGCAACGCAGCGCGTAGCGGACGGTCGTCGGCTGGCCCTCCTTGCGGGAGAGGTCGTGCGCGAAACGGCACATCGTCAGCTTGTAGAAGTCCGTGTCGAGCAGGGTCTCGATGATCGCGGCGTCGCTCATGCGTCACTTCCTCCCTTCGAGATCGATGATCTTCAGCTCGCGGAGCAGGAGCTCCGTCGCGGCGGTCTCGATCTTCCTCTGCTTCTGGAGATCGAAGGCCTCGTCCCAGGACATCCTGTAGAGCTCGATGTCCTCGCTGCCGTCGCCGGGCGGCTCCACGCGGGCGTCGATGTGCCCGTCGGGGAGGTCGGCGATGAAGGCGTGGACCATCTCGGCGGATCCGCCGATGCTCGGGAAGTAGGTGGCGACATGGACGAGGCGGTCCGAAGCGACGACCAATCCGGTCTCCTCGCGGAGCTCGCGGACGGCGGCGGCCTCGGGCGTCTCGCCGGTCTCGATGCCTCCGGCGACGACCTCGTAGATGCGGGCCTCATCGGCCGGAATCTCGAAGGTCTCCTCCATCTTCGTGAAGCCGTCGCGCATCACCTTGCCGATCCATTCGCGCCCCGGCGGGGTCGCGCCGAACGGCCGGTTCAACCGGACCTCCGACGTCAGGTAGACCTCGCGGGTCCGGAAATCCACGGGCATGACGACCGCGGCCTGTCCGCGCTCGACCATGTCGTAGCGATGCGTCAGTCCGTCGACCTTGTAGCTCAAGAGCGACAGGAAACCCTTCCGCTCGACGCGGAAGCCGCGGTAGACGAGGCGTTCCGGCGCTTTGCCGATGCGTCCGATCATCTGCATGACGTTCTCCTCACTTTTCAAACGTACTCGATCTTCCGCCGGCGAAGATTCGTCGGCGGGAGAAAGAGGGCGAGCCGAAGCTCGCCAGTGTCAGGAACGGAGGTCGGAGGATTGGATGACGCGGACGCGCCTCGCGGCGAACTTCGCCTCGATGAGCGGGACGGTGCCAGGCAGGTTGACCGGACGCGTCGCGTCCTTGATGACGACGGCCTCGAAGCCTTCCTCGATCGCGTCGAGCGCGGTCCAGCCGACGCAGAAGTCGTAGGCGAGTCCGGTCAGGAAGACGCGTTCGACCTTGGGCAGGCGGGCGCGGATCCGCGCAGCGAGACCTGTCGGTCGTCCGATGTTGTCGCGGAAGCCGGAGTACGAATCGCACAGCGGATCGGTTCCCTTCACCTGCACATAGATATGGGCGAGCGAGTCGATGTCGCGGTGCAGGACGTCCTCGCCGGAACCGATGATCGCGTGGTCGGGCCAGAGCGTCTGTCCGTGCGCGATCAAGTGGTACTGCTCGGCCTGCTTTTCCGTGAAGAGCGCGTGCGGCGCGGGCCGGATATCCGAGTCCTTCGACGCGTCGTACAGATCGATGACCTCGTACGGCCTGCGGTCGACGTACGAACTGGCCAGCGAGATGTGGCCGCGCGGATGCCGGTCGAGCGTCAGGAAGCGCTGGTCGCGGACGAAGTGCCGATGCACCCGCTTCACGACCGGCAAGATCTTGTCGCCGTCGGCGACGGGCAGGCCGCCTCCGGGCATGAACGTCGGCTGGAGGTCGACGTCGATGAGCGCGTCTTTTCCGGGACGTACACGGAGCGTTTTCGTGGCCATTTCAGCCTCCTTTTTCCGTGGTTTTCGCGCAAAGAGCGAAGGTCCGACCGTAGCAGGATTTCCGGACAGCGTCAACCGTCCTACAGCACGTCGATGTAGGACAGTTCACGGCGTCGGAACGCGTAGAGTTCGGCCGGGCGATGGGCGCCTTCCGCGCGCTTTTTCCCGGTCGATTTCAGGAGACCAAGGGACAGGATCTTCTTGCGGAAGTTGCGCTTGTCGAGCGGCCGCCCGAGGATGGCCTCGTAGACGCCCTGAAGTTCCGAAAGCGTGAAGGTTTCCGGCAGGAGGTTCCAGACGACATTGGTGTATTCCAACTTCGCGCGCAGGCGGCTGACGGCCGTCGCGAGGATGAGATCGTGGTCGTAGGCCAGCTTCGGCGCCTTCGCGACCTCCTGCCATTTCACGCCGGCGTACTTCTCCGTCGTGCGGAGCTCGACGCCGTCGCCCGGCAGGAGCGCGAAATACGCGACGCTGACGACGCGCCCGAACGGATCGCGCTTGGGCGCGTCAAAGGTGGCAAGCTGTTCGAGGTACGCGTCCTTCACGCCGGTCTGCGTCCGCAGCACGCGGCGCGCGGCGCCTTCCGTCGTCTCGCCTTCCTCCAACAGGCCGCCCGGCAAGGTCCAGCGTCCCTCGTACGGCTTCTTCTTCATGCGAATCAGCAGGACGTGAAGGCGGCCGTCCTTCACGGTGAAGATGGCGGCGTCGGCGGCAAGACGGATGTCGGAGCGCGTGGGGCGGGCCATGGGGATACTTCGTGTTCAATATACAAGAACACCCATCGCGGACGCAAGGGGTGTTTCGCTTCTCCTCTTATTCGGCGGCCTTGATGAGCGGCATCGGGACGCCTCCTCCGCCCGAGGGCATCTGGAGCAATTCCTTCGCCAGCGGCACGGTGACGTTGGAGCGCCAGTAGTCTTGCGGCGCGTTCAGCACCGGGAAGACCAGCGCCGGGACGACGAGTTCGCTGCCGGCGGTCGCGCTCCACTGCCAGACGCGGGAGTACGCGATCGTCGGCGTGCCGAGCTCGACCTCGACGACCCTGGCGTTCTCCGGCGTGTACTGGTCGCCGTAGAGTCCGCCCTTTACGGCGATGCCGATCAGGAGGGCCGCGTCGGTCTCGCCGGCGTACGAGGAGACCTGGAAGTTCCGGGTGGACAGGTTCCAGAGTCCGGAGGCGCGCTTGTGGCGCACGTTGACGTTCACGTTCAGCCCCGACGGCACGCCGCCTTCGTCGTAGACGGTCTGGCCGTCGACGACCTGAGGATAGATGACCGTGGCGACATCAGGGAACCAGAAGTTCGCCTTGTCGGTCGCGCGGAGGTATTGGCCGCGCCAGTCGTCGCGGACGATGGGGGTGCCGTAGCCGTCCTTGGAGACGCCGTATTCGGCGAGGAACGCTTCGGCGATGCGGATCGTCTCCTCATCGGCGAGCATGTCGCTCTCCTTCAAACGGTACGCGTCGAAGCAAGCCTCGTCGGCGCAGGCGCGTTCCGGATAGGTCCAGGTCAGTGAGTTCTCGTAGATGTTGATCGTCTCCTCCTCCGGATTCACGGAAATGACGTAGCCGTTCTCGCGGTTCTCGGCGATGCTGAAGGACTGCACGGAAGCGCTCTTGGCCGCGCCGAGGTCCATGAGGCCGAGGTCGTGGTCCAGGAACGCGCCGACGGGGCCGGAGCCCGCGCCGCCGCGGCTGCGGCGGTAGACGTCGACCTGCGCGGAGAGGCCTTCGATCGCATCGCCCTTGTAGACGTGCTTGTAGATGGTCGGGACGAAATCGGGAGGAACGATCATCTTGGACTCGGCCGCGGCGTCGCCGCCGGCCATCGGAGCGGTGACCGGAACGGAAGCGCCCGCGCCGAGGCCCATGCCGCCGCCGCCCGACTGGCTGCGTTCGCCCGTCGATTGGCCGACGAGCGATCCGAAGGCGCCTTCGCCGACGCGTTCGACGATCGGCGCGTACGCGAGCCGGTCGCTGCCGATCGAAGGCGCGCCCGTCGGACGCTGGAGCGTCGACAAGGCCGCCGCGCCGACGAGCGCGATGACGATAGCCGCCAGTCCCGGCACGAGATATTTATTGCTAGGCATCATGAAGAAGTTTATGAAGGGATTGGACGAGGGCCGGGCCGAGGCACGGACCTTGAGTTCGCTGTGGAGTCGCGCGACGAAGGCCTCGTCGATCGGGGCGTCCGGCTTCGAGGCGAGCAGGCGTTCGACGAGTTTGCGGAGCGAGGCTTCCTGCGCGCGGAGCTCGGGCTCGAGCGCGTAGAGCTCTTCCAGGACGGCGTCGAGATCGATGCGTTCTTTCATAGGATGCGATGCGTGAAGAGCATGAGCAGAAGTATCGCGGCGGGCACGTCCTTGCGGAGCCTGGCGACGGTGCGCGAGAACGCCATCTTGCAGGCGGCCTCGGAGCGGCCGGTGACCTCGGCGATTTCCGCGTAGGACAATCCGTCCCACAGCCTGAGGATGATCAGCTCGCGCTGATCCTTGGGCAGGGCTTGAAGGTACGGCCGCAGCTTCTCGACGCGTTCGCGAGCCTCGACGTCGCGGACGATGTCCTCGTCGGAATGGAGGTCCCAGACATCGTCGATGTCGACGGTGTCGCGCGAGGCGCGGTAGTGGTCCGTCAGGGCGTTCCGGGCGATGCCGTAGATCCAGGCCGAGAACGTCCCGCGCGATTCGTCGAAACCGGCCAGCTTGTCGAACGCCTTGAGGAAGACCTGGGAGGTCAGATCCTCGGCCGTCTCGCGGTGCTGGGTGCGGTAATAGACGTATTTATAGATTTTGCGGACGTAGGCGTCGTACTGCGCCTCGAAGGCTTCGGGGTCCATGGCCATGGATGGAGAGTTCTCTCACCAGTGTACTACGGGAGGATTCGGCGGAGGTAACGCGCGCGCGCCTCTTCGCTTGTGGATACCATATGTTGTTGTCTGAATGGATTTGGACTACTATATCTAGTGTAGGGCTGTGCATAATCCCCCGCCCATGAACGCCTGCCTGACCGAATACCGCTGCCGCGCCTGCAAGAAACTCCTCTTCAAAGGCCTCCTGGTCGAAGGCTCCGTCGAGGTGAAATGCAAGCACTGCCATGCCGTCACGTCCGTGGCCGCCTCGCGCTTCAATCGCCTCCTATGCATGATTGACCCCTGCCCCAGCCGCGTCCCGCACGAACCCACGGCCTGACCCCCACAGAAGCTCCAGAAGCTCGCCCCGGCGAGTTTTTTTCGTCCATAAGCGTCAAGATCATGACCCATCCATCCTCACGGCCGACTGTCGACGTCGCCGCGACGCTCGACGAATATCTCGAACGTTCCGACTGGCGCGTTCACGCCAACGCCAATCAGGGCTATTCGCTTGGCGGCATGATCCTGAACATTTCCGGCAAGCTGACGGCGTCCTATTGGCTGAACCGCGTCTACACGGACGATATCCGGCGCGCGCATGTCGACGGCGATTTCCATATCCACGATCTCGACCTCTTCGCCGGATACTGCGCGGGCTGGAGCCTGCGGCAGCTGCTCGAGGAAGGCTTCAACGGGGTGCCCGGACGCGTCGAATCCGGGCCGGCCAGGCACTTCGAGACCGCCCTCGGGCAGATGGTGAACTTCCTCGGCACGCTCCAGAACGAGTGGGCCGGCGCGCAGGCCTTCTCCTCCTTCGACACCCTGCTGGCCCCGTACGTGCGCAACGACGGGCTCGCCTACGACGAGGTGCGCCAGGCGATCCAGCAGTTCGTCTTCAACCTGAACGTGCCGTCGCGCTGGGGCATGCAGACGCCGTTCACCAACATCACGCTCGACTGGACCGTGCCGTCCGACCTCGCGGAGACGAACCCGCGCATCGCCGGCGCGCCCCAGAAGTTCACCTACGCCGAGTGCAAGCCGGAGATGGACATGATCAACAAGGCCTTCATCGAGGTGATGACGGCCGGCGACGCCAAAGGACGCGTCTTCACCTTCCCGATCCCGACCTACAACATCACGAAGGATTTCGTCTGGGATTCGGAGAACGCGAAATCGCTCTTCGGGATGACCGCCAAGTACGGCATCCCTTACTTCCAGAACTTCCTGAACTCCGCGCTCGACCCGAAGGACGTGCGCAGCATGTGCTGCCGGCTCCAGCTCGACCTCCGCGCCCTCAAGGCGCGGGGCGGCGGACTGTTCGGGTCTGCCGAGATGACGGGCTCCGTCGGCGTCGTCACCATCAACCTCGCGCGGATCGGCTACCTCGCGAAGGATCGCGACGGCTTCTTCGAACGGCTCGGACGGCTGATGGATCTTGCCAAGGAATCCCTGGAGATCAAGCGCCTCGTCGTCCAGAAGAACATCGACTCCGGGCTCCTGCCGTTCACCAAGCGGTACCTCGGCACCCTGCGCAACCATTTCTCGACGATCGGCCTGAACGGCATGAATGAGGCCTGTCTGAACTTCCTCGGCGCCGATATCTCCGAGCCCGGGGGCCGTTCCTTCGCGCTCGAGGTCCTGGCGTTCATGCGCGATCGCCTGGTGCGCTGCCAGGAAGAGACCGGGCACCTCTATAACCTCGAGGCCACGCCCGCCGAAGGCACCACCTACCGATTCGCCAAGGAAGACCGCGCGCGCTGGCCCGACATCGTCCAGGCCGGGACGCCCCAGGCGCCGTACTACACCAACTCCTCGCACCTGCCGGTCGGACATACCGACGATCCGCTCGCGGCGCTCGACCACCAGGACGAGCTCCAGACGCGCTACACCGGCGGCACGGTCCTGCATCTCTTCCTGGGCGAACGCGTCCGCGACTGGAAGACCTGCGCGCGCTTCGTGCGGAAAGTCGCGGAGGGGTACCGTCTCCCCTACTTCACGCTGACCCCGACCTTCAGCGTCTGCCCGTCGCACGGCTATCTCTCCGGAGAGCGCCCGGAGTGCCCGGAGTGCGGCGAGCGCTGCGAAGTCTGGTCGCGCGTCGTCGGATATTTCCGTCCGGTGGACCAATGGAACACCGGCAAGAAGAGCGAATACGTCCAACGCAAGGAATACGCCGTCCCCGCGCGGCGCGCCGCATATGAAAATCGCAGGACTGCAGCCCGTCAGCTTGCTTGATTTCCCGGGCCGCGTCGCGGCCATCGTCTTCACGCAGGGCTGTCCGCTCCGCTGCGTCTATTGCCACAACCCGGAACTGATTCCGGCGAGATCCGCGGCGTGCCTGGACGCCAAGGAGACGCTCGAGCGCATCGGCTCGAGGCGGATGTTCCTCGACGGCGTCGTGGTGACCGGCGGCGAACCGACGGTCCATCCGGACCTGCCGGAGTTCCTGGCGGAGATCAAGGCCATCGGACTCGAGACGAAACTCGACACGAACGGCGTCAATCCGCGCATGGTCGAGCGGATCTTGAAAGAAGGCCTGGCCGACTACGTCGCCATGGACCTGAAGCACGTCTGGGGGCGCTATCCGGACGTCGTCGGACGCGCCCAGCCGAAGATCGCCGAGAACTGCGCGGAGACGATGCGCCTTCTCCGCGCGTCGGGCGTGCCTTGCGAATTCCGCACCACCGTCTATCCCGCGCTGCATGACGTCGACGATCTCCTGGCGATCGCCGGATATCTCGGACCAGGCGACCGGTACGCGCTCCAGGAGATCCGCTACGACAAGACGCTGGAGCCGGACCTCCCGCGTTCCGGCCGTCCGGATCTCGAGAGCGTCGCGGAACGCATCCGCGCCGCGCGCCCCGGACTCCTCGTCGAGGTCCGCGCCTGATCGGCGGAGATCGTCGCCGCGCTCGTGCTCGTAAAAGCCCGTCAAGGCCTGATGCGGCTCTCGTATCGAAAAAGCGCCTGACGGCGCTTTTTCGTATCGTTCAGCCGAGCCACGCGCGCAGGCGCGGGTATTTCGCGCAGATCGGAAGCTTGGCGCAACGTTCCTCGAGGCCGTACCAGCGTCCGGCCTTCATGGCCGCGAAATACAGCAGGACAAGCGCGTAGATGACGTGGTCGTCGACGAGATAGCCGTGGTCCACCTTCGGGAAGTCCAGGCCCGGGAACCAGTACAGGAACATCAGCAGCGCGCCGAGGAGGCTGGAGAGCCGGACGAAGATGCCGAGGATGAGCGAGACGCCGAGGAGCGTAAGTCCCCATTCGTTGATGAAGTCGACGACGGGGAGGATGCCGTCGGACGCGAGCCAGGCGTAGAAGCCGGTGAACGTCTTCGCGCCGAGCAGGAAACCCTTGGCGGACCA
>Ga0113563_10000972_pt1 | contig 15432 bp, 14 predicted proteins | sample Mud3Dept3metaG_FD_80117 | JGI IMG/M metagenome (GOLD analysis project Ga0113563, IMG submission 80117) | Freshwater wetland microbial communities from Ohio, USA, analyzing the effect of biotic and abiotic controls - Mud 3 Core 4 Depth 3... | ecosystem: Environmental > Aquatic > Freshwater >...
CAGCCGAATGTGTTGGGTGCTCCCAAATGGCTCACCGGGAACCACGGCAACCTTGGCTTCTTGAAGCAGGTAGTTTGCCAGATCGGTCGGCGTTGCGACTGTTCCGGTTGGGCTTTGCCGTCCGAGCAGCCCACCCACATTGGGAAACGCATAAAATGCACCGGTAGGCATTCGACAGCGAACGCCGGGCATCGCATTCAGACGCTCGACTATGGTACGTCGCCGTCGATCAAACTCTAACACCATTTTTTCTGTAAACGCACCACCTTCACGCAAGGCGACGACAGCAGCTTTCTGTGAAATGGAGCAGGGATTGGACGTGCTTTGACTCTGAATGTTTGCCATGGCGTTCAGGAGATCTTTCGGACCGGCCGCATAGCCGATCCGCCATCCAGTCATCGCATAGGCTTTGGAGACACCATTGATCAGGACGGTACGGGCTGCGATCTCCGGTCCTAATGAAGCAATGCTCGTGTGTGTCACGCCGTCGTAAATGACCTTTTCGTAAATCTCGTCTGAAATAAGAAGAAGATCCCGACGGAGTGCCAGCTCAGCGAGGCGTTCAAGTGTCTTCCGATCGTAGGTTGCCCCTGTTGGATTGCAGGGGCTATTGATGATAATGGCCTTGGTGCGGACTGTAATGAACCGTTCCAAATCATGGACATCAATGGCGTACCCGTCTTCCTCACGGGTCGGAAAGAACACCGGCGTCGCGTCGTTCAGGAGGGTTTGGTCGGCATAGGAGACCCAATAGGGAACGGGAATGATGACTTCGTCGCCCGCTTCAAGGAGCGCTTCGGCAAGGTTGTAGAGTGAATGTTTGGCGCCACACGAGACGAGTACTTGAGACTTTTCGTACCGGATTCCCTGCTCGGCCTGAAGTTTGTCGATAATCGCTTGCCGCAGTTCGTCGATGCCTGATGAGGGCGTGTATTTCGTAAACCCCGCGCGAATTGCGGCTTCTGCTGCGGCTTTGACCGGTTCCGGTGTGTCGAAGTCAGGCTCTCCAGACGAAAAATCGGCGACGTCAATCCCGCGTGCGACCATTGCCTTTGCGGTTGCGGCCATGGCTAAGGTGGGGGAGGGGGTAATTCGCCCCGCTCGTGCAGCAAGCTTCATGTTTTCAAGCTCCTAATCCGGTTTTGCAGTTGGCGCGCAACTTCGGGATGCAGAAACTCCGTGAGCGCTCCCCCGTGGTTGGCCACCTCTTTAATGATGGTTGAGGATAAATATGAATACTCTTCGCTGGGCATGAGGAATACGGTCTCAACCTGTTTGGCAATCTTACGATTCATGAGCGCCATCTGAAATTCATGTTCAAAGTCCGAGATCGCCCGCAGGCCACGAATAATGGCGTGACCACCGTATCGCTGGACAAAGTCCACAAGGAGGCCATCGAAATGGGTCACTTCGACCTGTTTCATCTTCTCCATGACGATGCGAATCATGTCCAGTCGTTCTGTCAGGGTGAAGAGCGGGTGCTTGGATTGATTGGGTGCAACAGCCACGACCACCTTGTCAAATACCCGCAAACTACGGGTGATGATGTCGGTGTGTCCGTGGGTAATGGGATCGAACGTTCCTGGATAGATACCAATTTTCATGAAGCACTCGATTGTGCGGTCGACAAACCGTAGAGATAGAGTGCCGTATCGCCATAGACATATCGCCGTAGAAGGGAGGCATGGTCTATTGTCGCTGGCAATTCCGTCCGAGAATCTTGTTCGAAAATCATTGTGGCATGCTCCGAGAGCAGTCCAGGCCTCCAGGAATGCATCATAACTTCTAACTCATCCAGAGCCGCATAGGGCGGATCTGCAAACAGTACATCATAGGGGCTATCCCAGGAGTCTTGCTGATCGAGGAATGCTGCGGTTTGTCCTAGATGAACTTGGGCTCGGCCGAGCAACTGACAGGTCCGTAGATTGTTCTGTAACAGTTGCGTGACCTTGGGATCTGATTCAACAAAGGTGACGGCTGAAGCTCCGCGGCTCAGTGCTTCGATCCCGACGGCACCGGTACCAGCGTACAAATCAAGAAAGCGAGCTCCTACTATCTGGGTCCCAAGAATTGAAAAAATGGCCTGGCGAACCTTGTCGGATGTGGGACGCAGCTCAGTTCCTTCTGGCCCGCTCAAGCGGCGACCTCGGTGAGATCCGGCAATAACACGCATATTTTAGGTGAGCAACATCCCTGGAGCGATTGACTCTAACATAGCGTTTTTGAAGGGGTCAAGATAACCGAATGAGCGAGGTGCCTAGTGTGTGGTGGTGCTGATGCGGTGCCAGGGCAGGTGGAAGAATGGCAATGGAAGGGTTTTGACGACTTTCGTACTTGTCCCTATAATGCCGAGGGTCATTTGCCTGTCAAGGACAGCAGCGATGCATGAGCGAAAGGGGGTCGGCCATTCGTCCTGATTGAGATGGCCACATACTCCAATGAGACGAATGGCAATTATGCTAGGGGGTCGCTACCGCCTGGGGCTTCCGAGCGGCCAAGCTCTTTCGCCGATTATTTGAAATGGTGCGATCGATGATCGCTCCGCAGTTGATGCACTTCCAGGCGTAAAATATTAAAAAGAAGTCGGAGAACCGCTCGAGCATCATGAGGCCTTTACACTTCGGGCATTCCATCGAATCCTCCCAGGGTTGCTGTGAGTTGCTGCAGGCGTTCAAAAGCAATTACTGCACCATTTGTTGGCTGTACGTAATTTCAACAGTTTAGGGGTACGTATTTGTTAGCAGGCGGCTACCGAAGGGGGGATGTCTAGTACCAAAACGTTCAGAGTGTCAATTTTTTGTTCGGGGGTATGAATGGCCAGCAAGAAAGGGGGCCAGGGCATCACGCAATGGCCTGAAACAGAACGGCCGCGCGAGAGGCTACTGGCTCAGGGCCCACAGACACTCACCAATGCTCAACTTTTGGCCATTCTCCTCCGAGTGGGCCGTCAAGGGTCTTCAGCTGTGAAGGTTGGGATGGATGTTCTGGATCGGCTCGGAGGTGTCGGAGGCCTCGCGCAATGTGGAATTGAAGAACTTTGTGCAGTCCCAGGTGTGGGGGAGGCCAAGGCAGCCCAACTGAAAGCGGCTCTTGAATTGGGAAAGCGTGCCCTGGCTTGTCCGTTGACCAAAGGGACAAAGATTACCTCCAGCCGTGACCTCTTCGCGCATTTCCACCCGGCCCTGCGCGATCTGCGTCACGAAATCTTCAAAGTTATTTTACTGGATGCGAAGCATGCCATGATGCGTGATGTGACAGTATCGGAAGGCAGCCTGACACTCAGCATTGTGCATCCACGGGAAGTCTTCACGCTCGCGGTGCGAGAATCAGCGGCGGCAGTCATCTTTCTACACAACCACCCCAGCGGGGATCCTACGCCGAGCCAGGAAGACCGTGTTCTGACCGCGCGCCTGGTGTCAGCCGGGGACATACTCGGTATTCGGGTTCTTGATCATCTCGTGGTGGGTGATGGACGCTATATCAGCTTTGCAGACCAAGGCTGGCTACCCAACCAGGGTACAAACACTTGAGCGAAGGGAGAATTGCAACAATGTAAGCAGCCATTTCACCTCCGAAAGATTTGATCGTCTTTCGGTTCGTATGAGGAGGGCCCCATGAGTCAGCTACCTGCCGAGTCACTCAGAAATGTGGCCATGATCTCCAGTGTCGGTGTCGGGAAGACTTCGTTGGCTGAGGCCATGCTCTTTACCACCGGCGCTATCCCTCACCTTGGGTCGGTTGCACAAGGTACGACCATCTCGGACTTCGAGCCAGAAGAACTTCACCGGCGCAGCTCAGTCAGTACCAGTCTCCTCCGTTGTTCTTGGAATCACACCACCATCAATCTCGTTGACCCTCCAGGTGCGCTGAGCTTTATTGGGGAGACCATTATGGCGTTGCGAGCGGTGGACGCTGTCATTCTGGTCGTGGGTGCTGCATCGGGGGTGCGGAGCGAGCTCATCAGAGTGTGGTCTCGCATCAAGGGGCTCGGCTTACCTTGCCTCATGTTCCTCAACGAATTGGACAAAGATAGCGCTTCCATCGAGGAGATTGTTGCCCTGTGCCAGCGCGACCTTGGGATCACACCCTTGCCGATGTCCTTGCCTCTTGGAAGTGGCATTCAGCTGGAAGGGGTGTTGGATCTACTTCAACCGAGCGTCATCGCTTCGTCCAAGGAAGTCGCTGTCGCTCAGTCGTTGCCGATTCCCGAAAATGCAAAGATCATGATGGGGGAGGCACGGAGGCTGGTTCAGGAGGGGGCAGCGGAGTGTGATGATCGATTATTGGAACAGTACATTGCTGCAGGTGAGTTGGCGCAGGAGGACATGATCAAAGGGCTTCGACTTGGTGTCCAGGGAGGCACGATCATCCCGCTCTTTGCTGGATCTGCGATCAGGAACATAGGGATTATTCCTCTCCTCAATGCGATTGTTGGATTGTTGCCTTCGCCGATGGACCGGACGGTAAGAACTCCATGGGAAGGCCTGCATCCAAATACCGGAGCGACGGTAACCCGCCGTGCCATTCAGGAGGATCCGTTTTCAGGGGTCGTTTTCAAGACCTTAATCGACCCATTTGTCGGTCGGTTGTCGTATCTACGAATCTTGTCTGGGGCTCTTCACGCAGACTCGACGGTCTTCAACAGTTCTCGAGGCAGCAAAGAGAAGAGCGGACACCTCTACACCTTGCTGGGGAAGAAACATACGGTCGTCCCTTCGGCCGGGGCAGGGGATATCGTGGCCATCGGCAAACTCAAAGACACGCAGACTGGCGATACGCTCTGTGATGAACATGCTCCCATTTGTTATCCGAAACCGGTGCTTCCACGCGCTGTCCTGTCCTTTGCAATCGAGCCTAAGTCGAATGCCGACATTGAGAAGATCAGTCTTGGGTTGCATAAATTGATCGAAGAGGATCCGACGCTTGAATTTGTGCGACATCCCGACACAAAGGAAATGGTGTTAAGTGGGATGAGCCAATTGCACATTGATCTTGCGCTCGAAAAACTGCGCAGGAAATACGGTGCAGAAGTGGTGCTTCATATGCCGAAGATTCCCTATCGCGAAACCATCCGCGCCATGGCACAGGCCCAGGGGAAATATAAAAAACAAACCGGAGGACATGGTCAGTACGGTGATTGCTGGCTGGAGCTCACACCCCTGTCGCGCGGGGAAGGATTCAAATTTGAGAACAAGGTGGTCGGCGGCGCCATCCCGCGCAACTTTATTCCTGCGGTCGAGAAGGGGGTGGTCGAAGCCATGCACCACGGCTGTTTGGCGGGGTTTCCTGTCGTCGATTGCCGGGTCGCAGTGTATGATGGATCGTACCATGCAGTCGACTCGTCAGAGATGGCCTTCAAGATCGCCGCGTCGATGGGGTTCAAGAAGGCATTAGAGACAGCGCATCCCGTCTTGTTAGAGCCGATCATGACGGTGGAGGTTGAGGCTCCAGCGGATCACATCGGGAGTGTCATCGGGGACTTGAACGCTCGGAGAGGGCGGATTCTCCATGTGGAGTCAAAAGGCCAGACGGAACAGATTACAGCGCTCGTCCCAATGGCAGAGTTGCTCACGTATGCCACGGCGTTGAATTCCTTAACGGCGGGACAGGGCAGTTACGCTATGGAATTTGCGCGCTATGACGAAGTGCCTCACGAGCTTGTGGCTCGGATTGTTGAGGCACACAAGGTGGAGACTCACGCGGCTGCACACTAACCGTTTATTTGGTTTGTTTGGTTCATTTGGTTAGTTTCGTTCAGTAAAAAACCAGACAAACCAAATAGACCAAATGAACCAGACAGACCGGGCTAGGGATTGGTCGGCTTGAGCACGACGTAAAAGGCACGCGTTTCTCTCAGCAGGCGGAGCAGGACCGTTTCGCCTGGCCGGATCTTGGAGACTTCGACGTTGAATTCTCCAACCGACCTCACCTCAACACGGTTCACTTCCTTGATGAGATCTCCCTCGTGGAGCCCTTCAGCCTGGGCGAGACTATTGGGTGCGACTTTCGCGATGAGCACCCCTCGGCTTTCCTGCAGTTTGAATGTATCAGCAAGGCTTGGCGTCAGATCTTGCACGTCGAGACCAAGAATGATGTCGGTGCGTGCCTGGGGAGCTTGAGCCTGTGTTTGCGAAAGAGAGGCGGCCACGACCTGGTCTCGACGTTCAATCAGAGAGACGTCCAGCACCAGTCGCTGCTGGTCGCGGACAATTTCAACCTTGGTCGTCGTGCCAGGAAGTAATCCTGCCACGACGCGGGAGAGCCGGTTCGGTGTGTCGATCACGGTGTCGTCGATTCGGGTTAGAATGTCGCCGGGTTTGATGCCTGCTGCCGCAGCCGGGCTCGTTTCGAATACTTCGTTGACCAACACCCCTGCGCCTTCGGTGACCTCGAACTTTCGGGCCAACTCCACCGTGAGCGGTTGGATGCCGACGCCGAGCCAGCCTCGCGTCACCCGCCCCTGAGCGAGCAATTGCTGAAGAACTTGCTTGGCCATGTTGGAGGGAATGGCAAAGCCAATGCCTTGGGCGAAGTTAATGATGGCGGTATTGATGCCGATGATTTCGCCGCGCAGATTGAAGAGAGGGCCTCCCGAGTTGCCCGGATTGATCGACGCGTCCGTTTGAATGAAATTTTCGTATCGCGAGAGATTGATGTTTTCTCGCCCGATTCCGCTCACGACGCCGAGGGTGACGGTTCGGTCCAGCCCGAAGGGATTCCCGACGGCAAGCACCCATTGGCCGACGCGCACGGTTGAGGAATCCCCAAGTTTTGCGCTGGGAAGAGGACGGTCGGCCGTCACCTTAAGGACAGCCAGGTCTGTATCCGGATCCTTCCCGACGACCCGGGCAATCAGCTTAGTTCTATCGGAAAGGCGCACCTCAAGTTCTGTTGCATCGCCGATGACATGATTATTCGTGATGATGTGTCCTTCAGCATCGATAATGACACCGGACCCTGATCCTGAGGCATTAGGAGCCCGCTCAGCTGGCAGCTCGCGTCCACGGCCGGTTCCAGAGAGGGGGATGAGATTTACCACGGAGTGTTTTGTCGATTCGGCCAGATTAGTAATGACGGTTTGAATTTCTTCGAGGAGGAGGAGGCCCGGAGAATCAGTCGGTGGGGTAGCAGCGTCAGCGACGGCAATTGAACGAGTATTGACCCAGGCTACACAGAGGAGGCAGATGAGAATGTGTGGCAATCGCATAGTGCAATACTTCATCAAATTGTACCTCATGGATGAGGGTGAAGCCTAGCCCGCATTACTCATGACTGTTCGTAGGGAAAATGCCACGCCGTGTCGTGAGACCGGCGCGTGGAGCCCGGAGGACCTGAGGCGTGCTCAGGAGAGCCATGAATAATGCGAGCTACCAGCCCTAATGATTGAGACTGGCAAGAGAGCGCGAGCCAAATGGTTTATACCAGCGTCGCGCTTCGAGCTGGAATGAACTCTGAGGCAACCTGCTCGAGGTCAGCTTGTAGTCCGATGATGACCAGAATGTCGTCAGCCCGAAGCACAAGGCCAGTATCAGGCGGTATCAGAAATGGTCCCCGGAGGACAGTGACGAGACGAATCGAGGCGGGTAGTGTCACCTCAGCGAGTGCCCTTCCAATAAACGGCGATCCCCGGACGATAGTAACCCGTTCGATAGCAGCTGCGCGAAGACTCAGGTCCTGTTGCAAGGTGAGAAGCTCCTGGTGAATCGTTTCCAGCTTGAGCTCACGTATTTGGCTGTCAACGGTGAACAGGGTTTGTTTGAGCTGCTGAACGCGACCGCTAGCCTGGCCGAGCGCATGGTCTAATTCATCGGATGGAGGGAGTGACAATCCGCTTTCGAGGGGGCGCTTGGCGCAGAGCGTGGCGATCTGACGTCCGAGATCGCCATGAACCTGTTCGATCTGATTGATGAGGGCTGACGCCTGGCTGTGTAATCTGAGGACTTGTACCTTGCGGTTGGTTCGTTCTGCCAGCGCCATGACGGTTTCGTAGATGGCGCTTCCGGTGATCGACAGTTCCTGTTGGATGCGACCAAGTAGTTCAAGCGACATAAATCAAAAATCTCTTATGTCTGATAAGAACTATTATGTTAACTCTTATGTTAATCCCAGCACAGCTATTCCCCACCACCCTACCCCCGTGGCTCAAAGATTTCAACGGACCGGTGTATATTGGAACTGAAATCCCGACGGGAATTACTGTAATGCCAAGATTTTAAGCTTCTGTAGAAAGAGGAGAGAGCGTGATCCGTCGAAAGACTTCCGCATACTGACCTGCCGGGGCGTTTGCCTTGGGATCGGCGAAGACGGCTCGCCATCGATTCAATCCCAGGACTCCTTCCCCATATGGGATCGTGGCTATCTGACTCCGATGCTCGGCGATGGCGGCCATCTTCTTAGCCACATAGTGGTCAATGTACTCAAGACGGTCCCAGGTCGCGAAAGGCCCCCAGATTTCATACGCCCAGATGCCACCTCTTAAGACGATACCGGCTTCAAGGACGCTTTCCCTTGCCAGCTTACCGGCGAGACGGTGGGCCGGATGCCGGTCCCGTTCCTCGTCCAGCGTATAGACTTCGGTTGGCTGTAAGCGATCGAGCAACTCGACGAGTCTTCGTTTGACATCCGTCGTATTGATCTCTTCTGCCGCATCCGGTGCGTCACAAAAAACCACGTTTGTCACTCCCAATACGCCGCTGCTACGGAGGGCTTCCTCCCTCCTTAGTTCGGCTATTCGCTGCTCCGTCAATGCGAAGGGATTCGATGACCGGCCACCGTTCGTCACGACGACAGACGTGATCGCAGCCATGGACTCCACCAGTTTGGCGACCGTCCCGCCCATACCGATTTCCATATCATCCGGATGGGCGCTGATGATGACGATGTTGTCGTGGCTCCCCGCTAATTGCATGACTTCTAGATTTCGTGGGCTGTCTGCTGTTCGGCGTGGTAGGAACTGCGCACCAACGGGCCTGATTCGACGTGGCGGAAGCCCATGGCTATCCCCTCTTCTTTTAACAATGCAAACTCGCTGGGGTCGTAAAATCGTGCAACGGGCAGATGCTCTCTTGTCGGTTGGAGATATTGGCCGATGGTCATGATGTCGCAGCCGACGGAGCGGAGGTTGCGCATCACTTCGCGGGCCTCGTCCAATGTTTCCCCCATTCCAAGAATCAAACCGGACTTTGTCGTCATTCCCTGCTGCTTCGCCCTATCGAGTAAATGGATCGACCGATCATACTTCCCTTGTGGCCTGATCGCCGGGAATAACCGCCGCACAGTTTCGATGTTGTGATTCAGAATCTCCGGCTTTTCGTTGCAAACGCTCATAATTGCCGCGCCGTTCCCTTCAAAATCCGGAATCAAGACTTCAATCGTACAGTGTGGGCTGAACCGTCTGACCTGCTTGATTGTTTGGGCAAAGACCGCGGCGCCTCCATCTTCCAGTTCATCCCGGTTTACCGATGTGATCACGACATGGCGAAGGCCCAATGCCTGGACTGCTGCTGCGACTCGCCTAGGTTCTTCGTGATCTACCGCGAGTGGTCGGCCTGTTTCGACTGAGCAGTAGTGACAGCGTCTTGTACAGATATCGCCCAAGATAAGGAATGTCGCAGTGCGTGCATTCCAACATTCCCATCGATTCGGGCATCGCGCTTCTTCACAGATGGTATGGAGCTTGAGCCGGTCCATGGTCCGTTTGATATCGAGATAGTCGGGACCGGTCTTGGCTTCAATTTTGAACCAGGGCGGGAGACGGGGTCGGGTCCAGGCTGAAGGCTGAAGGCTGATAGCGGCAGAGGAATCAGTACGAGAAGATCGAAGTTGATCAAGAGGGATAAAGCTCATGGAGTTTCCTTCGATGGGAGCAACTCCGAGGGATGTTCAAGGATGTGTTTGAACTCTTTCAGGAAGCCAGCCCCCTGCACACCATCCAGAGCCCGGTGGTCGCAGGATAATGTCACCTTCATGCACCGACCAGCCTCGATCCTGCCCTCTTTGACGACAGGGACATCCCGGATGGAGCCGACAGCAATGGATGCGGCCTGAGGGGGGATGAGGACCGCAATGAAGTTTTCTACGTCGAACATTCCCAAATTTGAGATCGAGAAGGTCGCGTCCGTATATTCCTGTGGCTCCAAATGTTTGTTTCTGGCTCGATCGATCAGTGTCTTCGATTCGTTCGAGATGTCACCTAACGACTTCACACTGCAATTGCGAATGACCGGTGTGATCAAGCCATCATCGATGCCGACGGCGATGCCGATATCGACGCGCTCATGTCGCCTGATGGCATGACCAATGAATGATACATTGATTTCCGGATGGCGGGTGAGCGCGATCGCTGCGGCTTTGATCAGCAGGTCGGTGATGGATGGATGCATCACTCGGTCGGATTTATACTGATTGCGGAACTGTTCTGCACGCTCCATATTGATCTCGCTTGTCAGATAGAAGTGCGGTATCGGTGCTTTGCTCTGTGTCGTGGCTCGTGCGATGGCTTTCCGCATCTGGCTCAGCGGTTGGTCTGTTCCGGCCGACAGGCTCCGCGTTGTCGCTACCTGGGCTTTCATGACATCCTCCTCCACGATTCGCCCACCAGGACCGGTCCCGGTGATGGTGGAAAGATCGATGCCTCTGTCGGCAGCCACAGCCTTTGCGCGGGGCGATGCAGGCACACGAGTTTCTTGGCTGCTCCTGGGTGAGGTGGGTGTTGGGCCGGCAGCAGACGGCACGCTGGTCTTCGTTCCTCCACCCACCGATGGCGCGGCAGTGATTGCTTCGGTCAATGCCGGGTTGATGTCCTCATCCGCTCCAGCGATGACGCCGATCAACGTACCGGACATCACGGTTGCGCCCTCCTGTACCAGGACCTTGCGCAGGATACCGGATGCGAAGGCCTCGAGATCCATGATGGCCTTATCGGTTTCGATTTCAGCGAGCACATCCCCTGCTTCCACCGGATCTCCTTCGCGTTTTTTCCACGCAAGAAGGACGCCCTCTTCCATCGTGTCGGTCAATTTTGGCATGACGACGCGACTAACCATAAAATTCTCCACGGATGCTGAAAAAAATGAGCGGGGTGGCTGGGACGATCCCTGTGCTCGCGCAACGCGCGGCCTGAGAAGGATGAGGAGGGAGCGGCCAGGTGCCCTTCTTGCTCGCAGAGCCCCCACGATGAAGCGGTGGTCGCTCGATGCGCGCAGTAAAGGGCAGCCTAGCCGCTCCCTGAATAGAGATATTGTGAATCGGAAGGCCCTCGCTCGGGCTGATGGCACGTCTCGGCGTGCCAGTGGGTGGGCGGGTGAGAAAGCTGCGCGCAGTTGGTATCATCCCAGCCACCCCTTATAAAGTGATTGTTTGATGCGGCCTCGCCCGGGGCAGAGGCGCGTCTTGGCGCGCCTCTGGGTGGGCGGGTGTGATTGATGGCCTTTTTGAGCATCCTTATGATCGGCCTTGTCGTTTTCCATTACCATTTAACTGATATTAGAGCGGCGAAACAATGCGAAGAACTTGCCGATCAATCCACCTGGCATATCAGGCTGCTGCTGGGGGTCTGGGTACTCGACCCAAGGCTCCTGAGAACCAAGATAGGTGCCTTCTTTGACACTCAGTTGACTGCGGAGTTGCGTGTAGCCCTGTTCTTGGAGCATGCTGATTAATTCCTCTAACGCAGCAACCGGTGTGGCTCGTGTGACGGTCACGACATGCGTTGTCTCATAGCGTAGAATTGCTTGATATCCCCCGTCGGTTCGTTCAAATAGGACCGGTCTACTGAAACCGCGTTCTCGTGTATCGAAGCCGGCTAATTGATGTTTCTCCTGTATCTGGTCTGACATGACAGTTTACTGAAATTGCGTAAAACGCGCGACTCGACGTTCAAGGTTCGAAGGTTCGTCCCGCCTGTCTCGCCCATCTCGCGCTTTATCAGAGCGCTCTGAACACCGCCAGCAGATCGCTCAATGCGATGGTCTTGTTTTTGAGGATTGCGCGCCGCGCCTGCATCGGCTCCATCGCCGAAGTTTGTTCATGACCGCCTTTTAAGATCGCAGTGCCGAGGGCGAGCACCTCTTGACACTCCTTCTCGACTTTGTTTTTGACCACGGGATTCACCGCGAGGATGTCGGCCATCGTCGCGCGTGTCTTGGCGAGATGCGCGTGCAGTTCCTCATCCGGGTATGCTCTCCTGGCTCCCTCATCCAGGCAGCGATCGAGATACTGCGTCAGGAATACATAGAGGCGAACGAGTGTTTCCGTGATCTCGATATGACTGAGAGCCTCGGGCTGTGACGACATGGTAATCGTGCCTCCTATGGTTAGAGAGCGCCGCACACCGCTTTGATGGCCTCGATGATGCGCCCCTTGTCAGGAATGGCGGCATCTTCCAATGGGCGGCTGTAGGGCATCGGCACATCTTCGCCGGTGACCCGCTTGATGGGGGCGTCCAGGAAATCGAACGCCGCCGTATACACACTTTCGGCAATCTGCGCACCCAGCCCGCAAAACCGCCACCCCTCTTCGACGATCACGAGCCGCCCCGTCTTTTTGACCGAGGTGACGATTGTGGCGAGGTCCAATGGCTTGAGGGTACGAGGGTCGATGACCTCGACGTTGATGCCCTCTCGACTCAGCTGATCGGCCGCCTCGAGTGCCAGCAAGAGCATCTTCGAATAGGCGACGATCGTGGCGTCGCGTCCGACACGTTTAATGTCGGCGACTCCGATAGGGATCGTGTACTCACCATCTCCGACATTCCCCTTCGTTCCATACAGCAGTTGCGCTTCGATAAAGATGACAGGGTCCTTGTCCCGGATCGCGCTCTTCAGCAGACCCTTCGCGTCATGAGGCGTCGCGGGAGCGATCACTTTCAATCCCGGCACGTGACAGAACCAGGCCTCCAGACTCTGGGAATGTTGCGCGCCTAACTGATGGGCTGCACTGCCCGGTCCGCGAATCACAAGCGGCACCGACAGCTGGCCTCCCGACATATACCGAATTTTTGCAGCGTTGTTGACGATCTGATCCAATGCCACTATCCCGAAATTCATGGTCATGAGCTCGACAATAGGATGCAATCCCGCCATAGCGGCGCCGATTGCCAGGCCGGTGAAGCCTGCTTCCGTAATGGGCGTATCCACGACCCGTTGTGGGCCGAATTCCTCGACAAACCCTTTACTGACCTTGAAGGCTCCCTGGTAGTAACCGACCTCCTCCCCGATCAGAAAGATGCGGGAATCCCGACGCATCTCCTCCCGCATGGCCTGGTTTAGCGCTTCCCGATAAGACATCACCATGCGACGACCTGACGGCTGCTGAAACAGGGGGCGGGGTAGCCGGGACGATCCCTTTGCTCGCGCACCCCGCACGATGAAGCAGTGCTCAGTGGACGCGCGCAGTTGGGATCATCCCAGCCACCCCTTATTAAACGATAGTACGCTGCGGGCTTGCCTGAGGAAAGGCGCGCATTGGCGCGCCAGGGTGGGCGGGTGAGAACAGTACGCTGTTTGAGCAGCCTGTTACTCAGCCAGAACATGATTGTAAAGCTCCGATGGCGCGGGGAAAGGACTCTCATCTGCAAATTTGACCGCAGCCATTACGACCTCGCCGATTTCCTGCTCAAGCTGTGTGAAGTCGTTTTCAATTCCCAGCTTGTTGTTGAGGATGGTCTGTTTCAAGAGGGTAAGCGGATCCCGCCTACGTTGGTCATCGACTTCCTCTTTGGTTCTGTAATGGCCATGTGCCGGGTCGGACATCGAGTGGCCCATGAATCTGTAGGTCATCGCTTCGATGAAAAACGGACCCTGCCCCCCTCGTACCTGCTCGACAACCGTATTCATTAAATTGCGCACCGCGAGCACATCCATGCCATCCACGCGCTCAGCCCTAATACCGTAGGAGCGGGCGGTCTCCGCAACATCCTCGTACAGTGCGATCGCCCGTTTAACCGGGGTTCCCATGCCGTACCGATTATTCTCGCAGATGAAGATCACAGGGAGTTTCCACAGGGCGGCCAGATTGAACGCTTCGTGTGCGTGGCCGCTTGGGACCGCCCCTTCACCGAAGAAACAGGCGGTCACCAGGTCGAGTGTTCGATACTTGGTTGCGAAAGCGAAGCCTGTGGCAAGTGGAAGATGGCCTCCAACAATGGCATAGCCACCCATGAACCGACGCGGGGCATCTACCAGGTGCATAGAGCCGCCTTTGCCCTGGCAGAGGCCCGTCGCTTTGCCGAACAGCTCAGCCATGACTAGGCCTGGGTCGGAACCGCGGGCGAGGCAGTGGCCGTGGTCGCGGTAGGCGCTGATTGCGTAGTCATCCGGTCGAAGCGCGGCGATGGCCCCGACCGCAATGGCCTCTTCACCGATATAGAGATGAAGAAACCCGGCAATTTTCGCGAGGGCATACATCTCTGCCGATTTTTCTTCGAACCGGCGGATCAGCAGCATTTGGCGAAAAAGTGAGAAGAGATCAGCTCTGTCCATGCTAGTCATTATGCATGGTTGCTGAGTGTTGACTCAACCCTCGACATCCCCCTCATCGAGCGGTCCGTTTCGGTGAACACAAGTATTGTCGATGGCAGGGAAGGTCCCATCTAGGATGCAAACGGCTTCTTGATTTTACTCAGCAGACTTTCAATCGACGGGCTGCCCTTCCCGGAGCCGCTGACTTCCGCGATAATCTTTTGAGCAATGTCCCTGAATGCTGCCGATTGTGGAGAAGCCGGATCGGCTACGACGATCGGCATGCCAGAGTCGCCGCCGTCTCGAATGGCCGGATCAATCGGGATACGACCAAGAAAGGGAACGCCCAGCTTGGCTGCAGCCCGCTCCCCGCCCCCATGGGAGAAGATCTCGGTACGTTCACCGCAGTGGCCGCAGAGGAAGTAGCTCATGTTTTCGACAATGCCGAGAAGGGGGACATTGACTTTCTGAAACATCATCATGCCCTTGCGCACATCGTGGAGGGCGACTTCCTGCGGCGTCGTGACGGTGACGGCTCCGGTCAAGGGAACCAACTGGGTCAAGGTGAGCTGTGCGTCTCCGGTGCCTGGGGGCAGGTCGATGATCAAGTAATCGAGTTCGCCCCAGAGCACGTCGCGGAACAGTTGCTGAATGGCGGTGTGAACCATCGGGCCTCGCCACACGACGGCCGTTTCCTCCGGTACAAAGAAGCCCATGGAAATGAGTTTGACCCCATGACTTTCTGCCGGGGCGATCTTGCCGTCTCTCTGCTCCGGGGGCTTGGTCACGCCCATCATCATCGGAATGTTCGGACCATAGATATCTGCGTCGAGCAGTCCAACCTTGGCGCCGGTGAGTGCCATGGCGACTGCGAGATTGACAGAGACGGTGGATTTGCCGACCCCTCCCTTACCGCTGCTGACAGCGATGACGTATTTAACATCGGGAATGATGCTCTCTTTCCCTTGATTAG
>Ga0113563_10000973_pt1 | contig 15415 bp, 15 predicted proteins | sample Mud3Dept3metaG_FD_80117 | JGI IMG/M metagenome (GOLD analysis project Ga0113563, IMG submission 80117) | Freshwater wetland microbial communities from Ohio, USA, analyzing the effect of biotic and abiotic controls - Mud 3 Core 4 Depth 3... | ecosystem: Environmental > Aquatic > Freshwater >...
AACAGTTCCGGCACTTCGACGCTGCCCGGCGCACAGACGCGGCCGAGATCGTTGCGCATCAGATCGACGATCATCGCGTTCTCGGCGCGCTCCTTCTCCGAGTGGCACAGCTCGTCGAAGAGGCGCTCGTCCTCGGTGGTCGTCGCGCCGCGCGGTCGCGTGCCCTTGATCGGTCGCGTCTCGACCGCGCCATCCGCATCGAGGCGCAGAAAGCGCTCCGGAGAAGACCCGACGATCGTCAACTCGGGCAGCTCGAGAAACGCCGCGAACGGCGCCGGGCTGCGTTCGCGCAACGCTTCGTAGAGTCGCCACGAGTCACCGCCGAAGCGCGCCGCGAGCCGATGCGTCAAGTTCGCCTGATACAGCTCCCCCGCCACAATCTCCTGCTGAATCGCCACGACCGTCTTCGCATACGAATCCGCATCAAAGAACGCCCCCACCTCGAGCCCCGTCCCCCCATCCCGCCACCGCAACGGCTCGCAACCGGTGCCGGGCGTCAAGTTATTTGGCGTCAAGTTATTGGCTTCGTCGGGGCTCGATCGGATGGCGCGGCGGGTGATCTGCTCCGCGAGGCGATCGACGCCGCGTTCGGCGTCGTCGCCTCGGCCGAGCGCGGTGGCGAAGAGCCGCCCGCTCGCGTGCTCGAAGGCGAGCACGTGATCGACCAGCAACCACGCCGCGTCCGGTGCGACGGGGTCGCCGCTCTGCCGCAGCGCGACGCGTTCGAGATACGCGATCAGCTCGTAGCCAAGCCAGCCCACGGCGCCGCCGACGAACGGAATCCGCGCCGCTACGCCGCTGGGTTCCGCGCGCGGAACGATCGCGCGCAGGGCTTCGAACGGATCGCCGCGCCATGCGCTCGCTTCGACCCGCGGCGACTCCTCGTTCTCGCGCTGGCACGGCTCGACCTCGATGCGGTCGCCGAACACACGCGCGATCGCGTAGGGATCCGCGCCGGCGAACGACCAGCGCCCGGCGCGTCCGTCCGCGAGCGCGCTGTCGAGCAGCCAGAAGCCGGGCGCGCCGCGCCAGCGCGCGACGACTTCGCTCCACGCACCGGGCGCAGACACTTCGCGAACGGCGATGCGCGCGACGGGCGGGTCGGGCACGGCTGCAACCCCGCCGCGTTCAGTGCAGGCGCGTCTTGAAGAAGTCGAGGATCTCGTCGACGGCGGCGCGCGTGGGCTGGCCCGCCTCGTCGATCAGGTGCGCGGTCACGACGCTGTGCGGGTTCTTCATCAGCGCGTCGGGATTGGCGGACGAATCCGGCAGCACGCGCCCCTGGAAACGATCGCCGAGCGCCTGCTGGTAGGCGGCGAAACGCTGCGCGCGACAGAACGAGTCGCCCTCGAACCGGTACGCGAGCACCGTCAGATCTTCGGCGTCCATGCGCTTCTTCACCGCGGCCAACTCGTCGGGCGCGATGTGCATCCCGCCGGCCTGGCCCATCGGCAGCGACGGCTGCGACAGCACCGGCGCCAGCATCGCCGGTTCGAGCATCATCGAGAGCGCGAAGTTGCCGGTGAAGCACATCCCGATCGCGCCGACGCCCTTCCCGCCGCAGAGCGGATGCGCGTGCGCCGCCAGCTCGCGCAGCCACTGCGTGACGGGACTCGACGCCTTGGCCGCGAAGGCGCGGAACGCGCGGCTGACACAGGCGCGCGCGATCGTCAGCGCGCCGCGGCCGATCGTCGGCACGCGCCCCGGATCGCCGAACAGGTTCGGCATCCAGACGGTGAAGCCCGCGTCGCGCACGAAGCGGGCGAAGCGCGCCACTTCGGGCGAGATCCCGGGCATCTCCGTCATCACGATCACCGCCGGACCGCTGCCGGCGACGAAGACGAGTTTCGATTGGCCCAGCAACGCGACGTCGCGACGCTCGAAGTCGTCGAGCGGGTCGCGCACCTTGAGGCTAGACGTCGGCATGAAAACCCTCCGCGATCCAGTGAGTGGGTGAGCGGCGGCGAATCTACCCCTGATCGCGCGAGGCGGCCCTCGCGGCGAATGCCTCGCACGATTCGAGACTTCGCTCGTATACTGCGCGCGCCCGCGACCAGGAGGTCCACGGCTGATGAGCTTCCCCGCTGCGCGACGCCTCCAACTGCCGCCGCTGCGCCTGCCCGATGGTTCCAGCGAGCCGGGCATCGGACTCTCGGTGCACGAAGCCGGCGCGGGACCGGCGATCGTACTCTCCCACGGCTTCCCCGAACTCGGCTACTCGTGGCGGCACCAGTTCACGCCTCTCACCGCTGCGGGCTACCGCGTGATCGCGCCGGATCAGCGCGGCTACGGCGCGAGCGACGCGCCCGAGTCGATCGCCGTGTACGACATCCACCACCTGTGCGGCGACCTGGTCTCGATGCTCGACGTGCTGGGCATCGAGAAGGCGGTCTTCGTCGGCCACGACTGGGGCGGCTTCCTGGTCTGGGCGATGCCGTACCTGCATCCCGATCGCGTGGCCGGCGTGGTGGGCGTCAACACGCCGCTGATGGCGCGCTCGCCGATGCCGCCGACCCAGTTGATGCGTATGTTGGTCGGCGGCAACGACGAAAAGCTCTACATCCTATGGTTTCAGCAGCCCGGCGTCGCGGAAGCCGTGCTCGACGCCAATCCCGGCTTGCTATTCGAGAAGCTGCTGCGCACCGGCGTGCCGATGGAGGAAGTCGCGAAGCGCCTCGCCTCCGACTTCGACATGAACCCGTTCCGCCGCCTCGCCGAACTCGAGCCGATGGGCGAACGGATCGGGACGCCCGCCGAGCGCGCTCACTACGCCGAGGTGTTCGGTCGCACGGGTTTCCGCGGCGGCATCAACTGGTACCGCCATTTCGACCGCAACTGGGAGACGGCACCCGAGATCGGCACCAGACCGATCGACGTGCCGTCGCTGATGGTGTGCGCCGCATGGGATCCCGTGCTGCGGCCCGAGATGGCGAGTGGCATGCCCGCGCTGTGTCGCGATCTCGAGACCGTCACGATCGAGCGCTGCGGCCACTGGACGCAGCAGGAACGACCCGACGAGCTGAACCGCATCCTGATCGAGTGGCTGCGCCGGAAGCTCGCATAGCGGCAGCAGCTGCGGCGCCGCACGGGCCGCTCTCAATGGCTGCGCACGATCTGCCGATCTGTTGCGCATGCCGCACTTCCTCCTTGACGCCAAGGGGGGATGGAGGCGTATAAGACTCCGGGGGACGCCATTTGGGTTTCGGCGGATTCTCTGCTCTCGAAGCGGATCTGAAGGCTGCACTTGGAACGGGCGTGGGAATAGCGGTGCGAGCCGCCGTGCTTCCGGGAGTTCTGGGCATGCGCTGGGCCGGTCGCGCGCTCGCACAGCAGCGCGGCGACGAGATGCCGGCCCCGGAACGCAGCGCAAAGCTCGCGTTGAAGGTCGCGCTCGACGAACTGTTCTTCGCCACGGAAGCCGCGAGCGGCGCGCTCGCGATCGGCCCGCGCGAGTGGCGCCGCGTGCGGCGTGAAGTCGAAGGCGCGCACGCACTCTACGAACGACGCGGGTGGCTCGCCGATCCCGTCTCGTATCACCGAACCCCGCCGCCGCTGCTGCGAGCGACCGAACGCGACGCCAGGCTCGCGCACTGGAACTTCTCGCAGCTCAGCTTCGAGAGCGGCTACGCGCCCGCGCTCGACGCACCGGGCCGCCAGCGCTACCTCGGTTACGAACCCAACCGCAACGCGCACGCCTGGCTGCTGCGCCATCCCGGTCCGCAACGGCCGTGGGTGGTGTGCGTCCCGGGCTATCGCATGGGCCGGCCCGCAGTGGACTTCGCCGGCTTCCGGGCGCAGTGGCTGCACCGCAATCTCGGCCTCAACGTCGCAATCTACGTGATGCCGTTCCACGGCCCGCGCACCGTCGGTCGTCGTGGCGGCGACGGCTATCTCTCGGGCGACTTCCTCGACACGATCCACGCGCAATCGCAGGCGGTATGGGACTTGCGGCGCCTGCTCGGTTGGTTGCGCCGCCAGGGTGCGCCGGCCATCGGCGTCTACGGCGTCTCGCTCGGCGGCTACACGGCTGCGTTGCTCACCGCACTCGAGGCGGACCTCGAGCGGGTCGTGCTCGGCATTCCGGCGGCGTGCTTCGTCGATCTCGCGCGCGTGAACGTGCCCGCCGGACTGATGCGCGCCGCCGAGTGGCTCGGCTTCCCGCTCGCGCAGATCCAGCAGACGCTGCGCGTGGTCTCGCCGCTCGCGATGCCGCCGCGCATCGCGCACGAGCGCCGTTTCATATACGCCGGCACCGCCGACCGGCTCGCCCCGCCGCACCACGCGTTCGATCTGTGGCGCCACTGGGAGAAACCGCGAGTGCTCTGGTACCAGGGCGGTCACGTCTCCTTCCTGATGGAGCCGTCCGTGCGGGAGCTGCTGCGCGAGGCACTCAGCGGCCGCGCGATGCTCGACGAAGTGCGCGACGCCGCCCTCGCCACCGCCGCCGCGTGTTGACTTGGGGACGTTCCTGCCCGCGTTGCCTTAGTCGACTTCCGGAACGTCCCCAAGGCAACGCCAGGGGTGGGCGGCTTCGAGCTGCGAGGCGACCTGCAACAGCAGGTCTTCGCGGCCGTAGGGTGCGACGAGCATCGCGCCGACCGGCAGGCCCGACGCCGTCCAGTGCATCGGCAGCGAGATCGCGGGCTGCCCCGTCAGGTTGATCGGGAACGTGAACGCCCCGAACGGCGCGGCGCGCAGGAACGGCTTCAGCGGGACTTCCGGCGACGACGCGAACTCCCCGATGCGCGGCGGCGGCTCGGCGGCCGTCGGCGTCAGCAGCAGATCGAAGCCCGATTCCCACCACGCGGCCATGCGGCGGCCGAAGCGGTGCGTCCACTCGATCATCGCGAGATAGTTCGCAACGGGCGTCGCGCGACCGATTTCGGCGATCGCCCAGGTCATCGGCTCGACGTCTTCGGGTGTCAGCGTGCGGCCGAGCTTCTCGCCCACCGCGTCGAGAGCGCGCGCGATGTTGCTCGCCACCAGCGTCACGTACGCCTTGCCACAGCCGGTGTCGGAGTACGCATCGGGTTGCGACTCCTCGATGCGATGGCCCAGCGCTTCGAGAGCGCGCGCCGCCGTGCGCGCGGCCTGCGCGCACTCCGGGTCGACGCGCACGCCTTCACGCGGCGAACCGAAGAGCGCGCCGATGCGCAATCGACCGGGGTCCACGCCGACTTCCTGCGCGAACCGTCGTCGCGGAGGCGCGGCCGCGTACGGATCACCGGGCATCGCGCCGGAAACCACGTCGAGGATCGCCGCGGTGTCGCGCACGCTGCGCGAAACGACCAGCTCGCACGAGAGACCGCTCCAACGCTCGCCCGCACCCGGGCCGAACGACGTGCGACCGCGCGTGGCCTTGAGTCCGACGAGTCCGCAATGCGATGCCGGAATGCGGATCGAGCCACCGCCGTCGCTCGCGTGCGCGGCGGGCACCATGCCCGACGCGACGGCCGACGCCGCGCCGCCGCTCGATCCGCCCGCGCTGTGCTCCGGGTTCCACGGGTTGCGCGTCGGACCCCATGCCTCCGGCTCGGTGGTCGGCAGCAGCGCCAGCTCGGGCGTATTGGTACGGCCGAGCGAGACGAAGCCGGCCGCGCGCAAACGCTCGGTGAGGTGCGCCGTCTCGCGCTCCACCCAACCCGCGCGTTTCAGGCACTTCATCCCCATGTAGTACGGCGCACCGGCTTCCTGGCCACCGATGTCCTTCATCAGGAACGGGACGCCGAGGAACGGGCGCACGCCGCGCTTCGCTTCCGGGCCGAGCGCACGCGCCTCGTCGCGCGCGCGCTCGAAGGCGGGCAGCACGACCGCGTTGAGCGTCGGGTTCCGTTGCTCGATGCGCGCAATCGCCGCATCGACCAGTTCGAGCGGCGTCGCCTCGCCGCGCCGCACCAGCTCGGCCTGCGCCACTGCATCGAGTCGGGAGAGGTCTTCCATCGCGAACTCCTTCACCACGGCAGTCGGTCGAGATCGACGTTGCCACCCGAAAGCACGACGCCCACGCGCTCGATGCCGTGCAGCGCGCGGAACGATAGATGGAGCACGGCCGCCAATGCGACCGCGGCGCTCGGCTCGATCAGCAGCTTCCCGCGTTCCCACGCCAGCCGCATCGCCGCGACGATCTCCGCCTCGCCCACCGTCACGATCGCCTCGACGCGGTCGCGCAACACCGGCCAGGTCAGCTCGCCGAGACTCGTGAGCAGGCCGTCGGCGATCGAGTCGGGCGCGGTCATCGGGATGATGTGACCGGCCTGCTTCGAGCGCGCGGCGTCGTCGGCGCCCTGTGGCTCTGCGCCGAAGATGCGGATGCCGGGGCGCAATTCCGTTGCCGCGAGCGCAATCCCGGAGAGCAGCCCGCCTCCGCCCACCGGCGCGACGATCGCATCGAGATCGGGCACCTCTTCGAGTAGCTCCAGTGCTGCGGTGCCCTGCCCCGCGATCACGTCGGCGTGGTCGTAGGGATGCAGCGCGCTGGCGCCGGTTTCGGCGAGCACCTGCGCGAGCATCGACTCGCGCGCTTCGAGCGACGTCGCGCAGGGCACGACGCGCGCGCCGTAGCCTTCCACCGCGCGACGCTTCACGGCGGGCGCGCTCTTCGGCATCACGAGGTGTGCGGCGATCCCGCGCGCGCGCGCCGCCAACGCGACCGCCTGCGCGAAGTTTCCCGAAGAGTGCGTCGCGACGCCGCGCGCCGCTTCCGCGTCCGAGAGCTTCATCACCGCGTTGCAGGCGCCGCGGAACTTGAACGACCCACTCTTCTGGTATTGCTCGCACTTGAAGAAGAGCGAGCGGCCGGCGAGCTGGTCGAGCGTCGCGCAGGTGGCGACGGGCGTTCGCCGGGCGCGCCCGGCGATGCGCGCGGCCGCGTCGCGAACTGCGGCGAGATCGGCGGCGTAGCGCGTCACGCCGCCTCCAGAACGTGTGCGCTGCGGAGGGCAAAGAACGCCGTGCCGAGCGACGCCGCGCAGAGCACGTGCCAGAGCGCATGCCCCTGGTAGACGCGGTTCTCTGGGAAACACAGCACGCCCGCTACGTCGAGCTGGCGAAAGCCCGTCGCCGCGAACACGAGGACGAACGGGACGAGCGCGGCGCGCGCCGAGCATCGCCCCGATCTCACGAGCAATGCCATCGGCACGGCGATCACGGCCATCAGCGCGGGCAGCGCGAGGTACGCGTCTACGTGCCACTTGAACAGTGCGAACAGCGCGTCCGCGAGCAGCGCGGCCGCCGTCGCGACGCCCTCGGCGGCTCCGAAGGCGACTACCATGCCGCGCGCCGCCACGGCGACGAGCGCCGCGTAGGTGCCCACCATGTCGAGCCACTGGAGCTCGCGGGTCACTGCGGCGTGAAAGAGAAAGCTCCCGACCGCGAGCGTGGTGCACGAGAAGACGAACAGCGCGACCGACGGCCGCAGCGGGCGGCGCCAGACGAGCGCCCCGACGAACAAGAACGCGAGGTTCGACCAGGCATTGAGCGGCTGCTGCACCGCATCGCGCGACGCGAGCGAGCCGCAGCGGGTGCGGGCCTCGCAGTACTCGGCGCAGTCGCCCGGCGTTTGCGCCGCCCACACCTGCGCCGAGGGAAGTTGCGCGCTGAGCGCGGCGGCCAACGCCGCCACCGCGAACGTCGCGACGAGGGCGGTCTTCCACGCGGGCGCCGGGGCACGACGATGGGGGCGTTGCGCGAGCGAACTCGGCTGCGAGGAGGTCACGGCGCGGCGAGCCTACTCGACGCGGGCCGCGCGCCGCCAGCGAGGAGACTCGATACCCTCCGCAACCGATGTCTGAACTCCGCGCTGCTGCGATGCAGACCGGCACGCCGCTCACGCAGCGACTCGCCGAGACGCCGCCGGCGTCGCCCCTGCGGCTCGCGTTCGCCATCGCGGGCGCGCTCTTCGCGGTCTTCTTCGCGCTCGAAGCGATCTTCGGCCGGCTCGCGCTGGTGTTCGGCGACAGCAGCGACCATTGGGACCTCGAGGCGCAGATCAATTTCCGGCTCGCGCTGGTGATGATCCTGCTGGTGGCGTATCTGCCGGCCGCGTACGCGATCGGCGCGCGCGGTGCGCGTCGAACGGTCGAAGAACTCCTCCCGTTTCTGCGCGCGCGCAGCGACGCTTCGCAGCTCACGGCGAATTCCGGGCGTTTCGATCCGGTGCGACTGCGCCGCGCGGGCTGGATCGGCGTCGCATACGGGTTCGTCATTCCGCTCTGGACCGATCGCTCGATCGGCGCGTGGTTCCTCTGGCGACATTCAATCGAGGCGATCTTCCAGCGTGGGTTGGTGCTGATGATTGGCTGGTTCGTGGGCCGCTTCCTCTACTCGGTGTGGGCGGAGTCGCGGCGACTCTCGCAGATCGGCCGTGACGAGGTGCGCGTCGACCTGCTCGACCTGCGCTGCTTCGCGCCGCTGACACGGCAAGGACTGCGCTACGCGCTACTGGTCGTCGGTATGATCTCGATTCTCGCGCTCAATCTCTTCGAGTACGACAAGCCCGGGCTGCTGACCGTGGTGGTGGTCGCGGACGCCCTGGCGCTCGCAGCGGCCGCGACGGCGCTGCTGCTGCCGCTGCGTGGCGCACGTCAGGCGATCTCCACCGCCAAGCGCAGCGAACTCGACTGGTGCGACAGCGAACTGCGACGCGCCCGCGCTGCGCTCACGAGCCAAAGTCCGCCGAGTACTACCGCGACGCTCGCGGATCTCGTCGCGTGGCGCGGCGTCGTCGGCGCCGTGCCCGAATGGCCGCTCGACGCGCCGACCCTGCGCCGCTTCGTGCTCTACCTGGCGATCCCGATCGGCTCCTGGCTCGGCGGCGCCCTCGTCGAGCGGATCGTCGATCTGGTGCTGCGATGATCCGCCCGTGACGATCGACGAAGTGTTGTACCGCGTGGTCGTGCCGCGCCCGAACGGCAGCGCGGAGCTCGAGCGCGTCGGGTCCTTCCTCGCGGCGGCGCTGCAGGGACAGGGCGCGCAGGTGACACGCGAACCCTTCGCCGCGACGCCGCACGGTTTCGAGCTGGCGTTCGGCGCGGCGCTCGCGCTCGCCACGGGCTTTGCGCTGGCGCTCGCGCTGCGCCGCTGGCGCGTCGCGGTGGCGCTGTTGTTCACCGCGGCCGCACTGCTGCTCGCAGAGTTCGAGCTGCTCTGGTCACCCGTGAGCGGGCTGCTGCCGGCGACGCTCCACAATATCGTCGGCACCTTCCCGGGCGTCGCGGGCGGTCCGCGTCTCGTCTTCGTCGCGCACTACGACACGACCACACACTTCGGGAACCACGCGACCTGGGGACCGACCGGCTTCCTGCTCGGTCCCGCCGTTGCGCTGGGCGCGGCGTTGGCGATCGCTGGAATGCTGCGCGCGAGACGCGGCCGAACGCTGGCGCCCGGCTGGCGCGCGCTCGGAGTGCTCGTCGTCGCGCCGTTCGCGGCGATGGCCTGGTTCCACGCCGCGGGACCGTCGCTGCGCGCGCCGAGTCCGGGCGCGATCGACAACGGCGGCTCAGTCGTCGCACTGCTGCAGCTCGCCGATCGAGTCGGCGCGCGACCCGACGGCGCCGCGACGACCGTGGAGCTGGTCTTCACGGCCGCCGAGGAGGAGCGCGCGCTCGGCTCCTGGGCGCACGCGGCGGCGCTGCCGCGCGACGGAACGCTGGGCGTGGTGAACCTCGAGTCAATCGGCGCCGATGGTCCGCTCGGCATTGCCTCGCGCGACGGCTTCGCACTCCGCCGCTACGAAACTCCGCTCGCGTTCGTGCAGTGGGTCGGCGCGGTGGCGCAACGAGAAACCGGCCGCTCGCTCACGCCCGCTCCGCTCCCGATCGGAACGCTCACCGACGCGCGCAGCTACCTCGCGCGAGGCGTCGCGGCGGTCACGCTGCGCCCGACCTTCGACGGCGCCTTCCCGGTCGATTTGCATTCCGAACACGACGCGACCGAGCGGCTCGCGAACCCGGCGATCGAGCGCGCCGTCGACCTGCTCGACGCACTCGTGCGCAGCGCCGACGCCGATCCCGCGGCGTTCTCCGCGGCGACGCGTCGATAGCCGCCCGCCTCAGCGCGGCGCGGAGAGCTTGTAGGTCACTGTCGCGCGCGAGACGAGCGTCGCGTCGCTGCCGAGCACTTCGACCTCGACGAAGCAGATCGACGAGCCGCGCTGGATCACCCGCGCGTCGGCGACCAGATCCTGGCCGCGCGCCGACGCGAGATAGTGGATCGTCAGACCGATCGTGCTGCCGCGCGAAGCGGGCTTCACCCCCCGGCTCGCCCAGCACGCGCCGGTCGCCGCGATGTCCACCAGTGACGCGATCGCGCCGCCGTGCACCAGGTCACCCACGGTCGTGACTTCGGCGCGGTACGGCAAGCGGATGCGGACCCGGCTCTCTTCGACGAGGTCGCACGCGACGCCGAGTAGTCGTCCGTATCGCGACGCGACGATCCCACGTTCGACGAGCAGGCGGATGTCTTCCATACCGGGAGCCTAGAGCGTTCCGGTCGATCACGCGGTCGTCCCAGAGCCAGCGCCGCACCGCGGTGTCGATCCAGAGCGCGTGCAGCGCGCCGACGTCCGCCTTCGTGCACGGGTGCAGGGAGAGCCGCGGCGTCGCAAGCCAGTGTGCGGTGGGACTCAGAAGCTCGATGCGCGCAACTCCACGTCGGCGCGCGCCCAGGCATGGCGGAAGCCGTCCGCGACGCCCTTCGCCTGTCCCGACTTGCCCTGCGCCGCGAGGCTCTTCGAGAGTCCGAACAGCGACCAGCCGTTCTTTGGATGGCGGCGCAGATCTTCGAGGTAGACGAGTTCGGCCTCCTTCGCGCGGCCGCCCTTCAGCAGCATGGCGCCGAGGGCCTGGCGCACCGGGAAGTAGAACGGCGGCGGCTCGCTGTACGGCAGCGAGTCCTGCACCTTCACCGCCGCCTCGAACTCGGCGATTGCTGCACCCGGGTCGCCGCGCACCGACGCCATTTCGCCTGCCAGGTGATGCCGCGCGACTTCGAGGCGATCCCCGGCGGTGCCGCCCGCTGTGTCGTAGCCGGTCGACGCGAGCGTCGGATCGTCGGCGAGCTGCCCGAATGCCCGCGCCTCCGCCTCGGCTTGCGCGTGCTTGCCCTGGTTCGCGTAGGCGAGAGCGCGCGCGTAGTGCCAGATCGCGGTCGTGAAGCGCTGCGGCGCGGGCGGCTGCGGCTCGCCGAGGATCGCGTCCCAGTTGCCGAAGCGAGCATGGGTGTAATAGGGCGTCACCAGGAAGTCTTCGAGGAACGGGAAGGTGGCGAGCTGGTCGGTCGGCACCTGCGCGACGATGCGGCGCGCGGCGGTGAGTGCCGCGTCGCTGCGACCTTCGATCATCGCCGACGCCCACAGGAAGTGCAGGTTGTGGGTGTAGTAGAGCGCGGCGTAGGCCGCCGGCGCACGACACCACGAGAAGTATGCGACGTCCGCCGCCGCGGCCGCCTCGTTCACGTCGGCCGAATCCTTGTAGCGGCCGACGCGGTAGTAGATGTGCGCGGGCATGTGCACGAGATGTCCGGCGTCGGGCGCCTGCACCTCGAGTCGATCCGCGGCGGACTCGGCCTTCCCGGGCTCGAAACGCTCGTACATGTGGATCGTGTAGTGGAGCGCGCCGGTGTGGTCGGGGTTCAGTGCGAGCGCCGCCTTCAGCGCCGCCTCGGCTTCGCTCGTGAACGCGCGCGGCGAGCCGTCGTCCTGCCAGTAGTTCCACGGTGAAAGGTCCAGCAGCGACTCGGCGAAGATCGCCGCGGCGTCCGCGTCGCCCGGATGCTTCTGGTAGACGCCTCGCATTGCATTCGCGAAGGCTTCGTCGAGCGCCTTGCGCTGCGCGCCGGCCGACTGCGCGGGATCCGCGACGTAGCGCAGCTGGATCGCGTCGATGTAGTCGCGTTCCGCCGGACTCGCGTGCGACGCGAGGCGCTTCGCTTCCTGCGCGGCGTTCCACGCGGCCGCGGCGCCTTCGGGTCCCATCGGCGCGTTGATGTTGGGCCCGTACGCGAACGCGACGCCCCACCAGCAGATCGCGCACTTCGGCTGCAGGCGCGCGGCCTCGCGGAAGGCGTCGATCGCGCCGTCGTGGTTGAAGCCGAAGGCGAGCGCCAGTCCCTGGTCGAAGAAGCGCTGCGCGTCGGCGGAGTTCGTCGAGATCGGGTGGTGGATCTTGCCGAGCCCGTCGAAGAGCCGCGGCTTGTGGACCGTCGCGACGGCCGGCGGCTCACCACCCTGACAGGCGGCCAACAGCGCAAAGGCGACTCCTGCGGCGAGAACCCGGATCTTGATGCCCATCGGACCTCCTTTCTGCTGCGGATGACGCGCTACTCCGCGTCGTCCGCCAGATCCTCCCAGTTCGCGATCGTGGTCTGCACCTCGCCCGGCAACTCGACCGCCTCGTTGCGCTCGCGGAAATCCCGCATCTCGTCCGCGTTCATCAGCTTCACGTTGATGAGATCGCGGTCGACGTCGACCAGCAGGATCGCCTGTTCGTCACCGGCCGCGTGCGGCTTGTTGCCGATCGCGTAGAGCGTGGGACCGTCGATCGACAGCGGTCCCTGCGTGCCGAAACTCTCGACCATCATCGGGAATTGCTCGTCGAGCAGCGCGACGAGGCGGGCGTGGAGCGGTTCCGTCTCGAAGAGAGCGACGTCGCGCGGATACTTGCCGACCTGCGCGCGCAGGTACGCGAGCTTCGGCCCCGCCTCGGGCGAGGGTGCGGCAGCTTCCGCAGGCGCCGCTTGCTCGCTCGGCGGCGGTACGGGCGCCGGCGCCTCGCCGCGATCGCCGCACGCGAGAACGAGCGCGATCGCGGCGATCATCGGCAGGCGAGCGCCGCGCAGGCGCGGAAGCCAGCGCGGAACCGCGGCGCAGTAACGCTCGTACTCGCCGTCGAACGTCTGGCGCAGCGTCGGCTCCTCATAGGCGACGATGAAGACCTGGAAGCAGGCGAACACGACGAGCGCGTAGATCGCGAGTGGCGACGAACCAAAGAGCCCGCTCTGGCCGGCGATCATCGAGAGAACGCCCACGTACATCGGGTTGCGCGAGAAGCGATACAGGCCGCGCACCACGAGTTGCTTCGGCGGGTCGATCGGCGCGGGCGTGCCGCGACCCGCCAACGCGAAGTCCGCCACGCACCAGACGTAGATCGCGAGACCGATGGCGAGCGGGACGAGGCCGAGCCAGCGCCACGCCGGAGCCGCGTCGAGCGTTGCGCCGCGCGCGATCAGCCAGGGCAGATAGCCCGCGACCGTGCCGGGCACGAGGAAGGTAAAGACCAGGGAGCGCAGCGCGATGCTGCGGGTGCTGCGTGCTTCGATCACCGCGCGTCTCCATGGCGAAGGGGGGTCGGCGCGAGGGCGCTCGCCACCATACCACGGAACGGCGTCGGCAAGTCACCGCGCCAGCGCGTGCATCGCCCCCCAGACTGCGCGCTGGATGAAATGCCGCCACAATGCCTCCGATGGAAATCCGCCCGCTCGCCGCCGACGACGTCGACGCCGTGGTGCGCCTCTGGAACGCGACCAAGCGCGACACCTACGACTTCATCCCCCAGGAGCGGGGTCGCAGCGTCGCAGACGACGACGCGTTCTTCCGTGAACACATCCTGCCCCGCTGCGCGATCTGGATCGCCGTCGTACGCGACGAGGTGGTCGGCTTCCTCGCAATGAGGAAGAGCTACGTCGACCGCCTCTACGTGCATCCCGGCGCGCAGCGACGTGGTGTGGGCACGGCGCTGCTGGCGAAGGCGATCGAAATCTCGCCCGGCGGCATCGAGCTGCACACGCACCAGAAGAACACGAAGGCGCGCGCGTTCTACGACAAGGCGGGGCTCAGCGTCGTTCGCTTCGGGATCAGTCCGCCGCCCGAGAGCGAGCCGGACATGGAGTACCAGTGGCGGCCGTGACGCGATCCGCTCACTCGATCGGGAGGTCCGGATTCCAGGCGATTTCCCACAGAAACCCGTCCGGATCGGCGAAGTATCCCGAGTAGCCGCCCCAGAAGACCTTCTGTCCGGGCTTCACCAGCGTGGCGCCCGCAGCGACGGCGTCCGCCAACAGGAGATCGACGGCTTCCGGCGAACGGACGTTGTGGGCGAGCGTGAAGCCGCGAAACCCCGAGCCTTCGGGCGAGACGGTGGCGTCTTCGGCGAGCGCCTCGCGCGCGTAGAGCGAGAGCCACATCCCCCGCATCTCGAAGAACGCGACGCTTTCCGGCGTCTCGCGCTGCGGGAGCCCGAGCCCGTCGCGATAGAAACGGATCGATCGCGCGAGGTCCGAGACTCCGAGCGTGACGAGCGTGATGCGCGGCTCCATGCCGATCCTCCAGGCTACTGCGGGTAGTAGGCCGGCCAGACGATCGCGTCGAGAATCGCGGTCTGCACGAAGAACGGAATCGAGCCGATCGCTGCGGCCCAGTTCGCGGCGCCGCCTCGCGCGCGTGCGAAGCGGAACGCGAGCAGCAGGATGCCCGCGGCGCCGATCCCGACGAGCGCGAGCACGACGCGGATCCAAAGCCAGAGCTGCGGGTCGGGAGCGAGCAGCATCCTCGCGGTCATCGGAAGCCACAGCGCCGACGCGATCAGCACCAGCGCGTAGAACACGAAGAGCAGCGCGTAGCGGAATCCCGTGACGGCGCGGAAGGCGTCGGGCCGGATGCGCACGACGAAGAGCCAGGTGAACGGGAAGTAGCCCGCGGCCGCGAGCAGCATGTTCCCCGTGTAGATCGGCTGCAGCGAGTCCGGCACACCGCCCCAGAGCCCGGCGCGCAGCTCGCTCGAGTAGGAGAACGCGTAGGCGTAGCTTCCGAGGACGGCGACGCCACCGAGCGCATTGAGCAGCGCGAGCGCGAGGTTCTGGCGGGGCATGCGTGCACCTCGACGTTGGATGCCGAGCCTAACAGCCTCGTTGCGGAGCGTCCGTCCGGCACAGCGACGCTAGGATGCACCGCGGAGGACCCCGTGATCGCGATCTACGTGGACGCCGATGCGTGCCCGGTGAAGGACGAGGTCTACAGCGTCGCCGCGCGCTACGACCTGCGCGTCTTCGTCGTCACGAATGCGCGGATGGGCGTGCCGGCGGGACTGGGCGTCGAACTCGTCGTCGTGGACCGCGGCTTCGACGCGGCCGACGACTGGATCGCCGAGCGCGCGCGCGGCGGCGACGTGGTGATCACCGGCGACATCCCGCTCGCGGCGCGCTGCCTCGCCGTCGGCGCGCGCGTACTCGGACCCGACGGCCGCCCGTTCAGCGAGGATTCGATCGGCGGCGCGCTCGCGAGCCGTGCGCTCAACCAGGAACTGCGCGAGCGGGGCGTCGGCGGCGGTGGACCGCGCGCACTCGCGGAGAAGGACCGCTCGCGCTTCCTGTCGCGTCTCGATCAGCTCGTGCAGGCGGGACTGCGCGAGCACGCGTTCTAGCC
>Ga0113563_10000974_pt1 | contig 15410 bp, 12 predicted proteins | sample Mud3Dept3metaG_FD_80117 | JGI IMG/M metagenome (GOLD analysis project Ga0113563, IMG submission 80117) | Freshwater wetland microbial communities from Ohio, USA, analyzing the effect of biotic and abiotic controls - Mud 3 Core 4 Depth 3... | ecosystem: Environmental > Aquatic > Freshwater >...
ATGCTGCCGGACCGGCCCCTCATGGCATACGCCGCGTTGTTACCCAGATTCAACAGCAACTGCTGTATCTGCGTCGGATCGGCCAGAATCGACGGCACGTCGGGGGCGCAGAAATAATCCATGCTCGCGCCTTCGGGCAGCGCTGTACGCAGCAGACGCACGGCTTCCTCCACCACCGATGGCAGCGACATCATGCGCCGCAAGGTCGGCTGACGCCGACTGAAGGAAAGGATCTGTTGCACCAGTTCCTTGGCGCGCATCCCGGCCTTCTGGATCTCGTCCAGGCTCACCAGTGCCTGCCAGTTTGCCCGTGCATCCTGACGGGCCAGTTCGACATTGCCCAGTATGATCGCCAGAATGTTGTTGAAGTCATGGGCGATGCCGCCCGCCAGCGTGCCGATCGCCTCCATTTTCTGCGACTCACGCACTTGATCTTCCAGCGCAGCCCGCGCCAGCTCGGCCTTTTTGTACTCGCTGATGTCCTGAAACGCGCCTTCGACACTGGTGATTTTGCCCTGAGCATCCCGCAGCGCATGGCCGATGGCGCGAACGTGCAGCGGGCGGCGCTTGAGCGTGAAAATTTCCAGCTCGCAATCAAAGGGAATGCCCTGGTGGATGCAGGCATTCAATGCGGTCGTGATGATTTTGTGCGAAGGTGGCGGGTACAGTGCCAGCGCTTCGGCCAGCGTCGGAGTACCGTTTGGGGGATATTCGAGGATCTCGAAAATTTCTTCCGACCACACCAACTCTTGTTGTGGCAAGTTGATGGACCATCCACCCACCATCGCGATCTTGCCGGCGGTGCGCTGCAGGCTCTGGCTGCGGCGCAGCTGTTGTCTGATCAAGTTCAGTTCGTCAACGTCACTGATCACGACCTGGCAGCTGACGATCCCGCCTTCATTCTGAAAAATGCGGGTCTCCACCCATGCGCAGAAGGGCGCACCGCCCTCTCTTGACATCAACAGTTCAAAAGACTGCGGCTCTCGCGTAGCCAGCAACCGCCGGTAATGCAGATAAAATTTGTCCGCATCACCGCCAGCGACAAAGCGACTCAGCGGTTTTCCTGAAAAAACGCCCCGCGGGACGCCCAGCAGGGTGGCACTGGTGAGATTGGCCTCGATGATGAACCCTTTGTCGTCCAGCGTGAAATAACCCACAGGCGCCAGGTTATAGAGATCGAAATAGCGGACACGCGAGGCCTCCAGGGCGTCCTGCATCTGGCGCAGTTCCTCGTTCTGCAGCTCCAGTTCAATCTGATGCACCTGCAGGTCATGGAGCAGCCGTTGCGCAGCGGCGGGCGACAGTGTATCGAGGTTTTCCAGATTCCTGCCTGCTTTTTCGCGGGCAATACCTTCCGCTTGCTGACGCAATAATGCCTGCCGGCCACCAGGCGTTCTGCGGCCGGCAGCTTTCCCGCGTTTCAAGTGTCGGTCCTTTCCGTGGTGGCAATGGCATACACTGCCCCGGACTCATTGACCAGGGCAGTCGCCGTCAGCGATATTTTCAGGGTCCGGCCGTCCTTGGTCAGACGTTCGGCCTGGAAGGGTTGCAGATGTTCGGACCGGGCCAGTTGCCGCACTACAGTCTGCGCTTGTTCCTGCCCGGCCGGCGGTATCAGATCGCGGATGTTCAGGGCCATCGCTTCGGCCTCGCTCCAGCCATACGACCGGGTCGCGGCAGGATTCCAGCACAGGATCCGGCCCTCCAGGTCCTGCACCAGCATGGCGTCGCGCGAATCGGTCATGACCACGGCGAGGCGGCGCAGCGACTCGGCATCCTGCAGCGCCTCGCGCGCTTGCTTCATTTCGGTGATCTCGAAGAACGTGATCACCGCGCCTTCAATGACATTGTCCAGCGTGCGGTAGGGGCGGATGCGCAGCAAAAACCACTTGCCCGACTTGGCCTGCACTTCGATTTCCTTGGGTAGCAGGGTATCGAGGACCTGCTGCACATCCTCCACCAAATGGTTGTAGTCGGTCAGGTTGGAGACGATGTGGCCCACCGGCCGCCCGACATCGGTCGCAATCAGGTTGATCACGTGGGTAATCGCCGGCGTGAAGCGCTGGATGCAGAGCTGATGGTCGACGAAAATCGTGCCCACGCCGGTACCGGCGAGCAGGTTGTTCATGTCGTTGTTGGCCTGCGACAGGTCGGTCACTTTGCCCTGCAATTCGGCGTTGACCGTGACCAGTTCTTCGTTGACCGATTGCAGTTCTTCCCTCGAAGTTTCCAGTTCCTCGTTGGTGGATTGCATCTCCTCGTTGATCGACTGCATTTCCTCGTTCGCGGATTTGAGCTCTTCGTTGGTGGTTTCAAGCTCTTCCATGGTGGTCTGGAGATATTCCTCCTTGTCGCGCAGTTCCTGCCGCAGCGCTGCAACCTGTGCATTGATTTTTCTGGCATCCCCACTGGTGCCGGCACGCTGCGCAGAACCGCCAGCCGCCGCCTCGGTCGCAGACTTCTGTGTCACCGGCTCCAGTATCACCAGGAACATCGGCTGTCCGGCCGCGTCAGCAGCGACGGGGCGGATGATGAGATTCACGCTGGAATAATCGCCGTTGGTTCTGACACGGACGGCCGGCTGGGACACCAGTTCCTTTCTTGCCGCCGCCTTGTGCAAAGCCGCGGGCAACGCCGTGCGCAAGCCCTGGCGGGCCATTTTCAGAATGTTCAGGCCGGCCTCGCCCGCCGCCGGCTCCAGATACTGGCCGGTACGACCATGCAGATAGACAATATCGCCATGGCCGTTGACCAGCGCGCCAACCGCGGAATACTGCTGCAGCAGGGTCAGTTCAGTCAGTTCCCGCAACTTTGCGCTGGATTCCCCCGCAGGCTTGGCGGCGGTACGCGAGGCGGCTCCGTTGCCCGTCACCGGCGGCAGAAACCGGGCCACGGACAGGCGTTGCGGAATGCCTTCGTCCTTGCGCTGATACAGCTTGGCCGTGCGATTGATGGTGGCAAACAGTTTCTGATGGTCACCGACGGACTCGGAGGAACCCAGAAACAGGAACCCGCCGGGATTCAGCGCATAGTGAAACAGCGGTATGAGTTTCCGGTGCAGCTCCGGCCCCATGTAAATCAGCAGATTGCGGCAGCTGATCAAGTCGAGTTTGGAGAACGGCGGGTCCTTGATCACGTTCTGTTCGGAAAAGACCAGGATGTCGCGGATCAGTTTGCTGATGCGAAAGAAAACGCCGCCCGGTTCTTCGACAAAAAAGCGGGTCAGCCTTTCGGATGAAATATCGGCGGCGATGCTTGCGGGATAAATGCCGGCACGGGCCTGCTCGATGGCCCGACTGTCGATGTCGGTTGCAAACACCACCAGCTTGAAGCTGGTCTTCAGCGCATCCATCCTTTCCTGCAGCAGGATGGCGACGGAATAGGCCTCCTCGCCGGTGGAACACCCGGGCACCCACACCCGTATCGTGGCGCCGACAGGCTTGTTCGACAACAGCCGGACGATGACCTCTTCCTGCAGCGCCTGGAAGGCTTCCGGATCCCGGAAAAAATTGGTGACCCCGATCAGCAGGTCGTGAAACAGCGCCTGCACCTCTGAAGGGGTTTTGCGCAAGAACTGGATGTAGTCGTCCACCTGCTCGATCTGGTGCACGGCCATGCGTCGCTCGATACGGCGATTGATGGTGTTCTGCTTGTACTGGGAAAAGTCATGCCCCGTCTGCGCCCGCACCAACACAAAAATCTTTTTCAACACCTCGTCGACCATGATGCCGGAAGCATTTATCGCGCTCTTGTTCTTCCCGAACGCGTGGGCGACATAGGCCATCAGCTGTGCCGGCATTTCGGCCGGCGGCAACACAAAGTCCACCATGCCGGTCGCCACGGCGCTGCGCGGCATGCCGTCGTATTGGGTGGAATCGAAACTCTGCACCATCACCATGCCGCCTTCACCCTTGATCGCGCGCACGCCCTGGGTGCCGTCGCTGCCGGTGCCGGAGAGCACGATGCCGATCGCCCGCGCACGCTGGTCCTGGGCCAGGGAGCGGAAAAAAAATCGATCGGCAGGCGCTGGCCGCGTGGCGCGGTGGGTTTGAGCAAATGCAATGCGCCGTTCAGGAACGCCATGTCGTAGTTGGGCGGGATGATGTAGGCGCAGTCGGGCTGGACCACCATGCCGTCCTCGACTTCGAACACCCGCATGCGGGTATAACGGGCGATCAGTTCGCTCAGTATGCTTTTATGGTCAGGGGCGAGGTGCTGCACAATGACAAAAGCCATGCCGCTGCCGCTACTGTTGGGGATTGCCGAAAAAAATGCCTCGAATGCCGCGAGTCCGCCGGCCGAGGCACCGATCCCGACGATGGGGAAAACCGGCGGGTCTGGCTGAGCCGGTGCCTGCAGCACTGTCGCCTGCGCAGCAGCGGTTGCCCGGTTTTTTTTCGGCACCGCTTTTTTTGCGGCCGGTTTTTTGGGGACAGTCATGTCTGTTGTGCATGCCGGGGCACGAGGCCTTTGCCGACGACGGCGGTGGCGCGCCCATACCTGCTCATGCCTGCATGGCACCTGTATCCAGGGTGGTTACCGGACAGCGGCCGCGACGGGCCTGGTCTGGAGATGATCCGGCAACAGGCGATCGAACTCCTTTTTGACAACGGCGTAGCATTCGCAGACGCGTTTTTCCAGTTGCGGCCGATCCAGCACGGTGATTTTGCCGCGGCTGTAGTGAATCAGACCGGCCGCCTGCAGCTTGCCGGCCGCTTCGGTGACGCCTTCGCGGCGCACCCCCAGCATGTTCGCAATCAATTCCTGCGTCATGACCAGTTCATCGCACCGCAGGCGATCCATGCTCATCAACAGCCAGCGGCAGAGTTGCTGGTCAACGGAATGATGTCGATTGCAAACGGCGGTCTGGGATATCTGCGTCATCAGGCCCTGGGTGAACCGCAGCGCGAGATGGTAAAAATGACCGCTCAGGGCAAACTCCCGTTTCAGGGCGCTCGCCTTGAGCCGGTAGCCATAACCTGCGCTTTGCACGATGGTCCGGCTCGGCGTACTGTCACTGCCCATGAACAGGGAAACGCCGATCAGTCCCTCGTTGCCGGTAACGGCGATTTCCGCCGAAGCACCATCGACCATGATGTAGAGCAGCGAGACGATGCTGGTCGTCGGAAAATACCCGTAAGCCATGTGGCCGCCGGACTCGCATACCACCCATCCCAGCGGCATCCCGATCAGCTCCAGGTCGGGCAGCAGGCGCGCGAAATCGGCTGCGGGCAGTGCAGCCAGCAAATGGTTTTGCAGCGGGTGATGCGGTGGAGTCATGGTAATCGCTTCCTCAGGTCAACAACGTTTTACCAAGAGGATGGGAACCCGAGAGGCAGTAGAACAGTGTGGTTGATGCTGTCCATCTTACTCCCTATGTGCGCTATGGCGCATACCTGTTTGCGCCGCCCGGAAGCTGCGCAACGGCGCTCGCGACACCCGGCGCAACAAGGGCTGCGCATTGCCGTTCACCACCGGCAACATCAACGCCGTGTTAGCCCAACGGGCGGGGCTGCGCCGACAGGCAGCCTGTAACCGACTGTTTATGTTGCATAATTTAGTGGGGCCGGCGATCACGACGTCATCGCCGCTGCCGGACGCTCCAGTGCGAAAGCACCGGCCAGCAGTTCATACGACCGCAGCCGCGTGTCGTAATCGCCCGTGATGGTAATCACCATCAGTTCGTCCGCCGCGAATTCCGCCTGAATTTCCAGCAACCGCGCCCTTACCACCTCCGGCGTGCCGAGCACCACCCGTCGCCGGTGATGGGCGATACGCTGACGATCGGCCTCGGTGTACGGGTAGCGTTCGGCCTCCGCCAGCGTCGGCACCGGCGCGTTGACGCCGTAATCCATGTTGAGCCGGCGCAGGTCGACGCTCATCACCAGCCGTTCCGCCTGCGCCTGCGTGTCGGCGCAGACGACGAACACGCAGACCAGTGCCTGCGGCTGGGGCTCGCGCGGCGAGGGCTGGTAACGCTTCTTGAAATCACGCATCACCACATCACCGCCGCGCGCACTGATGAAATGGGCAAAGGCAAAGCGCAAGCCCAGCTGGGACGCCAGCGCACCGCTGTAATCGGAGGAACCGAGCAGCCAGATCTGCGGACTGGAGGCGCCGGCCGGCTGTGCCTTCACCTGGCGGAACGGATGCCCCTCGGGCAGTTCGTCGTCGAGATAGGCTGTCAGGTACTGCACCTGCTCGGGAAAATCATCCGCTGACGGATAGCGTCCCTGGCCCATCGCCATCGCGGTGGCCTGGTCGCCGCCGGGGGCGCGGCCGATGCCGAGATCGATGCGGCCCGGAAAAAGCGCCTCGAGCATGCGGAACTGCTCGGCAATTTTCAGCGGGCTGTAATAGGGCAGCAACACGCCGCCGGTGCCGACGCGGATCGTGGATGTCGCCGCTGCCAGCCGGGTCACCAGGATTTCCGGGCAAGGATCGGCCAGCGCCATGATTGAGTGGTGCTCGGCGCACCAGTAGCGGTAATAACCGAGTCGCTCCGCAGCCTGTGCGAGCCGAATGGTCTGCTGTATCGCCTCGGCTGGTGTGTGCCCGCTGATGATCGGAGACTGGTCGAGGACACTGAGTCTGACTGGCGTCATGAATATCCGTCCGCGCTTTGTGTTGGCAAGCGTCGATTGTATTTCACTGCGGTGACTCGCGCCCGCTATCCGGTCGGCGGGGGTAGAATGCGCCACGGTCACTTCGCTTCATCCCGTACAACCGGATGCCGCCTTGAGTTCCATGCTTTACCGCTCCACGATGCTGCATGGCCTGTCGCCTGTGTGCTACGGGCTGGCCATCGTCCTGCTGATGTTCAGCGCCACGATGCTGGTGCCGTTGAGCGTTTCATTGTGGCTGAACGACGACGCGTTGTGGGCCTACGACCAGGCGCTGCTGATCACCCTGCTGGCCGCGGCGCTGCTGTGGATGGCCTGCCGTTCCGGCCCGCGCGAACTCAAAATCCGCGACGGCTACTTGCTGGTGACCGCCACCTGGAGCATCCTGCCGGCCTTCGCCGCGATCCCGCTGGTGTTCTATCTCCCCGGGCTGTCGTTCACCGATGTCTATTTCGAAACCATGGCCGGACTGACGACCACTGGCGCGACGGTACTGTCCGGCCTCGATGGCATGGCGCCGTCCATCCTCCTCTGGCGTGGCCTGCTGCAATGGATGGGCGGCATGGGCATCATCGTGCTGTTCGTTGCGATACTGCCCCTGCTCGGCTTCGGTGGCCGCCAGCTGTACAAGGCGGAAATGCCGGGGCCGATGAAAGAGTCGCAACTCACGCCGCGCATCGCCTCCACTGCAAAACGGCCGTGGCTGCTCTACGCTGGCCTGCGCGCTGGCCTACCGGCTGGCGGGAATGAGCTGGCTGGACGCCGCGGTGCACAGCTTCACCACGATGAGCCTCGGTGGCTTCTCGACGCATGACGCGAGCTACGGTTATTTCAATTCACCGCTGCTCGAAAGCATCTCGATCATCTTCATGCTGATCGCCGGCATGAATTTCACAACCCATTTCCTTGCCCTCAGCAAACAGTCGGTCCAGCCATACCGGCAGGACTGGGAGGCCCGCGGGTTCCTGGCAGCCATCCTCTCCAGCGTGCTGATCATTGCGGTACTCCTGTGGGTCAATGGCGTTTATCCGGAGCTTGCCACCGCATTGCGCTACGCCGCGTTCAACGTGGTGTCGATCGCCACCACCACCGGATTTGCCAGTACGGATTACAACACCTGGCCGATATTCGCCCCCGTGCTGATGCTGCTGTTGTGTGCGACCGCCTCCAGTGCCGGATCCACCGGCGGCGGCATCAAGATGATCCGCACCCAGCTGCTGCTTTTGCAGGGCTGGCGGGAGCTGAGCAAGATGCTGCATCCCCATGCGGTGATCCCCGTCCGCCTCAACGGCCACGTCGTTCCCAATCAGGTGGTGTTCTCGGTGCTCGCTTTCATGTCGCTGTACGGCGCCAGCATCGTCGTGATGACCATGATGCTGCTGTTCTCCGGACTCGATTTCATCAGCGCGTTTTCCGCCGTCATCGCCTGCATCACCAGTACCGGTCCGGGCCTGAACCAGGTCGGTCCCGCGACCACTTATGAATCGCTGAGCGACATCCAGATCTGGATCCTGTCGCCGGCGATGCTGCTGGGCCGCCTGGAGATTTTCACCGTGATGGTGATATTCACGCCGGCATTCTGGCGAAAATAGCACGGCCAGCCGCAGGCGGTCGGGCGAAGTCTGCGCTTTACTTCTCCGACCCGCGGATGAACGCAGCGAGCACGCCGCACCAGCCCAGCGCGAGATTGTTGCGGTTGTAGCCGCCGCCGCCGAAGCCCATGATGCGGCCCCGGCACATTTCGTTGGCCAGCACGCACAGCCGCCGCGCCGCGTGCGCGTGCGCCGCCGGTGTGTACTGCAGATGCGCCAGCGGATCGCCGGAAATGCTGTCGGCACCGGCCTGGAACACGATGAACTCCGGCTTGTGCCGGCGCAGATGCGCTTCCACCAGCTCCCACGCCGCCATGAATGCCTCGTCGTCCGCGCCCGGCTGCATCGGGATATTCAGCTTCAGCCCCGCCGCGCTGCCCTTGCCGCGCTCGGTCGCCGCGCCGGTTCCGGGATAGAGAAAACGCCCGTCCTCGTGAATATCGGCGTAGATCAGGTCCGGATCGGACTCGTACGGGTAATACAGGCCGTCGCCATGGTGCACGTCGATGTCGACATAAGCGACGCGCCGGATGCCGTAGTGGCTGCGCAGCGTGTCGATGACCACACCGCAGTCGTTGAACACGCAGAATCCCGCGGCATGTCCGCGCGACGCATGGTGCAGACCGCCGATCGGCTGGAAACTACGCAGCGCCTCGCCCGCCATGATGCGATCGAGTCCGTCAAGTGCGGCGCCGACGACATGGGCCGATGCCTGGTACACCCCCGGGAATGCCGGCGTGTCCCCGGCGTCGATGCTGCCGTAGCCGAGTGCCGACATCCGTTCCACGCGCCGCACATGGTCTTCGCCGTGGAAGCGTTCGATTTCGGCGGCAGTAGCCGCGCGCGAACCGCAGACGGCCGCGGATTTGTCCAGTCGCTGACCGGTTGCCTCTTTCCAGAACGCATTCTGGCGATCCGGGCCCCACGGATGTCCGTCGGGAAAGCCGTAGCTGCCCAGTGCTTCGTCCACATACAACGCCACTTCCGATTTCATGTCGTCTCCCGCGATTTGAAATCACCGCTTGCTTGACGCAAGGTGACAAAATTCAGATCCGCTGCCGCGGCAGCAGCCAGAACGGCAGGAAGCACCTCGAGAATAACAGGGATGCCGTCAGGCGTGCGTGCAGCGTTGCCATCATGCAGCAGCAAAATGGCGCCCGGTCGCAGGCCCCGTAATAGTTTGTTCTTGACGCGCTCAACGTCGCCAATCAGGGTGTCGAAACCGCGCGCTGACCAGCTGGCAAGCTGCAGCCCCAAGCGCGCAAGTACCGGGTCGAGCAACGGATTGCGCAGGCCGGCAGGCGCACGAAAAAAAAGGGGGCGCTGACCGGTAATCGCAGCGAGCGTGTCCTGTGCCGCCTGCAATTCATGCATGAAGCCGGAACGTCCCATCAACGCAAAATGACGGCGGTGATGCTGGCTGTGGTTCTCCACGGCATGGCCACGGCGCACGATTTCCCGGCACAAGTCCGGGTAGCACGCCGCTTTATCACCGACGCAGAAAAAGGTGGCCTGGACAGCGTAACGCTCCAGCATAGCCAGTACCCGTGGAGTGACGATGGGATCAGGGCCGTCGTCGATGGTCAGGGCGATTTCATTTCTGGCGGCAGCGGCAGCGGGCAGCTGCGTCCAGTTCGGTCCCAGCCACTGGCTGCGCGGCCACAGCCCGACCAGCATGAGCAGAGTGTGATTGGCCAGCACGGCGCCCAGCGCCCACCGCCACTGCCCGGGTTCGGCGATGACGGCGATCGCGGCCAGCAGATGCAGCACGATGGATGCGCGCACCAACAGCGTGGGATGCCAGCGTGAATTACGGATAATGACGCGCTCCAATGGCGGTCTTGCTGGATGAGCCGCGTAAAAGCGGACATTGGCGCCGCCAATTGTCCACGAAACCGCAACCGCTGCATTCTACAACAGGAAATGGTGACGCTCGACGCCGGGGTACAGGTCACCGATCAGGTTTCTGGATGGCTGGTTCATCGCTGAACAAGATGGAAAACTGGTAGCATGAAACACGCTCGTTGGAGGACGAAAACCAGAGGACACCTCACCGATTGGCATGCTGACGGGGCTTTATTCGGGTCGTCGACGGAATCGCCAATTGCCGGGGTGCAGCACAACGAATTCCATGCAATCTCATGATCACGGCGGCTCAGCCCTGCTAGAAGTAAACCGCAGGTTCTACGATCCTCTGTGGACGAGCGCGCGCCTCGTCGAGCCGCAGCGCTTCAACACTTGGCCGCTCGTGTGCTCCCTGGTCTCGCGCTCGCAGCCGCGGCTTGAAGTCGCGCCGGGCTTGCGACCGCGGCTTCCACTCGATGGGACGCATTTCGTGGACTTCAGTCTGCCCGCAGTGACGAAACTACGTGCCCGCGGAGCAAACGCCGTCGCCGCACTGGTATCCGCCCTGCCATTCCCGGATCGTGCATTCGGGCTCGTCTGCGCCTTCGACATCGTCGAGCATGTCGATGACGAAGATGAAATCCTGTCTGAGTTGTCCCGCGTGGCCGCCCCCCATGCGTCGTTATTGCTCTCCGTGCCGTTGCATCCCGGGCACTGGACGACGTTTGACGACTTCGTCGGGCACCGTCGCCGCTATGAGCCGCAGCGGCTGCTCGCCAAGCTCGCCGAGCACGGATTTTCCGTGGAGCAGAGCGCCGTCTTCGGAATGCAACCTAAATCATCGTGGCTGGTCGATATCGGCATGTGGTTTCTCGCCCATCACCGGGAGCAGGCGATGTGGTGGTACAACCGAGTCTTCATGCCGCTAGGCGTGCGCATTCAAAAAAAGCTCGTGCTCGTTCCCGGGCTGATTGATACCGAGCACGTCGATGAGGTACTGCTCGTGTGTCGCAAACATGGCGTGGTCAAGTTTTCATAGTGCAATTTGCATTCGGTCAGCCTAGGCGGTCTTCATGCGCGCATCCGATGACACGATGGACGCGCGAAACAACAGCATGGGTTGCCAGCGCGAATTACGCTTTGGGTTGCCGAGCGAAAATCGCAGAATAAATCAGCGCCAGGATGACGCCCGGCGCCACGGTGACGCCCATGGCCTGCAATATCGATACGTTAGAAAACGCAAGCAGGCCAAAGCCTGCAACGGTAGTGAGGCTGGCAAACAGCATCGAGGCCAGAGTGCGGGGCGAAATGGTGTGGTCAATCGGTTTGGTCTCAGGCATGGTCCCGTCTCCCGGCGGGAGAGGGTGATCAGCGCGATCAAAAAACAGGGCGTAATTGGAGCCCACCGCGACCACCAGCAGCAAGCCCACCAGGTGCAGAATAATCAATTGCTGGCCAAACACGGCCAATCCCGCCGTGACGGTGATGACCGCTGCCGCCAGCGGCGCGATGATTCGCGCCACGCGCATGGGCGAGCGGAAAACCACCAGCAGCAATCCGGTAATGGCAACCAGCCCGCCCAGCGACAACAGGATGGCTTCATGGAGATAGCCTGAATACAGGCGATCGAACTCGGCTTTCATATCCACCAACAGCACATCGGGCACACCGGTGGCGCTCAACGCAGCGCGAATTCGGCTTGCGTTGATGCTGACACCCTTGGGTGCGGTGAGCGGCAACAGGGCACGCCAGTGGTGGTCTTGCTGGAGGATGAGTAACGCATCAACCGCCATGGCCATGGAGGTATGTTCAAGATCGGTTGCCTGCAGCAAGGGCTGACTGCGCGCGGCAGCGATATCGGCAAGAAACGGCGCGAACCGTTGCGCCCGCACCGGTAACCCCTGAACAGCTTGTGCCAGCCGCGTTTCCAACACGGCGGGGGGTGGCAAGCTGGCCTGACGGGCACGCTGCATCGCTAGGCTGGGAAGATAACGGCTGGGACTTTGAAATCCGGCGAGTTCGCCTTGATCCACTTGCGTTTGCAGTATCGTGGAAACCTGTTCGGAAGAACGTAATACGGCTTCCCGGCTCGCGCCGGATACCACCACCAGATAACGCGCATCAGGCACACCCATGTCGGCGCGCAGACTGGCATCCAACGCCACATCGGCCTGCGATACCGGACTTAATGAGGATATCTTGTCATTCCACAAACTGGCGCGGTGCCAGAAGAGGATGGTGCAGGCCGCCAGCAGCAGCACCGCGGCCGCCCATCGCAGTGCGGCGGCGCGCTGTACCAGGCGGGACAGGGTGAAGCCGATAGCCGATACATCATGGATGCGAAAGTTCACCGGCAGCAGATGGGGCAGAACGAAGCGGGTCACCGTTGCGGCCGCTATCAGACCGGCAATCGAGTACAGGCCAAGTTGTGCCAGCCCAGGAAAGCCGGACAGCAGCAGCGAGGCAAAGCCGAATATCGAAGTCAGCACACCGAGACGGATCGTGGGCCAGAAGCGCTTGATCCACTGCTGCTGTTCTGAACCGCCCTGTTCTGACTGCACGAACAGGTAGATTGAATAATCCACCGCCTCGCCGATCAGTGCAGTGCCGAATCCCAGGGTGATGCCATGCACCGCCCCAAAGCCCAGGCTGACCGCCGCAATGCCGGCCAGCGCGCCACTGATGACGGGCAAAAAACCCAAGGCCAGTGCGGTGAAGGAACGGTAAACCAGCAATAACAGCACAGCGATGAGCACGACGCTGATGATGGACAAGCGGCTGACCTGACTTTTTATGGTGTCGCGTGAATTGACCGAAAACACACCGGGGCCGGTCATCACCAATCTCGCGGAAGGGCTTGCGCCGGGCGCGGTGTCAAACGCCTGGCGTATGGCGGCCATGGCGCGTTGCTGGGCGTCGGTATCGGAGCCCGAAGCGCGGGTTTGCACTAGCATCAAGGCGCGAGCGCCGTCGCGTGATGCCCACGCGCCATCGACCCTGTGCGGGCGGGTGCCGCTGCTTAACTGCCCGAGTAATTGCACCATTTCGCCGGTCGGGTCGCGTGGCAGCAGCGACTTGACCATCAGCCCGGCAGGCGAGGCGAGCAGGTCGATGCTGTCGCTCAACGCGGCATGCAAGCCGTCCACGCTGAATCGTGCAGGCGTCACAGCAGGGCTCAGCAGGTAGCGATTGTTGAACAGAAATGCACGGTCGCGCTCGGTGCTGACGGGCTCGCCATTGTCGACGGAGACAAAAGCCGGCTCGGCGCGCAGGCGCTGGGCGATTTGCTTGGAAAGCCTGGCGCGGGTGGGTGCATCGGCGCCTTCAATGCCCACCAGGATCAGGCGCGAAGCCAGGCCGTCACGTATCTGATCCAGCAGCAACTGCTGTGCTGGCGTGGGACTGCGGGGCAAAAATGCCGATAAATCAGTGGTGAACTGGCTGCGGCTGATGATGATGCTGCAGGCGAGGATGAACGCCAGCCACCAGGCTATCGCCGTCCGGCCGCGCCGCGCCGGGGCTTGCCTCACGGCGCGGCCAACTTTTCGATGAGCATCAGCGAGCGGTCACCGTCGGCCTGGATAATTTCCACGCTGCGCACTGCGTAGCGCGTCCCCTCGATACGGATGCGCGTTACCACTGCCTGCATTTTTTCATCCACCGGCAGCAGTTGCAGCGTCCAGCGCTCGACGGTGCCGTCCAGAATCAGTCGGTAGTTGCGTTCCAGCGCGTTGCGGTCGCCAGCCAGGATCCCACGGATGCTGCCGACGAAAGCTTCCAGCTCCGGATAATCCTGCAATTGCAGGCGATGTTGTTGGCGGCCACGCTCGATCACCAGGGTACCGTGATTCAGGATCATGGTTTCGGGTTTGGGTTTGATCGTGCGCTTTTCCAGGCGGTCAGGTGCGGTGTAGAACAACTCCCCGGAGGATTCCACCGGCTTGTCGAGCATGGCAATGTATTTTGTCTCGGTAAAGCGGGCATGGTCCGTGCGCGTTTGCGCCAGGCCACGCATGAGCCGGGCAATATCCCAGTCGGCGGCTTGAGCAGCGAGGGGTGCCAGCATCAGCACCAGAACAACGACAACGCACGCATGCGGCACGACGCGCAGCGCAAAGACCGGAGAGTAAGGGAGTGCCCTCATCATATTGCAGGTGTTGTGGCGGGTGCAGGCCGCCAGAAATCGAAAAAATTAAACCAATTGTATGGAGCCTTACGGCAGTACTGATCCAGCAGTGCAGCGTAACGGGTCATGGCCGCCGTCACGGCGGCATCGCGTTGATTGCGCTTAACGGTAGAAAAATCCGCCAGTGGATCGAAATGGATGGCGTAGCGGTTGCCTCCCAGATACAGCCCGGTCATGAACACTACCGGACGCTGCAGCAATGCCGCCATGCGGAACGGCCCCTTGGGCAAGTGCGCGTGAGCACCGAGAACTTGCACGGGATGCAGAGCGCCGTTGTCCGGGGTACGATCAGCCAACATGCCGACGAGACCGCCTGCATCCAGCCGCTCCCGCACCTTGAGCATGGAATCGACGTGCCCCAGACCAATGATATCCTGGACCGCCTCCGGATTGATGGCCGCCAGCATGGCGTTTATTTTCCGTGCGTTATCCTCTCGCATGATCATGGCGACGCGCAAATCCGTGTCTTTCCGGCCAATCGCCCGAATCACTTCAAAGCTGCCCAGGTGTGCACCGATCAGGAACAAGCCTTTGCCTCCGGCAAGCAGGCGGCGCAGGATGTCCTCGCCATGCACTTCAAAATCAAACAGGTCGAAGCGGCGGTTGACCAGATAGACACGGTCATGGATGGTGGCTGCAAAGGTGAAAAAATGCCGGTACAGATCGCGCCAGCGGGGAGGACGGCCCAAAGCGCGCCTGAGATAATCTCTTGAAGCACGGCGGCTGTCCGGTGCGAACAGCAGAAAATAACCGGCAATCAGGTGCAGCACGGCACGCGCCGCACGCCGCCCCAGGCGCAGCGAAATCCAAGTCATGACGCGCAACATTGGCATGTTGCTGCGTTCCGGGGTATGCGCCCAAGCAGCCTGGCTGGCTGTCGGGCGCGATGTCATACAGCCGCTCCCGGCACGATACTGCCGCTGGCAATTTTGCGCTCGCCAGCCACGATGTCGAAACGTATCGTGCCGTTGGCCGAAAGGACGTGCCGGATCATCAGCTCATCGCCCGGACCCGCAGGACTCAGAAACTTGACCGAGCTGATTTCGCAGATATCCAGTGTGATGCCGGTGGCAGCGGCTATTGCGTGTAACGCGGTGTCCAGCAGCAGCACGCCCGGAAGTATGGGCGTGCCGGGAAAATGTCCGGCAAAGGCGGGATGATCTG
>Ga0113563_10000976_pt1 | contig 15404 bp, 13 predicted proteins | sample Mud3Dept3metaG_FD_80117 | JGI IMG/M metagenome (GOLD analysis project Ga0113563, IMG submission 80117) | Freshwater wetland microbial communities from Ohio, USA, analyzing the effect of biotic and abiotic controls - Mud 3 Core 4 Depth 3... | ecosystem: Environmental > Aquatic > Freshwater >...
CTCCTAGGAGCCGGCCCTTCTGCCCGTATATTTCCACGGATTCACCCGGAGCCACTCCGGCGGGCTTCTCCAGCACTTCGTTGCTGAAGACCCACAGGTGTCCAGAGACGATTGAATTCTCACCATCCCGGCCGATAACAACCCGTTCCATCATAGAATATATTGCGAAGAAACAAGCCGGAAGTCAACACGAGGGGCAGAGACACAGACAGGTTGAGGAAAGGACTAACAGACGAAAGGGGCCAAGGACTTGTAAGTCCCCGGCCCCTTGCATGACCCTTGCCCCGTGACCCTTGACCCTGATGCTATGCCGTTGCGAACGCCTCCTCAGGGGGATGCGTCAGGCAGAATTCAATTGCCTCGTCCACGCGCTCCACGAACCTGAAGTTCATGTTCTCTTTCACTGTCTCAGGCACCTCTTCAAGGTCCTTCTCGTTCATCTTGGGCAGCATCACACTCTTAATCCCCGCCCTCTTGGCAGCGAGCACCTTTTCCTTCACGCCCCCGATCGGGAGCACGAGACCGCGCAGCGTGATCTCACCCGTCATGGCCACATCATTCCGCACCGGCTTGTCAGTCAGGAGTGAGACGAGCGCTACCATCATGGTTATGCCCGCAGACGGCCCGTCCTTGGGAATAGCGCCCTGCGGCACGTGAATGTGCAGGTCCTGCTTCTCAAAGAAGTCTTCGGCAATATTGAAGTCAACAGCCTTGCTCCGGATATAGCTGAGCGCGGCCTGGCCCGACTCTTTCATCACGTCACCCAGTTGGCCGGTGAGAGAAAGGTTTCCCTTTCCCTTCATCTTGGTAGCCTCGACAAAGATGATATCTCCGCCCGTAGACGTCCACGCGAGTCCTGTGGCCACACCCGAATACTTGGTCCGCTCCGCGATTTCCGAATAGAACTTGATGGGTCCCAGAAACCTATGCACGTCATCCGCCGTCACGGTCGTCTTATCGGTCTTGCCTTCCGCAACGTCACGCGCCACAGACCTGCAGATAGCTGCAATCTCCCGCTCCAGGTTCCTGACGCCTGCCTCCTTGGTGTACGAACGGGTGATCAGCTTGAGCGCCGCATCCTCAAAATCGAGGAGGTCTGACGTTAACCCGTGCTCGCTGAGCTGTTTGGGTATGATGAACTCCCGAGCGATCATCACCTTCTCTTCCTCGGTATACCCGGGAAGTTCCAGTACCTCCATCCTGTCCTTCAGTGCTGGCGGGACAGGATCGAGCAGGTTCGCCGTTGCTATGAACATCACCTTCGACAGGTCAAACGGCACCTCAAGGTAGTGGTCGCTGAATGAAAAGTTCTGCTCCGGGTCCAGCACCTCGAGCAGCGCGCTGGACGGGTCTCCTCTGAAATCCATGCCGATCTTGTCCACCTCGTCGAGCATGAAAACGGGGTTATTTGATCCGGCCTTCTTGATTCCCTGGACTACCCTGCCCGGAAGAGCTCCCACATAGGTTCTCCGGTGACCCCTGATCTCCGCCTCATCCCTGATGCCGCCCAGGGATATTCTCATGAACTTCCTGCCAAGCGCCCGCGCTATCGATTTCCCGAGCGACGTCTTACCCACGCCCGGAGGCCCTACAAAGCATAGGATCGGGCCTTTCATGTCAGATTTCAGCTTGCGCACCGCGAGATACTCCAGAATCCTCTTCTTGACCTTCTCCAGGTCGTAGTGATCTTCGTTGAGGATTTTTCTGGCATCCTCTATGACGAGGTTGTCCTCCGTGGCACGCGACCACGGAAGATCTACGAGCCAGTCGAGATACGTCCGCGACACCGTGTACTCAGCGGACATCTGGCTCATCTTGGAGAGGCGGTCCAGCTCCTTCTCCGTCACCTTCTGCACATCCGCGGGCATCTTGCCTTCGACCATTTTCTTACGGAGTTCATCGATCTCCGTATACCGGTCATCCACCTCACCCAGCTCCTTCTGGATTGCCTTGAGCTGTTCCCTCAGGTAGTACTCACGCTGCGTCTTGTCTATGCCTTCCTTGATATGGGACTGAATCTTGCTTGAGAGCTCAAGCGTCTCCAGCTCCCTGTTCAGGAGAATGGTGACTTTCTTGAGGCGCTCCTTGATATCTATCTTTTCGAGGATCTCCTGTCGTTCAGGCACGCTTATGTTGACGGTCGACGCGACCAGGTCAGCGAGATTACCAGGACTATCGATCTTGGCCGCAATCTGCGCAAGCTCCGCCGACAGGTATGGGGCTATCTCAACAGCCTTTTTATAAAGGTTCCTCAGGTTCAGATACATTGCGTCGACTTCGATATCCTTCTGGTACTCTTCGAATACGGGCAGCACGTGCGCCCTGAAATGTGGATCTGTTTCGACAAAGTCCATCAGCCTGAACCTGCACAGGCCCTGCACCACAATGCGCTGGCTTCCATCAACCATCTTCACCATCTTCATGATGGTGGCCACGCAACCCACCGTGTACAGGTCGTCCAGCCCGGGCTCCTCGATGTCCGGGTTCTTCTGCGTGATGATCCCTATGAGCCTGTCGCGGCTCATGGCCTCATCCACAAGCTTTATCGACTTTTCCCTCCCGACAACGAGAGGGATGATCAGGTCCGGATAAGCCACAGTTCCGCGAAGCGGCAGTATCGGGAGCTCCGCAGGGATAAAAAGCTTCTCCTTGGTGCTCCGGTCGTTTTTATAACCAATTACCATCAATGCCTCCCTATTTTTTCACGTCCTCAAATTCCACATCGACGACATCGTCGTTTCCTCTCGACCCGCCTGCGCCAGCCCTTTGATCTTGCTGCCCTTGCTGCTGCTGTGCACCGCCGGAGGCTTCAGTCGTCCGCTTGTAGAGAAGCTCAGCCAGCTTGTGCGAGGCCTTTGTTACCTCGTCGATAGCAGGCTTGATCCTGCTCACCTCTCCACTCTTGAGAGCGTCTTGGCGCTCGCCAGCACGCTCTCAACTGATGCGATGTCCTGGGCGTTCAGTTTATCTTTGCTCTCGTTGAGCGTTTTCTCGGTTCCATACACGAGGTTGTCCAGCTGGTTGCGAACCTCGATCTCTTCCCTTCTCTTCTTGTCCTCTTCTGAATGGGCCTCGGCGTCCTTTACCATATTCTGGATATCCTGCTCGGTGAGCCCGGTGGACGCGGTGATCGTAATATTCTGCTCCTTGGCAGTCGCCATGTCTTTCGCGGTCACGTGCAGGATGCCGTTTGCATCGATATCGAACGTGACTTCAACCTGCGGCAGGCCTCTCGGCGCCGACGGGATGCCGATGAGATGGAAACGTCCCAGGGTCCTGTTATCTCTCGCCAGTTCGCGCTCTCCCTGGAGCACGTGGATTTCAACGCTTGTCTGGTTGTCTTCGGCCGTCGTGAAGATCTGGCTCTTCCTTGTGGGAATCGTTGTGTTCCGCTCTATGATGCGCGTCAAGACGCCACCCAGCGTTTCGATACCGAGCGAAAGCGGGGTCACGTCAAGAAGCAGCACATCTTTTACCTCTCCTGCCAGGACGCCTGCCTGAACTGCTGCGCCCAACCCAACCACTTCGTCCGGATTCACGCCCTTGTGCGGCTCGCGGCCGAAGAACTGTTTCACCAGCTCCTGCACCTTGGGGATCCTGGTGGAACCGCCCACGAGCACCACCTCGTGGATATCAGACTGACGCAGCTTTGCATCATCCAGGGCCCTCTTGCACGGCTCCATCGTCCTCTGGAAGAGGTCATCTGCAAGCTGCTCCAGTTTGGCCCTTGTTAGCTTCATGTTCAGGTGCCTCGGCCCGGACTGGTCTGCCGTGATGAACGGCAGGTTGATCTCTGTTTCCAGGGTTGTTGAAAGCTCTATCTTTGCGCGCTCGCCCGCTTCCTTCAGACGCTGCAGTGCCATCCTGTCTTTTGAAAGGTCGATGCCCTGATCCTTCAGGAACTCAGCCACGATCCAATCCATCACCTTCTGGTCTATATCGTCTCCGCCCAGGTGGGTGTCACCGTTGGTCGATTTTACCTCAACCACGTTATCACCCACTTCGAGGATCGAAATATCGAACGTGCCACCACCGAAGTCATACACAGCTATGGTCTCATTCTTCTGCTTGTCCAGGCCGTACGCTAGTGCCGACGCGGTTGGTTCGTTGATGATGCGCAGCACGTTCAATCCCGCGATGCGCCCCGCGTCTTTTGTCGCCTGTCTCTGGGAATCGTTGAAGTACGCAGGCACCGTGATCACTGCGTCCTCAACGGTCTGGCCCAGGTATGCCTCTGCAGACTTCTTCAGCTTCTGCAGCACAAAGGCCGAGATTTCCTGGGGTGTATACTGTTTGCCCCGCGCCTCCACCCTGGCGTTGCCGTTCGAATCGCCAACGAGCTTGTACGGGACCTTCTCATTCTGTACTTCACTGTATCGTCTGCCCATGAATCTCTTTATAGAGAAAATGGTGTTCTCGGGGTTGGTAATCGCCTGTCTTTTGGCGACCTGGCCCACAAGCACCTCACCCTCTTTCGTAAAAGCGACTACACTGGGGGTAAGCCTGCTTCCTTCTTCATTGATGATTACCTTCGGTTCTCCACCCTCCATGATCGCAACAACAGAAAACGTGGTTCCGAGGTCAATTCCAATCACTTTCTTAGCCATGTTCGACTCCTCCCGGTCATTTAATCTTCGACTAGAATATAAGGACGGCCGGGCTACTTGTCAACCTGTTGTATGCACTCCAAAGCCGCAGCAATACTGTAGATTTAAGAGCTTTTTCTCAAAAGAATGGCGTATTCAAAACCGTCAAGAAGCGCCATGAAGGACGCCTTATTTATATTTTCTGAAACTGCCGCAACATTCCAGATTTCCGTCCCGTCCGTGAAAACGATCGAGACCTCGACCCTAGCTGCGGTACCCGACCGTGAGTCGCTGATCCGTGAAGAAAAATCGACGAGTTTTATCTCCTGGATAAAAGGGAAGATGGATCCGAGGGACTTCTTGAGCACATTGGCCAGCGCGTCAACCGGCCCAACCCCCGTGGACGCCTCGTGCATCTCGGCATCGTCTGTCTTAATGATCACAGTGGCCTCGGGCCTCAGCCCGTCGTCGATCAACCGGTATGTACCGACGATCGTAAAGGGCTTCTCGTAACCGTCGAGAGCCTTGAGGATATTGAGCTCCTTGGTCGCATCCCTCATCTGGGGCGGTCGTTTCATTTCTCCTTCTCCTCCTCGAGGAGCAACTTGTAGTCAATGCTGTCGACCAGAGCCTGCCAGCTCGCCTCCAGGAGGTTCTCGGAGACGCCCACAGTTTCCCACGCCTTTTTCCCGTCGCTCGACTCGATGAGGACACGCGTGGCCGACGCGGTGCCCTCTTTCGATGACAGCACTCTGACCTTGTAGTCTACCAGAGAAACGCTGCCCAGGGCAGGATAAAACTTGAGAAGTGCCTTGCGCAAAGCATTATCGAGGGCGTTGACCGGGCCCTTTCCCAGACCTGCCGTGTGCTCCACCCTGTCGCCCACCTTGACCAGGATGGTTGCCTCGGTGACCGGGTTATTTCTCTCCTTTTTTTCCACGATCACCCGGAAGCCGACGAGATCAAAGTATTTCTTGTGGACGCCGAGCGCCCTCTTCATGAGGAGTTCAAGAGATGCCTCGGCCCCTTCGAACTGGTACCCCCCGTGCTCCAGCTCCTTGACCCTCCTCAACACCTCCTTTACGACCTTCCTGTCCTTCTCTATGTCTATACCGAGTTCCTTCGCCTTATGAAGGATGGTGCTTTCGCCTGACAGGTCAGAGACGAGCACCCGCTGCCTGTTGCCCACCAGCCCGGGCTCGATATGTTCGTACGTCTCAGGGTTCTTCCTCACCCCGCTGACGTGGAGGCCGCCCTTGTGCGCAAACGCCGCGTCCCCCACGAACGGTTTATGTTTGTCCGGAACGAAGTTTGCCATCTCATCGACGAAGAGGCTCAGGTCGCGCAGCCTGGCAAGGCGCGCCTTTTCAATCCCCTCATAACCCATCTTCAGAATCACATTCGGGATGATCGAGCAGAGGTTCGCGTTACCACAGCGCTCTCCGTACCCGTTGATCGTCCCCTGCACCTGCGTGCAGCCCGCCTTGACCGCCATGATCGAATTGGCAACAGCCGATTCGGTGTCGTTGTGAGCATGGATGCCCAGAGGCAGGCTGACACTCTTTCTCACCTCTTCGACGACGTTCGAAACCTCGTAGGGCATGCGACCGCCGTTTGTATCGCACAACACGACCAGGTCGGCGCCCGCCTCTATCGCAGCCTTCACCACCTTCAGTGCATAGGCCCTGTTTTTCACGAACCCGTCGAAGAAGTGCTCCGCATCAAAGAAGACGGTCCGGCCCCGGCCCTTCAGAAAGGCAATCGTCTTCTCGACCATCTTCAGGTTTGTCTCCAACCCCACCCTGAGCGCATCACGCACGTGCAGGTCCCAGCTCTTGCCCACCACGGTCACGTACTCTGTTTCGGCATCGAGCGCAGCCCTCATGACCTCATCATCCTCCGGCTCGACATTCGGACGGATGGTACTTGAGAAGGCCACCACTTTCGAGCGTGCAAGCCGGAGCTTACGAGCTTCCTTGAAATATTCCAGGTCCTTCGGGTTCGAACCGGGCCACCCGCCCTCGACAAAGTCTATCCCGAATTCGTCAAGCTTCTCCGTAATGCGCAGCTTGTCCAGGACGGAAAAGGCTATGTCCTCTGACTGAGCCCCATCCCTGAGGGTGGTATCGTAAAAGTCGATCTTCACTTCTCCTCCTGGACATCTTCGGCATCCAGACCGAACCCGGCGTGAAGCGTGCGCACAGCAAGCTCGCCATACTTCTCCTCGATGACGCAGGAAATCTTGATCTCAGACGTGCTGATCATCTCGATATTGATACCCTCTGCGGACAGGAGGTCGAACATCCGAGCAGCAATGCCCGCATGGGACCGCATGCCCAGCCCGACAATCGAGACCTTTGCGATGCCCTCGGCCGCCTCAACGCCCTTTGCCCCGATCTCCGCGGCTTGCTCCTGCATGATCTTGAGAGCCTTCTTCGCGTCCGCCTTTGCGACCGTGAACGTGATGTCTGTCTTCTTGTCATGGCTGACGTTCTGCACGATCATGTCCACGACGATGTTTGCTTCCGCCAGCCTTGAAAACAATCTCGATGCAATGCCCGGTTTGTCTGGCACATCATCGACCGTTATCTTGGCCTCGTTCTTGTTGTACGTCACTCCAGAAACCACCACCTGTTCCATTTCGGGTACCTCCTCACACACAAGCGTTCCTTTTCCTTCAATGAGAGACGATTTCACCATGAGAGGGACCTTATATTTTTTGGCCATCTCAACCGACCGGATCTGCAGGACCTTGGCGCCGAGTGAGGCCATCTCGAGCATCTCGTCGTACGATATCCTGTCGAGCCGCCGCGCCTTGTTGGTAATGTTGGGATCGGTGGTATAGACACCGTCCACATCGGTATAGATCTCGCACATGTCCGCTTTCAGCGCAGCGGCTACCGCAACGGCGGTGGTGTCGGAACCTCCGCGCCCCAGCGTCGTGATGTTGCCTGCCTCATCCACGCCCTGGAAGCCGGGTACTACCACTATTTTATTGCCCTTGAGCTCTGTGCGGATCTTTGTCTCGTCTATGTCGGAGATGCGCGCCTTGCCGAACGCGGAGTCCGTGACAATGGGCACCTGGTGGCCCAGGACCGATACCGCGTCATGCCCCATCTCCTTCAACGTGATCGCGAGCAGAGCGGAGGTTACCTGCTCCCCCGTTGCAATGAGCACATCGACTTCGCGCTCATCGGGGAATTTTCCTATGCTGTGCGCAAGGCCCAGGAGCCTGTCTGTTTCTCCAGACATGGCGGAAACAACGACCACCAGGTCATCTCCGCGCTTCTTATACTCGATCACCCGTCTTGCAACGTTAGCAATCCTATCAGTGCTTGCTACTGAAGTCCCGCCATACTTTTGCACGACCAACATCACCAACCTCCATTACTATTCTTCTCTCCCGTTCACCCAAAACATCTATCGTCACTCCTACCTGGTCATCCCACCAGGACGCGCGCTCAGCCCATTCCACCGCCACAACGCCCGTGTCCAAATATTCTTCCAGGGCGAGCCCCTCCACATCGCCTTCGCCTAGCCTGTAAAGATCAACGTGGCAGAGCGTCATTCTCCCTTCATACAGGTTGACGAGCGTGAATGAGGGCGACAGTACATACTCCCACTCAGGCACGCCAAGCCCCCTGGCTATCCCCTTGACCAGCTGGGTCTTGCCTGAGCCCAGCTCGCCGCACAGGAGAAAGAGATCGCCAACCCGGGAAAACGCTCCTATATGTTCGCCGATGGCCAGCGTATCAGAGGGACTCGTGGAAGTAAACTCTATCCTTTCCATCCCTGATCTCTCTGATGGCCTCTCCGAGGCCTTCCAGCAAGTCACCGGCTATGAGGTCCATGTCACTATGCCTATCGGCCCACGCGTCAGCTATGTAGCCGTGCAGATAGACGCTGATAAGGGCTGCTTCAAGCAGCGCATGTCCCTGTGAGGCAAGACCTCCGATGAAGCCCGTTAGTATGTCGCCGCTTCCGCCTTTGGCAAGCGCTGGGTTTCCTGTCGGGTTTATGAACATGCCGCCATCCGCATCAAACGTGATCGTGCGGGCGCCCTTCAGCACCAGCGTTATCCCGTTCTTCTCCACGAACTTCCGGCCGACAGCGCACCTGTCTCCATTGATCTCGGAAGGGGTGAGATCGACGAGACGCGCCAGCTCGCCGGGGTGCGGCGTAAACACCGCATTATGCGCCTTGCGCTTGATAAGCTCAACATGCCCCTGAAAGGCGGAGATGCCATCGGCATCGACGATGAAGGGTTTGTCGAGCTCCACATAGAGCCTGCGCACCAGCGCCATTGTTTCTTCGGTTGTGGAGAGGCCGGGTCCGATTACCACCACATCCTTGTCAGCGGCAAAGGCGGAAATCTCTTCGAAGGTATCCGTCGAGAGATGACCCCTGTTATGATCTTCCACAGGATAGGTCATCACTTCCGTGAGTTTGACCTCCATGATGTGGTTAAGACTCCGGGGAATAACGAGCGTGACGAGGCCGGCGCCAATCTTGAGTGCTGCATTTGATGTCATGGCTGCCGCCCCGGTCTTCCCTGTCGAGCCGGAGATGACGAGCGCGTGGCCGAAGCTCCCCTTGTGCGCCCAGGGAAGACGGGCTTTCAGAAGACCTCTCACCATGTCGCCGTCGACCGCGTAGCCATCGATGCCGAGCTCTTTCTCCGCAAACGGCGGCAATGAAATATCAACAACGGTCAGACGGCCTGCGTGGGCAGTGCCCGGATAGAGCATGTGCCCGATCTTGGCGTATCCATAGGTATACGTGCTCGACGCCTGCACAACGGCACCGAGCGGGGCACCGGTAAGCGCATCTAGGCCCGAAGGGACATCCACAGCCACCACCGGCTTACCTGACGCGTTTATCTCATCGATGGCGATTCGCTCGATACCCTGCACTTCCTTCGACAGGCCCGTCCCGAATATGGCGTCAACGATCAGCTCTGTTTCCGCAAGCCCCTGGCGAATCTCGTCCGCGCTCTTGACTTCTGCAATCCTACCGCCCAGCGTACGGAAGAGTCCCATGTTCAGCGCAGCATCCCCTTTGAGCTCACCTGGCTTGCAGAGCAGGTAGACAGCCGTTTCAAAGCCGTCTCTCAGCGCGTACCGGGCGATAACAAACCCATCGCCTCCGTTGTTTCCCCTGCCGCAAACGATAGCCAGCTTCTTTCTCGTTTGCAGGTACTCCTCTTTGAGCAGCCGGTAGGTGGTTCTTCCAGCATTCTCCATGAGCACGGCCGAAGGAATACCCCAGGCCTTGATGGCGTACTCGTCATACTGCTTCATGCGCTCAGGCGAGAGTAGTTTCACTGAGAACCTCCACCGACAGGGGTTCGAGGGTTCGAGTCAGACAAAGAGTAAACGGGCTTTCGCTCTGCGTTTTACTTGAACCCTGGAACCCTTGAATCCTGCTTTTCATAAAGTTACTACTGCCACTGCATACGCCCGCTCGTGCGAGATGCTCACATCGACGAACTCTTTTCCCCGGTACCGAATGAAAGGCCTGCCCCCGCTTCTCACTATTTCGATATCCCTCCAGGGGAGCCTTCGGCCCAAGGCCTTCATGAAGGCCTCTTTTGCGGCGAACCGCCCTGCCAGGGACTCGGACCATCTTCTCTTCCCCCGGGCATACCTGATCTCGCCCTCGGTGAAGACCCGCTGCAGGAATCTTTCTCCGTGCTTCACTGCGAGAGCCTCTATCCGCGATATATCAACTATATCAATACCGATCATGCTATCTCGCTTCGCCCGATGACTTGCGGGTCCACGGTCCTGGGGCAAGGGTCAGGGAACTACACACGATGAAAAATGCAGTTGCCCGGCGGGTCACTGCATAACACTTAACCCGCAAAAGTTTGTCACCTAACACGGCTCTTAGGTTCTCCCTGACCCTTGACCCTTCACCCTTGACCCTGTATTAATGCGATCATGTCCCTCACCGCCCGGTCCAGCCCTACAAATAGTGCCCGCGCAATGATGCTGTGACCGATTGCCAGCTCGTCTATCTCCGGGATTGCCGCTATCTCTTCTACGTTATGGTAATGAAGCCCGTGGCCCGCATTTACCCCGAGTCCGAGTTCCTTGCCTTTCTGTGCCGCAACCACGATGCGTTTCAGCTCCTCCATCCGGGCCGCTTCGATCAATGCGTCGCTGAACGCACCCGTGTGTATCTCGATCATGTCGGCGCCGATGGACCGCGCTGTGGTTACCTGTTCAATCACCGGGTCGATGAAGAGACTCACGAGCATGCCGGCCGACTGCAACTCACTTGTCTTCGCCGCGATCCTGTCCCGGAGAGAGACCACATCGAGGCCGCCCTCGGTGGTCAGCTCCTGTCGCTTCTCTGGCACCAGCGTCACCATCTCAGGCCGTATCTCTTTCGCGATGCGCACCATCTCATCCGTGGCAGCCATCTCCAGATTCAGCTTGGTACGGATTACCTTCCGAAGAAGCTCTACATCCCGGTCAATGATATGGCGCCGGTCCTCGCGCAGATGAACTATGATGCCTGACGCGCCTGCCATCTCAGCAATGCCTGCAGCATACACCGGTTCAGGGAAGTGCGTGCCCCGCGCCTGACGCACCGTAGCCACGTGATCTATATTCACCATCAGCTTAGGCATGCTTACCCTCCGAGAGCAGCTTCCGCGCCTTCTCGCCAATTTCGCCTGCGTATTTTCTTACCTTGTCCCGATCTGTGCCCTCCACCATGATGCGGAGCAGCATCTCTGTGCCGGAATATCTCACGACTACCCTGCCGCGATTCTTGAGTGTCTTCTCCACGTTCTTTATGGTCTTCTGAAGTTCAGGCATGCTGTCCAGGGGTTGTTTCCTGGCCACCTTCACGTTGAGCTCTACCTGCGGGAATTCCTCGAACCCCTTGTTCAGCTCATGAAGGCTCATGCCTGTTTCCATCATAACGGTCAACACCTTGAGAGCGCTTACGATGCCGTCCCCCGTGGTGTTGTGGTCCAGGAATACCACGTGGCCCGACTTCTCGCCGCCGAAATTGAGACCGTCCGCAAGCATGCGCTCGAGCACATACCTGTCGCCCACGTCAGTCCTGAGAACCCTGATGCCGTTCTTCTTGAGGCAGACGTCGACCCCCATGTTGCTGGCAATGGTGGCCACAACCGTATTTTTCTGAAGCCGACCCTTCTCGCGGAGATACCTACCGCACATCACCATGAGCGCGTCGCCGTCCACGATTTCGCCCTTCTCGTCCACAAAGAGTACCCTGTCCCCGTCGCCGTCAAACGCCACACCAACGTGGGCATGTTTCTTAAGCACCTGTTCCCGCAATGCTGCCGGATAGAGTGTGCCGCACGCCTTGTTGATGTTCTCGCCGTCCGGTTCCACACAGAAAGGGATGACGTGCGCGCCCAGCTCCTCAAACACTGCGGGCGCAACCTTGTACGTGGCCCCGTTTGCACAGTCCACCACAAGCGTGAGCCCTGTCAGTGAGAGCTCCTGCGGAAACGTATTCTTCAGGAAAACAATGTAGCGTCCCACCGCATCATCGATCCTGTGCGCCTTTCCTATCTCAGACGCAACAGGACGAAGTTCGTCGATCGAGCCATCCATGATAATGCGCTCTATCTCGTGCTCCAGATCGTCGGGCAGCTTAAACCCTTCACCCGAGAAGATTTTTATGCCGTTATCCTGGTACGGATTGTGGGATGCTGAGATGACAATGCCCGCGTCTGCCCTCATGCTTCTCGTGATAAATGCGATCCCCGGCGTCGGGAGCGGGCCCACGAGCCACACGTCGAGACCCGTGGAGCAGACCCCTGAGGCGATGGCAGTCTCCAGCATGTAGCCTGAGAGTCTCGTATCCTTTCCTACGACGATCCTGCCCCTGCCATGCCGCTCCTTGAACACGTGAGAGACCGCGCGACCGATCTTGAGGGCCATTTCAGAGGTCATGGGATAGACGTTGGCAACGCCCCGTACCCCGTCTGTACCAAACAGCTTTCTCATACGAAATCACCTTCCTGGCGTTACCACCCGCTCTCAACGACGTGCGATGACTCAGCGCACATCGAGACGCACCGGAAGTTCACGAAGCATGCATGACACCATGCACGAGCACGGCAACTTTTTTCGCCTTCCGGACGTCGTGTACGCGCACGATATCCGCACCGTTCCACAAGGAAAGGGCCACGCTCGCAAGGGTGCCCTCGACGCGTTCCTCAGGATCGGAAGAGTCGGCGAGCTTACCCAGAAATCCTTTCATCGATGTGCCAATAAGAATCGGCCGCCCGAGCTCCTTTAAACGGCCGAGTTCCTTGATGATCATCAGGTTGTCCACAACCCTCTTGCCGAATCCAATCCCGGGATCGAGAATGATGTTCTCTTCCGCGATCCCGCGCTGCTTCGCAAACGCCATCCGTTCAGAAAAAAACTCCGTGATCTCGCGCACCACGTCATCGTAGTGCGGAGCAACCTGCATGTCCTTCGGTGTCCCCTTGATGTGCATGATCGCGACCGGCGCGCCACTCCTGGCTGCTACGTCAGCCATCGCCACATCAAAGGTGAGGCCGCTGATGTCATTGATCATGTCAGCACCCGCTTCCAGTGCTGCCCGCGCCACTTCCGCCTTGTACGTGTCGATCGACACGAAGGCCCCGGTGCGTTTCTTGATGGCTTCGATAACGGGAATGACCCGCTCCAGCTCATCATCGATAGGGGTTACCTCAGAGAACGGCCTCGTCGATTCTCCGCCCACATCAATGATGTCTGCGCCTTCGTGAGTCATGCGCAGAGCGTGCTCGATAGCCGCGTCCCGGGAGTAGAACCTTCCACCGTCATAGAAAGAATCAGGTGTGACATTGAGGATGCCCATGATAAGGGCTCTATCCTCGAACCGCTGCCTCCAGCCCATTCCTGTATTCCTCTATGATCTTATCTATCTCCTGGCCGTCGAGTACCTCTTTTTCAAGAAGGGTGTTGGCGATAGTGTGCAGGATATCGATGTTCTCCTTGAGTATCCCGCGCGCCCTGTCGAAGCAACCAGTCACCATGCGCCTGAGTTCCGCGTCTATGTCCTGGGCGGTCTCCTCGCTGAAATCCCGCTGCCGGCCTATCTCCTTGCCCAGAAAGATGTGTTCCTCTTTCTTGCCGAAATTGAGCGGGCCGAGCTTATCGCTCATGCCCCACTCGCAGACCATCTTCCGGGCTATCTCGGTTGCGCGCTCGATGTCATTTCCAGCTCCCGTTGTCCGGTGGTTGAGCACCAGCTCTTCCGCCGCCCTTCCACCAAGCAGGATCGTGATGTTGTCGAGCAGGTAATCGCGTGAATACGTATGACGCTCGTCGATGGGAAGCTGCTGCGTGATGCCCAACGCCCGGCCCCTGGGAATGATCGTCACCTTGTGTATCGGGTCGGAGTTGGGGATCATCTTCGCCACGAGCGCATGGCCTCCTTCGTGGTAGGCGGCGTTTCGCCGCTCCTGGTAAGGTATGATCATGCTCTTGCGCTCGACGCCCATCAACACCTTGTCCTTGGCTTCTTCGAGATCGGAGTTTTCAATCTCTTTCTTGTTCTTCCGCGCAGCAAGGAGCGCTGCCTCGTTTACCAGGTTGGCCAGGTCAGCTCCCGAAAACCCGGGCGTCCCGCGTGCGACGATCGACAGGTCGACCAATCTGGAAAGCACCGTCTTCCTGGTGTGGACGCCCAGGATCGCCTCCCTGCCCTTCACGTCAGGGATCGCGACCACAATCTGCCGGTCGAACCTGCCCGGCCTTAAGAGGGCGGGGTCGAGCACGTCAGGCCGGTTGGTCGCAGCTACAATGATGACGCCTTCGTTCGATTCGAAACCATCCATTTCCACGAGCAGCTGGTTCAGCGTCTGCTCCCGCTCGTCGTGCCCACCGCCGAGTCCGGCCCCGCGGTGGCGGCCCACGGCGTCTATCTCATCGATGAAGATGATGCAGGGTGCGTTTTTCTTGCCCTGGGTGAAGAGGTCTCGCACACGCGATGCGCCTACTCCGACAAACATCTCGACAAAGTCTGAGCCGCTTATGCTGAAAAAAGGTACGTCGGCTTCCCCTGCAATGGCGCGGGCAAGCAGCGTCTTGCCCGTCCCGGGCTGCCCCACCAACAGAACGCCTTTAGGGATACGCCCGCCGAGCTTCGTGAACTTCTTCGGGTCCTTCAAGAAATCTATGATCTCCTGCAGTTCTACCTTTGCCTCTTCTATGCCGGCCACATCCTGGAAGGTCACCTTGTTCTCTTTGGCGTTGACCATGCGGGCCTTGCTCTTGCCGAAGGCGAGTGCTTTGCCGCCCCCTGCCTGCATCTGTCTCATGAAAAAAATCCAGACCGCAATGAGCAGGAGCATGGGGAACCATGAGACGAAGATCGACTGCCAGATGCTCGAGTCTTCATCGGGCTTGGCCTGGACCTTCACGCGATGCTCTCTCAACGTCTTTACGAGCTCAGGATCATCCGGGGCGTAGCTCTTGAATTCCGCTCCTTCCTTGAAGACGCCGGTGATGTTCTTGCCCTGTATCGTCACAGATGTCACGCGATTCGCCTTCACTGCCTCCACAAAATCGCTGAACATCACGTTTTCGTACTGTTTTTTGGGCTTCTGGTAGATGTTGAAGAGAAAGAGGATGAGCAGGATTACAAAAAGCCAGATGAATACCCCTTTGTTGAGCGGATTCAGGTTCTTATTTTTTGTCATGGTGTCAGTGTTTTAACACACAACCCCTAGAGTTTTCAATGTAGTTAGGGCCTTACGAAGCAAGAAATGTGCCGGGGCTAAGGCAGGTCGATAAATAAAGAGGGTGCGGACCA
>Ga0113563_10000977_pt1 | contig 15393 bp, 12 predicted proteins | sample Mud3Dept3metaG_FD_80117 | JGI IMG/M metagenome (GOLD analysis project Ga0113563, IMG submission 80117) | Freshwater wetland microbial communities from Ohio, USA, analyzing the effect of biotic and abiotic controls - Mud 3 Core 4 Depth 3... | ecosystem: Environmental > Aquatic > Freshwater >...
CGCGGCTGGCGCATGCCGCGAGCCTGATCGAGGCCGCGCAGCAGGGGCTCGACGTGCTGTCCGAGGGCGACGGATCCAGCCTGTCGCAGGTCAATGGCGTGATCGCGCGGCTCAATTCCCTGCTCGAACACGATGCCGGGCTCAAGCCGATACTCGACGTGCTGGAGCCGGCGCAGATCCAGCTGCAGGAGGCGGTCTATGCGCTGCGCCATTATGGCGAACGCCTCGATGTCGATCCGCAGCGGCTGCGCGAGAGCGAGCAGCGGCTGGATGCCATACACACCGCGTCGCGCAAATACCGCGTGACGCCGGAACAGCTGCCGCAAACGCTGGAAAATGCCCGTCTGCGCCTGGCCGAACTGGCCGTGAGCGGCAATGTCGATGTGTTGCGCCGGCTTGAAGAGGAGGCGCATGCGGCATGCCTGGCCGAGGCGAAAAAACTGTCCACGGGGCGCAGGAAAGCGGCGAAGAAATTATCGGAGCAGGTGACCGCGGCCATGCAGAGCCTGGCCATGGCCGGCGGCGCGTTCGAAGTTGCGCTTGAAATTGCGGAAGAGGTGAATGCGCACGGACTGGAGCACATCGAATTCCGGGTGTCGGCGCACAAGGGCATGGTGCCGGGACCGCTGGCGAAAGTGGCTTCGGGCGGCGAGTTGTCGCGCGTGAGCCTCGCGCTGCAGACCGTGGTCAGCCAGGTGGCGCAGGTGCCGACGCTGATATTCGACGAGGTCGATGCCGGCATCGGCGGGCGCGTGGCGGAAATCGTCGGCAAGATGCTCAAGCAGCTCGGCAGGAAACACCAGGTGATGTGCATCACCCATCTGCCGCAGGTCGCGGCCTCGGCCGATCAGCAGTGGCAGGTGACCAAGAGCGCGGCCAACGGCAAGGTGTCTAGCAAAGTTGCGGTGCTGGACCAGGCGCTGCGCGTCGAAGAGATCGCGCGCATGCTGGGCGGGGTCAAGATCACCGAAACCACGCGCAAGCATGCGGCGGAGATGCTTGGGGTCAAAAGCTAAAAGCTTGAACGCGAAGGTCGCAAAGGTTCGCGAAGGAAAGCTAAATGCTGAGACATGAAGGTTTCTTTTCAATGCCCGCTTGTGGGGTACCCCAAGGCGCAAAGAACATCAAAAGCAATTGAACCGCCAAGAACGCCAAGAAAAACAAGAATGAATATAATCGGGGGGCTTGCGCGTCTGACCCTGGGGATCTCTACACCAATGCAAAACTGGCTTGCCAACGTTGGGGTAAGCGAGAGTGCTGCGGTGGGTGGCGTCCGGTGGGCGTGGCGCTTGGGGTGTGATTATAATCCGTTGTTTTTATTGATAAATAGTTTGTGTCATGTCAAGGCCCATCCCAGCCATGCCGCGAGCAGGGTGAGCATCAGCCCGGGGATGATCTGGGCGGCGTAGCGGCGGTTGCCGCTCATCAGCGCGACTGCGGTTTTGGTGACGGTGTTCGTGGTCAGCGCGATGAGGATGGGGATGGCGGCTTCGCGGGCGTCGAGTTTTCCGGCGGCGACGAGCGCGGCGACCGACGCAGACGGAGAATGCGCGTCGACGAAACCGGCCACGGTGGTGGCCGCGATCAGGCCCGCTTTGCCGAACCAGGCGTCGAGCGCGGCGGAGGCGACCAGCACCGCTGAAATCATCGCCGCGAACATCAGCGCGGTTTTGAAGCTGAATGCACGCCCGCTGTCGGCCGGTTCAGCCAGGTCGTGGTGCAGGGACTTGATGGTGAACAGTGCGCCATAGGCGATGGCCGTTGCGCCCGCGCAGATCAGCGGTATGGCCAGTGCCTGCAGCGTAGGCGGACTCGTTGCCGCCAGCACCGCGGCCATCTGGAGTACCGTCGCCACGGTCGAGAGCACGGCCCCGGCCACCGCCGGGCGCAACAACTCGGGTGCGCGAGCGACGCGCTCGCCCATGGTGCCTATGGTCGCCGCGCTGGAGACGAAACCCGCGGCGAGGCCCGCAAGCGGAAGGCCGAACCTCGATCCGAACACCCGCTGCGCGACGTGACCGGCGGCGCCTATCCACAGCATCAGGACCACGACGGCCCACATGATGCGCGGATTGTAGGCATCGAAAGGGCCGAGATAGCGGTCCGGTATCACGGGCAGCACCACCAGCGTGGCGGCAGCGATGACGAGCGCATCGTTCAGTTCAGTCTCGGTCAGGATGGTGCGCACGAAATGGTGCATGCGGGTTCTGGCGGCGAGCAGGACCGCGACGGCCACGGCGAGTCCCGCGGCAAGGCCGGGTTCGCGCATCGCCAGCCCGCCCAGCAACAAGGTGAGAAGCAGCGCCGTCTCGGTCGTCAGGCCGGGATCTTTCTCCATGCTGCGGAAATAGGCAATGGCGGCGAGCAAGGCGACGCCGAAGGCCGCCACGGCGTGCAGCATGTTGCCGCCGAGCATGATGCTCACGGCGCCCAGCAGCGAGACGACGGCGAAGGTGCGGATCCCGGCCGCGGAGCGCGTAGGGCCTTCGCCTTTGCGCCGCTCGCGTTCGGCGCCGATGAGCAGGCCGATGCCCAGCGCGAGGGTCAGCTTGAACCAGAGTTCATCGACGGGAGGCATGGGCTCGGTCCGGGGGAAGCGTTAATAAACACCTGACGACACCGCAGAGGCATGCCGATGCGGTCAATTTACGAAAGCTTTAGGGCCTGTTAACCATTACCACATGAGTGCGACGGGGGCTGAAAAACGCCGGTGTTTCAGCTTTTGGGCCGGTTCGGGCAGTTGGTTTTGATGCAATCGGCGTAGATGTGCAGCGAGTGATCGTGGATACTGAAGCCGCGCTCTTCGGCGATCTCGATCTGCCGTTTTTCGATTTCGGAATCGTAGAATTCCTCGACGTGTCCGCACTGCACGCATACCAGGTGATCGTGGTGGCTGCCCTGGTTCAGCTCGAACACCGCTTTGCCGGTTTCAAAGTGATGGCGCATCAGCAGGCCCGCCCGCTCGAACTGGGTCAGCACGCGGTAGACCGTGGCCAGGCCGGTATCCGTGCCTTCGTCGACGAGTTTCTTGTAGACGTCTTCGGCCGAGAGGTGGCGGATCTCGCTTTTTTCAAACAGTTCGAGTATGCGCAGCCGCGGCAGCGTGGCTTTGAGGCCTATGGTTTTTAGGTCGCTGGGTGAACTCAAGTGACGCGTCCCTGTCGGAATCAGTTGCTCTCGGCTATCATATTCATTTTCAGCCACTTTGGAAACCGCGCGCCGCGATCTGCAGGCGAAGCCGGCGCGCGTCTCACGGCCATATCAATGCGAAAAATCGTTCTATTAACTCTGTTGCTGGCGGGCTGTTCGGGCGTGCCCACGATACCCGGGATCGGACCCTACAAGATCGACATCCAGCAGGGCAATTATGTCACGCAGGAAATGGTGGCCAAGCTCAAGCCCGGCATGACGCGCTCGCAAGTGCGTTTCCTGCTCGGCACGCCGCTGGTGGTCGATGTGTTCCACGCCGACCGCTGGGATTACGTCTACGTTTATCAGAAAGGCGGCGCCGTCACCGAACACCGCAAAATGACGGTCTTCTTCGAGGGCGACAAGCTGGCGCGGGTCGAAGGCGACGTGAAACCGGCAAACGGCAGCGCAAAGGCCGAAAGCGGCACTGCCGCTGCCGGCACGCCCAAACCCGAGCCCAGTGCCGCGCCTACTAAACCCGAGACGGCGGCAGCGCCCGCAAAGCCTGAAGGCGCAACCCTGACGACGACGACCGGCGAACCGGTGGGCACGGCGCCGCCGAAAGCCGAGCCGGTGAAGGCCGAAGCCGGCCCGGAAAAACCTAAAGAAGAAAAACCGCAGGAAGAAAAAGGCTTCTTCGACAGGATGCTGGACAAAATCGGCTTCTGATTGAGTGATTGAGTGAATGAGTGATTAAGATATGAAGTGCTGGGTGGCCATACCACCGAATCACTTAAGCACTTAATTACTGACTTACTGGTAAACAAACATGACAAAGATCAATATCGCAGTTGCGGGCAGTTCCGGGCGCATGGGGCGGATGCTGATTGAAGCGGCGCTGGGCGGCGCCGATACGCGGCTTGCCGCGGCGCTCGAGGTGGCCGGCAACCCGTATCTTGGCAAGGACGCCGGCGAACTGGTCGGCGCGCCGTGCGGCGTGAACATCAGCGACGATTTCGGGAAAAGCCTGGCCGGCTGCGACGTGCTGATCGATTTCACGCGGCCCGAAGGCACGCTCGCTCATCTCGCCGCCTGCCGCAAACTGGGCGTCAGGATGGTGATCGGCACCACCGGTTTCAGCGACGAGCAGAAAAAAACCATAGCCGCGGCGGCGCGCGATACCGCCATCGTGTTGTCGCCCAACATGGCGGTGGGCGTCAACGTCACGTTCAAGCTGGCCGAGATCGCCGCCGGCATACTCGGCGACGACTACGACGTTGAAATCATCGAAGCGCACCATCGCCACAAGGTCGATGCCCCGTCCGGCACGGCGCTGAAGTTCGGGGAGGTCGTGGCCAGGGCGTTGAAGCGTGACCTGGCGCAGACGGCGGTTCATGGCCGCGTAGGCGTCACCGGAGAACGCGATGCGAAAACCATAGGCTTTCACGCGATCCGCGGCGGCGACATCGTCGGCGAACACACCGTGATGTTCGCGGGGCCGGGCGAGCGCGTCGAAGTCACGGTGCGTTCCGAAAGCCGCATGACCTATGCGACCGGGGCGCTGCGCGCCGCGCGTTTTCTGGCCGGCAAAAAAACCGGCCTCTACGACATGTTCGACGTGCTGGGCCTGAAGTAGCGCCTGGCGGGGCCGGCGCGCCATCTGAAGCGCGCGCCAGGCGGGTCTGGGGCTGCGCCCGAAATTGATGCTGCAGGCGCTTTCGCGTATAATTCAATCCAAGTAGCGGGACGGGCCTGAAGCCTGTCCCGCTTTCCACGTATAACCCCGAAAAATCAGGAGCTTGCAGTGTCGTCGCGTACGCCCGCCCTCCTTGTGCTGCGAGATGGGACCGTTTTTCGCGGCATCTCCATCGGCGCCGCGGGGAAGACGGTCGGGGAAGTGGTATTCAATACCGCCATGACCGGCTATCAGGAAATCCTCACCGATCCTTCCTACTGCCGGCAGATCGTCACCCTGACTTATCCCCACATCGGCAACACCGGCGCCAATGCCGAAGATGTCGAATCCGCCCAGGTATTTGCCGCCGGGCTGGTGATACGCGATCTGCCCCTGCGGTCTTCAAACTGGCGCCAGAACTGGACGCTGCCCGAGTATCTGAAACGCGAAAACGTGGTGGCGATCGCCGATATCGACACCCGCAAGCTGACGCGTATCCTGCGCGACACGGGCGCCCAGAATGGCTGCATCATGGCCGGCGCGATCGATGAAAAAGCCGCGCTGGAGGCGGCCCGCGCTTTCCCGGGGCTGGTCGGGATGGACCTGGCCAAAGTCGTCAGCTGCGATAAGGCTTATGAGACGGACGAGAGCGTGTGGGCGCTCGGCCAGGGCTACGGCAAGCGCAAAGAGCCGCGCTTTCACGTCGTGGCCTACGATTTCGGCATCAAACGCAACATTCTGCGCAAGCTCGCGGCGCGCGGCTGCAGGCTGACGGTGCTGCCGGCGCAGACCCCGGCGCAAGAGGCGCTTGCGCTCAAACCCGACGGGATCTTCCTGTCCAACGGCCCGGGCGATCCCGAGCCGTGTGATTATGCGATCCGCGCCATCCGCGCCTGCCTTGAGACCGATATTCCGGTATTCGGCATCTGCCTCGGCCACCAGCTGCTGGCGCTGGCGAGCGGCGCCAAAACGCTCAAAATGAAATTCGGCCACCATGGCGCCAATCACCCGGTGCAGGATCTCGACACCGGACGCGTCATGATCACCAGCCAGAATCACGGCTTCGCGGTGGACGCCGCCACGCTGCCCGCGAACGCGCGCGTCACTCACGTTTCGCTGTTCGACGGCAGCCTGCAGGGGTTTGCGCTCACCGACCGCCCGGCCTTCTGCTTCCAGGGCCACCCGGAGGCGAGCCCCGGGCCGCATGACGTGGATTACCTGTTCGACCGGTTCGTAAAGTTGATGGAGAAAAAACAATAGACAGAATAAGCAATATGCCCGGGATTTAATACGTAATCCGTTGTTTTATTTAATAAAAATGTAAATCCTGTGCATCCTGTCCATTAATTAGTCATGCCCAAAAGAACCGACATCAAGAGCATCCTGATCATCGGCGCCGGCCCGATCATCATCGGCCAGGCGTGCGAGTTCGATTATTCCGGCGCGCAGGCCTGCAAGGCGCTGCGCGAGGAAGGGTATCGCGTGGTGCTCGTCAATTCCAATCCGGCGACCATCATGACCGATCCGGACATGGCCGATGCGACCTATATCGAGCCGATCAACTGGCAGATGATAGAGAAGATCATCGAAGCCGAGCGGCCCGATGCGCTGCTGCCGACCATGGGCGGGCAGACGGCGCTCAACTGCGCGCTGGATCTGGTGCGCCACGGCGTGCTCGAAAAATACGGCGTCGAACTGATAGGCGCCTCCCGGGAGGCGATCGACAAGGCCGAGGACCGCGAGAAGTTCAAGGTGGCGATGGCCGGCATCGGGCTCGCCAGCCCGCGTTCGGCCCTGGCGCACAGCATGGAGGAGGCGCTGCAGGTGCAGGCGATGGTCGGTTTCCCGACCATCATCCGGCCGTCGTTCACCATGGGCGGCACCGGCGGCGGCATCGCCTATAACCGCGAGGAATTCATCGCCATCGTCGAGCGCGGGCTCGACGCGAGCCCCACCGCGGAGGTGTTGATCGAGGAATCGGTGATCGGCTGGAAAGAATTCGAAATGGAAGTGGTGCGCGACCGCAATGACAACTGCATCATCGTGTGCGCGATCGAGAATCTGGACGCGATGGGCGTGCACACCGGCGATTCAATCACCGTGGCGCCGGCGCAGACGCTGACCGACAAGGAATACCAGATCATGCGCGACGCCTCGATCGCGTGCCTGCGCGAAATCGGGGTGGACACCGGCGGCTCCAATGTCCAGTTCGGGATCAACCCCAAGGACGGGCGCATGGTGATCATCGAGATGAATCCGCGGGTGTCGCGTTCCTCGGCGCTGGCGTCCAAGGCGACCGGCTTCCCGATTGCGAAAGTCGCCGCCAAGCTCGCGGTGGGGTTTACGCTCGACGAGCTGCGCAACGACATTACCGGCGGGGCGACGCCGGCCTCGTTCGAGCCGAGCATCGACTACGTCGTGACCAAGATTCCGCGCTTCGCGTTCGAGAAATTCCCGCAGGCCGACGACCGCCTCACCACCCAGATGAAGTCGGTGGGCGAGGTGATGGCGATAGGCCGCACTTTCCAGGAGTCGATGCAGAAGGCGCTGCGCGGGCTGGAAACCGGCGCCGACGGTTTCGACGAGAAAACGACCGACGTCGACGTCATCGAAAATGAACTCGGCGACCCGGGTCCGGAGCGCATCTGGTATGTCGCTGACGCCTTCCGCTGCGGGATGAGCCTGGACGAAATCCACGCGCTGTCGCATATCGATCCGTGGTTTTTGGCCCAGATCGAGGACATCGTGCGCCAGGAACAGGCACTCGACGGCCAGCCGCTGGAGGAGCTCGACGGCGCCACGCTCAGGACGCTGAAGCGCAATGGTTTTTCCGACCGCAGGCTGGCCAAGCTGCTCGTCACGAACCAGGGCGCGGTGCGCAAGCGCCGCCACGAGCTTGGCGTCCGTCCGGTCTACAAGCGCGTCGATACCTGCGCTGCGGAGTTTGCGACGCACACCGCTTACATGTATTCGACCTACGAGGACGAGTGCGAAGCGCGGCCCACCGACAGAAAGAAGATCATGGTGCTCGGCGGCGGGCCCAACCGCATCGGGCAGGGCATCGAATTCGATTACTGCTGCGTGCACGCCTCGCTGGCGCTGCGCGAGGATGGTTTCGAGACCATCATGGTCAACTGCAATCCGGAAACGGTGTCCACCGACTACGATATCTCGGACAGGCTTTATTTCGAGCCGCTGACGCTCGAGGATGTGCTCGAGATCGTGCACATCGAAAAGCCGTTCGGCGTCATCGTGCAGTTCGGCGGACAGACGCCGCTCAAGCTCGCGCGCGAACTCGAGGCCAACGGCGTGCCCATCATCGGCACGACCCCGGACTCGATCGACATCGCGGAAGACCGCGAGCGTTTCCAGAAGCTGCTCCACAAGCTGAAGCTGAAACAGCCGCCCAACCGCACCGCGCGCAGCCCGCAGAAGGCGCTGCAGGTCGCCGAAGAGATCGGCTACCCGCTGGTGGTGCGCCCCTCCTACGTCCTGGGCGGGCGCGCCATGGAAATCATCTACCAGCAAAGCGATCTCGAGCGCTATATGCGCGAAGCGGTGAAGGTGAGCAACGACAGCCCGGTGCTGCTCGACCATTTTTTGAACGACGCGACCGAAGTCGACGTCGATGCGGTGTCCGACGGCCGGCAGGTCGTGATCGGCGGCGTGATGGAGCACATCGAGCAGGCCGGTGTGCACTCGGGAGACTCGGCATGCTCGCTGCCGCCGTTCTCGCTGCCGCCGGCTCTGCAGGACGAGTTGCGGCACCAAACCGTCGTCATGGCAAAAGCGCTCAACGTCGTCGGCCTGATGAATGTCCAGTTTGCGATCCAGGAAGGCACGGTCTACGTGCTGGAAGTGAATCCGCGCGCCTCGCGCACCGTGCCTTTCGTGTCGAAGGCGACCAGCCTGCCGCTGGCCAAGATCGCGGCGCGCTGCATGGCGGGCAGGACGCTGGCGGAGCAGGGGGTGACGCGCGAGATCGTGCCGCCCTATTTTTCGGTCAAGGAAGCGGTGTTTCCGTTCATCAAGTTCCCGGGCGCGGACACCATACTGGGCCCGGAGATGAAATCCACCGGCGAGGTCATGGGCGTCGGCGCCACGTTCGGCGAAGCGTTCGTGAAATCCCAGCTGGCGGCGGGGGACAAGCTGCCGACTTCCGGAAAAGTCTTCATCAGCGTGCGCGACGGCGACAAGCCGCGCACGGTCGAGATCGCCCGCGCGCTTGCCAAGCTGGGCTTCACCCTGGTGGCCACGCGCGGCACTGCCGCGGCGCTTGCTGCGGACGGGCTTGCCGTAACACCGGTGAACAAGGTTGCGGAAGGGCGGCCGCACGTTGTCGACATGATCAAAAACGGCGAGATTGCGCTGATCGTCAATACCGTGGAGGAAAAACGCACCGCGGTCCGCGACTCCTACGTGATCCGCCGAGCGGCGCTGCAGCACCGCGTCACGGTCTACACCACGCTGTCCGGCGCGCGCGCGGCGTGCAACGGCATGGAGCACGCCCAGGAGCTGCGCGTTTACGTGTTGCAGGGCCTGCACTCGAAACTGGTCACGGTAAACTAGTGATGGCGAAGACGTCTACGCCGCGCTAACATTGCTGCGCGCTCACCCGAACATCATCATTCGCTGTGTTTTTCACCCCCGGTCATGCCGCGCCATTTGGTCGCGGCGCGCGGGGTTTTTTTAAGGGCCGCAACGCCCGGATTTGTGGAAGAAGAGATCATGAGCAAGATACCCTTGACCGTAATCGGCGCCGAAAAGCTGCGCGCCGAACTGCAGGAACTCAAAACCGTCCAGCGCCCTGCGGTCATCGCTGCCATCGCCGAGGCGCGCTCGCACGGCGACCTGTCTGAAAACGCCGAGTACGCCGCCGCCAAGGAGCGGCAGAGTTTCATCGAGGGCCGCATCGTCGAGCTCGAATCGAAGGTATCCAATGCGCAGATCATCGATCCCGCGCTGCTCGATGCCGATGGCCGCTGCGTTTTCGGGGCGACAGTCGAGCTCGAAGACGTGACCAGCCGTGCAGTCGTGACTTACCAGATTGTCGGCGACGACGAGGCCGACATCAAGCACGGCAAGATTTCGATCAGCTCGCCGATTGCGCGGGCACTGATCGGCAAGTATGCGGGCGATGTCGCCGAGGTGCTGGCGCCAGGCGGCGTGCGCGAGTACGAGATTCTTGACGTTAAATACATTTGAGTGAGGAGTCAGGAGTGAGGAGTGAGGCGTTAACACCGAGCGTGGATTTGCACTTCACGCCTAACACCTTACGCCTTACGCATTCATGAAATCCTTCGCTGACGCACTGCAGTCCATCGCGGTCACCCTCTGGGTCGGCGGCATGTGGACCATAGGGTTCGTCGTCGCGCCGCTGCTGTTTGCGCGCGTGCCCGAACGCGCCCTGGCCGGGCTGATCGCGGGCAAGCTGTTTACCCTGGCCGCGTATATCGGCATAGTCTGCGCCCTCGTTCTGCTGCTGTTTCGCGTGGCGCGCTTCGGCGCCGCGGCGCTGAAGCAAGGGACGTTCTGGGTGGTGGTGCTGATGCTGGCGCTGATCCTGATCGGGGAATTCGGCGTGCAGCCGGTGCTCGAAAGCCTGAAGGCGCAGGCGCTGCCTAAGGAAGTGATGGCCTCGATATTGCGCGACCGCTTCGATACCTGGCACGGCGTGGCGAGCGGGCTTTATGTGATAGAAAGCCTGCTGGGCCTTGTGCTCGTCGTGCGGCAGCACCACGGACTGAAATGAGTGACTGAGTAATTCAGTGATTGAGTGATTCGGTGATTAAAACCACTGAGCGTCAGGTTGGGCCCAATCACTTAATCACTCAATAACCTGATCACTAGTCGTTCTGATAGCTGCGCTTGGTCCGGCGCGGCTGTTTTCTGGCTTTGCGGCGCGGCGGTTTTTTTTCGTCCGCCTCCGGGCCGGGCCGGAAGATGACGAGGATTTTGCCGATCCGCTGTACCGGGCTTGCATCGAGCGCGCTGCAGATTTCGTCGATCAGGGTCTTGCGCTGGAGCCGGTCATCGCTCATCGCCCGGATCTTGATCAGTTCGTGGCTTTTGAGATTGACGTCGATTTCGGCGAGCACGGCGGGCGTGAGTCCGGCGTCGCTGATCATGACGACCGGCTGCAAATGGTGGGCGCGGGCACGCAGCGCGCGGCGTTCTCCGGATTGCAATGTTTTCATGGTGTAAGTTTAGCGTATGGCACGAACCAAAACCAGCAAAGCGTGGATGCATGAGCATCTCAACGACACGTACGTAAAGCGCGCCCAGGCCGAGGGGTACCGCTCGCGCGCCGCGTACAAGCTCGCCCAGATTGCCGAGCGCGACAAGCTGCTGCGCCCGGGAATGCTGGTGGTCGACCTGGGTGCGGCACCCGGAGGCTGGTCGCAGGTCGCGGCGCAGGCGGTGAAGCCGGGCGGACAGGTGTTCGCCGTGGATGTGCTCGACATGCCGGAGCTGCCCGGCGTCCGGTTCGTGCGCGGCGACTTCCACGATGCCGCAACATTGAGTGAACTGGAGCAGCGGCTGGGCGGGCAGCTGGCGGACCTTGTGTTATCCGATATGTCCCCCAATATCAGCGGTATAGCCAATGTCGACCAGGCACGCGCCATGGCGCTTGCCGAACTGGCGCTGGATTTCGCGCTAAACCATTTGAAACCACAGGGGAATTTTGTGGTCAAACTGTTTCAGGGCGCGGGTTTCGAACAATTCGTCAAAGCGCTGCGTGGGCGGTTCGTGCAGGTTTTGACGCGTAAACCGGAGGCTTCGCGCAGCCGGTCGAATGAAGTTTATTTGCTGGGAAAAGGCCTGAAGCGGGTTTAACGCCTCTGCGCCAGCTTGGGATGCTTGCTATACTGCAGGCAAAATGAGTTTAGTATTGAGTTAGTTAGCGTCGAATTGTGGCGTAAGGAGCCTACTTGAATAATCTGATCAAAAATGTCTCGATCTGGCTGGTGATTGCGCTGGTCCTGATGACCGTTTTCAACCAGTTCAGCACACGGCAGACCGCGCTAAAACCGATGGAGTATTCCCAGTTCATCGACGAAGTGAAACAGGGCCGCATTGCCAAGGTCACGATAGAAGGGCGCGTGCTGAAGGGGGTGAAGGGCAGCGGAGAACGCTTTACCACCTACTCGCCGTCGGATCCGTGGCTGGTGAGCGATCTGCTGAAGAACGGCGTGATCATCGAGGCCAAGCCTGACGAAGAACCGTCGCTGCTGATGAATATCTTCGTGTCGTGGTTCCCGATGCTGCTGCTGATCGGCGTATGGGTTTTCTTCATGCGCCAGATGCAGGGCGGCGGACGCGGTGGCGCGTTCTCGTTCGGCAAAAGCCGCGCGCGCATGCTCGACGAATCGACGAATACGGTGACCTTCGCCGATGTTGCCGGCTGCGAGGAAGCGAAGGAAGAAGTGTCTGAACTGGTCGAATTCCTGCGCGACCCCGGCAAGTTCCAGAAGCTCGGCGGGCGCATCCCGCGCGGCGTGCTGATGGTCGGCAATCCCGGCACCGGCAAGACGCTGCTTGCGCGCGCCATTGCCGGCGAAGCCAAAGTGCCGTTTTTCTCGATTTCCGGATCGGACTTCGTCGAGATGTTCGTCGGCGTTGGCGCAGCCCGGGTGCGCGATATGTTCGAGCAGGCGAAAAAGCAGGCCCCGTGCATCGTGTTCATCGATGAGATCGACGCGGTGGGGCGCCAGCGCGGCGCCGGCCTCGGCGGCGGCAACGACGAGCGCGAACAAACGTTGAACCAGCTGCTGGTGGAGATGGATGGCTTCGAAGCCAATGTGGGCGTGATCGTGATCGCCGCGACCAACCGCCCCGACGTGCTCGATCCGGCGCTGCTGCGGCCCGGCCGTTTCGACCGCCAGGTCGTGGTGCCGCTGCCCGATATCCGCGGCCGCGAACAAATTCTGCTGGTGCACATGCGCAAGGTGCCGATTGCGCCCGACGTCAAGGCCGACATCATTGCGCGCGGCACGCCGGGATTTTCCGGCGCCGACCTTGCCAACCTGGTGAACGAGGCCGCCTTGTTCGCGGCGCGCACCAGCAAACGGCTGGTCGACATGTACGACTTTGAGCGCGCCAAGGACAAGATCATGATGGGCGCGGAGCGCCGTTCGATGATCATGCCCGAGCACGAACGCAAGAACACCGCCTACCACGAATCCGGCCATGCCGTGGTGGCGAGGTTGCTGCCCAAGACCGATCCGGTGCACAAGGTGACGATCATCCCGCGCGGCCGCGCGCTGGGCGTCACCATGCAGCTGCCGACAGAAGACCGTTACAGCATGGACAGCGAACTCATTCTGCAGAACATTGCGGTGCTGTTCGGTGGGCGCATCGCCGAAGAGATTTTCATGGGGCAGATGACGACCGGCGCTTCCAACGATTTTGAGCGTGCCACGGACATGGCGCGGCGCATGGTCACGCAATGGGGCATGAGCGTATCCATGGGGCCGATGGTCTATGGCGAGAACGAGGGCGAGGTGTTTCTCGGTCGCTCGGTCACCACGCACAAGAACGTCTCGGAAGCGACGATGCAGAAGGTGGACAACGAAATCCGCCGCATCATCGACCAGCAGTATGCGCTGGCGAGGAAGCTCATCGAAGACAACCGCGACAAAGTGGAAGTGATGGCCAAGGCGCTGCTGGAGTGGGAAACCCTGGACGCCGATCAGATCAGCGACATCATGGAAGGCCGCCCCCCCCGCTCGCCAAAACCCACGCAGGCGCCGTCGCCGGCACCCAAGGAACCGCCGCCCAGCGCAGCGGCAACTACGACCCCGGCGCAGGAAGCCTGACAGCCGTGAAGGGTGAATAGTGAAGGGTGAAGAGTAAAAGCGCTTTTCCATTACCTCTTTGCCCGTTCACACTTTTCCCTTTCACCGATGTTTCTACAATGCGGTAAATTCCGACTCTCGTTAGAGAGGCCGCTCATTATGGGTGTGATCAACGTCACGCCCGATTCCTTTTCCGACGGCAACCGCTACCTGACGGTGGATCAGGCGGTCGCGCACGCCAGGATGCTGATCGATGAAGGCGCGCATATTCTCGACATCGGCGGCGAATCGACGCGTCCCGGAGCGCTGCCGGTGACGCTTGAGGAAGAGCGGCGGCGCGTGCTGCCGGTGCTCGAGCGGCTCGCGGACTGCGGCGTTCCGGTTTCGCTGGACACGCAAAAGCCCGAGCTCATGCGCGAAGCGATCGCCGCCGGCGCCTCCATGATCAACGATATCAATGCGCTCGCCGTTCCCGGCGCGCTCGAGGCCGTCGCAGGCGCGTCGGCAGCGGTGTGCCTGATGCACAAGCAGGGCGATCCGCGGACCATGCAGCAGGCCCCGCGTTACGGCGATGTGGTCAGAGAAGTCCGGGATTATCTGGTTACGCGGATCGACGCGGCGGAACGTGCCGGCATAAGGCGCGAGCGGCTGGTGATCGATCCGGGCTTCGGTTTCGGCAAGACGCTCGAGCACAATCTGGCGCTGCTGCGCGGGCTCGCGCAGATCGCGGCGCTCGGCGTGCCGGTGCTGGCCGGATTGTCGCGCAAGTCCATGCTGGGAAAAATCACCGGGCGCGAACCCGGGGAACGCGTGTTCGCGAGTGTTGCCGCTGCGGTGATCGCGGCCGAACATGGCGCGCGCATCGTGCGCGCTCACGACGTGGCGGCGACGCATGATGCGCTGGCAGTGTGGGCCGCGGTAACAGGAAGTCAGAACCTGAATCAATGATCGCCAGAGTAGCCGCACGTTGTGTGTTCTGTTGCCTGCACAGGACATATGACGATGGCTTGAAATTCATTCCCGAGCCGGAGTGGAATCAGGCTCGGTGTTGATTTAAGTCAAGAAATTAATCGTCCGATTCTGTAATCTTGCGCCAGGGCCAAAGAAAGCGCTTATCCCGACAGCGCGCTGGCGTTACGATAAAAGGACGCAATGGAGACGATCAAGACGGATGTTGCGATAATTGGCGCGGGGGGCGCGGGTTTGCGCGCCGCCATCGCGCTTGCCGAAGCGGAGCCGAAGCTTCGCATTGCCCTGATATCCAAGGTTTATCCGATGCGCAGCCATACCTGCGCGGCGGAGGGCGGGGCGGCAGGAGTGATCAAGCCGGACGACAGTTTTGAGCAGCACTTTCACGATACCGTCGGCGGCGGCGACTGGTTGTCCGACCAGGATGCCGTCGAGTATTTCATCCATGAGGCGCCCAAGGAGTTGCTCCAGCTGGAGCACTGGGGCTGCCCCTGGAACCGCGAAGCGGACGGTTCGGTGGCGGTGCGGCCGTTCGGCGGCATGAAGATCCAGCGCACCTGGTTCGCCGCGGACAAATCGGGCTTTCACATTCTCCACACGCTGTTCCAGACCTCGCTGCAGTTTCCGAACATCCAGCGCTTCGACGAGTATTACGCCACCGATCTGCTGGTTGACGACGGGCGCTGCCAGGGATTCACCGCGATCGAGATGCGCAGCGGGCAGATGCGGCATTTCCAGGCCGGCGCGGTGATCATCGCCGGCGGCGGCGCCGGCCGCATGTTCCCGTTCAACACCAATGGCGCGATCAAGACCGGCGACGGC
>Ga0113563_10000981_pt1 | contig 15374 bp, 12 predicted proteins | sample Mud3Dept3metaG_FD_80117 | JGI IMG/M metagenome (GOLD analysis project Ga0113563, IMG submission 80117) | Freshwater wetland microbial communities from Ohio, USA, analyzing the effect of biotic and abiotic controls - Mud 3 Core 4 Depth 3... | ecosystem: Environmental > Aquatic > Freshwater >...
GAACCCGCGACCCTCAGCTTGGGAAGCTGATGCTCTACCAACTGAGCTATTCCCGCGTTAAATTTTAGATAACCCTCAGCTTGGGATCCCGAGTACTCGGGACTGCCAACTGAGCTATTCCCGCATTAAATCTTTAAGAACACGGACAAAAATACAAATTTGTTTATTATCCTCAAATTATTCTGGGATAGCCAGCGGAATCATCAATATTTCTTCCGGGGAGTCCCGTCAGGGACAACCTGTCTGTGGCAGAAAGTAAATAGACAGAACCAGAGCTCCATGCTGGCGGCCTGTTGATTTCTGTCACTAATTTTACTATCTTTAAAAAATGAGTAATTTAAACCAGATGATAAATATTATGAAAAAGATTTGTTTAGTTTTAATTTCATTGATGTTGATAGCTTCGACAGAAGCTGACGCCAAAAAAAAGGGCAAAACGCTTTTTAACGGGAAGGATCTGACCGGATGGCATGCTGATGTACCTGAAATGGACAACAATTCCGTTATTGCGAGTCCTTTTATTGTTCGCAACGGGTTGCTGGTAAGTATGGGCAAGCCGGGAGGTCATCTGATTACTGACAAAATTTACCGGAATTACCGTCTCGAAGTTGAATACCGATTTGCCGCCAAACCAGGTAACTGTGGCGTTCTGGTTCATGCCTCAACACCAAGGGCGCTGTATAAGATGTTTCCCAAATCGATCGAAGTCCAGATGCAGCATCAGAGTGCAGGTGATTTCTGGTGCATTGGCGAGGACATAACAACTCCCGATATGGAAGCACGTCGCGGACCTAAAGAGGAATGGGGTGGTACCGAAGGTAAAAGACGCCAGATAAAGAATCTTACCGACGGATCGGAAAAACCTGCTGGTGAATGGAATATTATGGATATTGAATGTGTGGGCAGAGAGATAAAAGTATGGGTCAACGGCGATCTTGTCAATTATGGTTATGATTGTACAGCTGACAGGGGGCAAATTGCATTGCAGGCTGAAGGATCGGAGGTAGAATTCCGAAAACTGGTATTGACCCCAATCAAAAAAGTGTCCAGATAAATAAAAGGGGAAACCCGCAAGGCAGAGGTCCAAGGATAATCTGAGCCTCCAATGGGATTCCCACGAAATAAGGCTGAAAGTTGAGCCACCTCGGGGATTCGAACCCCGGACCTGCTCATTACGAATGAGCTGCTCTACCGGCTGAGCTAAGGGGGCAGCAAAAGCTGTGCAAAGTTAAAAAAATCATTCCAATTTTTCCAGCCTCCTGAGCAGTGGCGGATGCGAATAATGGAAAAACACATATACCGGATGAGGCATCATATTGGAAAGGTTCTTAACAGACAGTTTTTTCAGGGCATCACCGAGAGCGGCTCCATTGAAGTTGTCTTTTACAAACCTGTCGGCCGAGAATTCATTCTTTCTTGAAATAATATTGGATACCAGCCCTATCAGTAATGACAGAGGACTGTACAAAATTCCGAAAACTATAAGTCCGAGATGAAAACTTGAACTCTCTGCTCCAAGCGCCTGTGAAAGCTTTGGATTGTCAACAACAAGTGAAAAAAGAAACAGCATCAGGCCAGTAAGGACTATTGAGGATAACAGGCCAATAAGAATATGCTTCTTCCTGTAGTGACCTATTTCGTGTGCAAGCACAGCAACTACTTCATCTTCAGTAAGATCTTTAAGAAGAGTATCAAACAAAACAATTCTCTTTTTTTTCCCGAATCCGGAAAAATATGCATTGCTTTTTGTACTTCGTTTTGACCCGTCAATCAGGTAAATATTCTTTAGCCTGAATCCTGTTTTAGATGCAAATTCTTCTATCTTATTCCTCTGAGAACCATCCCCCAGAGGAGTCTGTTTGTTAAACAGGGGAACTATCAGTTCTGAATAGAAATAATTCATAAATACTGAAAATATTGTTATCAGTATCCATGCGTAAAGCCAGAAAGCAGGACCTGTCTTATAATAGAACCAGGTGATCAGCCCAAGCACCGGGATCCCGACAAGGAGGGCAATAAACCAAGACTTAATATGATCAGTTATAAAAGTCCTGACAGTCATGGTGTTAAAACCATACTTCTTCTCTATTACAAAGGTATCATACCAGCTGAAAGGGATATTTATAAGATCGGAAGCAAGACCTATTATGAGGAAGAAGATCAATGAAACTGCTATCAGGTTCGTACTGAATATCCTGGCAAATCCGTCTACAACTGAGAACCCTCCGGCGATTATCATCGCAAGTATGACAGCCAGGTTAAAGGTTGATGACCATAATGAAAGCTTTTTATTGTCCTTGTCATACAACTGTGATTTCCTGTACTCTTCCTCAGGGCAGATCCCTTTTAATTTTTCGGGGAGAGTATCAGACCACATTTTCCCGTTGAGATGGACAAGGTATTGCTCAAGAATGAATCCTGCGAGGGGAATTAAAATAATCAGTAAGAAGATTGTATTATGCATGTTTTATGGAGGGTATAAAAAAAGAAGCAGGGTGTCTGTTTAAAATAAGTGTGGAATAAATATGTCTCGCTGCATTTCCTCGTGCTAAAAGGATAGACACCCTGCGAAGCTGTAAATATAATAAATATTTTTAAGTTAACATACCTCCACAGACATGAATTGTTTGTCCTGATACATATGAGGAGAGGTCTGATGCGAGAAATAAAGCTGTATTAGCCACATCCTCAGGGAGTCCGCCACGCTTAAGAGGTATCTTATTTATCCAGTCATTTTTAACATTTTCTGGTAATTTTTCAGTCATTTCAGTAAGGATAAACCCGGGAGCAATTGCATTGCACCTGATATTTCTTGAACCTACCTCTTTGGCAATGCTTTTTGTAAAACCGATTATTCCCGCTTTTGATGCTGAATAGTTGCTTTGTCCGGCATTCCCGGAGACGCCAACAACAGAACTCATGTTAATGATTGAGCCGCTCATCTGCTTCAGCATTGTTATCAAAGCGGCTTTTGTAATATTAAAAACGGATTTCAGGTTGACGGCAATTACTGCATCCCACTGCTCTTCTGTCATCCTTAATAATAATGTGTCCCTGGTGATCCCGGCATTATTGACAAGTACATCTATCCGAGAAAAATCCTTAACAATCTCATTGATCACCTTTTGAGAATCTGCAAAGCTTGCTGCATTCGAAACATAGCCTTTCGCTTTTACTCCGGGAGCTTCAATCTCCTTTAGTGCATTTTTAAACTCGTCATCATCAATAATATTCGTTATTGCAATATCGGCGCCCTCACGGGCAAAGAGAAGCGATATAGCCTTCCCGATCCCTCTGGAGGCGCCGGTTATCAACGCTGTTTTACCGGTTAATAATCCCATATCTGTCAGGTTTAAAGTTGGTGCAAAGATAAAAACTTTACCCCCCACCCACCCTGAAGGGGGGCTTAAAAACCAAATTATTACTAAATTATCTAATATTCAGTGAATTAACCCCCCTTTAAGGGGGCAGGGGGGTATTTCGTCAGAACCATTTTAACCATCTCCCCTATTTCCGCCGGTGATTCCACCACATAGATCCCGCACTCTCTCATAATTGCCATCTTTGCAGATGCAGTGTCTGTCTTCCCTCCTATTATAGCGCCGGCATGACCCATTCTGCGGCCTTTCGGAGCGGTCTGGCCGGCAATGAAACTTATTACCGGTTTGGTGCTGTTATCCCTTAACCATTCTGCTGCTTCGTTTTCCATGTTCCCTCCTATCTCTCCGATAATGACAATTGCCTCAGTATCAGGGTCATTCATCATAAGTTTTGTTGCATCCAGAATAGTTGTACCAACAACTGGATCACCGCCAATTCCAATACCTGTGGATTGTCCAAGTCCCAGTTTTGTTACCTGGTCAACAGCCTCATATGCCAGAGTGCCCGATCGTGAAATAACACCAACAGTACCTTTTTTGTGAATAAATCCCGGCATGATCCCCACCTTTGCCTCTCCGGGAGTAATTATCCCCGGGCAATTGGGGCCAATAAGGCGACAGTCGAACGATTTCAGATATTCCTTCACCATTACCATATCGGAAACCGGAATACCCTCAGTAATTGCCACAATCAGCCTGATACCTCCGGATGCTGCTTCCATGATGGCATCAGCTGCAGAGGAAGGGGGAACAAAGATAACCGAGACATTTGCAGAAGTTTTGTTCACCGCATCTTTAACAGTATTGAATACAGGCAATCCTAAATGCAACTGACCTCCTTTCCCCGGGGTAATACCTCCAACCACCCTGGTTCCATACTCGATCATTTGTTCTGAATGGAATGTGCCTTCACTCCCGGTAAATCCCTGAACTATCACTTTGGAATCCTTGTTTACAAGAATGCTCATAGGTAGCTTAAATATAATGGTTTAAATGGAAATTCACTATGTAAAATCTCAATAGTTTTAGTTGGTCCGGATTCAAAAATACCGAAATATTGGCTGCTTTTCATTAATTTTGACGAAAATTGAATACTTATAATGGTAAATATTGATCCTGTATTGTATATTGGTATTTCACAGTCTTTTTTTGCAGGATTACTGATTTCCACAAAAAAACCCTTTACTATTGCCAACCGGTTAATGGCAGCCTGGTTATTTTTGATTTGTATTGAACTGGGTTTTGCCATTATCAACTCCAGGGTGATTGAAATGTATGCCTTCCCTTTCGTTGCTTTCACATATGGTCCCCTGCTCTATTTGTACGTACAATTTATGACGGATCCCGAAAGGAGATTCAACTGGCTCTCTCTGATCCATTTCATCCCCTTTGCAACATTCTTCGCAGTATCAGTTATATTCAGGTCGCATCCGTTACTCAGGGACCTGAGGAGCTTCTTCATGCCCGACAGATTCATCTCCTTAAGGATTGTTTACAGCACATGCTTCTTCCTGTCAGTTACAGTATACAGCATTCTGGCATTCATTGAGATCAGGAAGCATCAGGCTAATCTTAAGAACCTTGTCTCCTATACATCCAACGTAATAACCCTGAACTGGTTAAAGATCCTGTCCATAAGCTTCTATGTTGCATTCCTTGTTCTGTTCATCCTGGGAGGATTAAACATGATAGGTGATATAATCCCGTTCGATCCCTACTTTGTCGTTTTTGCGTTCATTGCAGCATTTTCTTTCGTTTACAGCTTTTACGGCATCCAGCAGCCCGTAATATTCGGTCAGGCGATAAAAGTGGATGAGGAAGAGAGAAAAGAGGCTGAAAAGTACTCCAGAAGCGGATTAAAGGATAGTCAGGCTGAGGTGTACCTTAAAGAGCTTATCCACACCATGGAAGCAGAAATGCCCTTCCTTAACAGGGACCTGAGCATTCAGGATCTTTCGGCAATGACCGGCATTCCGAGGCACCATATTACCCAGGTGCTTAACGAGAAGCACGGAAAGAATTTCTTCACTTTTATCAATGAATACAGAGTGCAGGAAGTCATTTCCAGGTTCAACGATCCAAAAAACAATAATTTCACCATTCTTGCCATCGCTTTCGATTCGGGCTTCAATTCAAAAACTACATTCAATTCTATTTTCAAAAACATGACCGGATTGACGCCAAGTGAATACCGGGAGAAATCAACAGGCATAAAAGAGTAGGTTTCAGGTTTCAGGAGATAGGCAAATCCTTGTTAATGAAGCCTTTCAATTAAAATCTGAAGCCTGTTGGCTGTTGTCTGCGGGCGTTCAACCCAAGCGGCCGGGACAACAATTCACCAAATTACAAGTACGGGAAAGACGGTTCAGACGACACGTGTTTAATTATATCATTCATTTGCGGTAAAAATCCGCATATGAATAACAGGGATAAAATATTTATCATAATATTTTCACTCTTGCCCGGTTTTTTGTTTGCTCAGAATATTCCTTTTTCACCCGAAGAAGAGACTAAAAAGAAAAGCATCATTCATGGATTTGTCAGGGGCGGATTTTATGGATCAATTGATGACGATGATGATAAACCATACATATCCAGTGCTTTCTCCGATTTCGGACTGAATGTGGAAAGTACGGATAACATTCATTTTAAAGCATTTGCCGATCTCAGATTTCGTTACGGAACAGAATTCCTTGAACCTGTCAGCAGAATTGATCTGCGGGAAGCTTATGTCAGAGCAATGGGAAAGACCTGGGATATAACTGCAGGCCAGACAATAATTAAATGGGGACGCGCCGACTTTACAAATCCGACTTCCAAACTGAATCCCCGGAACTACATATCACGATCACCTGATACAGAAGATATGGACCTGGGCAACCTTCTATTTGATGTGAGATGGCATCCTGTACCCCTGATAAGTCTGGAAGCTGTCGCATTGCCTTATTACAGGTCTTCTGTATTACTAATTGATCCTCTTCCCCTGCCAGCTTACGTAAAGATAGATCAGATCACATCGCTTCTGACAGAAAAGGAGATGTTCAGCTACGGGCTGAAAACCGATTTGCACCTGTCTGGTACGGATATGAGCCTTTCATGGTTTGACGGCTACGATCCTCAGCCAGGGGTTGCACTGACCAGTTTCACCCTTGACTTTTCGGGAGTATTTCCCCTTCCTGATGCGCAACTTGCAATGACCCCCTACAAGATAAGGAATCTCGGACTTGATTTTGAGTCCACTCTCGGAAGCATTGGTTTACGGGGCGAAGCAGCCTGGTCCTTTCCCTACGAGTCATACAAAACACATGAGTATGTTCCCCTCAGTGAGATCAGGTTTGTTATCGGAATTGACTGGATGTCAGGCAACTGGCGCTTTACAGGAGAATATCAGGGAAAAGTGATCCCCGGCTTCGAAGCTGCCTCGGTTGAGCCATTCATAGGGACTGAGCCCGATCTCAATGAGCTGGCAATGCTGATGGCTGATCCGGATTTCATTCTCGAAGATTACGTCCGTCAACAGGTTGGTGCGTTCAACAGGCTTTACAATTACCAGCTTGAAAGATCGTATCATTCTGCCGGTCTAAGGATTGAAACTGACCTGTTTTATGGCAAGCTGACTCCTTCAGTTTTCTCACTTTACAATTTCACCTCCCGTGATTTCCTTTTAATGCCTGAAATAAAATACAAGCCTGCCGACGGACTGACGATAAGCGCCGGAGGAGAGTTCTATTCCGGACGGAAGGGTTCAGTATATGACCTGATTCATGAATTCATGAATTGCATCAGAGCTGCCATAAGATTTGATTTTTAGTATTATGACTGAGTTTATAATTAAATATCGCTGGCTTATAATCTGTGTTTGCCTTTTACTGGGGATCTCATTTGCTGCAGTTATTCCGTTCTCAAAGACTGATCCGGAAATAAGGAATTATATTCCTGCAGGGATGGGATCGAGGATTGCAACCGATAAGATTGAAAAAGAATTCGGGGTTCAGGATATGGTTGTGGTGCTCTTCAGCGATACCTCAATTCTTACGTATGACAATCTGATCCGGATAAAAGAAACAGACCGGGATATTTCGAGGCTTACAGGAGTCACCAGCCGGATCTCTCCTTATACAGTACGGACCATTACAAGCACCGAAGGGATGATGACAGCAGATCCGCTGATAAAGAGGATTCCTTCGGATTCTGCAGGACTTCTGACACTTAAAAATGATATACTCAGCAACAGGTTCGCCCGCGATATTGTCTTCTCGTCAGACATGACCTCGGCATCTATCTCGGCAACCATAAATAATGCTGAAAGAGAGAGTTTTACATTGCAGAAGATCGATTCGATCATCGTGTCACATCCGGGAGATTCACATGTACTGACCGGCGGTCTTCCGTTTATACGGCAGCACATAATGAAGGATGTACGTCGGGATGCAGTTATTCTGATCCCGCTTGCATTGATCCTCATACTTCTTATTCTCAAGCTGACCCTTGGAGAATGGAGATCTATTCTGATGCCATTCAGCGTGGTACTGCTTTCAATGGCAATTTGCATGGGAATGGTTCCTTTGCTGGGCTGGAAATTGTCAATAATAAGCCTACTTGTCCCTGTTATCCTGGTTGCAGTTGCAAATAATTACGGTATCTACCTTGTGGCCAGGTTCCAGGATTTAAGGAAAAAAGAAGATTGCAGATCTGCTTCCGACATTCTGAAGGAACTTATGGGATCACTTAAAATGCCGATCCTGTATAGCGGCCTTACAACAATTGCAGGAATTGCAGGATTGCTTACACACTCAATTATCCCTGCAAGGCAGGTCGGGATACTGGCAGGTGTGGGAGTATCAGCGGCATTGATAATGAGCCTCATGTATATTCCTGCCCTTATTTTTCTGCAGGGGAAACGGATAAAAAGCTTCACGCCGGTGAAGGTCAGAACAGCTTTTTTTGACAGATCTCTCGGCAGGCTTTCCGAAACAATTATCAAATATCCCGGACGGATAATTATCACTTGCATAATGGTTACCCTGCTAATTGCATCGGGGATCATGCTTCTGAGGATTGAAACCAATCAGGAAAAATTCTTTCCAAAGAACAATCCGTTAAGAATCGCATCGGATGTTATCAATCAAAAATTCGGCGGATCGCAAACTGTCTCGGTAATGATTGAAGGTGATATTAAGGATCCGGCGGTAATGACGGGGATTGATAATCTGACCCTCCGGCTTGAGAATCTGGATGGTGTTGGGAATGTATTTTCTATATCACAGGCAGTTAGGGAGATGAGTAAGGCTATCTTCAGTCCAGGTGAAGATGATTATGACCGGATCCCTTATACAAGGGAGGGAATAGCCCAGATGTTTGAACTTTATAACATGAGCGGCAATCCGGATGATTTCAGCCAGCTAATGAACCTTGATAATACCAGGGCACATATCCTTGTACGCCTCTCAAATCCTGAAAGCCGCGTAATAAACAGTGTAAAAGAAAAGATAAATGAGATAACAGCTGGTTTCCCGGCAAAAGTAACTACAGGCGGCTATGCAATTATTATGTCCGATTTTGCTTCATCGATAATCAAAGGCCAGGTATCTTCCCTGTTGTTAGCTCTTGTAGCTGTTTACTTCCTTCTGGCGCTCATCTTCAGATCATTCAGAGGTGGTTTTGTCGGCACGATCCCGCTTGCGATCTCAATATTAATTTTATTCGGATTCATGGGATTTTCAGGGATAGCACTTGATGCCGCTACCGCTCTGTTATCGTCTATCATGATCGGAGTAGGTGTTGATTTTACTATCCAATATATCTGGTGTTTTAATATTCAGATTAACAAGGGTTTATCATATGAGGATTCAACCAGAACTTCAATGAGGACAATTGGCCGGAGCATCATTATCAATGCATTCAGTGTGATGGCCGGATTTGCAGTTTTGATGTTCTCGGGATTCACATCAATAAGGTTCTTTGGTTACCTTGTGATAATATCAATAAGTTCATGCCTTCTTGGCGCTATAGTTTTGATACCGGCCATCATTATGAAATTCAGGCCGGGATTCGTCAGAAAAAAAATGAGTATTACTAAAATCAGGAGATATGCAAAAGAAAAACGTTATGGTAATGTTGCTGCTTTTGCCGCTTTTGCAGGCACCGGCGCAGCAGCCGGATGCAGGGCAGATTATGAATAAAAGCCGTGATCTGAGCCTCATTGAATCAATGTGTGCAACCATCAATCTGTCGATAACGGAGAAGAACGGGGCAATTCGAAACAGGACGATATCGATGACCACCAAGAGCTTTCCGGACGGGCTGGAAAAGAGGTTCATCAGGTTTATTGAACCGGCCGATGTAAGGGGCACTTCAATGCTGGTGGTCGATAATAAAAATAAGGCTGATGAGATGTGGATATATCTTCCGGCACTGAAAAAAACACGCCGGATCGTATCATCAGAAAAAGGGAAAAGCTTTATGAGCTCTGAATTTTCGAACGCCGACATGAGCTCACCTTCCTTCTCAGACTTTATAAATAAACATTCCGGCAAGTCAGGTTATGGCAGCCAGTGGATCATTGAAAGTATCCCGCAGAATGAGGGTATTGCAGATGAATATGGGTATTCCAGGAAGCTCAGTTATATCAGCAAGGATAAATACCAGGTACAGAAAATGGAGTTCTATAACTTTGATAATGAACTCTTTAAAACAATTGAAATTAAGAGCATTTATCCGTTGCAGAATGGAAAATACATGATTGAAAACATGGTTGCCAGTAACCTGATCACCAACAGAAAATCCGAAATTCAGTTCAGGAATATCAGCGAAAAGGTACCTGTTGATGATTCTTTCTTCAGTCTGCAGAATCTTGAAAGGTAGTCAGGAGTCGGAAGCCGGAAGCCGGAAGCCGGAAGACATTGCTAGCGCGGATTTGTAATCCGTGCTCAGAAATGCATGGATTGGGCACCGATTACAAATCGGCGCCAGCTGGTATGCTTCTGACTTCCCTCAGGGTCTTATTATCGTTCCGTCGCCTTTTCTGAGTGTCCAGTTCGATTTTGTTCCAATCGGGTATTTGGCAGCTTCCTTCTCATTGATATCGACCCCAAGTCCTGGTGCCTCATTGATATACATGTATCCGTTCTTATATGTCTGGCAGCCGGGGAAGACTTCCTGTGCCCTTGCATTCCAGAAATGGGATTCCTGTATTCCGAAATTCCAGACTGCCAGGTCGATATGAGCATTGGCAGCATGTCCGACAGGAGAAACATCTCCCGGGCCATGCCAGGCTGTTCTGACATTGAACCACTCTCCCAGTCTGGCGATTTTCATTGCAGGAGTTATGCCGCCTATCTGAGATAAATGAACCCGTATATAATCAAATAGCTGATCAACCATATAGTCTCTGAACTCGTTAATATTGTTAAACAGCTCCCCCATCGCAATCGGAACAGTTGTCTGGGTTCTCAGATGTTTAAACCACTTCATATTTTCGGGAGAAAACGGATCTTCAATAAAGAACGGACGGTATGGTTCAAGCGATTTGATCATATTTATCGCATCAACTGGCTCTACTCTTTCGTGGATATCATGTAAGAGCTCTATATCCTCACCGCACTTTTTGCGGATATAATCAAACATCTCCGGGACTCTTTTCAGATAGGTGTGCTGATCCATATACATATCCTCTTCCCTGCCGAAACCGGCTGTTTTAAAATCAGGTGGTTTTTCCATTGTTCCCACACCTCCGTACCCTCCCTGCTGAATACGGATATGACGGAATCCCTGATCCATGAACTGTTGAACACGATCGGCCAGCGCTTCCAGTGTATTACCGCTGGCATGGGCATAGCAATCCACTGCGATCCTGCATTTACCACCAAGAAGCTGATATACAGGCATATTGGCTCTCTTACCTTTGATATCCCACAAAGCTTCATCGAGTCCGCTAAGGGCATTATTAAGTACAGGACCATTCCGCCAGTAGGAGCTCACATAGGCAGATTGCCACATATCTTCGATATTGTCGGCATCTTTACCTGCGCAAAAATCGTTAAGATAGCTGTCAATAGCCGGCAGAACTGCAACAGCCCGTTGTGTAAAAGTGGCACACCCCAATCCGTATAAACCCGGTTCCGTTGTATCGACTTTTACCACAATGAGGTTTGATCCTTCAGGAGCTGTAGCAATTGACCTGACACTTTTTATCCTGACAGGAGGCATTCCTGCAGCCCAGGAAGGGGTTTGATAAGTTTCTGCCCTGGATTCTTTCGTTCCAAATAATCCAAGTAGGCCGGCTGCCGAACCTGCTGTTAATAATTTCACAACATCCCGGCGATTGATTTCAGATTGATTTTCAGTCTTTTTCATCATTATATAATTCTGATTTTAATGGTATGATGGAACCCACATGTTGATAAAAGTATATTTGTAAGCATCTGTGGTAGTATAACATGTGGGTTTCATATTCAGGTTGATTTATGTTTTAGGCTTCATCCAGATACCCTGCCTTTCAAAGTTATCCGGAAGTTTGTATTGTTTGATGTGATCCCTTAGTGTTTCCCCTACTATTACTATCTTATTTAAATCACTGATACCCAGACCCATCTGCGAACAATGATTCAGGTATCCAATCCTCGCAAAGTCAATCCCCATAAGTTCGATAGCAACCCGGTCGGCAGCCAGCCAGTCCTGACTCACAACACACACCCTGTGATCAACCGGAGTTCCCATGGTAGGTCCGTTACCTTCCATTCCTTCATATCCATCAATTAGAGCAAGATCAGGATGTAGTTTCTTTGCAAGGTTTGCCATATTGTAGTTTACGGCATGAAAACCGTTGCCGTGAATAACCCGTTTAAAGCTTACTGCTCCTGGTTTAGACTCTCTCGCCTTCGATGGTGCAAATCTTAAATCTTCATTATAGAGAGTGAAACCTTTTTCTTTGATTGGGGATCCGAACACAATATTCTTGAGTGACAAGCTGGCTCCCACTGTATTATGTGTCTTCATCCTGGCTACCGATACAATATATGAATCAGGATCGAGGATAACACCAGATACCCTGATAGGCTGGGGCTTGAAATCTCTTTCATTCACAACATACATTATTTCGAATGATTCATCATCAAGATCGACCAGCTTCACGGGAAATTTCGATAACAACCTGAAATAACCATAATTATCGAAACCTTCGAGTGTCGGACAGCTGGCTGATGATTCGGCAATTATGACATTATTAATTTTGCTTATTGATTTCAGAAATTCAAGAATGCCCTCAAGGGTTTCGACGTGGCTGCATGCGAGCGGAACATAAATAAGCACGTTATTCACTTTAAGAACAATCCGGCGATGTCCTATTGCCTGCTTTATCTCCTTCGCGAAAGGCTGAAGCGCCCTGAAAGCCATATCAGCCCTGTCATTTCCCGATGTAATTGAAACTGAAGCCTGATTGTTATCACTGAACAATGCTGACTGGATTACATCAAGCGGATTAAAGCAGGTAATTGCTGCTCCACCCACCAGTGAAGTTTTAAGGAAATTCCTGCGATTAAAGTTGACCATAACTGCTTGCTTGCGTTTTGAAAACTGAATAAAGTTAACACATTATTTATGACGCAAAGGCAACAATGTTTCATAAATTTGCCAATCATATGGTGTATTTATGTTCAGGAAAGAAGAAACCATTTGTGCTCCTGCAACTTCGGGCGGTGGTGCCATTGCAGTTCTAAGGATGAGCGGATCGCGCAGCATTGAGATCTGTGACAGGATCTTCTTTCCTGCAGATAACCGGACCAGGTTCACAGAACAGAAAGGATATTCAATTGTTTTCGGGGAGATACGGTCAGGAGAGGATGTTATTGATGATGTTCTGGTAAGCATTTTCAGAGTGCCTCACTCATACACCGGTGAGGATTCGGTTGAAATATCATGTCATGCCTCCCCCTATATTCAGCAGAAGATACTCGAACTGTTAGTCAGGTTTGGAGCAGTTCCGGCGCAGCCCGGGGAATTTACGCAAAGAGCATTCCTGAACGGAAAGATGGACCTCTCGCAGGCGGAAGCAGTTGCAGATCTGGTTGCTTCTGAATCGGAACTGGCCCATAGAATTGCCATTAACCAGATGCGGGGTGCATTTTCGGATGAGATTAACATTCTTAGAGCTGACCTTCTTCATTTCGCATCCCTTATCGAACTGGAACTGGATTTTGGTGAGGAAGATGTTGAGTTCGCTGACAGGAATAAACTAATGGAAATAGTCGATAAGGTGCTTTCGGTTTCGGAAGAACTTACATCTTCTTTTAGTTTAGGTAATGCTGTTAAAAGCGGTGTACCTGTGGTTATTGCGGGAAATCCTAATACCGGAAAATCAACACTCCTGAACCGTTTGCTGAAGGAGGAACGGGCTATCGTCTCGGAAATCCCCGGCACTACCAGAGATGCAATCGAAGATACGGTTGTCATCGACGGTATACAATTCAGGTTTATCGACACTGCCGGATTAAGAGAAACAGGAGATGTCATTGAAAATCTTGGAATTAAGAAAACACATGAGAAGATAGGAATAGCTTCGATTGTCCTGCTGGTTTCCGATATCAACGAAGGAAGTACGAGATTGTCACAGGTGTTGATAAGAGTACGTAAACAAACTAATGCTGAAGGTAAAAAGTTAATAATACTTGTAAATAAGATAGATAATGATTTATATGGGTACCAGGGAGAGTTCGTCAATAACCTTGTTTTGATACCAGGAGAGACTCTTTTATTCATTTCAGCAAAGACAGGTGAGGGAATTGACGCGTTGAAGGAGCATTTAAGAAAGAGTGTTGACAGCAGAAGACTTACATTGGAAAACGTAATTATAACAAATATAAGGCATTATGAGGCATTACTTCAAGTAACGGATAGTTTAAGAAGAGTGAAGTCTGGTTTAAAGAATGGTCTGCAGGAGGACTTAATCGCTATCGATATACGGCAGGCGATACATTATCTTGGAGAGATCACCGGGGAGATCACGAATGATGAGATCCTTGGAAATATTTTCAGGAATTTCTGTATCGGAAAGTAACCGTTAGGGTTGTGGATAGTAATAAAGAATCCCAACAGATCAAAAACCAGCCAATTGAACTAATAAAGGCAAAAGAATTTCTAACCGTTCGCGACAATTGTCAATTGTTATTTTAAAAAGAATTTGTGATTCTATTGACTGCCGACAATTTCACATTTAGCAGTTAGGTAAGAGAGTGCCAACTATTTAAATTAACTAAGAATCTCGTTTTTTAAACGGCCTTTAAAATAAAATTGACATTGAATTTTTTATAGCGTAATTTTACTGTATAGATACAAAGACCTTCCGATAGGAAAATTTCAGCAAAGAATTACGCACTGGTCTCATCCTTATATATTTATTTAAAAAAGGAGGCCAAAATGAATACATACATTACCTTAATGAAACTAACAGATCAAGGAGCAAAAGATCTGAAAGAAGCACCCAAAAGAATTGAGGATGGCTTAAAATCATTTGAAAAGATGGGCGGAAAATTAATCGGTTTCTATGCAACCTTGGGAGAATATGATTATATAGGCATTGGTGAAGCATCAAGTGATGAGGTTGCCACTACATTTAATCTCGCATTAAGTTCTCTAGGGTATGTAAGAACAACAACCATAAGAGCATTTACGATCAAGGAGTTAGCAGATATGATTAATAAAATACCATAAAGAATTGGTTTTTATTAACGGTTCTGAAGTTAGATGTACCAGTGCGTTTTTCATTTAAAATTATTCAAACAGAAACCCGGATGTTGAATCCGGGTTTCAACTTTATAATAAGTAATCAGGTTAAATTATTATTGAGACAATCTAATATAAAGGATATACCTCTTTTTTAAACAGTAAGACCCCGGAGATGATTCCGGGGGATGGTAATAAGTTATTGTTGTTAACGTCTTGTGCGGTTGAAATCTTAATATATTTGAAATTCAATTGTTTATCCCAATAAAACTTTCA
>Ga0113563_10000984_pt1 | contig 15342 bp, 12 predicted proteins | sample Mud3Dept3metaG_FD_80117 | JGI IMG/M metagenome (GOLD analysis project Ga0113563, IMG submission 80117) | Freshwater wetland microbial communities from Ohio, USA, analyzing the effect of biotic and abiotic controls - Mud 3 Core 4 Depth 3... | ecosystem: Environmental > Aquatic > Freshwater >...
CGCGGCGGCGACGGCGGAATCCACTCCGCCGGAGATGCCGAGGACCACTCGCTGCGCGCCACTCATGCGGCGGATTCTACCGTGCGCCACCGCGCACGCTTCCGGGCATGTCCGCGGAAACGCCGTGAACCCGTCCCTGGGGGCTCCGTCTGCGGCGTCCATGCCGCAGACGGTTCCGCGAACATGCCCGGAACCCTGCGCAACAGGGCGACTGAGAAATCAGCCGCTCGCGGCGAGCGAGGTGGGCACGGCGATCAGGTGGCTGATCAGGGCGAGCGGATAGCGCGTGCCCGCGAGGTAATCGTCGACGCACTGCGTGACGAGCGGGCTGCGCAGGCGCATGCGCGGGTCAGCCAGTTGCGCGCGCGTCATCCAGCGAGTGCGCAGGATGCCGCGGTCGAGCGGGCGGCTGGGGTCATGGTCGCTCACCGCGCCGGTGAACGCGACGCGCAGGAAGGTGCGGCTCTGGTGCTCGGGCCGCCAGACGTACACGCCAAGCAGGGCCGCGGGCTCGAAGCGCCACGCCGTCTCCTCCAGGGTTTCGCGGATCACCGCCTCGAGGAACGTCTCGCCGTCCTCGAGGTGCCCGGCCGGCTGGTTGATCACCACGCGGCCGCTGGCGCGTTCCTCGACGAACAGGAACTTGCCGTCCATCTCGGCCACGGCAGCGACGGTGACGTCAGGCTTCCATACCATGCCCGGCATTATACGTATCCCCGGGACGGGGCCGACTTCAGAAGTCGATCGCGGTGGCCCGCAGCTCGGGCTGGATCAGGCTCACCGCCCACACCTCGTCGAAGTAGGCGAGGTAGCGCCGGACGATCTGCTGGTCGTTGAACTCGACGATGCCTTCCCACTTCGAGCTCTGCTGGCGGAAAGCGATGGCGGAGGCGTCGGCGATGATGAACGCCGCCGGGTTGTCGCGGAACTCGGGCGGCACGTTGCGCAGCTCGATGAAGCTGGTCAGCCGCCGCGCCATCTGCATGAATCGATTGCCCTCGCGCACGACGCGCGCCGGGTCAGAGATCAGGACCCGCAGGCGGGCATGGCCGCGCGCGAGCACCAGCCGCTTGAGCGGCTCGAGGAACATGTCCTGGTCGTAGATGAGGGGTTCGAGGTTCGGGGTGTAGATGGACATGGTCCGGTTGGCGCGCTTCGCGATCTCCGCGACCGCCGCCCGGTATTCATCGAGCGTCGAGAGGATGCTCCTCGTGCCCGCGACGTCCAGACTCGATTCCATCTTGTCCCGTGATCCCCAGGGTCATCCGCAAGTGCGGGATGCCACATTCGTCGAACACCGGCCCTTCGGCCCGGAAACCCAGCCGCGCGTAGAAACCCGCGGCGGCTGCCTGAGCGTGAAGATAGACCTTCGTGAATCCCGATTCTGTGGCGTGGTTCACGAGGTGGACCATGATCCGCCTGCCGACCCCGGTGCCGCGGTACTGCGGCAGAACGGCGACGCGCCCGATCTTGCCGGTGGGTTCGAGGCGCCCGGTGCCGATCGCGTCACGGTTTTTCGCGAAGGCGAGCACGTGCCGGGCGGCCGGGTCGATGTCGTCCCACTCCTCGGACTCCGGGATGCCCTGTTCCTCGATGAACACCCTGCGCCGCACCGACTGCAGCGCCTCGCGGTCATCGGCCCAGGTGGCCGGACGCAGTTCGACGGCAGGTTCGGCGGGCATGCTGCGGGAGGCGGTCAGACGGCGCGGGCGAGCGCCGCCGCAATGCCGACGTAGGTGGCGGGCGTCAACTCGAGCAGGCGCTGCCGGTCGGCCTCGGGGATCGGCAAGCCGCGCACGAACGCGGCCACCGCCGCGGCGTCGAGCCGCTTGCCGCGCGTGAGGGTCTTCAGCTGTTCGTAGGCTTCGGGCACGCCGTGACGACGCATCACGGTCTGGATCGGTTCGGCCAGCAGTTCCCAGTTGGCATCGAGGTCGGCGAGCAGCCGCTGGCCATCGACCTCGAGCCGCGCGAGGCCCCGCGACACGGACTGGATGGCGATGTCGGAGTGCGCGAGCGCCACGCCGATGTTGCGCTGGACGGTGGAGTCGGTGAGGTCGCGCTGCCAGCGGGACACGGGCAGCTTCTCAGCCATGAAGCGCAGCAGCGCATTCGCGATGCCGAAGTTGCCCTCGCCGTTCTCGAAGTCGATCGGGTTGACCTTGTGCGGCATGGTCGACGAGCCCACCTCGCCGGCGACGACCTTCTGGCGGAAGTAGCCGAGCGAGATGTAGCCCCAGAAATCGCGGCACAGGTCGAGCAGCACGGTGTTGCAGCGGGCCAGGGCGTCGAAGTACTCGGCCATCCAGTCGTGCGGCTCGATCTGCGTGGTGTAGGGATTCCACTCGAGGCCGAGCAATTCGACGAGGCGGCGGGCGAGCGCCTGCCACTCGACTTCCGGGGCGGCGCTCAGATGCGCGTTGAAGTTGCCGACCGCGCCGTTCACCTTGCCGCGGATCGGCACCCGCGCGAGCACCTCGCGCGCCTGGCGCAGGCGGTGCACGAACACGGCCACTTCCTTGCCGAGCGTGGTCGGTGTGGCGGGCTGGCCGTGCGTGCGCGACATCATGGCGTCGTCGGCGTGGGCGTGGGCCATGGCGCGCAGCGCCTGGGTGAGGGCATCGATGCGCGGCAGCAGCACCGCGTCGCGCGCCTCGAGGCACATGAGCGCGTAGGAGAGGTTGTTGATGTCTTCCGAGGTGCAGGCGAAGTGCACGAACTCGAGGCGCGGTTTCCAGGCGGCATGCGGCGCGAGCTGCTGCTTGATGAAGTACTCGACGGCCTTGACGTCGTGGTTGGTCTCGAACTCGATCGCCTTCACCGCGGCGGCGTCCTTCGGGCCGAAACCGGCTGCGATGGCCGTGGCGACGTCGAGATCGGCCGCCGACAGGCCCTGCATCTCGGCCAGGCCGCCGGGGCCGGCCAGCGCCTGAAGCCAGGCAACCTCGACCCGCACCCGCGCCTTTATCAGGCCCGTCTCGCTGAAGAGGGCGCGCAACTCGGCGCAGCGCGAGGCGTAGCGGCCGTCCACGGGGGAGATCGCCGCGAGGGTGGTGAGGCTCATGCCGGCATCCGGAGGTGTTACGATCGGAAATGATACCGCAGGCCCCCGCCGTGGCGCCTGCACACCCGTTCGGAGCGCCGGTTCATGTCCGCAGACGAGTACCGCGTGGAGCGCGACAGCATGGGCGAGTTGCGCGTCCCGGCCCAGGCTTTGTGGGGCGCGCAGACCCAGCGCGCGGTCCAGAACTTCCCGCTGAGCGGCCTACGGATGCCGCGCGGTTTCATCCGTGCGCTCGGCCTGGTGAAGTGGGCGGCGGCCGGCGCCAACGTCGAGCTCGGCGAACTCGACCGGGTGCGCGGGTTCGCCATCCAGAAGGCCGCCCTCGAGGTCGCCGAGGGGCGACATGAGGCCCATTTCCCGGTGGACGTGTTCCAGACGGGGTCCGGCACCAGCAGCAACATGAACGCGAACGAGGTGATTGCCCACCTCGCCACGCAGTACGCGGGCGGCACCACGGTGCACCCCAACGACCACGTCAACCGTTGCCAGAGCAGCAACGACGTGATCCCGACGGCGATCCACCTGTCGGCCGCGCTGGCCCTCGCCGAGCAGTTGCTTCCCGCGCTCAAGGAGCTGTCGGAAACCATTGCGCGCAAGGCTGGTGACGTGGGCGAGATCGTCAAGACTGGCCGCACGCACCTGATGGATGCCATGCCGCTCACATTCGGCCAGGAGCTCGGGGCCTGGCGCACGCAGGTCGAGGATTCGATCGCGAGGCTGCACGCGTGCCGGCCGCGGCTGCATGCGCTGGCGCTCGGCGGCACCGCGATCGGATCCGGCGTCAATGCGCCGGCGGGGTTCGGTGCACGGGCGGCCAGCCTGCTGTCGCTGCACACGGGCCTCGACCTGCATCCGAACCGCGACCTGTTCGCCGCGATCGCCGCACAGGACGCGGCGGTCGAACTCTCGGGCCAGTTGCGCACGCTGGCAGTCGTGCTGCTCAAGATCGCCAACGACCTGCGCTGGATGAACAGCGGCCCGCTGGCGGGCCTCGGCGAGATCGCACTGCCGGCGCTGCAGCCGGGCAGCAGCATCATGCCGGGCAAGGTGAACCCGGTGGTGCCGGAGGCGGTCGCGATGATCGCGGCGCAGGTGCAGGGCAACGATGCGACGATCGCGATCGCGGGCCAGTCCGGCTCGTTCCAGCTCAACGTGATGTTGCCGGTGATCGCCTACAACCTGCTGCAGAGCATCGAGTTGCTCGCCAATGCGTCGCGCACGCTGGCCTGCAGCGCGGTCGCGGGTTTCGCCGTCAACACCCGGCGGGTCGCGACGGCGCTCGATCGCAACCCGATGCTGGTGACCGCGCTGGCGCCCGTGATCGGATACGACCGGGCTGCCGCCATTGCCAAGCGCGCGCTCGCCGAGGGGCGGCCGATCCGCGAGGTGGCGGCGGAAATGACCGACCTGGACGAACGGCGGCTCGGCCAGCTGCTCGATCCCGCGTCGCTCGCCCAGGGCGGTGTGCGGCAGCGAGAGGCGGGGGATTGATTGAGCCCGGCACGCGCGCAGGCGACCCGCGAGTACGTCGAGCAACGCCTGCGCGGCACCGCGCCGGGCGGCGACCCGCTCGATGCGTGGATCGCCGGGCTGACGCCCGAGCAGACGTCGGCACTGCGCCAGCACCTGCCGGCCCGGTTCAAGCGCGCGGCCGTGATGGTGCCGCTGGTGGAAAGACCGGAGGGGCTGTCGGTCCTGCTCACGCAGCGGGCCTCGCACCTGAAGAACCACCCGGGGCAGATCAGTTTCCCGGGCGGCCGCATGGAACCGAACGATGCAGGCCCGTGGGAGGCGGCCGTTCGCGAGACCTGGGAGGAGATCGGCCTCGCGCCCGACTTCACCTCGCTGGTCGGGTACCTCCACGACCACGTCGTGCTCACCGGATACCTCATCACGCCGGCCGTGGCCATCGTGCGCCCGGGCTTCACGCTGCAGCTCGACCGCACCGAGGTGGACGACGTCTTCGAGGTGCCGCTCGAGTTCGTGCTCGACCCGCTGCACCACGTCCCGCGCACCCGCACGTTCGCCGGCCGGGACTTCCTGACCCACGACATCCCGTACGGCGAGCGCCACATCTGGGGCGCAACCGCGGGCATGCTGCTGTCGCTGTACCGCCTGCTTCGGGAGGGCTGACCATGTCCATCGAGCGACTGCTGGCGATCATGGCGGCGCTGCGCGATCCCGCGCGGGGCTGTCCGTGGGACCGCGAGCAGACCTGGGCGACGATCGCGCCGCACACGCTCGAGGAAGCCTACGAGCTGGCCGACGCCATCGGGCGCGGTGACGTGGCTCACGTGCGCGACGAGCTCGGCGACCTGTTGTTCCAGGTGGTGTTCCAGGCGCGCATCGCGGAGGAGCAGGGCCTGTTCGATTTCGATGCAGTGGCCGCTGCGATCAGCGACAAGCTCGAGCGGCGCCATCCGCACGTGTTCGGCACAGCCATGGTCGGTTCGGCCGCCGAACAGACCCGGGCCTGGGAGGAACACAAGGCGGCCGAGCGCCGTGCAGCCGGCGGGAGCGCCGCAACGCTCGACGGCATCGCACTCGGCCTGCCGGCCCTGACGCGAGCCGCCAAGCTGGGTCGACGCGCGGCCGGTGCCGGCTTCGACTGGTCAAAGGCCACGGAAGTGCTCGCGAAGGTCGATGAGGAGTGCACGGAGCTCAGGGGCGCGCTCGACGAGGGCCGCGCATCCGCCGTCGAGGAGGAACTCGGCGACCTGCTGTTCAGCCTCGCCCAGTTCGCGCGGCACGCGGGCGTCGATCCCGAGACCGCACTGCGAGCGGCGAACGCCAAGTTCGAACGGCGCTTCCGGCGCATGGAGTCATGGCTGGCCGAACAAGGGCGCCTGCCAGGCGACGCCACCCCCGATGAACTGGAGTCCCTGTGGGTGAAGGCCAAGCAGGAGTCCGGCTGAGCGAGCGCCTGGCGTCGTTGCGCGCGGCGCTGGGAGACTGCCAGCTGCGGGACCGGCGCCGGCTCGGCGGCTGGCTCGGCCGCCTTGCCAAGCGAGGAGCGACGCTCGACCTGCGGGAGCTCGAACGGCTGGAAGCGCAGGTGCGCGGTTCGGCGGAACGCGTGGCCGCTCGCCGAGCCTGGCTGCCAGTCGTGCGCTACGACGAGAGTCTGCCGGTTCACGCGCGCCGCGCGGAGATCGCCGCCGCCATCCGCCAGTCGCCGGTCACGATCGTGAGCGGCGCCACGGGCAGCGGTAAGAGCACGCAGCTGCCCAAGATCTGTCTCGAACTCGGTCGGGGCGTGGCGGGCATGATCGGCCACACCCAGCCCCGGCGCATCGCCGCCCAGACGCTCGCGTACCGGGTGAGCGCCGAACTCGGCACCGCGCCCGGCGACCTCGTCGGATACCAGGTGCGCTTCGTCGATCGCACCGGGCCGCGCACGCTGGTCAAGCTCATGACCGACGGCCTGCTGCTGCGCGAACTCGAGGGCGATCCGCTGCTCGAGCGGTACGACACGCTGATCCTCGACGAGGCCCACGAGCGCAACCTGAACGTCGACTTCCTGCTCGGCGTGTGCAGGCAGCTGGCGACGCGCCGGCCCGACCTGCGCGTGATCGTCACCTCGGCCACGATCGAGACGCGCCGGTTCGCCGAGTACTTCGGCGGGGCGCCCGTCATCGACGTCGAGGGCCGGAGTTTCCCGGTTGAGGTGCGTTACCGGCCGTTGAGCGAGGACGAGGCGGAGGCGCCGTCGTTGCCGGAGGCCATCGGGTCCGCGCTCGACGAGTTGCGTGCCAATGAGCTCGGCATCGACGGCGACGCCCTGGTGTTCCTGCCGGGGGAGCGGCAGATCGCAGAGACCCGCGACTTCCTCGAGCGCGCTGGCAAGCGCGACTGGGACGTCTTCCCGCTGTATGCACGCCTGTCGGCTGCCGAGCAGGAGAAGGTGTTCGAGCCGCACCCGCGACGACGGGTCGTGCTCGCCACCAACGTGGCCGAGACGTCGCTCACGATCCCTGGCGTGCGCTTCGTCGTCGACGCGGGCCTGGTGCGCATCAGTCGCTACAGCCCGCGCGCCAAGTTCCAGCGCCTCCCCATCGAGCCCGTCTCGCGTGCGAGCGCCGAACAGCGCAAGGGACGCTGCGGACGCGTGGGCGAGGGCATCTGCATCAGGCTCTACTCGGAAGACGATTTCGCGTCACGACCGGAGTACACGGATCCCGAGATCCTGCGCACCAACCTCGCCAGCCTGATCCTGCAGATGGCGGCGCTCCGGCTCGGCGCGCCTGAGGATTTTCCGTTCATTGATCCGCCCGACACGCGGCTGCTGAACGACGGCTACCGCCTGCTGCAGGAATTGAGCGCAGTGGACGGCGACCGGCGCATCACACGGCTCGGCCGGCAGATGGCGGCATTGCCAGTGGATCCGCGGCTCGCGCGCGTCCTGCTCGAGGCCGGGCGCCAGCGCTGCCTGGCGGAGGCGCTGGTGATTGCCTCGTTCCTGAGCATCCAGGATCCGCGCGAGCGCCCGTCCGACAAGACCGAAGCGGCCGACCAGGCGCACGCGTTGTTCGCCGACGAGCGCTCCGACTTCGTGGCCGTGCTCAACCTGTGGCGGGCAGCGCGCGAACAGGCGGCGGCGGGGACGCGCCCGCTGCGTCGCTGGTGCAAGGAGCACTTCCTGTCGTTCGTCCGCATGCGCGAATGGTACGACCTGCACGAGCAACTGGCCGAGATCACCGCCGGGCAGGGCCTCGAGCGCAATGCGGCGCCCGCACCGGCGAACCTGCTGCATCAGTCCATCCTCACCGGCTTCCTCGGCGGCATCGGCGTGCTGGACGAGGCGCGCACCTACCTGGGCGCACGTGACACGCGTTTCGTGATCGCACCGGGGACCCCGCTCGCGAAACGCAACCCGCGTTGGATCGTCGCGGCGAGCCTGATCGAGACGCAGCGTTTGTTTGCCCGCATGGTCGCCCAGGTGCAGCCGTCGTGGATCGAAGCGGCCGGCGCCCACCTGGTGCGGCGAACCTACGGCGAGGCGCAATGGGTCGCGACGCGCGGCATGGTGATGGCGCGCGAGACGGTCTCGCTCTACGGACGCGTGCTGAGCAGTGGCCGACAGGTCAACTTCGCCTTGATCGACCCGGCGCTGGCGCGCCGCATGTTCGTCGAAGAGGCGCTGGTGCGCCGGCAATCGTCGCTGCGCGGCGACTTCCTCGAACGCAATGCGCGCCTGCGGGCGGAGGTGGAGCAGCTCGAAGCGAAGCTGCGCCGCCGCGACCTGCTGGCCCCGGACGATGCGCTGGTCGAGTTCTACCTCGAGCGCATTCCGGCCGACGTGGCGAGCACGCGCGCTTTTGAGCGCTGGTGGCGCAACGAGGAACGGCGCCATCCCCATCGCCTCGACGTCCCACCCGGCGTGCTGCTCGCCGGAGTGGCGCCGCCGATGAATCCGCAGGACTACCCGGACCATCTCGAGGTGGACGGCAACCTGTTGCCGCTCAGCTACCGGTTCGATCCCACCGACCCGGACGATGGCGCGACGCTCGAGGTACCGCTCGCATTGCTGGGATCGCTCCCGGCACGCCGGCTGGAGTGGCTGGTGCCGGGGTACCTGCAGGACAAGCTGGTGGCACTGCTGCGCGGATTGCCGAAGGAGTTGCGGCGCGAGCTGGTGCCGATCCCGGATGCCGCGGCCCGGCTGCGCGGCGCCTTGGCTCCGTTCGGGTCAGGCCGCTTCCACGAGCGGCTGGCGGCGCTGGTCACGGCCGAGGTTGGAGCGCAGGTCGACGCCGCGCAGCTGGCTGCGATCGCGCTGCCGCCGTGGCTGCGCATGAACCTGCGGGTGGTCGACGCGCGGGGCCACGAACTGCGCCGCGGGCGCGACCTCGAGGCGCTGCGCGGTGAGTTGCGCGTGCGGGCGGCACAGGCGGCGCGGCCAGAGGCGACGCACGGCTGGGGACGCGAGGGCGTGAAACGCTGGGATTTCGGCGAGCTGCCGCAGGAGTTGCGCGTGGCCAGCGGCCGGGTGACCTTGCGCATGTATCCCGGCATCGAGGACGCCGGCAATTCGGTCCACCTGCGCCTGTTCCCAAACCCCGGCGCGGCGGCCGCGGCGACGGTGCACGGCGTGGTACGGCTGGCGGCGCTCGCGATGCCGCAACAGCACGATCTCGTCGTGAGGCAGTGCGCCGGCGACCGGGAACTCGCCTTGCTCGCCGCAGCCGCGGGATTCGACCGCAGCCTGTTCGGCGAGATCGCGGACCGGGCGGTGGCGGACGCGCTGCGCCTGGACGAACAGCAGCTGCCGCGGACCGGGCAGGAATTTGCCGCCAGGGTCGACGCAGCCAGGGCCGGCGTCGCCGGTTCAGGCGAGCACCTGGCACGGGCGGTCAAGGGCGTGCTGCTGGCCCTGAAGGACGCGAGGGCCGCGCTCGCGTCACTGTCGGCGCCGATGTTTGCCGCGGGACGCGTCGCGATCGAGCGGCAGCTTGCAGGCCTGCTCGCGCCCGGTTGGGTGCGCCGGACGCCGGCGAACGCGTTCTCGCAGCTGTCGAAGTACGTCAAGGCGGCGGGCCGCCGCGCCCAGCGCCTGCGCGACGACGTCAATCGCGACCGCAGGCTCGATGCCGAGGTCGCGCCGTTCGTCGCGGCGTTGGGCGAGCTGGAGGCCGGCAGCAACACCGCCGGCCGCGGCCCGGAGCTCGAGCGTCTGCGCTGGATGATCGAGGAATTCCGGCTGTCGCTGTACGCGCAGGACCTGCGAACGACGGGGCCCGTCTCCGCCAGGCGGCTCGAGTCCCAGCTCGCCCGGGCGCGAGACGAAGCGGCGGGCGGTTGAGCCGCCTGCCGCCGCAAGTTCACTTCCTGTCGAGGAACGGGCGGATGAGGTCCATCGGCAGCGGGAAGACGATCGTCGTCGCCTTCTCGCTCGAGAGGTCGGACAGCGTCTGCAGGTAGCGCAGCTGCAGCGCCTTCGGATCCTGGCCGAGCGTCTGCGCCGCCTCGACCAGCTGCGCGGCGGCCTGCTTCTCGCCCTCGGCATGGATGATCTTGGCGCGACGCGTGCGCTCCGCCTCGGCCTGCTTGGCCATGGCGCGGATCATCGACTCGTCGAGGTCGACGTGCTTGATCTCGACGGTGGTCACCTTGATGCCCCAGGCGTCCGTTGCCAGATCGAGGATGCGCTGGATGTCCACGTTCAGCTTCTCGCGCTGCGACAGCATCTCGTCGAGCTCGTGCTGGCCGAGCACCGAGCGCAGGGTGGTCTGCGCCAGCTGGCTGGTCGCCTCGAAGGGGTTCGCGACCTGGATGATCGCCTTGGCTGGGTCGACGATGCGGAAATACACCACCGCGTTGACCTTCACCGAGACATTGTCGCGCGAGATGACGTCCTGCGTCGGCACGTCGAGCACCACGACGCGCAGGTCGACCTTGACCATGCGCTGCACCAGCGGGATCAGGATGATCAGGCCCGGGCCCTTGACGCCGGTGAACCGCCCGAACGTGAAGACGACGCCGCGCTCGTACTCGTTCAGGATCTTGAAGATCTGCGTGGCAAGCACCGCCAGCAGGACGATGACGAAGGCAACGATCGGGAGGTTGATCATCGTGCGCAGCTCCTGGGCAGGTTCATGATTGTCATTCGCGCTCGGGCTCGACCTGGATCACCAGGCCGTCCACCTTGCGGATCCTGAGTCGCTGGCCTGACCGCACCGGCTCCGGGCTGACGGCCGTCCACAGCTCGCCGTGCACCCGCACCAGGCCCTGGCGCTCGAAATCCTCGACGGCCTCGGCCACCTCGCGGGAAAGGCCCTCGACACCGCTCACCACCGGGCGGCGACGCGCGCGCACGGCAAAGGAGACGATGGCGAGCAGGACGAGCGCCCCGGCCAGCGCCATCGTCGCGATCAGCTGCCAGGCGATGGAGAATCCCGGCACCTCGTTGTCCAGCAGCATGACCGAACCGATGACGAAGGCGACGATGCCGCCGAGGCCCAGCGCGCCGAACGACGGCACGAACGACTCCGCGACGATCAGGATCACGCCGAGCGCGATCAGCGCGAGCCCGGCGTAATTGACCGACAGCACCTGGAAGGCAAACAGCGCCAGCAGCAGGCAGATCGCCCCGACGACGCCCGGCACGATCGCGCCGGGGTTGTAGCCCTCGAGCAGCAGGCCGTAGATGCCGATCAGCATCAGCAGGTACGCGACGTTCGGGTTGGTGACGAGGGCGAGCAACTCGGTGCGCCAGTCGGTCTCGAGTTCGTGCACGACCATTCCCGCCGTCCGCAGCTCGACTTCCTGCGTCTTCAGCTTGACCTTGCGGCCGTCGAGCGCCTGCATCAGCGCGGGCAGGTCGGCCGCCACCAGGTCCACGACGCCGGCCGCCAGCGCTTCGTCCGCGGGGAGACTGGCGCCATCGCGGACGGCGGCCTCCGCCCAGTCGACGTTGCGGCCGCGCAGTTCGGCGAGGCTGCGGATGTAGGCGACAGCGTCGTTGACGGCCTTGCGTTCGCTGGCGTTGCCGGGCGCCGGTGCCTTGGCCTTCGCGCCGTCCTTCGCCTCCGGCTCGGCCGCCGGAGCGGGGCCGGGTGGTGATGCGCCGATGGGCACCGGTGTCGCGGCACCGAGATTGGTGGCGGGGGCCATGGCCGCCACGTGGCTCGCGTAGACCAGATACGTGCCCGCGCTCGCGGCCCGGGCGCCGCTGGGCGAGACGTAGGTGACCACCGGCACCTCGGAGGCGAGGATGGCCTGCACCATGTCGCGCATCGCGGTGTCGAGGCCGCCCGGCGTGTCGATGGTGACGATCACCAGCGCCGTACCGTCCTCGCCGGCCTCGCGCAGCTTGCGTACGAAGAAATCGCTCGTGGCCGGCCCGATGGGGCCGCTCACCGGCAGCAGCGCGACGGACGGCGCGGAGGGCGAGGAGGCGCCGGCGAACAGGATCCAGCCGGCAGCCAGCAGGGCCGCAGTGGCCCAGAGACGTCGCACGAGGAACCTGGCGGTGCTCATGCGTGGATCATACCAGCCGTCCGTCGCGGTGACCCGCGACGGACGGCGCGGCAGTCTCAGCCGGAGACGTCGAAATTGATGCCCTGCGCCAGCGGCAGATCGGTGCCCCAGTTCACGGTGCAGGTCTGACGCCGCATGTAAGCCTTCCACGCGTCGGAACCCGACTCGCGGCCGCCGCCGGTGTCCTTCTCGCCGCCGAACGCGCCGCCGATCTCGGCGCCGGAGGTGCCGATGTTGACGTTGGCGATGCCGCAGTCGGAACCCGCCGCCGACAGGAAGCGCTCGGCGTGCTGCAGGCGGTCGGTGAAGATCGCCGACGACAGGCCGTGCGCCACGTCGTTCTGCATGGCGATCGCCTCGTCGAGGGTCCTGAACGGAATCAGGTACAGGATGGGCGCGAACGTCTCGGTGCGCACGATCTCCCAGCGAGACTCAGCCACCACGATCGCGGGCTCGACGAAGAAGCCGGGCCGCTCGAGCCTGCGGCCGCCGGTCAGCAGGCGGCCACCGCTCGCCACGGCCTGTGCCACGGCCGACTCGAACTGGCGCACGGCACCCGCGTCGATCAGCGGGCCCATGAGCGTGCCAGCCTCGAGCGGATCGCCGATGCGCACCTGCTTGTAGGCGCGCGTGAGCCGCTGCTCGAGCTCCGCCAGGCGCGACTGGTGCACCAGCACGCGGCGCGTGGTCGTGCAGCGCTGGCCCGCGGTGCCCACTGCGCCGAACACGATCGACGGCACGGCGAGGTCGAGGTTCGCGAACTCGTCCACGATGATGGCGTTGTTGCCGCCGAGTTCGAGCAGGCTCTTGCCGAGGCGACGCGCGACGCGCTCGCCCACGTCGCGGCCCACGTGGGTCGAACCGGTGAACGACACCAGGCCTACGCGCCGGTCGTCCACGAAGCGGGTCGCCAGGTCGTGCGAAGCATCGACGAACAACTGGAAGATGCCCGGGTAACCGTGGCGCTCGAGGACGCGGTTGCAGACGTGCTGCACGGCCACGGCGCACAGGGCGGTCTTGAGCGAGGGCTTCCACACCGTGACGTTGCCGCAGACCGCGGCGAGGAAGGCATTCCAGGCCCAGACCGCCACGGGGAAGTTGAACGCGCTGATCACGCCCACCACGCCGAGCGGGTGCCACTGCTCGAACATGCGGTGGTTCGGGCGCTCGGAGTGCATGGCGAGGCCGTAGAGCATGCGCGACTGGCCGACCGCGAAGTCGGCGATGTCGATCATCTCCTGCACCTCGCCGTCGCCCTCGGCCTTGATCTTGCCCATCTCGAGCGAAACCAGGCTGCCGAGGTCCGACTTGTGCTTGCGCAGTTCCTCGCCCATCAGGCGCACGGCCTCGCCGCGCTTCGGCGCCGGCACGCTGCGCCAGGCGAGCGCAGCCGCGTGGGCCGCGGCCATCAGCTGTTCGTACTGCGCGGCGGTGGTGGCGCGCACCGAGGCGATCACCTGCCCGGTGGAGGGGTTGATCGAATCGACCAGTGGTGCCGCGTCGTCGGCGAGCCAGCCGCCCGCGGAGGTCCACGTGCCCGCGTTGACGGCACCCAGGCCGAGGCGCTCGAGCACGGGGTTCATCGCTGCGCTCCATTGGCGCGCTGTTGGCCCGTCCGGCCCGACACCACCATGCGTGCCGAGACGTCCTTGGCTCCGCCGTCCGCGTAGTGGCGGCCGAAGCGGTTGTCGAGCACGTCCACCAGCTTGAAGTCCTCCTGGCGCACGAAACCGCGGTAGCGGCCCGGGTGGCCGAGCACGAGGTCGACCACGGCGGTGACGCCAGCCGCAGTGGTCACCTGGATCGCCGACCACAGGCGACCGGCGATGACCTGCGGGTAGATCTTGCTCACGTAGTTCTCCTCGCGCAGCTCGCCGTCCTGCCGGCCGGTGACCGCGACGTAGACGATCACCACGTCCTGCAGCGTCTGCGGCACCGCATTCTCGAGGATGCGCTTGAGCGTCGCCCGGTCGTGGTTGAGCTTGAGGTCGTTCATCAGCAGGCGCATCTGCCCGCAGTGGCCCGGGTAGCGGATGGTCTTGTAGTCCATGGTCTGCGCGCGGTCGCCGTAGGTCTCGCCGAGCGAGCCCAGGCCGCCGGAGGTGTTGAACGCCTCGTAGGCGGTGCCGTCGATCTCGATCTCCTCGAGGCCCTCGAGCGGCGCCACCTCCACCGCGCGGCCGTCCACCAGCGCCTCACAGGGGTTGCCGTACTCGTTGATCAGGCCCTCGGTGGACCAGGTGAGCGAGTACTTGAGCACGTTGTTCGGGTGCTGGGGCAGGGCGCCCACGCGCAGCTTCACGCTGCGCAGCTCGTCGAAGTGGCCGATCAGCGCGTTCGCGGCGATGCTGATGAAGCCGGGCGCGAGGCCGCACTGCGGCACGAATGCCGTATCTGCGCCCTCGGCGAGGCGGCGCACGGCGCGCGTGACCGCGACGTCCTCGGTGAGGTCGAAGTAGTGGATCCCGGCCGCGCGGGCGGCCTCGGCCACCACGACGTTGCAGTAGTACGGCAGGCTCGACACCACGGCGTCCACCGGGTGCACCTTCAGGTGCGCGGCGAGGGCGGCGGGATCGCCGGCATCGAAACCGTGGGCGTGAAGGTTGTCGAGCCCGTGCGCGGCGACCACCGAGCGGGCGACCTCGCCGTTCACGTCCGCGACGTGGACTTCGTAGTCGCCGGTTTCGGCGAGCAGGCCGGAGATCAGCGAGCCGATCTTGCCCGCACCGAGGATGAGGACCTTGTGCATACGTGAGACTCCGCCAGGGCGTGAGGGCCGCGATTGTGACGAAACGGGCGCCGCCCGTCACATGCCGGTTTCTTTTGCACTGCAGCGATCCGCGGTAGGATCGCGCGATGTCCGACACCCCCGACACATCGCCGATCCCGTCCGACTGGTCGCCGACGAGCTGGACGTCGCGCCCGGCAGAGCAGCAGCCCGTCTACCGGGACGCCGCCGCACTCGGGCGGGTGGTCGGCGAGCTGAGCCGCTTGCCGCCGACCGTGGTCTCCTGGGAAGTGGATGACCTGAAGCGGCAGATCGCCGATGCGCAACTCGGCCGCCGGTTCCTGCTGCAGGGTGGGGACTGCGCCGAGACCTTCGCCGACTGCGAGTCGGGCCAGATCGCGCGCAAGCTCAAGATACTGCTGCAGATGAGCCTCGTGCTGCTGCACGGGCTCAAGAAGCCGGTGATCAGGGTGGGTCGCTTTGCCGGGCAGTACGCCAAGCCGCGTTCGGCCGACACCGAGACCCGCGACGGCGTGACGCTGCCGAGCTACCGCGGCGACCTCGTCAACCG